>Ga0209626_1000187_pt1 | contig 13134 bp, 12 predicted proteins | sample JacPinW_OM1H0_M2_FD_187962 | JGI IMG/M metagenome (GOLD analysis project Ga0209626, IMG submission 187962) | Forest soil microbial communities from Algoma, Ontario, Canada - Jack Pine, Ontario site 1_JW_OM1H0_M2 (SPAdes) (version 2) | ecosystem: Environmental > Terrestrial > Soil > Boreal... | reverse complement strand
CCCCGCCCTCCTGGCCCGCCGCGCCGGCCTCTACACCCTCCCCTCGGGCGATCAGCTCAGGGTGAGCGTAGCGCCGGCGGGCGACCGCCTCGCCGTCACCGCCCTGGGGAAGGACGCCTTCGCCCTCCTCCTGGGCGATCAGGACGAAGAGGAGCGCGAGATCGGCGTCCAGCGCCGGCAGAAGATCGCCGAGATGCTCACCGCCCTCCAGGCCGGCAACGCCGGCCCGCTCGCCGCCCTGCGCAGCGAGCCGCGCCCGAAGGCGGAGGCGGAAGCCAAAGCCGCGTTCGCACCCTGGCAGGCGCGGCTGGGAACCTGGCGCGGCGCCGAGGTGCTCGGCAACGGCTCCTACGGCGGCCACCCCTACACTTACGCCCGGCTGACCCTCGAGCGCGGACCGAAGATCGTCGAATACGGCTGGAGCGGCATGGGGATCGAGACCACCCGCTTCCTCGACGCCGCGCCGGCCCTCCTCTGCGTGCCTCAGGCGCCCGCCTCCGATCACCCCGACCGCGACTGCGCCTACTTCGACGTCCGTACCGGCACCGTCGTGCGGCTGACCTTCGAGGAGCCGGCGGGCGGCTCCCCCGCCGCCTTGGTCGTCAAGACCGCTGCCGGCGAAGTCCGGGCCAGGCGCGCCGGCTGAACCCCAAGAAGGTTTAGAAATCGATAGTTACCCGCGCGGGGGGTCTTCCACTCCCGCCCTCCTTCCGCTACAATTCCGACACCAGGCGAGAGTGAACAACGGCAACTTCTACGGGAGACCCAAAGGTCATGAAGAAGACCGTCCTGCGAATCGTCCTCCTGGCTGCGATCGCGCCGATCGTGGCCGCGACCGCGTCCACCCTCCACGCCGACACCTTCTTCGTCCCCAACCCGGTTCTCAACGGCGGCAACAAGCCGGTCACCAAGCTGCAGGTAGTGAAGACGAGCGGCGGCCCCAACCGCTTGACGCCCATCTTCATCCCTGGGGGCAAGAGCGGCGTCAATCTCACCGGCACCGCCGTCAACGTCGACAACGACGTCAAGCCGAACGTCTTCGACGTCCACGGCTTCATCGGCGGTCCCGGCATGCTGGAGGTGCAGGGCGACCCCGGGATCTCGGTCGCCGCCGCCGCCCTCCTGCTGTCGACCAAGACCGAGACCGGCGCCTGGCCGCTGCCAGTCGTCTCGGCGGGAAACTGGTTCAACGGCGGCGAGACCGCCTACCTGCAGGGCCTGGGGCGCGGCCGGGCGGGGTACACGAACCTCGAGGTGATGAACCTGAGCCCGCTCCAGAACAGCTGCCAGTTCCAGCTCCGGCGGCCGCAGGGCTCCCCGAACGGCAATCCCGTCCACTTCTCGGTGGCGCCGCTGACCGAGATCAGCGGCAAGGACATCCTCTTCGGGCGCACCATCCTGGACACCTACTCGGTGCGGATGGAGGTCACCTGCAGCCAGCCCTTCTACGCCTTCGGCACCTTTATCGCCAACGTGCCGCTGCAGTTCGCGATCTTCTACCCGCAGGACTCGCCGCCGGCCGCGAACGGCGGCGCCGTGACGCTCGACCGCGCCGGCAACTTCTTCGCCCCCGTCGAGGGCAACTCGCAGCTCAACCTCGTGCTGCCGCTGGTGCCGGGGCGGAGCTACCGCCAGGTGGCGATCGACTTCGACCTCCAGGTTGACAAATTCACGCCCCTCTTCACCAGCATCATGGGCCTCTTCCACATCGGCGGACCGCGCTTCAACAAGACCCTCTACTACGGCTTCAACATCCGCGGCGTCCGCCAGCGCGCCCTCGTCGACCAGGGGCAGGCGACGCTCGAGCCGGCCCTGCAGCGGAACGCCGCTTTCCAGGAGGGGGGCGCCTACCACTTCCACATGTTCTACGACGCGGAGAACGCCCTCCTGCGCATCCAGGCCGCGTCGCCGGGGGGGCAGCCGATGTTCGACGCCCTGGGCGGCGCCTTCAACCTCGACCTCGCCGACCGCGGCAACCCGGTGCAGCTGGTCTTCGGGCTCAACGGCGTCGCCGACGGCGCCTACTTCCCGCCCATGGGCTGGACGTTCTCGAACCTGCACGTGGTGGCGACGGAGTAGGCCTCAGTACCACTTGTGGAACCAGATCTCGACCGCGCGGGTGTAGAGGCCGAGCCGCTGGTAGAGGCGCTGCGCGCGTTCGTTGCGGCCCTGGGTGACGACGCTCACCCCGGCCGCTCCCTGCTCCGCGAACCAGACGAGCGCGGCCTGGACGAGGCGACCGCCCATCCCCCGCCCCTGCGCCGCCTCCCCCACCGCCAGGAGGCCGATCTGCCCGTAGGGCGGCTGCCCGGGGGCCGGCCGCAGCAGGCAGGTGATGTAGCCGGCCGGGCGGCCCGCCACCTCCGCCACCAGCACCGCCTCGGCAGCCTCGCCGCGGCAGCTGGCGGCGATCCAGGTGGCGTAGAGCTCGTCGCAGCGGGCGCGGCCGAAACGGGGGTCGGCGTAGAAGCGCGAGTCGCGGTGGCTGGCCGCGGCGATGCGCCGCAGCTCCGGCAGGTCGTCCGGCAGCGCCGGACGGATGCGGGTAAGGTCTCCCGGATCGGCGGCCGGCTCGTCCACCGCCAGCTCCGCGAGCGGACGGTCGAGAGTGATCCGCAGATCGGTCAGGCGGAAGCCAGCCTCCTCGGCCAAGGGCGCCGAAGCCGAGTCGGCGCCGTCGGCCAGCAGGTAGAGACAGTCGATCGCCTCCTCCCGGCGCCAGCGCTCGACGTCGTCGAGGAGAGCGCGGTCGAGGCGGCCGCGGTAGCGGCCGTGGAGACGTCCGATCCGCCGGCCGAAGAACTCGGAGTCCCAGGCCAGCAGCTCGCAGGGCGCCTCGCCGGCCGTTCCCTCGCTCACCTCGGGGTGCTCCCGCGCACGGTGTAGACCGGCCGCGCCATGGCCCGCAGGTGGAGCCGCGCCAGGTACTCGCCGAGGATGCCGAGGGTGAAGAGCTGGGCGCCGGAGAAAATGGCGATGAGCGAGGCCAAGAAGGGGAAGCCGGGGACGCTGGTCCCCTGGAGGAGGTAGCGGCCCAGCACCCAGGCGAGGACGAGGAGGCCGAAGAGGGTGGCGCCGAAGCCGACCAGGCTCGCCGCCTGCAGCGGCTGCACGCTGAAGCCGGTGACCATGTTGAGGGCGTGGCGGACGAGCAGCCGGAGAGTGTAGTTCGAGCGGCCGGCGCGGCGGGGGTCGTGGCGCACCGGCACGGCGGCGAAGCGGGTGGTCCCCCAGGTGAGCAGCACGTCGACCGACACGTAGGGGCTCTGGTAGTCGGCGAAGGCCTCCCGCACCTGGGTGCGGAAGAGGCGGAAGGCGCCCACTTGGCGGGCGATGGCGCCCCCCATGGCGCCCGCCAGCATCCACTTGGTGAGCTGCGAGGCGAGGTCGCGGAGGAGACCGTGCCGCTCCTCGCGCGGCGTGCCGTAGACGACGTCGACGGCGGGACCGAGGGCCGCCCGGAGGACGGGTATCTCCTCGGGCGGGTGCTGCAGGTCGTCATCGAGGGTGACGATGAGCTCGCCTTTGGCCTGCCGGATGCCGCAGAGGAGGGCGTTGTGCTGCCCGTAGTTGCGCATGAGGTCGATGCCGCGCACCCGCGGGTCCGCCGCCGCCAGCAGCGAGATGGCCTCCCAGCTGCCGTCGGCGCTGCCGTCGTTGACCAGCAGGACCTCAAAGCTGGGGAAGGCGGCGGCAAGCGCCGCCCCCAGCCGCGCCACCAGCTCGGGGAGGGTCGCTTCGCCGTTGTAGACCGGAACGACGGCGGAGATCGCCGGGCGCGCCGCAGGCACGATGGGATTGCTTCCTAGGGGCATGCGTCGCCGGCAGTTTATCGCAGCAGATGCGGCGAGCAGGGGCTCCCTCTTGGCCTCGCTTCGCTCCTTCGGGGGCGCGCCCCGGATCGCTTGGTGCCTGCAAGTGTCGGTGGTGGGACGCTGCCAGTCGCTCCAGCGAGCCCAAGAGGGAGCCCCTGCTCGGGCGACGGAGCCGAGCGAGGACGGAGCGCAACTGTCTGAGCCCGCAGGGCGAGTTTGAGCACCACCCGCAGCTCGGCTCCGTCGCCCGAGCAGCCACGCTATACTCTCTTCGATTCCGCTGGAACGAGTGATCTACGACCTTCCGGTGGCGGGCGCCCGCCCGCCGGCGCCCAAGGAGGCGCGACCATGAATGCACCCGACCGCAGCCGGCAGCTCCTGGTTTCTGGTGTCCTGCTCTTCCTCCTCGGCCTGCTGACCGGGATCGCCCTGCCGTCCCTCCCCTACCCGCGGCTGGGCCTCTCCGCCCATATGACGGCGCTCATGAACAGCCTCTTCCTCGTCGCCCTGGGGCTGCTGTGGGGACGGCTCCGGCTGGGGCCGCGCGCCGCCGCCCTGGCCTTCGGCCTCGCCCTCTACGGCGCCTATGCCAACTGGGCCTTCAGCCTCCTGGCCGCCTTCCTCGGCACCGGCAAGCTGACGTCCATCGCCAGCGGAGGCCGGATCGCCTCCGCCGGGAGGGAGGCGCTGGTCGGCGCCGGCCTCGTCGTTATGGCCGTCGCCATGGTCGTTCTGTGTCTGCTCCTGTTGTGGGGCCTGCGACCCGGCGGCCCGTCGCGCGCACCTTCGTAAAGGACCCTGGGAAGGTGCGATGCTAGACTCCGCCGCGTGCATCCGGCCCCCCCGGCTTCAGGCCCTCCGCCGCCGGCGCCCTCCGCGGGCCACCGTGCCCTCTTCGCGGCCCTCCTGGGGATCACCGCCGCCGCCCTGCTGACGGCTGCGGCCGAGTGGGGACTGTTGGCCCTCCCCGCCTACGTTCTCCTCGCCGTCCGCTGGCTGGCCATCGCCGGCCTCTTCGCCTACGCGGCGAGCCGGCGCTCGCTCACCACCTGGATCCTCGTCGCCATGGTGGCGGGGGCCGAGATCGGCCACGACTTCCCCGCCTTCGCCGTCAACCTGCGGGTCCTCTCGCTGGTCTTCCTGCGGCTGATCAAGACGATCATCGGCCCGCTCCTCTTCGGCACCCTGGTGGTGGGCATCGCCGGCCACGCCGATCTCAAGAAAGTGGGGCGGATGGGGGTCAAGGCCCTCGTCTACTTCGAGGCGGTGACGACGCTCGCCCTCTTCATCGGCCTGGCCGCCATCAACCTCTCGCGCGCCGGGGTTGGCGTCACGCTGCCGCCGGCGGCGCACACCGAGGAGCTGGCAGCCCCCAAGCAGACGCCGACGGACATCATCCTCCACGTCTTCCCGGAGAACATCGCCAAGTCGCTGGCCGAGGGGCAGGTGCTGCAGATCGTCGTCTTCAGCATCCTCTTCGGCATCGCCTTGGGGCTCCTCTCCGAGGAGCGGCGGCGGCCGATGCTCGCCTTCGCGGAGAGCCTCTCGGAGACGATGTTCAAGTTCACCAACCTGGTCATGCTCTTCGCCCCCGTCGGCGTAGGGGCGGCCATCGCCTACACCGTCGGCCACATGGGGCTGGGGGTCCTCGTCCACCTCTTCCAGCTCCTCGCCACCCTCTATGTCGCCCTCGTCGCCTTCCTCCTCCTCGTGCTCCTGCCGGTGGCGCTCCTGGCGCGGGTGCCGGTGCGCGAGTTCGTGCGCGCCATCGCCGAGCCGGTCTCGATCGCCTTCGCCACCACCAGCTCGGAGGCGGCGCTGCCGCGGGCCATGGAGGAGATGGAGGCGCTCGGCGTGCCGCGCCAGATCGTCGCCTTCGTCATCCCCACCGGCTACAGCTTCAACCTGGACGGCACCACCCTCTACCTCTCGCTCGCCTCCGTCTTCGTGGCGCAGGCGGCGGGCATCCCCATGAGCCTCGGGCAGCAGCTCCTCATGGTCTTCACCCTCATGCTGACGAGCAAGGGGGTGGCCGGCGTGCCGCGCGCCTCGCTCGTCATCCTGCTGGCCACGGCGGCCTCCTTCCACCTGCCCGTCGAGCCGATCTTCCTCATCCTCGGCATCGACGAGCTGATGGACATGGCGCGCACTTCGGTCAACGTCATCGGCAACTGCCTGGCGACAGTGGTGATCGCCCGCTGGGAGGGCGAGTTCCGCACCCAGCCGGCGTCCCTGGTGGTGCTGGAGGCGCTCGCCGACTGAGGATCGCGTTGGCTCAAGCCGCCGGCTTCCTGCCGCGCACGAAGGCGCTCATTACCTTGCCGTCCACCTCCTGGGCCGCCGCGGCGTCGATCCCGGCCTCCGCCAGGAAGGCGTCGGCGGCGCGATAGACCCGCGTCGGCTCGATCTCGACGTCCGTGAAGCCGGCTCCGGCGAGCAGCCGCCGGTACTCGCCCTCCTCGAGGGCGCCGGCGACGCAGCCGATCCACAGCTCGACGCTCTGGCGGAGCGGTTCCGGCAGGGCGTCCCGGAGGACGATGTCCGAGACCGCCAACCGGCCGCCGGGCTTGAGCACGCGGAAAGCCTCGGCGAGAGCTCGCGGCTTGTCGGCCGACAGGTTGATGACGCAGTTCGAGAGGACGACGTCGACGGCGCCGTCCGGCAGCGGGATGGCCTCGATCTCGCCCTTCAGGAACTCGACGTTCTCGACCCCTGCCCGGCGCTGGTTCTCGCGCGCCAGCTCGAGCATCTCGTCCGTCATGTCGAGGCCGTAGGCCCGGCCGGACAACCCCACCCGCCGGGCGGAGAGCAGCACGTCGATGCCGCCGCCCGATCCCAGGTCGAGGACCACCTCCCCGGGCGCCAGGGCGGCGAGGGCGGTGGGATTGCCGCAGCCGAGCGAGGCGAGGACGGCCTCGGCGGGGAGACCGGCGGTCTCCGCCCGATCGTAGAGGTCGGAGGTGACGGGGTCGCGGCCGGAGGCGCCGCAGCTGCCGCCGCAGCAGCCCGACGCGACAACGTTCCCCGCCTCCCGCACGCTCCGCGCCGCCGCCCCGTAGCGGTCGCGGACGACCTCGCGGAGCTCTTCGCCAGCGACGTCGTGGGGGAAGGCGGAGACGGTCTCGGGCTCGGGAACGATGAGATTCTGGCTCATGGCAAGCTCCTTTTAGTTGGTGATGACAACCGTTAGGTTCAAGAAAAGGCGCTCCTGCCTGCCGGAGCGCCTGGGTTCGTCTCCTCAGGGAAGCCGGCAGCAGCTACCGCCGCCCGCCTCCACCCGCGTCGCCGCGGCCCGCGCCAGCCGCGCCACCAGCTGCGTCATGGCCTGCCGGATCTCGGGGTCGAAACCGGCGAGGAGGTCCCGCTCCTCGGCCAGGATCTCGCGCTCGATCCGCTCGTAGAGCGTTCGCCCGGCGGAGGTCAGCTCGAGGAGCACGGCCCGGCCGTCCGTGGGATGGGGGGCGCGCACGACATACCCCTTGCGCTCCAAAGCGTCCACCACCCGGCTCGCCGTGCTCTTGTCGAGATAGAGGTGAGCCGCCAGCTCATTCAACGTCTGCGCCCCGCACAGCGCCAGCGACTCCAGCCCATAGCACTGCGTCACCGAGATGTCGTGGCAGCAGATGCGGTCGCGGTCGCGGAACTGGTAGACGCGGATGAGGTCCGAGAGAGCGCCATGGAGCGCCCGCGCGTCGCGATCGAGAGCGCGGTCGGAGGGAGCGATGGGGAGGAGGGTGGCGGCCATGACGGGAGCTTAGCAGATCTGGTTGCTACTAGCAATATACTACGAGAACCGACGGAGGGGGGAGGAGAGGGGTCAACCGGCGAGGACGCTGCCGCCGTTGACGTTGAGGATCTCGCCGGTGATGTGGCGGGCGAGCGGCGAGGCGAGGAAGAGGACGGGGCCGGCGATGTCCTCGGGGGAGGCGACCCGGCCCAGGGGGATGGAAGCGGCGATCTCGCCCGCCCGATCGGCGGCGATGGCCTCGGCGGTCATGTCGGTCACCACCCAGCCGGGGGCCACGGAGTTGACGCGGATTTTCGGCGCCAGCTCGCTCGCCCACGACTTGGTGGCCGAGATCATCGCCCCCTTGCTCGCCGCGTAGGCGCTGTAGAAGGCCTCGCCGCGCTGGCCGGCGGTCGAGGAGATGTTGACGATGGTGCCGTCCTCCGACGTCTCGAGGAGCGGCACCGCTTCGCGGGCGCAGAGGAACGGCCCCACGACGTTGACCGCGAAAGTGGCGGCGAGGCGCTGCTCGTCGAGGCGGACGAGCGGGTCGTGCACCCACACTCCGGCGTTGTTGATCAGGCAGTCGAGGCCGCCCCACTCGGCGGCTACGAAGTGGAACAGCCGCTTGATCTGGCTTCGCCGCGTGACGTCGCAGCGATAGATGCGGTGGGGCGCCGGAGAGAGGGCCTTGAGCTCGTGCAGCAGGTCGGTCGCCTTCTGGCCGCTCGCCAGATATTGCACCAGGACGGTGGCGCCGGCGCGGGCGAAGAGCCGGCAGCAGGCGGCGCCGATCCCCCGGCTGCCGCCCGTCACCAAGACGCGGCGTCCGTTGAGGTCGATCATCCCGGCCCTATCCCGCCGCCTCGACCACCATGGCGATGCCCTGGCCGCCGCCGATGCAGGCCGAGGCGACGCCCCGGCCGCCGCCGCGCCGCTTGAGCTCCTTCAGGATCGTCAGCAGCAGGCGGGTACCGGAGGCGCCGAGCGGGTGGCCCAGGGCGATGGCGCCGCCATTGACGTTGAGCCGGTCGACGTCGAGGTCGAGCTCCTTGATCACCGCCAGGATCTGGCCCGCGAAGGCCTCGTTGACCTCCAGGAGGTCGAGGTCTTTCATCTCCATGCCGGCCTTCTTGAGCGCCAGGCGGATGGCCGGCGCGGGGCCGATTCCCATCCGTGACGGCTCGACGCCGACGACCGCCCAGGAGACGATGCGTCCGAGCGGCTTCCAGCCGCGCTCCGTCGCCCTCTCGGCGGTCGAGAGGATCATCATGGCAGCCCCGTCGACGATGCCGGAGGCGTTGCCGGCGGTGACGAAGCCGTCCTTCTCGAACGCCGTAGGCAGGCCGGCCAGGTCCTCCATCGTGGTGTCCGGCCGCAGGTGGTCGTCGCGCTCGACCATCGTCGCCTTCTTGCCCTTCCCCACCGGCACTCCCACCACCTCCTCGCTCATCCGGCAGCTCTTCCACGCCTCGGCGGCCAGGCGCTGCGAGCGGATGGCGAAGCGGTCCTGCTCCTCGCGGGTGATGCCGTAGTCGCGGGCCAGGTTGTTGCTCGTCTGCGCCATGTAGCAGCCGCAGTAGCTGTCCTGGAGGGCAACCATCAGCAGATCCTGGAGCTGCCCCTGCCCCAGCTTGAAGCCGCGGCGGGCGCCCCAGATGACGTGCGGCGCCTGGGTCATGTTCTCCATGCCGCCCACCAGGCAGGTGGTGGCGTCGCCGGTCAGGATGGCCTGCGCCCCCGAGATCACCGACTGGATGCCGGAGCCGCAGAGGCGGTTGACGGTGAGCGCCGGCACCTCCTTGGGCAATCCGGCCTTGAGCGCCACGTGGCGGGCGCCGTAGATGGCGTCGGGGGAGGTCTGCAACGCGTTGCCGACGATGGCGTGGTCGATCTCCTCGCCGGCGATGCCGGTGCGCTCCAGGAGGGCGCGCGCGGCGTGGGCGCCGAGGTCGATCGCCGAGACGTCGGCGAAGGCGCCGTTGTAGTCGATCATCGGGGTCCTCACACCGTCCACGAGGACCAAGTCTTTGACGTTCATCGAGTGGATTCTCCTTGTCGGGATTCTATGTGTCCAGGGCCAGGGCGTGGAAGCGGCGCCGCCAGGCATTCAGGTCGCTCGCCGGGTCGATGCGGTGACCCAGGAGGACCAGCACGCGGTCTCGTTCCGGGTCGACCCAGAGGTTGCCGCCGGCGAAACCGGTGGCGCCGAAGGAGCGCCGGGAGAGCGCCCGGCCGCCGCCGCCCCGGCCGGCCCGCCGCCGCCACCAGCCGAGGGCGAAGGGGCCGCCGCCCGCGAGCGCGCGCGCCACCGCCTCCTCTTGCAACAGGCGCCCCGGCCGCAGCCATTCCACCCCCAGGGCCCAGAGGTCGCGGGCGGGGGCGAAGAGGCCGGAGTGGCCGGGGGGGCGGGCGCCCAGGGCAGCCAGGAGGCGGGCGTTGCCGTCCTGGGCGTGGCCCACGGGAGGCGGTCCGAGATCGTCGAGGGCGAGGCCCAGGGCGGCTGCGAAAGCCACCTCCTTGCCGGTTCCCATGCGTGACTCCGCCACCTCCGGCCGATCGCCCGGCTCCGGCGCCGTGCCGCGCAGGCCGAGCGGACCGAGGACGAGATCCGCCAGCAGGTCCCCCAGCGGCTGGCCGAGCTGGCGCTCCGCGAGCAGTCCCCAGAGGACGTACCCGAAGTCGCTGTAGGTGCCGGCCGGCGCACCAAGGAGAGCGCCGCCGGCGAGGCGGTCCACCACCTCGTCGAGCGAGCGACAGGGCGCTTCTCCGCCGTAGAGGGGTATCCAGGCGAGGAGCTCCGCGCGGTGGCGCAGGAGATCGGAGAGGGGGCAGCGGGCGAGCCGGCAATCGGCCCGCGGGAGGAGGTCGCCCAGGGGCGCCGCCAGCGGCAGTCGGCCATCGCCGTCAAGGGCGAGGGCGAGGGTGGCGACGAACGGTTTGGTGATCGAGGCGACGTCGTAGCGGGTGCCGGCAGCCGCCGGGCGGCCGGGCGGGCCGGAGCGGACGAGACCGGCGGCCCCCGACCACTCGACGCCGGCGGCCGAGCCGACGAGCGCGGTGACCGCCGAGAGGACACCCTCGCCGACGATCTCGTCGAGGAACCGCCGCAGCTTCCCGCCCGTTCTCAAGCCGGCCTCGACGACGTCAGAGGTAGTTGTCCGGGCTGCCGGTCTGGAAGACGACCACCCGCTCGCCCGGCGCCAACGCCCCGGAGGCGGCCAGGTCCTCGACCGCCGCCAGGGCCGCCGCCCCCTCGGGGCCGACGCGCAGCCCCTCCAGGCGCGCGGCCCGCGCCGTCACCCTGGCGATGCGCTCCTCGGCGATGGCGAGGGCCCGGCCGTCAGACTCGCGCAGCGCCCGGAGGACGAGGAAGTCGGCGATGGCCCGCGGCACCCGCAGGCCCCAGACCGCGGTGTGCGGATCGGCCCACGGCTCGGCCTCCTCGCGGCCCTGCTCGAAGGCGCGGACGATGGGGGCGCACCCCACCATCTGCACGGCCACGAAGCGCGGCCGGTGGGGACCGATCAATCGCAGCCGGCGCAGCTCGTCGAAGGCCTTGTGCATGCCGACGATGCCGGTGCCGCCGCCCAGCGGGTAGACGATCCAGTCCGGCAGCGTCCAGCCGAGCTGCTCGGCGAGCTCCAGGCCCATGGTCTTCTTGCCCTCGGCGCGGTAGGGCTCCTTCAGCGTGTTGAGGCTCCAGAAACCCTCGCCGCCGCGCTCCAGGAGCTTCGCCGCCTCCACCAGGGTGCCGGGGCCGGCGAGCACCTCGGCGCCGTGCTCGCGGCAGCGCGCGAAGATCGTCCGTGGCGTGTCCTCCGGCATGGCGACGCGGGCCGGCAGCCCGGCCGCCGCGGCGTAGGCGGCGAGCGCGAGGGCGGCGTTGCCGGCGCTGGCGAGCTGGACGCCGGCCGCCCCCAGCTCGCGCGCCCGGTTGACGGCGAGCGACAGGCCGCGCGCCTTGAAGGAGCCGGTGGGGTTGCCGGATTCGTCCTTGACCAGGAGCTCGACCTCGGGCGGCGCCAGCCGGCGCAGGCGGACGAGCGGGGTCCCCCCTTCGCCGAGGTCGACGCGGTCGGCGAAGTTGGCGAGGGGCAGCAGCTCGCGATATCGCCAGAGGGTCCAGGGGCGGCCGGGGAGCCGGCGGTGGAGCTCTTTGCCGCGCGCCAAGTCGAGCTCGTAGTCGACGAGCCAGGGGGCGCCGGCGGGCGAGAGGAAGGCGGGCTCGTCGAGCGGCGCGGTGGCGCCGGTGCGCGAGCAGACCAGCCGCCGCGCCCAACGCTCGCTACTTTCCATTCGGATTGCCCTTTCCCGGCGCCTGCACGGCCGCCAGCTGCTCTTCGTAGCGGGCGAGGAGCTCCGCGTTGTGGCGGACGGCGGGCGCCGGGCGCGGTGTCGACTCCGCAGCGCTCTTCCTGAAGTCGGCGATCTGGCGGTCGACGGCGGCCTTCCCCACCGCGTCGGCAGCGGCGCTCTTCCGCTGCTTCAGGAGCGCCAGGTAGTGGACGCGCCCGCTCTCGAGCTGGCGGGCCAGCGCCTCGCTGGTGGCGGCGATCTGCGCCTCGAGGACGCGGTCCTTGACCCAGGCGTACTCCTTGGGGTTGTCCCCCAGCTCCTGGGCGGCGCGGAGGTCGGCGGTGGCGAGGTCGGCCATGGCGCGCCTGGCAGGGCCGCCGAGGCCGGCGGCGGTCTTCGGCTCGAACCGCTGCCGCGCCGCCTCGCGGATCTGCCGCTCGCGCCGCCGCACGGCGACGTACATCTCGATCTGCCGCGCCGTCAGCTCGCCGTCGGCCGGCGGCCGGAAGTCGGCCCGCGCCACCTCCGCCATCACCTGGGCCGTCCCCTTGATCTCCAGGCGCTGGCGGATGGCTGCGGAGTCGGCGGACGGCTCGCGCCGGCAGCCGCCGACCAGGCTGACGACGAGCGGCAGCACGGCCGCCGACAGCGGCCCGGCGGCGCGGATTCGGAAGTGGATCGCGGTCATTCTGCGGGGGTTGGGGAAGCTTCGGCGGTGGCTGCGGCGGAGCGAATTCTACCACCCGGTGCGAGCGCCGCCCGATAGGCCTCGCGGTAGCGCGCCGCCACCGCGTCCCAGGTCAGTTCCCGCTCCGCCTTCCGCCGTCCCTCCTCCCCCAGGCGGCGGGCAAGGGTCGGGTCGGCGAGGAGCCGGAGGAGGGCGGTGAGCAGCGCTTCCGCGTCGCCCTCGGGGATCAGCAGGCCGGTCTCGCCGTCCGCCACCGCCAGCGGGATGCCCGACACCCGCGAGGCGACGACGGGGAGGCCGCTCGCCATCGCCTCGAGGATGACGTTGGGGAGGCCGTCGACGTTCCCCCGCCGGTCGTGGACGGCGGGGAGGACGAAGAGGTCGGCGGCGCGGTAGAGGTCGGGCAGGCTGTCGCGCAAAACCGGTCCCGGCAGGTGCAGCCGCCCCGCGAATCCCGCGGCCGCCCGCGCCAGGTCGGGCAGGAGATCGCCGCCGCCGGCGAGGACGACGTGCGCCTCCGGATGGGCGGCGAACAACCCCGGCAGCGCGCGCACGAGCACCTGGAACCCCTTTTTGGTCGCCATCCGCCCCACCCCGAGGAGGAG
>Ga0209626_1000186_pt1 | contig 13189 bp, 12 predicted proteins | sample JacPinW_OM1H0_M2_FD_187962 | JGI IMG/M metagenome (GOLD analysis project Ga0209626, IMG submission 187962) | Forest soil microbial communities from Algoma, Ontario, Canada - Jack Pine, Ontario site 1_JW_OM1H0_M2 (SPAdes) (version 2) | ecosystem: Environmental > Terrestrial > Soil > Boreal... | reverse complement strand
AGGGCGCCTTCGGGATCGGCGGCGAGCCCCTCCGCCGTCGGCGACTCGCAGACGACCGGACCCTGGCGCACGAGATACCCCGCCGGCTGGCGTGTCAGGCGGACGGTCGCCGCCAGATCGATCGCCAGATTGACGGTCCGCGCGCCGGGGTGCAGCAGGCCCAGGGGCCAGATGTCGAGCGTGCCGCCGGCGAGGTCGACCCGGCACCAGGTCCGAGCGGTGGCCATGCGGGAGCCGGAAGAGCTGCCCCGCCTAACGGGCGATGGTCGAGGCGGGGGTCTCCGGCTGCGAGCGTCCGACGGCGAGACGGGTCTCGGGCAGCGGCTCCGGACCGAGAGACTTGGGCACCACGCCGTTCGCCAGGCAGGTCACGATCTCCGCGTGCCAGGTGTGGAACGAGGCGAGCTTGTAGTCGGGGATGGGCTCGTCGCGCACTCCCTTGAGGCTCAGGGGATCGATCCACTGATTGCGGAACTGCACGCGGTAGTCGAGATGGGGGCCGGTCGCCAGGCCGGTCGCGCCCGTGTAGGCGATGGTGTCGCCCTGGCGGACGTGGGCGCCGGGCCGGATGCCCGGGGCGAAGCGGGAGAGGTGGAGGTAGGCCGTCACGTACTGCTCGCCATGGCGGACCTTGACGACGTTGCCGCCGCCGCCGTCCCGGCCGGCGAAGGTCACCACGCCGTTGGCGGTGACCTGGACGGGCGTCCCCACGGGGGCGCCGTAGTCGACGCCGTAGTGCGGGCGGACGACGTTCAGGACGGGATGGAAGCGGTGCATGCTGAAGCTCGAGGTGATCCGCGAGTACCTGAGCGGCGAGCGCAGGAACATCTTCCGGAGCGGCCGGCCTTCGCCGTCGTAGTAGACGCCGCCGTCGCCCCAGCGGAACGCCTCGTGGCGCCTGCCGTCGGCGCCGTCATAGGCGAGCGCCAGGAGGTTGCCGATGGCATAGGGCTCGCCGTTCAACTTGACCTCTTCGAAGAGCACCTGAAAGTGGTCACCCCGGTGCAGGTCGCGGTGGAAGTCGAGGTCCCACTGCAGGACGTCCGCCATCCGGTAGGCCAGGCCCGCGGGGCCGCCCGCCTGCTGGATCGAAGCGTCGAGCGATCCCTGAAGCTCGCCGCGCAGGACGCGCACCTGCACGCTGCGCGCGAACGGCTGCCAGGTGGTCTGCCAGCGGTCGCCGTCGCGCCGCATGGCGATCCGGCCGTCGCCGTTGACGGTGAACTCGAGCGAGGCGAGGGTCGAGTCGGGGCCGAAGAAGGCCGAGTAGCGGTTGCCGGCCTTCAGGGCGCGCAGGTTGACGTGCTCGGCGAGAGCGTTCGTCGCCTGCCGCACCTCCGCTCCCTGGAGCCCCAGCTTGGCGAACACCTGCGCCGCCGTCTCGCCGCGCAACAGCGTGAACTCGAGGGGAATCCGCGCGCGGTCGAGAAGCGCGCTCGTCTCCGTCGGCAGCGTGCCGCGCAGGCTGAAGCGGGAGATCGGCGGGAGGGGGTACGGCGAGCGGTTGTAGGCTTCGAGACGGCGGGTGGTGAGGAGGATGCCGGCGGCCAGGATCAGGAGGCCCAAGGGGAGGAGGAGGCGCAGGAGGCGCGGACCGAGATGTACCCTTGGCTGCTGCATCCGGCAGACCTCCCCGGGGGCTGGTTCCCTGTTTACAGATCCGAATCGATTGACCGACGAATACTAGCCCACGGGAGATCGCAAGCGCAACCCACCTGCGCGGCTCTTGAGAAGAATCGCCGAGACCAGACATTACTTCTGGGGCGGAAAGGCACGTCCTCCCGATTGTCATCCCGAGCGTGAGCGAGGGACCTGGGGGAAGGGCGGCGCGAAGGCCTTTGCTTCCAGCGGTTTGAGAGGCCTCCCCCCGCCCAGGTCCCTCGCTCACGCTCGGGATGACATTGGGGGAGAACGGGCCTCGAACGCCCAGATACAAGCGCTGTCCGCGAGAGGAGCCTTAAATAAATCGATTTACTGCGTGGAGGCGATGACCCTGTCGGGGTCGTCCGGCAGCTTGCCGCGGAAGGCGACCTGGCCGTCTTTGAGGATCAGCAGGCCGGGAAGGGTCGCCACCGCATACTTCTTCGAGAAGGCGCCGTCGACGTCGAGGAAGACCGCGGCGCCCATGGTCTTGCCGACGAGGAAGGTCTCGATCGTCTGCCGGTCCTCCTGGAAGTTGACGGTGACGACGTGCGCCTTGCCGCCCCAGCGCTGGGCGATGGGGTTGACGCGGGCGACGATGTCCCGCGAGCGCGGCGACCAGGAGGCCCAGACGATGACGACGGTGGTGCCCCGCGCCAGGTCCCCCTCGGCGAGCTGCTCGCCGCGCAGGCCGTGGAGCGGGACGGACTGCGCGGCGGCGGGCGCGAAAGCGCCAACCATCAGGGAGAGGACCGCCGCCACGAGCGCCACGATCAGAGCGGTCGGAGTCAGCGACCTGCGTGCCGTGGACCTGCCGGGGATCTCAGCTCTCAAGGGGAAAAGTCCTAGTGCGGCCCGAGGCCGTGGCGGTGGGGAAGGCTGATGAGGATGCGGTGTCGGAGCCTCTCGGGGGCCGTACAGCGGAGGCACCGCTGCCGCACCACCAGGAGCAGCTTGCGGGTGTAGCTCATCTGCTGCGCGCAGTGGCCGCAGCGGGCGACATGGTCGCGAAACGGGGTCAGCAGCTCTTCGTTCATTTCGTTGTCGAAGAACAGGAAGATGACTTCGCCGACCTCTTTACAGTCCATCTCGCTTCCTCCGCGATCCCCTGCTCTTTCGCCGAATCGCCGAACGGGCGCAACCGCTGCTATCAACTCACCCGTACGAGGAGATATTCCGCTTCTGGGCGGCGCTACTTGGTGCCGACGTTGCGGCTGCGCATCTTGGCGGGCTCGCCGTCGCGCAGATAGCCGTGCTCATGCGCGAACTCGAGCATGGCCGCTTCGAGGAGCCGGCGGCCGCGGTAGAGGCGGCTCATCACGGTGCCGACGGGCACCTCCAGGATGTCCGCGATCTCCTTGTAGGAGAAACCTTCGAGGTCCGCGAGGATGACCACCATGCGGTAGTCGGGCGGCAGCTTGTCCAGGGCCCCCTGCACGTCCTCGTCGAGGACGTTCTCGAGGAACTCCTCCTCGGGGTTCTTGATCTGGCGGGCGGCCTCCTCGCTCACCTGGCTCTCGAACGACTCCTCGATGTCGGAGAAGTCGGAGAGGGCGGGGGTCTGCTGCTTCTTGCGGTAGTTGTTGATGAAGGTGTTCTTCATGATCTTGAACAACCACGCCTTGAAGTTCGTCCCCTCCTCGAACTTGTCGTAGTAGCGGTAGGCCTTGAGGTAGGTCTCCTGCACCAGGTCCTCGGCGTCCTCGGAGTTGCGGGTCATCCGGTACGCCGTGTTGTACAGGGCGTCCACGAAGGGCATCGCCGCCGCTTCGAAATCCCACCCTTTCTGGTGGCTGACGTTTTCCTTGGGCATCCTTTCCCCCTGCGGCGGAAACCTCTCCCCACCTACTGATACGCATAGCCGATGCCAACGGTTTAGCCGGCCTTCAGAGGGATTGCGACGGCGGATGGAGCCTCGAGAGGCCCCTGCCGTCCCCGAGAGTGGACAGATTGTACCACTGGAAGATCGCCGAATCGGCACCGTCCGGTGCCAATTCTTGTCGCTAGGGCAACTAGGGAAGCGGCAGCAGGCTCTGCTTGGCGAAGGCGATGAAGGGCGCCGGGTAGATCCCCAGGACCAGGGTGGCGAGGGCGCAGAAGGCGATAGCGCCCACCAGCGCCGGCGCCCGGAGCGGCAGCGGCGTGACGGCCGTCGAGTCGCTCTGGTACATGTAGACGACGATGCGGAAGTAGTAGTAGAGCGAGATGGCGCTCGTCACCACGCCGACGACGGCCACCCAGGTCCAGCCCGCCTGCACCGCCGCCGCGAAGAGGTAGACCTTGCCGACGAAGCCGCCGGTCGGCGGGATGCCGGTCAGAGCCACCATGAAGATGAGCATCATCGCCGCCAAAAACGGCGAGCGCCGGGCCAGCCCTGCGTAGTCGGCGCAGGTCTCCCCCGCGTACTCCTTGCGCTCCAGGAGGATGACGGTACCGAAGGCGCCGAGGGTGATGAAGGTGTAGGCGAGGAGATAGAAGAGCACCGCCCAGAGGCCCATCTGGTTGACCGCCAGCACGCCGATCAGGATGTAGCCGGCGTGCGCGATCGAGCTGTAGGCGAGCATCCGCTTGACGTTGTCCTGGGTCAGGGCTGCCAGGTTGCCCCACACCATCGTGGCGACGGCGACCGCCGCCATCAGGAGCTGCCAGTGGGGGCGGAGGCTGCCCAGACCCTCGAAGAAGATGCGCACCAGGATGGCGAACGAGGCCGCCTTGGAGGCCACCGCCAGGTAGCCGGTGACCGGCGTGGGGGCGCCGACGTAGACGTCGGGAGTCCAGATGTGGAAGGGGACCGCCGAGACCTTGAAGAAGAGGCCGGCGCCGAGCAGGATCCAGCCGAGCGGCACCAGCCGGTTGCCGTCCGCCGAGGCGGCGGCGAGGGCCCGCGAGAGCTCGTCCAGCTGCAGCGTGCCGGTGGCGCCGTAGAGCAGCGAGATGCCGTAGAGGAGGACGCCCGAGGACATCGCCCCGAGGATGAAGTACTTCATCGCCGCCTCGTTGGAGCGCACCTCGCGCTTGAAGTAGCCGGCCAGGACGTAGCTCGCGAGGGCCATCGTCTCGAGCGAGATCCAGATGGTCAGGAGGGTGTAGCCGCTGGCCATGAAGAGCATCCCGGTGGTGGCCAGCAGAATGAGCGAGTAGTACTCGGCAGCCCGGTAGCGGCCCTCCTCCACGAAGCGCACGGAGAGCAGGATGGTGATCGTCGTCGCCAGGAGCACCAGGAGCTTCCAGAAGAAGGAGAAGCCGTCGAGCACGAACATCCCGCCCAGGATGACCTGGCGGACCGGGACCTGGCTGTGCACCCGCACCACGATGGCGGCGGTCAGGAGCGGGACGGCCGCGGCGACGATCGCCAGCTCGCGGTCGCCGAAGCTCTTCCAGAGGACGCCGACCATGAGCACCACGAGGGCGCAGGCGGCGAGGAACATCTCCGGCGCCAGGTAGAGGAACTGCTGCGGATCGAAGGCGGCGACGACCACTCTACTTCTCCGCTCCGCCGGCGCCGGCGGCGGGCCGCGAGGCCATGGCAGCCGCGCTCGCCGCGCCCGCCGCGCTCGCACCCCTCGCGCCCCTCGCAATCGCGGCGCTATAGGTCGAGTCGACCTGCTGCATCACGTACTTGACCGGCTTGTCGAGGACGTCGAAGAACGGCTTCGGATAGATGCCGATCCAGAAGCAGAGGAGGACGATGGGCACGAGATAGGCGAGCTCGCGCGCGTTCAGGTCCTTCAAGTCCCGGTTCTCGGCGTTGTCGAGCGGTCCGAAGAAGACCCGCTGGAACATCCACAGCATGTAGGCGGCCCCCAGCACGATGCCCAGGGCGCCGACGAGCGCCCACCACCACTGGCGGTTGAAGGCGCCGAGGAGGATGGTGAACTCGCCGACGAAGCCGTTCAGGCCCGGCAGGCCGATCGACGACATGGTGATGACGAGGAAGAGGGTGGCGTAGAGCGGCATCACCGCCGAGAGGCCGCCGAACTCGGCGATCAGGCGGGTGTGCCGGCGCTCGTAGAGGATGCCGACGAGGAGGAAGAGCGCCCCCGTCGACAGGCCGTGGTTGATCATCTGCAGGACGCCGCCGTTCAGCCCCGGGCCGTTCAACGCGAAGATTCCCAGCATGACGAAGCCGAGGTGGCTGACCGAGGAGTAGGCGACCAGCTTCTTCATGTCCTTCTGCGCCATCGCCACCAGCGCCCCGTAGACGATGCCGATGATCGACAGGGCCGCCATCCATGGCAGGAGCTCGCGGGTGGCGTTCGGCAGGACGGGGAGCGAGAAGCGGACGAAGCCGTAGGTACCCATCTTCAGGAGGACGCCGGCGAGGATGACGGAGCCGGCCGTGGGCGCCTCGACGTGGGCGTCCGGCAGCCAGGTGTGGAAGGGGAACATCGGCACCTTGATGGCGAAGCCGACGAAGAAGGCGAGGAAGATCCAGAACTGCAGGTCGGGCGGAATGAGGTGGCCGATCTGGTGGAACTGGAGGATCGAGAAGGTGGCGGCGTTGCCCAGGCCTTTCCAGCCCAGGAGCCCGCTCGAGTTGTAGAAGTAGAGGGCGAGGATGCCCAGAAGCATGAGCACCGAGCCCACCAAGGTGTAGAGGAAGAACTTGATCGCCGCGTAGAGCCGGCGCTTGCCTCCCCAGATGCCGATCAGGAAGTACATCGGCAGCAGCATGACCTCCCAGAAGACGTAGAAGAGGAAGAAGTCCATGGCCATGAAGACGCCGAGCATGCCGGTCTGCAGGAGGAGGAGGAAGATGTAGTACTCCTTCTCCCGCGTCTGGATGGCGCTCCAGGAGGAGAGGAAGGCGAGCACGCCGAGAAGCGTCGTCAATAGGATGAGGAGGAGCGCGATGCCGTCGATGCCGAACTGGTAGCGCACGCCGATCGACTCGATCCAGGTATGGTCCTCGGTGAACTGGAAGAGCGGGCCGCCGCGGTCGAAGGCGAACCAGAGCGGGATCGAGAGGAGGAAGTCGACGAAGGCGACGGCGGTCGCGAACTTGCGGATGGCGGCGCCGTTGCTCCCCTTCATGCCGAACATCACGATCAGCGCACCCAGGAGGGGCACGTAGCAGACGATGGAGAGGATCGGAACGTGTTCGAACATGCATCCCCCTAGACGAAGATCAGAGCCCGCCTATCCACGCTGGAAGAGGAAGTAGAAGCAGACGAGGGCGAACATGCCCAAGGCCAGCACCAGCGCGTAGTTCGAGACGTACCCGGTCTGCAGGCGGCGGAAGAGGAACGAGAAGCGGCCGAGCACCCAGCCGACGAGGTTGACGAGGCCGTCGACGACGTACTTGTCGAAGACGCCGGAGACGAGCGAGACGGCGACGGTCAGGTTGCGCGCCCCGTTGACCAGGGCGCCGTCGATGAAGGACGAATCGAAGCGGAAGAGCCCGCGGGCGGTGGCCCAGAAGCCGCGCACGACGGTCGCGTCGTAGAGCTCGTCGACGTAGTACTTGTTGACCAGCACGCGCTGGACGGCGGGCAGGCGCCGCGCCCAGGCCTCGCCGCCCGCCAGGCCCCGCTTGCCGTAGACCGACCAGGCGATGCCGAAGCCGGCGGCGGCGACGCCGACCGACAGCCCGATGAGCAGGAGCTCGACGCCCAGGCCGACGTGCGGCGCCCCCGGCACCAGGCCCTTGACCTTGCCCAGGATGGGATCGAGGAAATGCTCGAAGACGTTGAGGTCGAAGCGCTCGAAGGTGAGCGCCGCCGGGATCCCCACCCAGCCGGCGACCACCGCCCCCACCGCCAGCACCTGGAGCGGCAGCGTCATCACCGGCGGCGACTCGTGCAGGTGGTGGCGCTGCTCCTCGGTCCCCCGGAAGTCGCCGTGGAAGGTGAGGAAGACGGCGCGGAACATGTAGCAGGCGGTCAGGCCCGCGGTCAGCAGGCCGACGACGTAGAGCGTCCACAGCCCGCGGCCGGCGACCGAGGAGAGGATCTGGTCCTTGCTGAAGAAGCCGGCGAACCCCGGGATGCCCGAGATGGCGAGCGCGCCGACGACGAAGGTCCAGTAGGTGGTCGGCAGGTACTTCCGCAAGCCGCCCATCTTGCGCATGTCCTGCTCGCCGCCCATAGCGTGGATCACCGAGCCGGAGCCCAGGAAGAGGAGCGCCTTGAAGAAGGCATGGGTGACCAGGTGGAAGACGGCAGCCGTATAGGCGCCGACCCCGGCGGCCAGGAACATGTAGCCGAGCTGCGACACCGTCGAGTAGGCCAGCACCTTCTTGATGTCGGTCTGGGCGAGGCCGATGGTGCCGGCGAAGAGCGCCGTGGCGCAGCCGATGACGGCGATGAAGACCGACACCCCGGGCGCCAACTGGTAGAGGACGTTCGAGCGCGCCACCATGTAGACCCCCGCCGTCACCATGGTGGCGGCGTGGATGAGGGCGGAGACCGGCGTGGGGCCGGCCATGGCGTCCGGCAGCCAGACGTAGAGGGGGATCTGCGCGCTCTTGCCCATGGCGCCGATGAACAGGCAGAGGGCGGCGAAGCCGGCGACCGTCAGGTGGAAATGATAGGGAGTGAGCGCCAGCGCGGGGTCGGCGGCGATGGCCGGGAAGAGGGCGGAGAACTTGAGGGTGCCGAAGTTCGCCACCAGCGCGAAGAGCCCGACCAGGAAGGCGAAGTCGCCGATGCGGTTGACGATGAACGCCTTCCGGCCGGCGTAGGGCGGGAACTCCTCCTTGTAGTAGAAGCCGATCAGCAGGTAGGAACAGAGCCCCACCCCCTCCCAACCCACGAACATGACGAGATAGTTGTTGCCCAGGACGAGCATCAACATCGCGCCCATGAAGAGGTTCAGGTAGGTGAAGTAGCGCTGGTAGCCGTCGTCGTGGGCCATGTAGCCGGCCGAGTAGACGTGGATCCAGAAGCCCACGAAGGTCACCACGAAGAGCATCACGCAGGCGAGCGGGTCGAGGAAGAAGCCCATCGCCACCTTGAAGTCGACGATGCCCTTGGCCGCCGTGGTGAGGAGGCCTGCCGGGATCCAGGTATAGACCTCCTGGTCGAACCCGTAGTGGGCGGGCAGCCGGCGCTCGGCGCTCGCCAGGTAGCTGCCGATGACCAGGGCGCCGGTCACCATGGCCGCCAGGACGCTGCCGCAGGCGATCGCGGTCACCGCCTTCTTGCCGATCCGCCCGCGCAGGAGGACGCCGTTCAGGAGCGCCCCCAGGAAGGGGAAGAGCGGGATGGTCCACAGCAGCTCTTTCATCGCGTACCTACCCCTTGAGCTCCGACGCCCGCTCGAGACTGGTGGTGTCGCGGAGGCGGAAGAAGGCGATCAGGATGCCCAGCCCCACGGCCGCCTCGCCGGCGGCGACGGTGATGGTGAAGATCGAGAAGATCTGGCCCGTCAGGTTCGACCACTGATACGAGAAGGCGATGAGGTTGATGTTGACGGAGTTGAGCACCAGCTCGATCGACATCAGCACGGTGATCATGTTCTTGCGCAGCAGGATGCCGGAGAGGCCGATGGCGAAGAGCAGGAAGCTCAGGATCAGGTAGTGCTGGGTGGTCACTGCGAGCATGCGGTCCTTTCCCCTGGCTTCCTGCGCGTCGTTCGCTCGCCAGCCGCTACTGCCGTCGTCCCAGGACCACGGCGCCGATCATGGCGATCAACAGGAACAGCGAGGCCACCTCGAAGGGCAGCAGATAGTCGCGGTAGAGGCTCCAGGCGACCGCCTGGGAGTTGCCGACCCCATCGACGCCGCCCGCCCGCACGAAGGTCTGCGGCTGGGTGAAGGCAGGTCCGAAGGCGGCGTGCACGAAGAAGTAGCCGAAGAAGAGCAGCAGCAGCACGCCCAGCACGAGGACCGCCGGCGACTGCCCCCAGTAGAGCCGCGTCTCCTTCAGGCGGTGGAGGTTGACGAGCATGATGACGAAGAGGAAGAGCACCATGATGCCGCCGCCGTAGACGAAGATCTGCACCATCGCCAGGAACTCGGCGTGCCGCAGGAGGAAGAGCACGGCGACGGAGAGGAAGGTGAGGAGGAGCGCGATGGCACCGTACATCGGGTTGCGCAGGGTGACGACGCCGAGCGCCGCGACGACCGCCAGGGCGGCGAAGACGTAGAAGAGCAAGGCGCTGCCGTTGGCGGCCAGGAAGCTCATGCTCAGGCGATCTCCTCGTCGGTGTACGCCGGCCGCACCCGCCACTCCTGCAGCTCCTCCATGTCGACGTAGAGGTTCTCCCAGCGGTCGTAGGAGGCGAGCTCGTAGGTCTTGGTGGTCAGCCAGATCGACTTCGGCTCCGTGGGACAGCCCTCCTCGCAGAGGCCGCAGAACATGCAGCGCTGGACGTCGATGTCGAAGCGGTCGAGGATCTTCTCTTTCCTTCCCGTCTCCGCGTTCACCTGCTGGCTGACGTCGATGTAGATGATGTCGATCGGGCAGTCCTTGGCGCACAGGGAGCACTTGATGCAGCGCTCCTCGTCGAGCCGGAACATGCCGCGGAAGCGGTGCGACGGCTCCCACCGCTCCTCTGGATACTGGATCGTCACCTTCTTCTTCATCATGTTGCGGGCGGTGACGCCCAGGCCGGCGAAGAGATCGAGGAGCATGATCTTGTCGAGGAAGCGTTTCAGCGGATTCGGGGCAGCCATGGGAGAACCTCTCAGCCGTGATGCGCCAGCAGCAGCTTGATGACGCCGGTCGCCACGATGTTCAGGAGGGCGAGCGGGATCATCCACTTCCATCCCAGGTCCATCAGCTGATCGAAGCGGTAGCGCGGGAAGGTGCCGCGGAACCAGATGTAGACGAAAAGGAAGCCGAACACCTTGAGGACGAACCAGATCACCCCGGGGACGTGGGTGAAGGCCGGGACGAGGTGCGGGAAGGGCGGCAGCCAGCCGCCCAGGAAGACGGTCGTCGCCACCGCCGAGATGACGATCATGTTGGCGTACTCGCCGAGGAAGAAGAGGGCGAAGCGCATGCCGCTGTACTCGGTGTGGAAGCCGGCCACCAGCTCCGACTCCGCCTCCGGGAGGTCGAACGGGTTGCGGTTCGACTCCGCGACGCCGGCCACCAGATAGATGAAGAAGGCGACGATCTGGGGAAAGACGAACCACCAGCTCAGCCGCGCCTGCGCCTCGACGATGCCGACCAGCGACAGCGACCCGGCGAGCATCAGCGGCCCCACCAGCGACAGCCCCTGCGGCACCTCGTAGGAGATCATCTGCGCCGCCGACCGCAGCCCGCCCATCAGCGAGAACTTGTTGTTCGACGACCAGCCGCCGATGATCAGGCCGTAGACGCCGACCGTCGCCAGGGCGATGATGAAGAGGAGCCCGGTGTTGACGTCGGTGACGTACCAGGCCATGTGCCCCGCCGCCGGCGGCGGCCCCATGGGGATGACCGAGAAGATGATGAAGGCCGGCGCCACCACCAGGCAGGGGGCGAGGATGAACGCCCACTTGACCGCCTGAGAGGGCAGCGTGTCCTCCTTGACCAACAGCTTCATGACGTCGGCGATCGGCTGCAGGAGCCCCCACGGCCCCACCCGGTTCGGTCCCACCCGCGCCTGGATGAAGCCGAGGATCTTGCGCTCGGCGAGCACCAGGTAGGTGATGACCGGCAGGATGCCCAAAAAGAGGAGGACGAGGATCTTGAGCGCCGGCGACACCGCGAAGTAGAACAGCGGGTCCCCCACCGCCCGGCGGAGGGCGTCCAGGAGCGCCATCAGCGATCGACCTCCCCCAGCACGATGTCGGTGGTGCCGACGATCGCCACCAGGTCGGCGATCAGCATCCCACGGGAGAGCTCGGGCACCACCTGGAGGTTGATGAAGGACGGCGCCCGCACGTGGCAGCGGTAGGGGTTGGGGGTGCCGTCGCCGACGATATAGAAGCCGATCTCGCCCTTCGGTCCCTCGATCCCGTGGTAGGCCTCGGTGTCCTTGCCGGACTTGAGCACGCGCGGCCGCTTGGCCATGATCGGCCCCGCGGGCAGCTTCTCCAGGCACTGGAGGATGATGCGGTTGGCCTGCCGCATCTCCGCCATCCGCACCAGGTAGCGGTCGTAGGTGTCGCCGTTCTTCCCCAGCGGGACGTCGAACTCCACCTCGCCGTAGGCCTCGTAGGGCATCGCCTTGCGCAGGTCCCAGTCGACGCCGCTGCCGCGCAGCATCGGTCCGGTGATCCCGTAGTCGATGGCGACGTCGGGCGCCAGGACGCCGATGCCGACCGTCCGCTTCTTCCAGATCCGGTTGTCGGTCAGCAGCTCCTCGTACTCGTCGACCTTGGAAGGGAACTTGTCGGCGAAGGCGCGGCAGGTGTCCGTCCAGCCGACCGGCAGGTCGTGCGGCAGGCCGCCCGGGCGCATGCAGTTGAGCGTCAGCCGGGCGCCGCAGTACTGCTCGAAGAGGTCGAGGACCTGCTCGCGCTCGCGGAAGCAGTAGAAGAACGGGGTCATCGCCCCGATGTCGATGGCGTGGGTGGCGAGCCAGAGGAGGTGACTGGAGATGCGCTGCAGCTCGGCCAGGATGGTGCGGATGTAGCGCGCCCGCGGCGGCACCGTCAGGCCCACCAGCTTCTCCACCGCCCCCACGTAGGCGAGGTTGTTGGTCGCCGCCGCCACGTAGTCCATGCGGTCGGTGTGGGGGACGTTCTGGAAGAAGGGGTGGAGCTCGAACAGCTTCTCGGTGCCGCGGTGGAGGTAGCCGATGATCGGGTAGCAGTCGAGGATGCGCTCGCCGTCCACCTTGAGCTTGAGGCGCAGCACGCCGTGCGTCGACGGGTGCTGGGGCCCGAAGTTGAGCTCCATCTCCTCCCCGGGATCGAAGAGAGCGTCGGAAGCGGTGGGATCGACGATCGGCTCGGCCATGATCAGGTCGCGGGCTCCTTCTCGGGGGCCGGCTTCGGGGCCACTGCCGGGGCTGGCGGCTTTGGCGGGGTCGGTTTTACAGTGCCCGCCGGTTTCCAGCCGGTGCCCGTGCCGGCGACCGGGCCGGCGGTCTGGGTGTAGTACTCGGGGTAGATGGCGGCGCCGGTGTCGATCCCCTCGATGGGGAAGTCCTTGCGCAGCGGGTAGCCGTTGAACCCCTCCCAGAGGAGGATGCGGGTCATGTCCGGGTGGCCCGTGAAGCGCACGCCGTACATGTCGTAGACCTCGCGCTCCGGCCAGTTGGCGACCCGCCAGACTCCCGTCACGCTGGGCACCGGGGTCGCTTCGTCGGTCGTCACCTTGAGGCGGATGCGGCGGTTGGCCTCGAAGCTGTGGAGGTGGTAGACGACGTCGAAGCGCGGCGTCCGCTTCGGGTAGTCGGCGCCGCAGACGTCCACCAGGTAGGTGAAGCGATGCTTCGCCTTGAGCGCCGCCGCGACCTGGGCGACGGCGTCGCGCCGCACCGCCAGCGTCAGGTCGCCGGCCAGCGTCCGCGCCGACTCGATCGCCTCGCCGAACTCCTCCTTCAAGGCGGCGGCCAGCGGATCGCCGGCGGCGTCGTGCCACTCCGGGAGCACCGAGTCGCGCTCCCAGGCGGGCCCGGTCGGCGCGGGCTTGGCGGCGGCCGGAGCCGCGGGCCGCGGGGCGGCCGG
>Ga0209626_1000185_pt1 | contig 13211 bp, 12 predicted proteins | sample JacPinW_OM1H0_M2_FD_187962 | JGI IMG/M metagenome (GOLD analysis project Ga0209626, IMG submission 187962) | Forest soil microbial communities from Algoma, Ontario, Canada - Jack Pine, Ontario site 1_JW_OM1H0_M2 (SPAdes) (version 2) | ecosystem: Environmental > Terrestrial > Soil > Boreal... | reverse complement strand
AGTGGCTCGAGGCCCGGGGCTGAAGGCGAGCGTTGCTTCCGAGGGGTTTCACACTCGGGAGGGAAACGCGTAGTAGACAGCTGCGAGCGCGCACAGCACGAGGCTCACGACTGCGCTGACGAAAGCGAGCCCGACCGCCGCGCCGTATACAAAGAGCCCGATCGAGGCGCGACCCAGCTGCTGCGACATCTCCTCGGGTGAGATGCCGGCGCGCCATAGTCGCCGCCGGGCCGCCCACGTGTTGGTGGCGGTGAACGTCACGCTGAGCAGCAGGAAGCTGGCGGCGTACACCGCCGCGGCCACGTGTTCGTCGGCGCCGCGAAGGTAGGCGGCGAGTAGCCCGGTTGTGAACGGGATGACGGTCACGCTGAGCAGCAGAACGAGGTTGAGCAGCACGAGCGGCCGATCGACGCCCGCAATCCGCTCGAACATCTCGTGGTGGTTGCTCCAGATGATCCCGATGGTGAGAAAGCTGACGACGAAGGTGACGTAGTGCGGCCATTCGCGCCCAAGCGCCGTGGCGAGGCCGCCGGGCTGCACGTTGTGGACGCCGAGGTCGAGGACTAGGAGCGTGACGGCGACGGCAAAGACGCCGTCGCTGAAGGACTCGGTGCGGCCTGTCGGCGTCGGGCGCGCCTCTGCGTTGTCCGTCTGGGCCATCGTGCGTAGACGAGGGTCGGCCAGTCGATTCCGGGGGCGCGACTAGGCGCCGAGCATCCGCGTATCGCTGAATTCGAGGTACAGCTCTCGCTCCGCGAACAACCAAGCGCCGCCCTGCTTCACGAAGGCGTCGATGTAGCGCAGATACGCCAGCATGATCTTGCGCTCTCCGTTCGCTGCGAACACGTGGTGCGCGATGCAGTAGGCCTCGCCCGTGGCTCGCTCGCCATCGAGGCTCACGGTGCTCTGGCCGTTGAAGTGCATCGTCACTTCGTACTGTTTGAGCGCCGCGAACACGGGGGTAAGCGCCTCTCGGCCATAGAGATCTTCCGTGGGCTCGGTGCCCACGCCGTTCATGTAGACGAGGAAGTGGGTGTCCTCGGTGAAGAGGGCCTTCTGCCCGTCGGCGTCGCGTCGGTCGGCACAGTGAGCGTATGCGTCGATCAGCTCGCGAATCGCGAGGCGGTCGGCGGCCTCTTCGGGTGAGATCGCTATGTGCTCCATGATGTCCTCTCTTGCCACGCGGGTCCCCTCAACCGGTCCTCACCTTGCGGTAGCTCCCGTCGCGAAACTCCTCGGCGAGCCCTGGATGCGACGGAGCCCAACCGAGCTCGGCTCGAGCCTTCGTGGCGGCCGTCCCCTGGTCGAGCAGTAGGACTTCTGCGAAATAGGCACCCAAGCGTGCCTTGGCCTCATCATCGGAGCCGGGCACGGCTCCAGGAGCCCCCGCCGCCACGGCGGCGGCCTCGGTCACCTCAGCGACCGTCGCGTCTTCTCCATTGCCAATGACGTAACGGCCGCGGGCCGAGTCCTGCTCCAGAGCGAGACGGAAGAAATTCGCCAGATCCGCGACGTGGACCGTCGCCCAGTGCTGCCGTCCGGTGCCGACCATGATCAGGTTGCCGGCGTCGTCTCGGGGCGATCCAAGCAGCACTCCCGGAACCCCTCCTCCGCCGTCGCCGTAGGCAACGCCCGACGTGATCACGACTCCGCGCATGTCCGGGACGGCGAGCAGTCGCCGCTCGATCTGCTCCCTCCACGCCACGAGCGGAGGCGAATCGATCGGTGACTCCTCGCTGACCGAGAGGTTGTTTCCGTAGATCCACAAACCGCTGATTTGCAGGTAGGGCTTGCCGGAGCCGGCGAACGCCTCTATCGCCGCATCGGCGACCGCGGAATCCAGGTCTGCGCTCGTGGCGTCGCCGGGACTCGCGGTGTGGATCGCTGCGTCCGCATCCCGCAGGATGCCCACGAGCGCCGCTCGGTCGTAGAGGTCGACCACGGTCGCCGTGGCGCCGCGGTCAGCGATCGCATCGGCATGGCTCGCATCGCGGACGAGCGCGGTCACCGAGTGACCGTGCTCCTGCAACTCCCTCAGAACATGAGATCCGACGAAACCTGTTGCACCGGTGAGTGTCACTTTCATGGCCGAAGGGCCTCCTCTCCTATGCTCGCTGATTCGCGGCCGCTGCGCCGTGGGGGCCAACCACCACCCCAAGGCCTGGCGCCCAGCCGACCCGTCCATCAAGCGCTTGATTGACCTTACGCGAGCAGGCGGTTCTTGTCAAGCGGCCGCTTGAATTGTCTGCTGAGCGGGCAAATTCTGGCACGCTAGGCGAGTCAGCCGGAGCCCGCGGCGCGAAATGCTCCCGCGATCACCGGGACCAGGAGTTGCTCGATCTGCTTCCGGGACTTGTTCCTCAGATCGTCCCCGAGCGGTGCGAGCACCAGCCAGTTGATCAGCCCGGCCACGCAGCGGGTGCGGAAGATTAATTCTTGGTCCTTCGCACCATGAAGGTTGGCCTTGAGCACGCGAAGGACCGCGCCACGAATCTGCTCGAACCTGACATCGAACCGACCCGATCCCCTAGGAGGGTCGATCCCGGCTCGCGCCACGATGCGCATGACGGCGAGATCGCTGCCCCCCGCGACCAGCGAGGCGATCAACGGGCCCGCGAAGGCCACCGCCAACGCCTCGAGCGTGGAGTCTGGATCGAGCGCGCTCACCGCCCGCTCCTGAGCGTCGAGATAGCGCCCGAGCGCATCCTCGATTGCCGCCTCACACAGCGACTTGAGCGAGCCGAAGTGGTAGCTCACCGCCGCGACGTTCGCATCCGCCGCGTCCGTCAGCTCCCGGAGCGTCACGCCGTCCTCGCCGCGCTCCGACAGCAGGTCGAGCGCGGCCTCCATCAGTCGCGCGCGCGTCCGCAGCCCCACCTCGCGACGCTGGTCTGGTCTCGCCGATTGCATCGCAACTTATTCAATCAGATGCTTGAGACAGCCGGCCCAGCAGGCTTGGTACTCGACGGTGAGGGCGAAAGCGGCGGAAAGGCAGGCTCTCGCCTTCGCGGGTACGCGGGTGTTGCCTCGCGGTAGGCTCGCTTGTCCTGCACGAGCGTCTGTCACGACGATCGATCAACAGCAGCCGAAAGGAGATCGATGATCAAGCTGGTCTTCACTCTTCGACGCCGCGAGGACATGTCTCGCGAGGAGTTCCAGCGCTATTGGCGCGAGGAGCATGCACCGCTCGTGAAGCGTCACGCCGGGACTCTTCACATACGTCGCTACGTCCAGGTCCACGCGCGCGACACGGAGCTCGACGAGGCTCTCGCGGGCGCCCGGGGGAGCGAGCCGCGGTTTTACGATGGCGTAGCCGAGCTGTGGTGGGACAGCCTCGAGGATCTCGTCGCGGCGTTCTCCAGCGACGCGGGCCAGGCGGCGGGCCGAGAGCTGCTCGAGGACGAGGAGCGCTTCATCGACCTGCCGCGATCCCCGCTCTGGCTGGGAGAGGAGAACCTGGTCTTGGACGCGGCCTCGGTGACCCGTTGACTGGCATCCTCGAGGTCGGGGGCCGGCGACTCCCGTTCCTGCGGTGGTCGGTACTGCGCATGCTCTTCGGCATGCGGCGCCTCACCCGCGACTGGCAGGTTGGCGATGGACGCGAGGAGGCGCTGGCCGCCCACGTTCTCGCTCAGGCCCGCGCGGGCGACCTCGACGACGTGATCCGGGTCATCGACGACTTCTGCGTCACGCGCAGCGTGATGATGAACGTGGGCGACGAGAAGGGCGAGATCCTCGACCAGGCGGTCCAGCGGTCCTCGCCGGGACTGCTGCTCGAGCTTGGGACGTATTGCGGCTACAGCGGGCTGCGGATCGCCAGGGTCATGCCGGCGAATGCTCGGTTCTGCTCGATCGAGTTCAACGCGGCAAACGCTGAGATCGCCCGTCGCATCTGGGCTCACGCGGGGGTGGACGACCGGCTGACGGTCGTGGTGGGGTCGCTCGGGGACGGCGGAGCGACCATCGAGCGCCTGCGAAGCGAGTGCGGTTTCACCGACAGAGCCCTCGACTTCGTCTTCGTGGACCACGACAAGAATGCCTACCTCCCTGACCTCGAGCGCATCCGGGATGAGGGATGGCTGCATCCCGGGTCGGTGGTTGTCGCCGACAACGTCAAGTTCCCCGGGGCGCCCATGTACCGGGCCTTCCTCGAGGCGGCGGAGGGCAAGACCTGGCGCACGATCCAGCACGACACGCACGTCGAGTACCAGTCGCTCCTCAAGGACCTAGTGCTGGAGTCCGAGTACCTGGGCGAGCCCGTCCGCTCGGCAGTTTCGGAGCCGCGGTGATCGTGACGAGCTTTGGGTTGACCTCACGCGCGTGTACCAAAACGGCGTCTCAGCTTCGCTGCCCAACGGGGCCAGTCCTCAGCCACGCGAGGGTCGCCTCGAGGCCGGTCTCATAATCGACGCGGGGTTCCCAGCCGAGCATCTCTCGTAGCTTGCGATTGCTGAAATCCTGGTCGTTACCCAGCACCTGCACGGCTTGACGCGAGAGCAGGGGCGGGGCGTTCAGCCTGACCGTTCTGCGCAACAGCCGGTAGCCGTGCTCGAGGGCGAAGCCGACGCTGTTGGCCATCCAATAACGCAGACTCCAGCGGACCCTGGAGCAGCCGAGGCCCTCGGCCAGACCGTCGGTGAACTCCTTCCAGGTGATTCCGAGGCCGTCGCTGACATTGAAGGCGTGGCCGGGCGCGGCTTCGTGGCAGAGTGCGAGCACGGCGGCATCGATCAGATTATCGACGTAACACAGGCCGGCGATCGCGCGACCACCGTTGACGAGGAGCATGTGGCCGCCTTGGATCGCGCGGGCGATCGCGCCGACGACATCCGTCGAACCGGGTCCGTAGACGGTCGCTGGGCGCAGGATGACGGCGTCCAGTGCATCCGCCGTCGCCACGCGACGGACTTCAGCCTCGGCGTCTCGCTTTGTCTGTGCATACCAGTTCCGAAAGCGCGTCGCGGTGTACGCCTCGTCAATCGCCGCGCCGCCCGGAAAGCCGTAGACATCCGTGGTGCTGAAGTGAATAAAACGCTGGACCGATGCACTGACGGAGGCCTCGAGCAGATTCCGCGTACCGTCGACGTTGGTGCGGGAGATCTCTTCCGTAGTGGCCCAGTCCGATACCAAGGCGCCGCAATGGAACACATAGTGACAGCCCTCTACTGCGCGAGTGAGTGAACGCGGCGCCGTAAGGTCGCCAACGGCGATCTGGACGTCGAGTTCCTCGAGCAGCGACGTGTCGCTGCTCGCGCGTACGAGGCAGCGCACCGAATAGCCCTCCTGCGCCAGTCGCGCCGCCAGGCGCCCGCCGATGAACCCAGTCGCACCCGTGACCAGGCAGACACCCTCACGCGAAGGATCGGCGGGCCTGCCGCGAAACGGCGTCTCCTCGCTCACTGGAACTTCGTGCGTGCCCGTCGACGGAGTGTTGTGGTGGCAATGTCGCGCACGACGGCCAGGTTCTTGCTCGACCCGCCGTGACACTCGGCGAGCACAGCGTCGAGCGCGCCGAGGAAGCTGCGCGCCTCGCCCTCGGAGAGTGTCAGCGGCGGCAGCAACTTGATCACATCGTTCTTACCGGCCGCCATGGTGATCACGCCATGGTCGCGATGCAGCGGGATCACGATCAGCTGAGGAAAGAGCCCCTCACTCGCCATGTGGATCAAACGCCAGTTGAGCCGGGCGATGTGGGAGCTCGGCGCGCCCAGCTCGATCCCGATCATGAGCCCGCTGACGCGAATCTCCTTGATCATCTGATAGCGCTGCTGAAGCTCGGCGAGCCCATCGCGCAGCAGAGTGCTGATGCGGGCGGTGTGCTCGACGAGGCGATCGCGCTCGATGATACGCAGGGTGGCCAGACCTGCCGCCATGGACAGACGATTGCGGCCGAAGGTCGACTGATGCACGTAGCAGCGCTCGAGCGTTCCCACGACCTTCTGGTAGATCTCGCGGCTCGTGACCATGGCGGCGACCGGCATGTAGCCTCCGCTTAGCGCCTTGCCGACAAGCACGAAGTCTGGCTCGAGTGCCCAGTGCTCGAGTGCGAACCACTTCCCGGTGCGTCCGAGGCCGGTCTGGACCTCGTCAAGGATGAACATCGTCCCGTAGCGCCTACACAGCTCCTGCGCGCCCTGCAGATAACCCTCGGGCGGGAGGGTCACCACGCGGCCTTGGATCGGCTCGACGATGAAGGCGGCGACATCCTTCGCGCGGAGCTCCGCCTCCAGGCGTTCGAGGTCCCCGAACGGAACGCGATCGCACCCCGGCAGCAGCGGGCCGAAGCCATCCTTGAAGAACTCGTCCCCGACCAAGGAGAGGGGACCGAGCGTGACGCCGTGAAAGCTGCTGTCGCAGGAGATCAACCGCGGCCGACCTGTCGCCGCGCGGGCGAACTTCATCGCCGAGTCCACGGCCTCGGCGCCCGTGCTCGCGAAGAACACGGCGTCCAGCTTTGGCGGCAAACGCCGCGAAAGGGCCTCGGCGAGCATTCCGGCCAACGGCGAATAGTGGATCTGCACGCCATCGACGAGGTCCGCGGCGAGTGTGGCCTGCAGGACCTCGCGCACGTCGGGATGGTTGTGGCCCAGGCTGGCGAACCCCTCGCCGGTATGAAAGTCGAGATAAGCGCGACCCGCGGCGTCATAGAGATAGGACCCCTGCGCCGACACGTACTCCTTGTCGAAGCCGAGGATGCCCAGCACGTCGACGAGCGATGAATCGAGATGGCGCGCGGCCAGGTCCAAGGTTTCGTCCGCTCGCGCCATGGCGTCTTCGACCACACCAAGCGAATCGACGGCGTGGATGGGTTGAGGGTCGGCGTTCATGACGATCGCGGCGCCAAAACTACTCGACGGCGGCGCCACGTCGCTTCACACCCGAGTGTCCGCGAGTGCGAAGCCCGCGGCGCCGACCCGTGACTTCACCGCGATCGCCATGACCTCCTCGCCGGAGAGGGGCTTCGCGAAGTAGAACCCCTGACCGAAGTCGCAGCGTGTGTCCTTGAGGCGCTCGAGCTGCACCTCGTCCTCGATGCCCTCGACGACAGCTTGCAGCTTGAAGATCCGCGCCAGCTGCACCATCGTGGCGATCAGAAGCGTCGCCTGTGGGCTGGGATCCGCCAAGAACGACCGGTCGATCTTCAGGATGTCAACGGGCAGCCTGCGGAGGTACATCAACGACGAATAGCCCGCCCCGAAGTCGTCGATGGCGAGGCTGACGCCGAGGGAGCGCAGGGCATTCATTCGCAGGATGCTCAGCTCCATGTCCTGCATCATCACGCTCTCCGTCAGCTCCAGGATCAGGCTGCTCGGCAGGATCTCGGTCTCGCGCAACACCCGGCGAACCTCGTCGATGAACTCGGGGCGCTGCAACTGGACCGCGGAGACGTTGACCGAAATCGACAGCGGCGGGTCACGAGGACACTCGTGCTGGAGCAGCACGGCGTGCCGGCAAGCTTCCCGCAGGACGTGATGCCCGAGCTTCGCGATGAGGCCGGTTTCCTCCACGAGAGGAATGAACTCCGCGGGCGCCACGGTGCCACGGCTCGGATGCTCCCACCGAGCGAGCGCCTCCATGCCAGCCATGTCGCCACGGGAGAGATCTATGATCGGCTGGTAGCGCAGCGTGAACTCGTGGGCATCCATCGCGCGCTGGAGATCGGCCTTGAGCTCGAGGCGTGCCAGCGCTTGGGCGTGCATGTCGGGTTGAAAGACCTGGTAGCCCCCCTTCCCGGACTGCTTGGCCATGTACATGGCGGCGTCCGCGTCGCCCAGCAGCTCCTCGGCATCCCGACAGACAGCTCCTTCCCTGTTGCTGAAGGCGATCCCCACGCTGGCCGCGACCGTGACCTGCTTGCCGTCGAGGGTCAGCGCGAGAGCCAGAGCGTTCGTCACGCGCTGAGCGATCTCGATCGAGTGCATCTCGCTCTCTGAGCCTTGGATCATGACGGCGAACTCGTCGCCACCCATGCGTGCGGCCGTGTCCACTCCCCGCATGCAGTCGTGGAGTCGGCGCCCAACCTCCTGCAGCACCTTGTCGCCGGCTGCATGCCCGAGGCTGTCGTTCACGTCCTTCAGGGCGTCGACATCGAGAAACAGGACCGCGACCTGCAAGCTGTCGCGATGCTGTCCGGCCAGCGCGTGTTCGAGGCGATTGTGGAACAGCGCCCGGTTGGGCAGGCCGGTGAGTGGGTCATGGAACGCTTGGTGCTCCAGCTCGGCCTCAATCGCCTTGCGCTCGGTCACGTCGCGGATGTTGAGCACGATGCCGTTGACGGCCTCGTCTCCGAGAAGGTTGGTACTCAGAGTCTCCACGTCGCGCCAGCTCCGGTCGGAGTGGCGCACGCGGAACTCCGTCGTTTGGGGGTGTCCGACAGGCTGTGCAGCGGTCGCCTTGATGAACGAGAGCACTCGCTCCTGCTCGTCGGGGTGCACGATGTCGACGAGGCGACCCTCCGCGAGGGCACCCTGGAGGTACCCGAACATGCGTCGGACGGACGGACTCACGTAACGGATCCCAGCGTCCTCTCCGACGATGCAGATCACATCGGAGGCGTTCTTGACGAGCGAGCTCAGCCGCGCCTCGCCGCGCTGATAGAGGGCCTCTTCCATGAGCGCGGCGCTCTGCAGCGCAAGGGCGACCTCGGTGGCCAACGTCGCGAGGCTCTCCTCCGCGGCGCGTTTGAGTCGAGTCCGGGACAGAACCGACAAGACACCTGTCAGCTCCTCGCGGATAAACAGCGGCGCGACCGACCACGTCCGTTCTGCGCGTTCCAGGGTGACGACGCGACGCTCGTGCAGGTCCGCGCGCACCCTCGCAGGGAGTTCGGCGAGACTCACGGGCGGGAGACTCATGGCATCTCGATCGCTACTGCCGACCGCGGTCAGCTGCTCCTCGCTGCCGCTGGTCAGGTAGAGCCTCACAATCACGTCCTCGTCAACCACGGACCGGGCCGCGCGGAGCGCCGCCGAGTAGATCTCCTCGCGACCCACGGCCATCACCAGCGCCTCACCACCGATCCGCAGCGCCGACTCCCTGCGGACCGCCTCCTCGTTGCGGTGAACGAGCCCAGTCATACGCAGGAGCACCAGAGCAAAGAGGATCATCGATGCAGCGACCAGGACGTAACCGTCAAGCGATCCCCCCAACGCCCCTCGGGCGATGAGCAAGATCGGCGCCGTCAAGGTGGCGCAGGTGAGCAGTGCCAGACGAATCCGGGTCAGACGCTCCCCGGGATCGGGTGCCCGTTCGACGAGCTTTCGCATGGATGGATGGAGCGCCGCCGCCCCGAGCAGGCCGTAGAAAATGGCCCATCCGGCGTCCAGAACCCCCCCGGTGGCGTAGCCGCCGTGCAGCAGCTTCCATCCATAGATCGAGTCGGTGAGCAGCAGAGCCGCGGTTCCAGAGAGGAGGAATCCGAACGCCAGCCCTCGCCGACCACTTCCCACCGCCATGCGCACGAGCACGCCAAGCACCATGATGTCGACCAACGGATAGGCGATCGAGATGAGCTTCGTGCCCAGCGTGAGCGTGTGGTCGTGAGCGTAGGGCTCCATCAGGTAGACCCACGACAGCGCCGCCGCCGCCACGGTGATGATCAGCGCGTCGATCAGGCTGGCATGGCTGCGAGGCTCGTTGCGCTGGCGCATCAGCAGGAGCAGGCCCGCCACCAGAAGTGGAGCGACAGCCAGGTAGAAGACGTCGGCGATGGAGGGGAACGGGAGCGCGCGCCCGAAGAAGCGCCCGTAGTTGTAGGCGAGGACGTCCCCGGTCACGAAGAATGCCTGTGCGAGCGCGAACAGATACCAGGGCAAGCGGCGATCGTGGGAGTTCTTCCTGGCACCGACGATGAGCGCCACCACCGCCGAGCCGCCGATGATGTTGTAGACGGGACCGCTGTTGAGCCAGTGCAGCCCCGCGAAATGAGCAACGATGTAGGCCGTCGTGAGGCCCGCGACCCCGATCAGATAGGCCGACCAGGCGCTCAGGAGGTGGGGTCTCGGCTTGCCGATCAGGCGTCTCACGCGAGCGGGTCGACCCCGGTGGTGGCGACCAGTGCCACGCTTGGAGTCGAACGCACGAATACCGAACGGCACATGGCTCGCATACCTCCGGTTCGGCAGGCGTTACGGGCAAGACGACTTCGTGGCCCATTTATGGGCAGACGTTGAGGCGGGTTCGCGAAGCGTGGCGGGTCGCGGGTTCGGGAGTCGCCGTTTCCGGCGGTTCGGTCTCCGTTCAGGCCGCCGGGGCGGCGGTCGAAGCGCCTCGGGGCGTGTGGCGCCCGCTCTCTGCCGGTGCGGTGGACAGACGCGTGACCGCCCGCACGGATGCGGCGATCGCGAGCGCCGCCAGCGCTGAGAAGACGAGCATTGCGTCGCGCGCCGGTACGTACTGAGTGACGACCCCGAGTCCCACGACCGGCACCGAGAGGCCGATATAGGCGCCGAGGAAGAAGCCGGCAAGGACCTCAGCCCGGGAGCCCGGCGGTGCGGTCGAGGCGGCCACCGCGAGCGCGCCCTTGAAGACCAAGCCGGCGCCGGCGCCGGTGACCACGCCGCCGATGACGAACATCGCCAGGCTGCTGGACCACATGGCGGCGGCGGTCAGTGCCAAGCCGAGCGTGACCGTCGGGATGCTCCACCTCAGAAGCACGGGCGCGGGTGTGCGGGCCCCGAGGATCTGTGCGGCCGCGCCTCCGGCGAACGCGGCGAACGGAACCGCGCCGGCGATCGCGTGGGAGGTCTCGTGCAACGTCCCGGCCAGGAAGCTCGGGACAAGGGAGTTGAAGACGCCGAACACCGCGAAGGCGGCCACGGCGGCCAGCGTGGCGGCGTAGAAGACGGAACGTGCCCCGCTCGGCACCGCAACTCGCTGGGGCCGATACCGCGGCCGCTTGTCCGGGCGCCGGACGGTCTCCGGGGAGAGCGCGACGGCGACCGCCATCCCGACCAGGGCGATGCCAAAGACCACATACGGCAGCACGAGCGGCGCCGGGGCGAACTGGGCCAGCAGGCCGGCGGCGAGCGGCCCGAAGCCGATCCCGCCGAGGTTCGAACCGGTGGCCACGGCCTCGGCCCGACGCTGGGAGGCTGACGGTCGAGCGCTCGCGTGGAGTTCAGCGAGGTAGCTGGTTGCCGTGGCGGTCGTCAACCCGACCGAGACGCCGGAGATGACCCGCGCGACGATCAGGCCGGCCAGGCTCGGATCGACGATGAACACGACCGCGCTGGCGGCGTTGGCGAGGAGCGCCGGCACGAACACCCGGCGGCGTCCCACCCAGTCGGAGATGTGGCCACCCAGGAACAGGCTGGCAATGACTCCGATCGCGTACACGGCGTAGACCACCGTGACCATCAGGTTGGAGATCCCGTCGCGCTGCTGGTAGAGCACGTAGAGCGGCGTGGGCACCGCCGAGAAGCCCATGTTGAGCAGGAACGCGAGGGCGACCACCCAGAAGCCGATGCTGTGGTGGATGCGAGTTCCGGGCCGTCGGTCCTTGCCCGGCGAGGTGAGCTGCTGCCGTGTCGTTGTCATGCATTCAGCATGCGCCAGGACGGCGATCTTGTCCAACGAATACTGACGAACACTGTTATTCGTCCGACGCATGACTATCCTGGGCCAGGTGGAGGTACGGCAGCTCGAGCACTTCGTCGCGGTCGCCGAGGAGCTGAGCTTCACGCGGGCGGCCCGCCGCCTCAGCTACGTCCAATCGGCCCTGTCGGTCTCGATTCGCGCCTTGGAGCGCGACCTCGGCGTCCGGTTGTTCGACCGCACGACCCACGGCGTCGCGCTCACAGACGCCGGAGAGGCGCTGCTGCCCTCCGTCCGCGAGACGCTCGCGTCGGTCGAGCAGACGCGAGACCTCGCCGCAGCTCTGAAGGGAGTGCTCCGCGGGACGCTGCGGATCGGGATCATGCAGTCCTTCGGCTACCTCGACGTCCCGGCCCTCCTCGGACGGTTCCACCGCGAACATCCGCACGTCGAGATCGAGATGCGGCCCTCGGCAGGGGGCTCCCAGGCGCTGGTGCAGGAGCTCAAACGCGGAGGCACCGACATCGCCTTCGTCTCCCTGATGGAGGACCCCGTGGGCGTGTCGGTGACCCAGCTCGCCGTTGAGGAGCTGCACCTGGTCGGAGCCCCAGAGCTGCTCCCGCGTCGACGCGGGAGAGTCGAGCTGAAGGGGCTGTCGGATGTCTCGTTCGTTGACTTCCCCATGGGATGGGGGGTGCGCACCGCGGTCGACCAGGCTTTCGCCGCCGCCGGGCTTACCCGGCGCGTCACGTTCGAAGTCGCCGACGTCGGCACGCTTCTGCAGCTCCTCCGCGCCGGACTCGGCGTCGCGCTGCTCCCGCGCTCGCTCCTGGGCGACGACCACGAGCTATCGGTGAGGCGACTCGCCTCACCTATGACCTGGCGGGTCGTTATGGCGCTCCCGGCCGGCCGGCCGATTCGCGCCGCCGCCAGTGCGTTCGCCGAACTGATCACCGAGCCGGCGTAGAACGAGCGGCCGCGCCTAGCAGTCGACGTGCAGCGCGGGAAGCCTGTCGGCCGTGATCCCGTCCTCCACGCACGCCAGGTATGCGATGCCGCGGTGTATCCCGTCGATCACGAGGACGGTGTCGTCGAACACCCCGATCCGCATGACTACATCGGAGCTCCATCTGTCGCTCGCCATGTCCTCGACGAATCGGTCCACCCGCAGGTCGTCGTCGCGGTCCTCGGCCACATCCATCGCCCGGCTGCGCTCCCGGTAAATCGCTCGCAACTGACCGAGCGTCTTGTAGCTCGTGTCGGTGTGGCCCATGAAGCTGGAGAACAGCGTCGGCGTGGCGGCCAGTTCCGTCGCGGACAGGGGCTTGAGAGCCATCCCGAGCATCGTCTCGCCGGGGACGGCGCCCCCATATGGTCTGGCGGCCAAAGATTGGCATCAGCGGTTGTACAAGCGTCCGGCGCGGTGGCCATCGTCGCAACCGGGCGGGTCACTCGGTGAGGTGCGTGTCCTCATCCGAGTAGGCGGGCGAGCACGCGCAGAGCAGCCGCAGGGGCTCGGCTCCCACGCTGAACACCTTGTGACGAGCGCCCGGCGGGATCAGCGCACAGTCGCCCTCGCTGATGATCCGCTCCTCGTCGTCGATGATGAGCCGACCTTCACCGGCGGTGACGAGGTAGAGCTCCTCGCTGAGGCGATGGTAGTGCTCGGTTGTCGC
>Ga0209626_1000183_pt1 | contig 13298 bp, 9 predicted proteins | sample JacPinW_OM1H0_M2_FD_187962 | JGI IMG/M metagenome (GOLD analysis project Ga0209626, IMG submission 187962) | Forest soil microbial communities from Algoma, Ontario, Canada - Jack Pine, Ontario site 1_JW_OM1H0_M2 (SPAdes) (version 2) | ecosystem: Environmental > Terrestrial > Soil > Boreal... | reverse complement strand
CGGGGTTGAATCGCGCCCCTCGAAAATTGAAGACCGGATAGATCAACAGCGCGGCAGTGACCACAAACGCACGGCGACGATCGACCACCCGAACGTCGTGCCGATTCACGACATGGGCATGCGCGAGGGCTCGCTGTATATCGTCATGCGCTACGTCGCCGGCGGCGATCTGAAGGCGCTCCTCGCCACCTCCGGCCCGTTGGAGGCCGAGGAGGCGGTCGCGCTGCTGATGCCGGTCGCGCTCGCGCTCGACGCGGCGCACGCTCACGACCTCGTGCACCGCGACGTCAAGCCCGGGAACATCCTCGTTCAGCGCTCACCCGGTGGAGAGATCGAGCACGTTTACCTCACAGACTTCGGAATCGCGAAGAGCTCCTCGATAAGTGGACTGACTCGAGCGGGCGGACTGATCGGCACCGTCGAGTACATGGCGCCCGAGCAGGTTGGGGGCGGCGAGGTGAGCGCCGAGACCGATGTGTACGCGCTCGCGGGAGTGTTCTATGAGTGCATAACGGGCCACGTCCCGTTCCAACGAGAACTGGCACAGGGCGCGCTGCCGCCGACAGGCCCGGTCGAGCCGATCACGAGCGTGCGGCCGGAGCTGCCGTCGGCGCTCGATGGCGTGATAACGAAGGCACTCTCGCGCGAGCCCACCGACCGCTACGCGACCTGTGCCCAGTTCCTCCACGCCTGCAGCTACGTGCTCGAGTCCCGGAGCGCCGGCGCCGGCGCCGGCGCTCTCGCCGGTGCAACGGTCGCCGAGGGGGCGCCGGCGGCCGGGGAGACCGCCGAAGCGGTCCCCGAGCGCTGGCCCGAGCCGGCCCCGCCTGAGCCCGTGCTCGCGGGTGGCGGGGGCTCGTGGGCGCCGGTCGAGCAACCTCCACCACCCGCCGCCAAACCGCCCGAGCGGCGCGGAGGAGGAGGCGCATCCGACAGGCGGCGGCTCTACGGCGGTCTGCTGGTCGGGCTGGTCGTGGCGGTCGTCGCGGTCGTCCTGCTGACGAAATCCTCCAGCACCAGCACCACCGCCAAAGCCGGCACGGCTCCCGCGGCGGCCCTGGCGGATGTGCCGACCAACCATGTCACGGGTTCGGGGCACGTCACGGTGGCCCTGAAGGGGGACGTGGCGACGGTCACCCTGACGACGAACGGGTTGGACTACAACGAGTCGCTGGGCCATGCGCTCCACATCCACGGGGGCGGAAAAGGTCAATGTCCCCCGGCGTCCGCGGCGCGACGGCACAACGGCCATCTGTCGATCAGCACGACCGACGGGATCAACTACTACGGCGCGCCCGTCCAGGCGCTCACGACAAGCGGCGACACCAGCACGTCCAGCATCCTCGCCTTCTCGCGCTATCCGACGGGAGGCACGATCCGCTACACCAGGACGATCAACCTGCCGCCTCCGGTCGTTGCCTACATCCGCCAGAACAATGCCGTGATCGTCGTGCACGGCAGCGACTACGACCACAGCGGCATCTACAGCGGGGTGCTGGACCGCAGCGAGCTCAACAAGAGCGTGCCGGGAACGGCCACCGCGCCGGCGCTCTGCGGTGCGCTGAGCGGACCGCAGAAGGCGGCCGCTGTGAACGCCGGCTCACGCGGCCGCGCCGTCCTCTACACGGCCGCGCTCCTCGACACGGCGGCGCAGGCCGAAGCGTCGAGCGAACTGTTCAACTGCCAGGTCGCCGAAGCGGCCCCCGCCGTGCAGAGCAGCCGCCGCCGCTCGAGCGCGAGCGCGACGGCTCAGAGCGCCGCGACCGTTCTGGGCTGAGAGCGCTGCAGGCCGTATGGTCGTGGCCCGCCACCCCTCGACCGCACGGGAGCTCAAGGACGTCGTCGAGCTCAGCCGCACGGGCGCAGCGTTCCTGCTCTATCGCGATGGATCAGGAGCTCAGCGCGTGCGCGTGCTCGAGGGGGATCGCGCCCTGACGATAGGCCGTGGCAGCGAGGTGGACGTGTGCCTGGCGTGGGACCCCAGCGTCTCCTTGGTCCACGCCGAGGCCGTCCGGATGGGGGCGCACTGGCTGATCGGCGACGACGGCGTCTCGCGCAACGGCACCTTCCTCAACGGCGCGCGGCTCAACGGACGCCGCCGCCTGCGGCATGGTGACGTGATTCGTATCGGGCGCACGGCGCTGACTTTCAACAATGCCCGCGAGGAGCGCAGGGACGCGACGACGATCAGTGACGCGGGCAGCTCGACCGGAACGGTCACGCTGCTGTTCACCGACCTCGTGGGCTCTACGGAGCTGATGGATCGGCTGGGCGACGAGGCTGGGAATCGCCTGCTGCGCGACCACTTCGCGATCCTCCGCGAGGCTGCCGGCGAGCACGGAGGGCGGGAGGTGAAGAGCCTCGGTGACGGCCTGATGCTTGCGTTCGCGAGCGCGCTCGGCGCGGTCGCATGCGCGGTCAGGATGCAGCGACGGATCGCCGGCCGGCCCGAGGAGGTTTCTGGAGAGGCGGTGGCACTGCGGATCGGTCTGAACGCCGGCGAGGCGATCAGCGCCGAGGGCGACTATTTCGGTGCGCCGGTGGTTGTGGCAAAGCGACTGTGCGATCAGGCCGGCCGCGGGCAGATCCTCGTCTCCGACGTCGTGCGCTCGCTGGTCGAGCGCAGCGGCGGGTACCGGTTCATCGCGCTCGGCGCGTTGCAGCTGAAGGGGTTCGCCGACCCTGTCACGGCGTTCGGGCTGGACTGGGAGCCAGAAGATGAGTGAGTCAGCTCACGCAGGGGTGAGATAGCTCACACCTACGTCGCCGTCCGTCCTCGCCGCGTCACCAGCCAGTAGGCGCCGCCGAGGATCACCAGGGCAGCGGCGATGATTCCCACGATCAGGCCGGTGTTGCTGGAGCCTCCGCTCGAGCTGGCCCTGGTGATCGGGATCGAGCTGCTCCCGTTCAGCGCGAGCTGAGTCGGCGATCCGGACGCGTCCACGTAGACGAGGCCCTTGGTCGTGTTCAGATGCTGGACGAACGGTGTCACGTTGCCGTTGGTCAGGTTCACCGTGACGACCTGGTCGCCGACGCCGTCGTTGGCGGCGAGAACCGTGTTCTTGGCGAACGGGCCGGTCACCTTGTACAGCGCGGAGGCCGACACCGCCGGCAGGACGGACGTCGGGCCTTTGTCGACGACGTAGAGCGTGCCGCCGCTCGAGGTCGTCCACAGGAGATCGTCGAGCCCGAACTGCGTTTTCAGCACCGTCAGCCCGCTGCCGTTGAAGATGTTGTTCGCGAACACGAGCTCCAGCGCGGTCTGGTCGGCGATCACGTAGCTGCCGCCGAACCGCGAGCTGTCCTGCGGGACGATCGCGCCGGAGTCGACGTCGCCGAGGGCGAGTTTGACGGTCCCGCTACCGGTGTTGCCATTGGCGGCGGCGGCGTTGTCGACGTAGGTCGGGCTCAACGTGGCCGTGCCGGTTCCGGTCGGGCTGCTCGGTGGGGTGAGGATGACCTTGAACACGGCGGTCCCCGTTTTCGTGCCGGCGTGGGAGGCGGTGATCAGGATGTGCCCGGCGCTGTCCACGCTGACATGGTCGGTTCCGCCGCCGGTTTTGAGCGCTGTCGGCGTGGTGGCGCCGCGAGGATCCGGCGAGTAGGTGTAGGCCGTGACCTGCTGGCCGCTCGCGGCGGCGGGGGTGACGGTCGCGAGGTGCGTACGGGTGTCCTCGTTGAGCGTGAGGATCAGACGGTGGTTGAGCGGATCGGCGCCCATGCCGTCGATCTTGTCGGTGATCGACCACGTGTTCACCACCGCGCCGGTGGGGGTGTACTCGATCAGCGTGCTGTTGCCGCCGCCGCCGACGCTCAGCGTTGTGTTCTGGCAGCCCATGAACAGGTGGCCATCGAGGAAGGCGAGGTCGTCGCAGTTGGAGGCGCCCGCCGGAGCCGGAGCCGCGATCTTCGTGATGGTGAATCCGGCCGGAACGGACGGGGCCGCCGCCGCGAAGGCGGAGCCGGCGAGCATCAGGACGCCGACGACGGCTCCCGCGAACGTTGCCGCGGCCCGCCGTGGGCGGCGCCGCGGGAGGCTGGACCTGGAGGACTCTCGAGTCGGGGGCATGGGCTGCTCCTTAGTTCAGTGGCTGCGGACGCGGTCGGGCTTCCTCGACGCCGAGGGCTTGCTCTCTGCCGGACGTTTCACCAGCACGGAGGCGCGGGCACGAATTCCGGCTGTGGTGGACGCAACCTAAGGGCGGGCAGGGCCGCCCTTGTTATCAGCATGTAAACGCCGTGGCGCACCGTGGGGAGACCAGCTGTCACCTCGCCCACTCCAAGCCGCCCCGGCCCCGCTCCTCGCGCGACCGGCTCGGCGAGGCGATAATCGTTTGATGAGCAGCCCCGACGGAGACGCGCCCGCGTACGCTGGCCGGACGGCGTGGGCGCGCAATCTCGCCACCCCTGTGCGCGACTTCCTTGGAACGGAGACCGGCGGCGCGATCGTGCTGCTGGCGGCGACGGTCCTCGCGCTGCTGTGGGCGAACTCCGCCTGGTCGGATTCCTATGAATCGCTGTGGACGACGAGGCTGTCGATCAGGATCGGCGGAGGGGGGATCTCGGCGGACCTCCGCCACTGGGTCAACGAGGGTCTGATGACGTTCTTCTTTCTCGTGGTCGGCCTCGAGGCCAAGCGCGAGCTCGATCTCGGCGAGCTGCGCGAGCGGCGCCGTCTGGCGGTCCCCGTGTTCGCCGCGATCGGCGGCATGACGGTCCCGATCCTGATCTATCTCGCCTTCAACGCCGGCGGTGCCGGAGCGAACGGCTGGGGGACGGCCATGTCGACGGATACGGCCTTCGCCCTTGGCGCGCTCGCGCTCCTGACGCCGCGCGCCGCGACGCGGTTGCGCGTCTTCCTGCTCACGCTGGCGGTCTTCGACGATCTCTGCGCCCTGCTCGTGATCGCGACCGTGTATACGACCGATGTCTCGGTGGTCGCCCTCGTCGTGGCGGGCGCCCTGTTCGGGGTGCTGCTCCTCCTCCGGTACGCGCCCGAATGGCGGCGCCCCGTGTCCGTCGCGGTCGGTGTCGGCCTGTGGGCCGCGATGTTCGAGTCGGGCGTGGACCCCGTGGTCGCGGGGCTGGCGGTGGGCCTTGCCACGAGCGCCTACCCTCCCTCCCGCGAGGACCTCGAGCGCGCCACCGCGCTCGCGCGCTCGTTTCGCGAGCAGCCCACCCCGGAGCTCGCGCGCTCCGCACAGCAGGGGGTGATGTCCGCGATCTCGGCCAACGAGCGGCTCCAGTACGGCCTGCATCCGTGGACGAGCTATGTGATCGTGCCGCTGTTCGCCCTCGCCAACGCCGGCGTCCACGTGACCGGCAGGCTGCTCGACGATGCGGTCAGCTCACCGATCACACTGGGGATCCTCGTAGGCTACGTCGGCGGCAAGCCGCTGGGCATAGCCGCCGGCTCCTGGATCGCTTCCCGGCCCGCGCTGCGGGGACCGCGCTCGCCGCTGAGCGCTCCCCTGCTGGCCGCGGGTGGCGCGTTCGCCGGAGTCGGGTTCACCGTCTCCCTCCTCATTGCGAGCCTCGCCTTCAGCGGTGAGCGCCTCGACGAGGCCAAGCTGGGTGCGCTCGCCACCGTGCTGGTGGCGCCCCTGCTTGGCTGGAGCGTTTTGCGCGTCGTGAGGCGCCTGCCCACGCGCGTGCGCGCGCGGCAGATCGCACGTACCGCAGAGGACATCCTCGATCTCTCCGAGGAGGTGGATCCCGCACGCGACCACATTCGTGGCCCGGAGGACGCGCTGGTCACCCTTGTCGAGTACGGCGACTTCGAGTGTCCGTATTGCGGGCAGGCCGAGGGGGCGATCCGCGAGCTGTTGGCATCCTTCGGCGACGAGGTGCGATACGTCTGGCGTCACCTTCCTCTCAACGACGTCCACCCGAACGCCCAGGTCGCCGCCGAGGCCGCGGAGGCCGCCGCCGCCCAGGGCAGCTTCTGGGAGATGCACGACATCCTGCTCAACCACCAGGCCGAGCTCGCGCCGAGCGACCTCACCGCCTACGCCGAGCAGCTCGGACTCGACGTCGATCGCGTGAGGGAGGAGCTCCGCCGCCGCGAGTATGCACAGCGGGTGAGTGACGACGTTGCAAGCGCCGACGAGAGCGGCGTGTCGGGAACGCCTTCCTTCTTCGTCAACGGGCGCCGCCACTACGGCGCATATGACATCGCCACCCTCACCGAGACGGTGCAGGCCGCACGCCGCCGTGCACGGTTGGCAGCCAAGGCGTCCCAGCTGGGCGCCGAGGCCGCACCGTGAATGATCTCTCACCTTTTTCCGCACCCCGAGCATCAGCCGGTACGAACGTAAGAGATCGAGGTGGAGATCTTTGGACGGTGGACCATTCGGAGGGTGCTCCCGGTGGTCGACCATGAACCCGGCGCTCTAATACGGAAGGCGCCCTCCCATCCCCGCGGTCACACCCCGGGTCGCTTCCCTGATGCGCGGCCCGGGGTGCGCCCGGGGTTGCAAAGCGCCTCCCGTCGCGTCTCACCAACCTCTCGATCAAACGCCGCACCGCAAAGGAGCCGACATGCCCAGAGTCATCGTCACCACCGACCCATCACTGCTGCCCGACGACGCCCCCGTCCTGCTCGACGAGCGGGTGAGCTCGGTGCACCTGAGCACCGGGCACGCCGCCGGGCAGCTGGTCGAGCGGCTCGTCTGGGCCATTAGTGACGCCGAGGCCGCCGAGGGCCAGCGCAGCGGCCTGGGCGCCCGCGCACTGCCGTAGCCCGACGGCCCGTCGGACACCTGACCCGGCGTCCATCCGTGCGCCGGGCCGCTTGCGTCGTCCAAGCCGCGACGCAGCATTTTGGACCTGGGTCGGACGACCTTGGGTCGATCGGGGTAGAGACTTCAGAGGTGTCCTCCACGGATCCAGTGGCACCGGCATCCGCGCGGGCGGGAGAGTCGGCCTTCGTCCAGCCTGAATGGTCTCGACCGGGAGGACCGATGGCCCCACCAGCGCCCGGCGCTTTCGAGGAGGGCGCTGTCAGCGGTCCGCACGCCACCCGCCACGATCGTCGTGTCAGGGAGCACATCGACGGGATGAACCTGGAGGAGCTGAGTCGTGCCGTGGCTGGCGATGCCCGACAGCGAGGCGTCTCCTTCGGCTCGGCCGACGGCGAGCAGGTGTTCCGCATCGACCCCGTTCCGCGGGTAATCGACGCCTCGGAGTGGCTCGAGCTGGTGAACGGCGTTACGCAGCGCGTCCGCGCGTTGGAGCTGTTCGTCCGTGACGTCTACCGTGACAGGCGGATCGTTCAGGCCGGCGTGGTGCCCGCCCGCTGCATCGACGGCGCGCGTCACTACGAGCCCCGATTGAGGGACACGCGTGCGAGCGGCGGCCCGTGGATCACCGTCGCCGGGCTCGACGTGGTTCGCGACAGCGATGGCTCCTTCAAGGTGCTCGAGGACAACGTCAGGACACCGTCGGGCATTGCCTACGCGGTGGCGACTCGAGAAGTCCTCCAGAGACATCTCGCTCCTCCCGCGGGCCTGCGGGTGCGTTCGCTCGACAGCGTGTTCGAGATGCTGGGCGAGGCGCTGCGCGCAGCGGCGCCCGCGGGAGCCGCCGAGGACCCGCTCGTCGTGGTTCTGACCGACGGGGAGGAGAACTCCGCGTTCTACGAGCACGGCACCATCGCGGATCACCTCGGCCTGCCCTTGGTCCGCGGCGAGCAGCTGTCGATCCGAGCCGGCCGCCTGTTCGCACGGCTTGACGGCCGCGACCGAGCCGTCGACGTCGTGTACCGGCGCACCGACGAGGACCGCCTCACCGACGATGCGGGCGAGCTGACGCCGGTCGCCCAGTTGCTGCTCGAGCCCGTGCTCGAGGGAACGCTCGCGGTGGCGAACGCGTTCGGCACGGGTGTGGCCGACGACAAGCTGCTCCACGCCTACGTCGAGGAGATGGTGCGTTTCTATCTGTCCGAGGAGCCGCTTCTACGCTCTGTTCAGACCTACGATCCCGTGCAATCCGGCATGCTCGACATGATTCTCGAGCGGATGAGCGAGCTGGTGATAAAGCCCCGCAGCGGTCACGGCGGCCATGGCGTCGTGATCGGGCCCCACGCCCGCGCCGAGGATCTGAGGGCGACGGCCGCGGCGCTGCGCAGCGCGCCCGGGTCGTTCGTGGCCCAGGAGACGGTGATGCTCTCGCGTCACCCCACGGTCACCGATGGCCGCCTCGAGCCGCGACACATCGATCTTCGCCCCTTCGCGATCTCCCGCGGAGAGACGGTGCAGGTGATCCCGGGCGGACTCACCCGCGTGGCCTTCGAGCGCGGTGCGCTGGTCGTCAACTCCTCCCAGAACGGTGGCAGCAAGGACACCTGGGTGCTGGCATGAGCAGACCCCTGATCGGCGTCACCGTCTCGGAGATCCGCTGCAAGGAAGAGGCCCAGCGAGTGCCGCAAGGTGAGCCCGCGCAAACGGAGATGACACTCGGGATGGCCTACATGCGCGCCGTGGAGCGGGCCGGAGGAATGCCCGTCGCCGTCTCGCCGCTGGCGAGCATGCACGTCGAAGCGCTCCTCGACCACCTCGCCGGGCTGCTTCTCACCGGGGGGCCCGATCTCGATCCGTCCTGCTACGGAGCGGAGCCGCATCCGCAGCTCGGGCCCACGGACCGCGACGTGGACCTTTTCGAGCTGGAGCTGTGCCGTCGCGCCTACGAGCGACGTTTGCCGATCCTTGGCATATGCCGAGGCGGGCAGCTGCTGAACGTCGCTCGAAGCGGAACCCTGCATCAACATCTGCCCGACGTCACCGGGGGGGCGGTGGAGCATCGTCAGACGGCGCCCGGGGATCAGGTGACCCACGAGGTCCGCGTGGCGCCCGACAGCGATCTGGCGCAGACCACCGGCGGAGGACCCGTGAAGGTCAACTCATTTCATCATCAGGCGATCGATCGGCTCGGCCTCGGCCTGCGGCCGGTGGCCTGGGCGGAGGATGGGCTGATAGAGGCGGTCGAGGGCACGGACGAACGCTTCGCCATGGGCGTCCAATGGCACGCCGAGACCCTCGTCGATCAGGCCGAGCATCTGGCGCTCTTCGAATGTCTCGTCGAGGCGGCCCGAACCCGCGACAGGGACCCCGGCGAACAAGAGGACTCGGATGCCCGCGCAATCTGAGGCACCCACGCCGGCGTGCGAGGCTCCGCAGCCGGGCTCGTGGTCGAGCTGGGCGCCGGCCGTGGGCGCGCCGTGGACGGTCGGGGTGGAGGAGGAGGTGATGCTTCTCGACCCCTCCGACTGGTCGCTCGCGTCGCAAGCCGACACGGTGATGGCACGACTGTCCGGGGAGCTCGCGTCCCACACGAGCACCGAGACCCACGGTTCCGCACTCGAGCTGCAGACGGACCCCCACGCGACCGTCGCCGACGGCTTCGCCCAACTCGAGGCCCTGCGCGGCGAGCTGGCGTACGAGCTCGCGCAGCTGAACCTCAGGGCGGCCGCTGCCGGGCTGCATCCCTTCGCCTCCTGGCAGGACACCAAGATCTCCGCCGGAGACCGCTACCGATTTCTGTACGGCTCGATGCGGGAGCTCGCCCGGCGCGAGCCGACGTTCGCGCTGCATGTGCACGTGGCCGTGGCGGACCCCGACAGCGCGCTGCTGGCCGCCAACCGGATGCGCTCCCACGTGCCGTTGCTGCTCGCCCTGTCCGCCAACTCACCTTTCTGGCAGGGCCGCGAGACCGGCCTGGCCTCGGCTCGTACTCCTCTCTTCCAGGCCTTCCCGCGCGTGGGCATCCCGCGTGCGTTCCTGGATTACGCAGACTATGTGGACACGGTTGACCTGCTGCTGCGCTGCGAAGCCTTTCCGGAGCCCACGTTCCTGTGGTGGGACGTTCGCCTGCAGCCGCGCTTCGGCACCATCGAGGTCAGGATCATGGACGCTCAGACGACGGTCGCCGACTCCACCGCTCTCACCGCGCTCGTACAGTCGCTCGTACGGCTGGAGGCGACGGAGGGCTCGGGCGTGGACCCCGCGGTCGACCTGCCGGAGGTTCTTTCCGAGAACCGCTTTCTCGCCGCCCGCGACGGCTCCGACGCGAGCCTCATCGACGCCCGCAGGGGCGTTCGCGCGCCGGTCCCCGACGTGCTGGAGTCGGTTCTGCGCATGTGCACCCCGCATGCCGAAGACCTGGGCTGCGTGGATGAGCTTCAGTGCGTGAGGGGCCTCGTATCAAGCCCGAGGCCGGCGCGGCAGGTGCAGCTGGCACGTGGTCCAGGCAAGCTTCCGGGTCTCGTCGAGGCGCTCGCCGGGTTGTTCTGATCCCCGGCGGGGCGCTCAATCCTCGCTCGAGGAGGCCCACAGGTTGATCCCGCCCTCCTGCGCGTACCGATCGATCTCGGCGAGCTCCTCGGCGTCGAAGTCGAGCCGGCCGAGCGCGGCGACGTTCTGCTCGAGCTGAGGAACGCTGCTCGCCCCCAGAAGAGCTGACGTTACGCGTTCGTCGCGCAGCGTCCAGGCGATCGCGAGCTGGGCGAGGGTCTGGCCACGCCGGGCGGCGATCTCGTTCAGGGCACGAACGCGGGCGAGATTCTCCTCGCTCAGCATCTGCTCGGAGAAATAGTGACCGCTGCGCGCCCGCGAGTCCTCCTGGACGCCCTCGAGATACCTGTCGGTGAGGAGGCCCTGGGCGAGTGGGGAGAAGACGATCGCACCTATCCCCTCTCGGTCCAGCACGTCGAGGAGCTCGTTCTCGATCCAGCGATTCAGCATCGAGTACGACGGCTGGTGGATCAACAGCGGCGTGCCGAGTTCGCGCAGGATCTGGGCGGCCTGTTCGGTCCGCTTCGGCCCGTAGGAGGAGATGCCCACGTAGCGGGCCCGCCCGCTACGCACGGCCGTGTCCAGAGCCCCCATCGTCTCCTCCAGCGGGGTCTGAGGGTCGAAGCGGTGCGAGTAGAAGATGTCGACATGGTCGAGGCGCATCCGCTTCAGGCTCTGATCGAGGCTCGCGAGCAGGTACTTGCGCGACCCCCACTCACCGTAGGGACCGGGCCACATGTCGTAGCCGGCCTTCGTGGAGATCACCAGCTCGTCCCGCAGGGAGCAAAAGTCCTCGGCGAAGATGCGGCCGAAGTTGATCTCGGCGCTGCCGTACGGCGGTCCGTAGTTGTTGGCGAGGTCGAAGTGGGTGATCCCCAGGTCGAACGCCCTGCGCAGGATCGCCCGGCTGTTCGCGAGCGGGCGGTCGTCGCCGAAGTTCTGCCACAGGCCCAGGGAGATGGCGGGCAGCTGAAGGCCGCTGCGTCCGCAGCGGCGGTAGATCATCGTCTCGTAGCGGTCGGTCGCGGGTACGTATTGCGTGGGAGCGAGATCGGCGTCAAAGGTCATCGTGCGAGTATCCCACCGTCCGATCTCGGCTTCATCTCACGCGTGCACGCCATCATCTTCGGAGCGACCCATCCTCCCCCTGAGCAGGTCTCGGGACTTGCCTGACGCGCTCCTCGCCGCCGCCGCGCCCCAGCATCTGCCGGGTGTTCTGCACTCGCTGGAGCCGGCCCTGGATCAGTACGGCTATCTCGCCGTCGCCGCCTTCGTGCTGCTCGAGGACTTCGGCGTGCCGGTGCCGGGAGAGACGATCCTGATCCTGGGCGCCGTGTATGCGGGGACGGGCCGGCTGAACGTGGTCCTCGTCGGGCTGATCGGTCTGATCGCTGCTGTGGTTGGGGACAACATCGGCTTTCTCATCGGCCACCTCGGCGGCCGCCCCCTCGTCGAGCGCTACGGCCGCTACCTGCTGATCACACCCGAGCGACTCGAGCGGGCAACGGGCTTCTTCGAGCGCCACGGCGGCAAGGTCGTCGTTGCGGCCCGGTTCGTCGAGGGACTGCGACAGGCGAACGGCATCATCGCCGGCATCACGCGCATGCACTGGGCGCGCTTCGTGATCTTCAACGCCATCGGCGCCGCGCTCTGGGTCGCCGTGTGGACGAGCATCGGCTACGTCTCGGGCAACAACATCAACAGCATCTACAACACCGCGACGAGCCTAAGCACCTACCTTGCGATCGGCGTGGGGGCGCTCGTGCTCCTGCAGCTGGCCCGCGTGCTGCTGCGCCGCAACGCGCGCGCCCGCTCGAAGGGCCCGTGACGGGCGGGCCGGACGGGCGCACGGGTTACTGTTCACGCCGTGAGTCAGGCTCCTCCCATGAACGGGAACAGCGGCGGCGCGCGCTCCAGATCGATCGCCGTCGTCGGTGGCGGGTTCGGCGGTGTCGGCGCCGCGGTGCTGCTGGGCCGTGCCGGCTACGAGGACGTGACGGTCTTCGAGCGTGGAGAGAGGGTCGGCGGGGTGTGGAACCACAACACCTATCCGGGTGCCGCCTGCGACGTGCCGTCGCATCTGTACGAGTTCTCCTTCGAGCCCAATCCGCGCTGGTCGCGCCGCTACGCGCCTCAGGCGGAGATCCAGGCCTATCTCGAGGATGTCGCCCGGCGCCACGGGGTGCTGGACAGGATTCGCACGGGCACCGAGGTGAGAAGCGCCCGCTGGCAGGAGGATCGCGGCTCTTGGCTCCTGGAGACGAGCGCCGGGGCCCACGAGGCGGACATCCTCCTCACCGCCTGCGGCCAGCTGTCGGTCGCCAAGGTCCCATCCATCCCGGGCCTGGAGAGCTTCGAGGGCCCGGCGTTCCACACCTCACAGTGGCGCCACGACGTCGAGCTCGCCGGCAAGCGCGTCGCCGTGATCGGCACCGGCTGCAGCGCGATCCAGGCGGTGCCGGCGATCCAGCCGGTCGTCGGGCAGATCGACGTCTACCAGCGCTCCCCCGGCTGGACGTTTCCCAAGATGGACTTCCCCTACAGCAGGCGCATGCAGCGGCTGTTCGAGCGGTTCCCCGCGGTGCAGCGGCTCGACCGCATGGCGATCTTCGCCTTCATGGAGCTGGGGGCCCTCGGGATGACGAGCCATCGCTGGCTGCTCGGAGGCTTCCGCGCGATCGCCCGTCGCCAGATCGAGAGGGCGATCGACGACGACCGTCTCCGCGCCGCCGTGACACCGCGGGACGAGCTGGGCTGCAAGCGGCTGATGCTCACCGACGAGTGGTACCCGACGCTGACAAGACCCAACGTCGAGCTGATCACCGACCCGATTGCTGAAGTGACCTCGAGCGGCGTGCGCCTGGAGGACGGCAGCGAGCGACCGGCCGACGTGCTCGTGCTGGCGACCGGCTTCAAGACCCATGGCTTCGTCGCGCCGATGAAGATCACCGGCGCCGGTGGCCGCACGCTGACGGAGACCTGGACGCCCGTGCCGCGCGCGTATCTGGG
>Ga0209626_1000182_pt1 | contig 13375 bp, 8 predicted proteins | sample JacPinW_OM1H0_M2_FD_187962 | JGI IMG/M metagenome (GOLD analysis project Ga0209626, IMG submission 187962) | Forest soil microbial communities from Algoma, Ontario, Canada - Jack Pine, Ontario site 1_JW_OM1H0_M2 (SPAdes) (version 2) | ecosystem: Environmental > Terrestrial > Soil > Boreal... | reverse complement strand
GGCGCAGCGCCCGCCGCACGCCGGCGATCCAGGCGGCGGCGTAGAGTACGGTGAAGACGCCCAGCGCCGCGAAAAGAGCACCCTTAGGGGAGAGCATGGGCATTGATGCTAGCCGAGCCGCCCCGGGAAGGCAACCCGAGGTTGTGCCATAGTACGGCCGATCTTCCGGAGGGGAATCGCACGATGAGCAGGCGCGCGGCGTGGTGGCTCGGTCTCTTGGCGGCGGCCTCCGTGGCGCCGGCGGCGTGGGCGGCGCCGCCGCCGCTCGATCAGGTCCTGGCCGGCAGCGCGGCGCTCGAGACCTTCCGCGAGGTCGCCATCTCTCCCGACGGCCGCCGGGTCGCCTGGGTGCAGTCGCTGCTCGACAAGAGCGGCCGCCCCACCGAGCTCTCGGCCCTCTACGTATCGAGCCTGGGGCACGCTCCGGGAGCGCCGCCGGCGACGCGGCGGATCACCGTCGCCAGCTGGGCGACGCCGGGCAAGGAGGCGGTCGAGCGGGCTCCCGCCTGGTCGCCCGACAGCCACAGCCTGGCCTTCCTCTCGGACATGGAGGTACGCGGCCAGCGCCAGCTCTACGTCGCCCCCGCCGGCGAGGGGGAGACCGGCCGGCCGCGGCGGCTCACCCGTCTGGAGGGCCAGCTCGCCGACCCGCGCTGGGCGCCGGACGGCCGCTCCATCGCTTTCCTCTACCTCGCCAACCGGCGGGCGGCGGCGGGGCCGCTCGCCGCCACCCGGCGCGACGCCGGCGTGGTGGGCGAAACCCCCGAGGAGCAGCGCCTGGTCACCGTCGACGTCGCCACCGGGGCGCTCCGCCTCGTCTCCCCGGCCGACCTCTACGTCTACGAGTACGACTGGTCGCCGGACGGCAAGAGCTTCGCCGCCACGGCGGCGCACGGCTCCGGCGACGACAACTGGTACGAAGCGGAGCTCTACGTCCTGCGCGGCGACGCCGCGGACGCCGCCCAAGGCACCGCGGCGCGCTCGATCTACAAGCCGCGCCTGCAGATCGCCAGCCCGCGCTGGTCGCCGGACGGCGCGACGATCGCCTGGATCGGCGGCTTGATGAGCGACGAGGGCGCCAACGGCGGCGACGTCTACGTCCTCCCCGCCTCCCCGGCCCCCGGCACCGAGGCCCGCGACCTGACGCCGGGTCGTGCCGCCTCCCCCGCCTGGCTCGCCTGGACGGCCGCCGACCGCATCCTCTTCGTGGAGAACGTCGACGGCCTCACCGCCATCTCCGAGGCCGGCCTGGCGGATGGCAAGGTGACCACCCTGTGGAGCGGCGCCGAGGTGCTCTCCGCCGAGGGCTCGATCCCCGGCCTCTCGCTCGCCCGGGACGGCCGCACCTCGGCGCTCCTCCGCCAGTCGTCGGAGCACCCGCCGGAGGTATGGGTGGGACCGCTCGGGGACTGGCGGCAGCTCACCCGCGAGAACTCCCGTTTCGCTCCCAGCTGGGGGCCGGCGAAGAGCGTCCACTGGAAGAGCGACGGCGCCAGCGTCCAGGGCTGGCTGCTCTATCCTCCGGGGCCGCTGGGGCCGCTGGGGCCGCTGGCGCCAGGCGCGCGGCTGCCCATGGTCGTCTCCGTGCACGGCGGGCCCGCCGGCTGCCACCGGCCCGGCTGGCCGTCGATCGCCGGCGTCCTCGCCAGCCAGGGGTTCCTCGTCTTCCAGCCCAACCCGCGCGGCAGCTTCGGCCAGGGCGAAGCTTTCACCCAGGCCAACGTCAAGGACTTCGGCTACGGCGACCTGCGCGACATCCTGACGGGGGTGGACGAGGTGGTCCGCTCCGGCGAGGCCGACGGCGCCCGCACGGGCATCAGCGGCTGGAGCTATGGCGGCTACATGGCGATGTGGGCAGTCACCCAGACCGACCGCTTCCGCGCCGCCGTGGCCGGCGCCGGGGTCGCCAACTGGCAGAGCTACTACGGCGAGAATCGCATCGACCGCTGGATGATCCCCTACTTCGGCGCCTCGGTTTACGACGATCCGTTCATCTACGCCCGCAGCTCGCCGATCACCTACATCACCCGCGTCAAGACCCCCACCCTCGTCCTCCAGGGCGACCGCGACGCCGAGATGCCGGCGCCCCAGGCCTACGAGTTCTGGCACGCCCTAAAGACCCTGGAGGTGGAGACGCAGCTCGTCATCTACCCCGACGAGGGGCACCACTTCCTGGACCCCGAGCACGACCGCGACCGCTACCGCCGCATCGTCGCCTGGTTCCAGGACCACCTGAAGTAGAGCGCTCGCTCCGCGGCGGCTATCTCCTGCCGGGGAAGCTGGCAAGGGCCGCGAGGGTGGCGTCGACGTCCCCCGGAGTGTGGTCGGCGGAGATCTGGAAGCGGATCTCCTCGTCGCCGCGGGGGACGACCGGGAACTTGAGGCCGGTCGCCAGGATGCCGGCGTCCCGCAGGTGGCGGACGAGAGCGGTGGTCTTCGCCGTGTCGCGGACCATGAGCGGCACCACCGGGTGCTCGCCGGAGAGCGTCTCGTAGCCTAGGGCGGCGAGCCCTTGCTTGAAGCGCGACGTCATGGCGCGGAGATGGCCGAGGAGGTCTTTTCCCCGCGGGCCGTCGAGGATGGCAAGCGCCGCCGCCGCCGCCGCCGCCTCGCCGACGGTGATCGGGTTGGAATAGATGTAGAGGGGCGAGGTTTCGCGCAGGAAGTCGACGACGACCCGGCGGCTGACGACGTAGCCGCCGTTGACCCCCAGCGCCTTGCCGAGGGTGCCGACCAGAAGGTCGGCACGGTCGGCGTTTCCCATCGCGCCGGTGTACTCCTCGGTGCCGCGCCCGCTGGCGCCGAACGCCCCCACGCCGTGCGAGTCGTCGACCACCAGCACCACGTTCTCCGGGAAGCCGGAGTCGTGGCGCCGCGCGATGGCGGCGATCTCGGGCAGCGGCGCGTGGTCGCCCCGCATGCTGAAGACGCCGTCGGTGACGACGATCGCCCGCCGGCAGCTCCCCGCCGCCCGCGCCAGGCGCTCGTCGAGGTCGCCGAGGTCGAGGTGCTTGTAGACCTGCTTGTCTTTGGGACGGGCCAGGCGCATGGCGTTGATGATGCAGTTGTGGTTGAGCTCGTCGCTGACGACCACGGTCTCGGCGGTGATGAGGGGGTTCAGCACCCCGAGGATGGTGGCGTAGGCGGAGCTGAAGATCATGCCCGCCTCGCGGCCATGGAAGGCGGCGAGCCGCCGCTCGAGCTCGACGTGGGCCTCGTAGGTGCCGCTGATGAAGCGCACGGCGCCGGGGCCGGCGCCGAAGCTCCGGGTGGCCTCCTCTTCGGCGCGGACGACCTCCGGGTTGCCCGCCAGCCCCAGGTAGTTGTTCGAGTTCATCTTGAGGAAGGGCTTCTCCCCCTCCCCCGCCAGAAGGTAGCGCGGCCCCAGCCCGCCGGCCGGCGACAGCACGCGGACGATGACCGACTCGGCGCCTTTCTGGGTCCCTTTCTCGCGCAGCGCCGCGAGGTCGTTGGCGAGGGCCTCCGCACATCGGTCGAGGGGCATCCGGCGCCTCCCTTCTCCGGCTAAAGCCGGCTTGGTCTCAGCCGGCCTTACCGGCCGGGCCGAGCTTCCGCTCGAGGTGCTCGAGCATGTCCCGGGTCATGCTCTCGAGATCGTAGGAGGGAGCCCAGCCCCACTCGCTCCGCGCCGCGCTGTCGTCGATCGAGTTGGGCCAGGAATCGGCGATCGCCTGCCGCACGGGATCGATCCGGTAGTCCATGCGGAAGCCCGGGATGTGGCGGCGGATCTCCTCCGCCAGCCGCTCCGGAGTGAAGTTCATGGCGGTGACGTTGAAGGCGTTGCGGTGCAGAAGGCCGGCGGCGGCGACCGCCATCACCTCGATGGCGGCCTTCATGGCGTCCGGCATGTACATCATGTCGAGACAGGTGTCCGCCCGCAGAAAGCAGGTGTAGTGCTGGTGGCGGATGGCCTCGTAGAAGATCTCGACCGCGTAGTCGGTGGTGCCGCCGCCGGGCGGGGCGACGTGGGAGATGATGCCGGGGAAGCGCACGCCGCGGGTGTCGACCCCGAAGCGGTGGTGGTAGTAGTCGCAGAGCAGCTCCCCCGCCACCTTGGTCACCCCGTACATGGTGATGGGGCGCTGGATGGTGTCCTGGGGCGTGTGGTCGGGCGGCGTGGTGGGGCCGAAGGCGCCGATGGAGCTCGGCACGAAGACCGCGCAGCGGTCCTGGCGGGCCACCTCGAGGACGCGGTAGAGCCCTCCCATGTTGATGTCCCAGGCCACCTGCGGCTTCTCCTCGGCGACCGCCGAGAGCAGCGCCGCCAGGTGGTAGATGAGCCCCACGTCGTGCTTGCGAACCACCTCCTGGACGTGCCGTTGGTTGGTCGAGTCGACGAACTCGAACGGCCCGTCCGTGCCCCTAGGCGGCATGCGGATGTCGGAGGCGATCACCTGCTCGACGCCGTAGCGCCCGCGCAGGGCCGGCACCAGCTCGGAGCCGATCTGCCCGAGGGCGCCGGTGACCAGGATGCGCCTCATTCTGCTACCGGCTGGAGAGGATGGGCATGGGTTGAGGAGGGGCGGCGCGCGGGCGCTATCCTACCCGCCCCCGAAGCCGGGCGACAAGGGGCCGTGGCTCGGCCAACGGAGCACGGCCCCGGGATGCCTGGGAAGCCTCTAGCCCGGCTTCTTCTTGGGCGCCTTCTTGAGCTCCTCCTTGTGGGCGCGGATCTCGTCGAGCGCGGCCATCATCTGCTTCTCCAGCGCCTCCGTCTCGGCGACCGTCTTCGGCTTGGCATGGGCCTCGAGGGTCTTCTGGTGCGCCTCGACCTTGGCGAGGGTGTCCTGGAGCTGCTGCTTCAAGAGCGCCAGGTTCTCGAAGCTGGGCGCCACCGCGGCGGCCCCCCCTTGGGCGGGGGTCGTCGCCGGCCCGCAGCCGGCCAGGAGTCCGGGGCCGGTGGTCGCCGGCTCGCAGCCACCCAGGAGCGCGGCGCCGGTCGTCGCCGGCGTGCAGCCGCCCAGGAGGGCCGGACCGGTGGTCGCCGGCGTGCAGCCACCCCCGCCGAACCCGCCGACCCCACCGGCCATCGCGTGGGTCGTCGCCGGCGTGCAGAACCACGGCAGGTGCGTGGTCGCCGGCGTGCAGGGGAAGTGGGTGGTCGTCGCCACCGTGCAGCCGCAATCAGCCCCTCCCCCGCCTCCCCCCGGCTGCCCGCTCCCTTTCGGCAGGACGTTGATCATCAGATCCTTGAACTTGAACGCCATGTCTCATCTCCTCCGGGGCAAGTCCCGCGAATGGCGGCCTCCTGGCCGCCGGGCGCATGGCGCGCTTTCCCCTTAAGGGTGGGTGCGCGCTCCGGCTCCGCCCACCCTCGACGAGAGGCTCGGACAGCCACCGGCGCCTGCTTGTTCTCGATGGAGGGATTATATCAGACGATGCGAGAGGACTAGCGCCGTCAATTCAGGGTCGCCATCCAGATGTCGCCCTCGTCGGAGACCCGCACGGCGTACAGGGTGCGATCGTCGGGGCCCACGCTGAGCACCGAGAAGGTCGAGTGCGGCGGCGGCGCCAGCACCGGGCGGGATTGCCGCGTGCGGGTGTCGAGCAGGTAGATCTTGCCGTCGATGAGGACGAGCAGGCGGCGGCTGTCGTGCAGCCAGTAGGCGATCTCGCCGCGGTCGGACAGCCGCTCGTAGCTGCCGGTCTTCCACGCATAGAGGACGACCCCCGGCAGGGTCGTGCCGTCGGCGCGCGAGACCGAGCCGGCGAGGAGGGCGCCGTCGGGCGACCAGGAGTTGGCGGCGAAGGTCTCGCCGTGCCACCCCGCTGGCGGCAGCGGACGGGGGATCCTTTGGTCGAGCGGCCGGCCGAGGTCGACGACGGCGGCGGCGCTGCGGAAGTCGCGGCCGCAGACGAGGCGCCTGCCGTCGGGCGACGCGATGGGGGCGATGGTCAGCGCTCCCTGGGTCCTCGTCACCTGCTCGAGCCCGGTGCCGTCGGGACGGATCGACCAGATGTCGAAGCGGCCGCTGCGGTTGGAGTAAAAGAGGATGCGCGAGCCGTCCGCCGTCCAGCGCGGCACGCGGTCCTTGAACAGGTCGTGAGTGAGCTGCCGGACGTCGGTGCCGTCCGGGCGGGCGAGGAAGAGGTCCTCCTGCGGCGCCGAGACGTCGAAGACGATGGCGCGGCCGTCCGGCGAGACCTCGGCGGAGCGCACGAGCTTCGCTCCCTCGATGACCGGCGCCCGGGGGCCGGAAACCTCGCCGCTCTCGGGGTCGAAGGCCATCCTCTCGAGGTGCGAGCGGCCGTCGTTGGTGGCGTAGAGGATGCGCCGGCCGTCCCTCGACACCGAGAGCAGGCCGCTCGACTGCGACGGCGTGGCGATCGGCTCGGGCTCGCCCCGCACCCGGCCCGACGCCTCGTCGATCGGCACCCGCCAGAGGTTCATGCTGCCGCTGCGGTCGCTGGCGTAGTAGAGATACCGGCCGTCCGGAGACCAGACCGGGTTCCAGTTGGTGAAGGCGTCGTACGTCACCCGCGTCGCCGGGCCGCCGCCCGCCGGCATCGTCCACAGGACGCGCGCCGAGCCGCGGCCGAGCAGGCCCCAGTAGGCGACGCGACGGCCGCTCGGCGACCAGCTGGGCTGCACCGCGTCGCCGGCGCTCACCAGGCGGCGGGCGCCGTTGGCCACCTCCACCCGCCAGAGCTGGGAGACCGAGGAGCGGCGCCAGGGGCGGTCGGCGACCTCTTCTGTGGCGCAGAGGATCTGCCGCCCGTCGGGCGACCAGGCGGGGTTGTAGCAGGCGAACGGGGTGATCCGGCGGACCGCCCCGGGCCTCCCCCCCGAGACGTCGAGGAGGAAGATGCCGCCGCCGTCGCGCTCCGAGCGGAAGACGATGGAGCGCCCGTCGGGCGAGAAGGCGGGCTCGATGTCGCTCCCGCCGCCGGTGCCGGAGAGGTCGAGAGGGCTGCCGCCGATCTTCTGCAGGAAGATGTGGCTGGCGCCGGCGTCGTCGGCCTTGGTGTAGACGAAGGAGCCGCCGTCGGGAGAGAGGCTGGGGAACGACTCGCTCCCCTCCTGGTCGGTGAGCCGGGTGACCTGGACGTGGACCGGCGGCGAGGCACGGGAGAGCAGCAGTCCTACGACGACGGCGAGGACGGCGAGGCCGAGGACGCCGAGGCCGAGGAGCTGGAGACCGCGTCGCTCGGGCGGCGGGCCGGAGATCGCGGACTCCAGGGCCGTCAGGTCGGAGAGCACCGCGGCCATCGTCGGATAGCGCTCGTCCGGCGGCTTGACGACCATCCTGCCGACGATCCGCGCGAGCTCCGGCGGCGCTTCGGGGAGGACCTCGGCCAGCATCTTGGGCTCGTCGTGGAGCAGGGCGTCGATGGCGGCCTGCTGGTCGCCGGAGCGGAACGGCCGCTGGCCGGCCACCATCTCGAAGAGGACGACGCCCAGCGACCAGACATCGGTGCGCCCGTCGACGTCCTCGCCGCGCGCCTGCTCGGGCGACATGTAGGCGGGCGTGCCGACGGCGAAGCCGGCCCGGCTGCCGGCCGCCGCCCCCGCGAGCTTGGCGATGCCGAAGTCGAGGATCTTGACGATGCCGTCGCCGGTGATCATGACGTTGGCCGGCTTGACGTCGCGGTGCACGATCCCCTTCTGGTGGGCCTTCGTGAGGCCCTGGGCGATCTGGCGGGCGAGCGCCACGGCCTCGGGGACGGGCAGCGGCCCGCGCCGCAACCGCTGCGCCAGCGTCTCGCCGTCGTAGCCGGCCATGGCGAGGTAGAGCTGGCCGTCGGCGGTCTCGCCGACCTCGTGGATGGTGCAGACGTTGGGATGGTCGAGGGCCGAGGCCGCCCGCGCCTCCTGCAGGAAGCGTTCCTTGGCCTTGGCGTCGCGCGTCAGCTCGGGGGGGAGGAACTTGAGGGCGACGGTGCGGCCGAGCTTGGTGTCCACCGCCCGATAGACGATGCCCATGCCGCCGGTTCCAAGCGGGTCGAGGATGCGGTAGTGGGCGACGACGCGCCCGGACATGGCGGGAGGCCGTCGAGCCGGCGCACGACTTGCCGCGGGCTCGGCGCCGGCATCCTGTCCGGCGCCATGGCCGGCGCCCTGGCCGGAGGGGCGGGAGGGAATCTCGACCAGCGTCGTCCCCAGCCCTCGCGGGGCGATCGTCCCCTCCACCTGGGCGAGCTCCGAAAGCACTTTGCCGGCGTCGGCGTAACGCTCCTCCGGCCGCTTGGCGAGCGCCGCAGCGACGATCCATTCGAGGTCGGCCGGCACGCCGGCGCGCAGCCCCGACATCGGCGGCGGATCGCCCCCGAAAGCCGCCTCGCCGTCGAAGGGCAGCCTGGCGGTCACCATCTGGTAGAGGAGGACGCCGAGCGCCCAGACGTCGGCGCGGGCGTCGGCGGGCTCGCCGCGGAGCTGCTCCGGCGCCCGATAGGCCGCCCAGGAGTCTTGGGCGGCAACGGGCGAGAGCCCGAAGTCGACGATGGTCGCCCGGCAGCCGGCGTCGACGACGACGCTGCCGGGATGGAGGTCGCCGTGGACGATGCCGTTGCCGTGCGCCGCCGCCAGCCCCTCGGCGATCTGGGTGGCGAGGTCGATGGCGAGGTCGATGGGCAGCGGACCGCGCGCCAGCCGCTCGCCGAGCGACTCCCCCTCGCAGAAAGCCACGGTGACGTAGAGCTCGCCGTCGGCGGTCTCGCCGGTCTCGTAGACGGCGCAGATGTGGGAGTTGCCGAGGGCGGAAGCCGCTTCAGCGCGGGCGAGGAGACGCTGCCGCTCCTCCCCGCGGGTGCCCTCGGCGCGGACGACCTGGATCGCCACCAGGCGATCGCCCGTCAGGTCGCGCGCCTTATAGAAGGCGCCCGCGGCCCCGCCGGCCAGACGGTCCAGGATCTCGTAGTGGGAGAAGGTGCCGCCGATCAACCGGGGGGTCTTCCTTGGAGTGGCTCGAGCAATGCTGAACGGCGCGGACGGGCGGGAGCTCGCAACGCCCCTACGCCGGCCGAGCCGCCGGTCCTCTTCCGTCCGTCCCTCTGCGCCGAAGGTCTAGGGCGCCGACACGCCTCCTCATTGGATCCCTTTTGGGGAGAAGAAGTCTATCAGAGGATAGGATGCGCCGACGACGACCGCCTAGCCACCCTCTTCCAGGAGCCTTGCGATGAGAATTCAACCCGTCGTGCTGTGCTTCGGCCTCGCCCTGTCGTTGGTGCCGATCTCCCTCCTCAGGGCGGAGGCGCCTACCGCCGCCCCCGGCGACGCGGCGGCGCGGCTCCACGACCTCTTCCACCGCGAATGGGAGCTCCGCTTGCGGGAGGATCCGCGGCTGGCGACCACCGTGGGGTGGCACGAGTACGACGACCGCCTGCCGTCCATGGCCTTTGCCGACCTCGAGAGCCGGACGGCGGCGGCGCGCGCCTTCCTGGCCGAGCTGCAGACGATCGACGCGGCGCTGCTCGGCGCCGAGGACGTCGTCAACGCCGGCATCTGGAGGCGCCAGCTCGAGGACTACGTCGCCGAGTTCGAGCTCGGCGCCTACCAGATGCCGTTCAACGCCGACTCCGGCTTCCATACCGATTTCGCGCAGCTCCCGGACGAGATGCCGTTCTCGACCGCCAAGGACTACGAGAATTACATCGCCCGCCTCAAGGCCTGGCCCCGCTTCGTGGCCCAGGAGATCGAGCTCATGCGGATGGGGCTGAGACGCGGCATGACCATCCCCCGCGCCGTCCTCACGGGCTATGAGGGGACGATCTCCTCCCACGTCGTCGGCGACCCCGCGAAGAGCCTCTTCTACGCCCCCTTCGCCAAGTTCCCCCAGACCTTGCCCGAGGCCGACCGCGAGCGCCTGCGGCGGGAGGGCCGCGAGGCGATCCTCGCCGGCGTCGTCCCCGGCTACCAGGCCTTCCTCGACTTCTTTCGCAGCGAGTACCTGCCGCACGCCCGCGCCACGCTGGGCGCCTCCGAGCTGCCCAACGGGCGCGCCTTCTATCGCCAGGAGATCCGCCACTCGACGACCCTCGACCTGTCGCCCGAGGAGATCCACAAGCTCGGGTTGGCCGAGGTCGAACGCATCTCCGCCGAAATGACCGCGGTGATCCGGCAGACGGGATTCAAGGGCGACTTCGCCGCCTTCCTGGCCTTCCTGCGCAGCGACCCCCGCTTCTACGCCAAGACGCCGGAGGAGCTGCTCGCCAAGGCGGCCTGGACCGCCAAGACGATCGACGGCAAGCTGCCGTCGCTCTTCAAGATCCTCCCCCGCCTCCCCTACACCGTGCAGCCGGTCCCCGACTTCCTGGCCCCCAAGTACACCTCCGGCCGCTACGTCGAGGCGGCCCAGGGGAGCACCCAGCCGGGGATCTACTGGGTCAACACCTACGACCTCGCCCACCGGCCGCTCTACAACCTCGAGGCCCTCACCCTCCACGAGGCGGTGCCGGGCCACCACCTGCAGATCGCCCTCTCGCACGAGCTCTCCGGCCTTCCGGACTTCCGCCGCTACTCGTACCTCTCCGCCTTCGGCGAGGGCTGGGGGCTCTACTGCGAGTGGCTGGGCCTGGAGGCCGGTCTCTACACCGACCCCTACAGCAACTTCGGCCGCCTGACCTATGAGATGTGGCGCGCCTGCCGGCTGGTGGTCGACACCGGCCTCCACGTCATGGGCTGGACCCGCCAGCAGGCCATCGACTACCTCGCCACGCGCACGGCCCTCCCCCTCCACGAGGTCGAGACCGAGACCGACCGCTACATCTCCTGGCCTGGCCAGGCCCTCTCCTACAAGCTCGGCGAGCTCAAGATCAAGGAGCTGCGCAGGCGCGCCGAAGCCGCCCTGGGGCCGAAGTTCGACGTCCGCGAGTTCCACGACGCCGTCCTCGGCAGCGGCTCGGTGCCTCTGGGAGTCCTCGAACAGAACATCGATCGCTTCATCGCCGAGCGAAAGGCGAAGGGGTAGGCCAGGAAAGCACCGCGGGGCGGCGCGTCAACAGCACGAAATGGTGGGGCGGCAGGGCGCGCCTCCGAAGCAGTCTGCGCTGGTGTTGCAATCCTTGATGGGGGAACAGCCGCAGGGGCAGTAGCCGCGGAAGCGGACCTTCGGCTCGATCGGCAGCGGCAGGTCGACGTTCTTGCAGGTCGGCGCCACGGCCGGCACCGCGAGATCGGCGAAGAGGTCGGCACCGGCGTCGCAGCCGGGCGCGGCAGCCGCAGGGGTGGCGAGCGCGGCCGCCGGCTGGGCGGCGGGCGCTGCCGCGGCCAGGGCCGGCGCGGCGGCGGCGAGAGCGAGAGCGACGACTGCGAGGAGCAGGGTGCGCTGGGTCTTGGACATTGGGATTCTCCTTTCCCTTCGAGGTGAACGGGGGGCGTCGAGGGTGCGCTGGCGAGCGGAGCCCTCATTAGTAACAGTGCCCGGGCCTCCGTTCGCCGGGACCCTCTCTCGCGCGGGCCGCCGCTCTCGTCAGCCGCCCGCGGCAACCTTCGCCAGGTAGGCGCGGATGCGCTTCGCGTTGGTGCCGACGTCGCTCTTGCCGACCCTCGATACCGACCGGACGTCCACCCGGCTCCCCGTCCCCGCGGGCTTCACGCGCACCACGACGTCGTCCTTGAAGCCGAACCAGAGCGTGGTCGCCGTCGCTTCGATCCGCCCGGCCGCCGGGTCGGCGGCGACCACGTCCCAGCCCATGGCCCGAGCGGCGGCGAGCGCCCGCGCGAAGGCGGCGGCCGGCGGGGTGTCGAGCTGCAACGGCTGGACGTCTGGATAGGCCGCGCGCTGCGCCGCTGCAACCTCGGGGCCGCCATAGGTCGCCGGATTGGGCGCGCCGGCCCGCAGGGGAAGGATGGCCACGAACGACGGAGGGTCGCTCAGGTCGGTCGAGATGTCATGGATCCAGGGAGCCTTCTTCGCCTGCCGCCCGGTGTTCCAAGGGACGTACGCCACGGCGAGCCCGACGACGACGGCGACGGCCAGGATCCCGAGGGAGCCCGCCCGCAGCCGCGGCACCGCCAGGCCGACGAGACCGCAAACCGCCGCCAATACGCCCACCCCGGCCGCCGCCGCGAGCACCTTGAAGCCGAAGCGGAAAGGCCAGAGGCCGAAACGGACACCGGCGCCGGACAGGGGAAGGAGGAGGAGCGCGGCGACGGCGAGGGCAAGGGGAAGGTAGGAGATCTTCATCAACGGCCTCCTGGATCCTAACGACCCGACAAAACTGTGGGCATTGATCTCAGGGTCCGGGCGAAGCGTTGGCTCTCACCCGCGTCACGCCAGTGTAGACCAGGATCTGCTTTGGAATTGCCGTTCCGTTCGGCCGTTTCAGCCTTCTTCCGCCAGCAGCCGATCGAGAAGCGAAGTCGCCCGCGACCGTGCCTCGATTTCGGCCGTGGCCTGACGGTAGCGCCGCTCGGCGCGGCGGCGCAGGCGCCGCATGGTGCGCAGTGCGAACGGCCACTGTCGGGAGAGGCGCCGGCGAAAGCGGCGGCTGAAGCGCCGCGGCTGCTCGGGGACGGCGCCGACCAAGAGGGTGCGGCAGTTGCGGCGGATGAGGTCCTTGCGATCGGCGTACCCGGGGTCCGCGAAAAAGTCCCCGCTGTCGAGGACGCGGTCGATGAAGCGCGCCAGCCGCGCCGCCGGCCCGTCGAGTGCACCGCGCCTCGCGGCGCTCGTGAAGAGCGTCTCGTGCCCGGCGGCAAGGTCGCGCTCGACGTCCTGGAGGTCGTCCAGGAGCTGCAGGGCGACGCCGTACCCGAAGGCAAATCGCTCCTCCGCCGGAGTCGCCGTCCCGGTCAGGAGGTAGAGGTCGGCGAGGACGCTGGTGCCGCCCTTTTCGCAGCTGATGGCGAGGATTTCAGCCTCGGTGAGCGAATCGACCTGCTGGCGGAGGCTCAGCACCTGCCCGTGATGGATGGCGAGGAGGCTCTCGTGGACGTCGGGAAACTCGCGGCGCGGGAACTCTTCCTCGACCCGCCCCACGAGGCGAAAGACCGCAGCTTCGCTGGCGTCCGCGGCGCGCACCGGTAGCCCTGCCAACCGCCGGCCGAGGCGCTCGTTGAAGGCGCGCTTGGCGCCGCCCGTGACCTCTTGAGCGTCGAGGAGGTTGTCGGTCAGCGGGTAGAGCATGCTGTAGGCGAAGAGGCCGGCATTGAGGACGACCGGCAGGTCGAGAAGCATCTGCAGGCTGTTGCCGATCCAGACGTTCCGCAGGGCCTGCCAGAGGTCGTCCAGCGGGAGGTCCGGATCGAAGGCCCGCGCCTCGCGGGCGAAGGCGCGTCCGCCGAGTGCCCCCCATTTGCTGACCTGATCCTTGTCGCCGGCGCCGTCGCGCAGCGAGAGCAGCGCGCCGTAGAGGGCATTCGTGTCGAGATCGAGCAGGCCGACCTTCTCGATCAAGCCGCCGGCCTCGATCA
>Ga0209626_1000181_pt1 | contig 13387 bp, 12 predicted proteins | sample JacPinW_OM1H0_M2_FD_187962 | JGI IMG/M metagenome (GOLD analysis project Ga0209626, IMG submission 187962) | Forest soil microbial communities from Algoma, Ontario, Canada - Jack Pine, Ontario site 1_JW_OM1H0_M2 (SPAdes) (version 2) | ecosystem: Environmental > Terrestrial > Soil > Boreal... | reverse complement strand
AACGGCCGCGGCCGGACGGTCTCGATCGGCACCCCGCCGCTCTCGCCGCCGCCGTTGCCGGTCCGGGGCAGGAAGGCCGCCGAGGCGAGGGCGATGGCGAGCGCTCCGCCGGCGCCCAGGAGGAGCGGGTGCGGCCGCCTCACGGCCCCGCTCCCGCTCTCGCCGGCGCCGTCTCTCCGCCCGATCCTTCCGCGAAGCTCTCCGGGCGGCGCGCCAGGCGGTCGCCGGCCGCCAGCCCGGAGAGCACCTCGACCTCCGTGGCGCTGCGCCGCCCCAGCCGCGGCCGCACCGGCTCGGCTCCGAAGAAGACGCGGCGGTAGACCAGCGGCCCCTCCGCCGTCGCCAGCACCGCCTCGGCCGGAACCACCAGGGCCCGCACCCGCGCCGTCTCGACGATCCCCCGGAAGCGCATCCCCGGGCGCATCCGCTGGGGGTCGGTGCGCTCGAGCTCGAGGTCGAGCTCGACGACTTTCTGGAGGTTGTTGTCGGAGCGGGCATGGACGTTGCCGCTGATCGCCCGCACCCGGCCCGAGAAGGTGATCTCGGGGTGGGCGTCGAGGCGCAGGCGCACCGCCTGGCCGGCGGCGATCCGGCCGGCGTCGGCCTCGTCGACCTGGGCGTCGGCCCGCATGCGGCGGAGATCGGGGATCTCGATCACCTTGTCGCTCTGCCAGACCGAGTCTCCCACCTTCCGCTTCTCGCCGCGGCGGTCGGGGACGTAGACGACGGTGCCGTCGCGGGGCGCCGAGACCGTCATGCGGGCGATCTGCTGGCGCATCTCGGCCACCCGCGCCGCCGCCCGGTCGCGCCGCTCGACGAGGAGACCGAGCTCCGCCTCCCCCTCCTGCCGCTCGAACTGCAGGCGCTCCTTCAGGTAGGCGATCTCACGCTGCGAGAGCGCCAGGTCGCCGCGCGACTGCCGCAGCTCGTTGGCGGCGACCAGCTCGGGCGGCACGTCGACTTTGAGGGAGCTCTTGCGGAGCTTCGCCTCGGCCTCGGCCAGGTGCAGCTCGTCGTCGCGCCGCTCGATCGTCAGATTGACCTGCTTCTTCTCGAGCTCTTTCTCCGCCGAGGCCTGCTCGGCGAGCTTGTCGAGCAGCTTCCTCTGGAGCTCCCCGCTGTCGAACCGCGCGACCGGCGCGCCCTTCTGCACCTGCGCCCCTTCCGGCGCCAGGTAGGCGATCGTCTGGTTCCACATCCCTTCGACCGGCGGCGGGCCGACGAGGGCGGAGTCGACGGCGGCGAGCGTGCCGGCGACCTCGACGCCGACGACCAGGTCGTCGCGGCGGACCTCCACCCAGCCCCCCCTCTCACCGGCGCCGGCTCCGCGCCCGCCCAGCCACCAGAGGACGCCGGCGGCGACGATGGCCGCCAGGAGGCCCAGCCGGCGGAGCCGGCGCGCCCTCATCCCCGTGCCCCCGCCGGTCCTGCCGCCACTCCCGGGAGTCGCCGCAGGCGCGCCCCCTCCGCCAGCCCGCTCTCGACCACGCAGTCCGCCTCGCCGCAGGCTCCCAGCCGGACCGGGGCGGAGCCGCCGGCGGCGAGGAGCGCGCGCGGCGGCTCGACTCCCAGGTCGAGGCCGGCGCGCGGCGCCAGGAGGACTCCCCGCGCCTCCGGCCCCAGCACCTCGACCTTGACCGACATCCCCGGGCGCATGCGCGCCGGCGCGGCGCGGTCGACCGCCAGGCGCACCTTGAAGCTCCGCAGGAGCGAGCTCCGCGCCGACTCGCGGGCGACCGGCGAGACCTCGACGACCCGCGCCGTGAAGCTCTCGCCGGGGAAGGCGTCGAGGGTGCAGAGGGCCGCCATCCCCGGCCGCACGCGCCCGTCGTCGACGTCCGAGAGGGCGGCGTCAATGGCGATGGACGAGAGGTCCGGCAGCCGCATCACCGGCAGCCCCACCCAGACGTTGTCCCCCTCCCGCAGCTTCCTCCCCTCCCAGGGGTGGTCGGCGACGAGGGCGATGCCGGCGCGCGGCGCCTTGAGGACGAGGGCGCCGATGGCGGTCTCGGCGGTCAAGATCTCCCGCCGCGACTTCTCGAGGTCGATGCGGTGGGCTGCCAGGTCGGCGGCGCTCCCCTGGCGCTGGGCGGTCAAATCGGCCACGGCCTTCGCCAGCTCGACCTCGGCGCGGCTCAAGGCGAGCTGGCGGTCCTGGTGCTCGCGGCCGGTCAGCAGCTCCGCCGGCACCGCCGCCTGGATGCGCGCCTTCTCGAGGTCGGTCTTCTTCTGCTCGACGGCGAAGGCCTTCTCGGAGGTCGCGGCGGCCGCCTCGGCCGTCTGGCGGACGAGGTCGGACTCGGCCTGCGCCGCGGTCAGCCTCTTCTCCTCGAGGTCGGAGGTGAACTGCGAGTTGTCGAACTCGACCAGCCGCTGCCCGGCCGCGACCGGGGTGCCGTCGCGCTCCATCCAGCGGATCTGCAGCTGCCAGGAGGGGGTGCGCGGCACCGTCAGCTCGACGGCGCGGACGGCGGCGAGCTCGCCGGTCAGCAGCAGGCGCTCGCGGAAGTCGCCGCGGTGGACGTTCAGGGAGGCCGAGGCCGGCCCCCCCGGCGGCTCGGCGCCGGCGCCCCGGCAGGCCGCGAGGAGGGGCAGGAGAACGAGAAGGGTGGCGACGGTACGGCGGTGAGACATCTCGCAACTTCTACGCCACGCGGGGCGCGCTTGTCCAGCGCTGCTCTACTTTCCGAAGTCCACCTTCGGCGCCGTATCCGAGCCCGGCTGGCCCTGGAAGTAGGCCTTGGGCTGGAAGGGCCAGTGCAGCAGGCCGATGAACCAGGCCGCGGGGACCCGCTGGATCCGCGTGTTGTAGCTCTGCGCCACCTCGTTGAAGCGTCGCCTCTCGACGGCGATGCGGTTCTCCGTCCCTTCGAGCTCCGTCATGAGGTCGCGGTAGGCCGCCACCGACTTGATGTCGGGATAGCGCTCGACCACCACCATGAGGCGGGAGAGGGCGGAGGTGAGGTTGTCCTGCGCCGCCTGGAAGCGCTGCAGCGATTCGGCGTTGCCGGGGTTCGCCTGCGGCGCCACCTGGCCCACCCGCGCCCGCGCCTCGACGACCTGAGTGAGGGTGTCGCGCTCGAAGTTCCCGGCCCCCTTGACGGTCGCCACCAGGTTGGGCACCAGGTCGGCGCGGCGCTGGTAGACGCTCTCGACCTGCGCCCACTGCGCGTTGACCTCCTGCTGCGCCACCACCAGGCCGTTGTACACGCCGGCCCCGGAGATCGCCGCCACGATGGCGATGAGGACCACGACGCCGACGACGGCCAGACACCCCATGCTTTTCATCGTTCACCCTCCCTGCTGAGATCATATCGCGGAGGCGTATCTTCCTTCTTTTTATGTAGGGGCGGGGCTTGTCCCCGCCCTCCCCCACCCGGGCGGGGTCGAGCCCCGCCCCTACACAAACAGCAGCTGCCGAACAGTTGATTCCGACGGATCAGCGGCGCTCGTAGGTGAGGAAGCGGTAGGCGAAGGGCGCCTCGTCCCCCGGCGGGAAGGGCGGCTCGTGGCGCTCCTCCTCGACCCGGCGCCAGTCGGCCTCCTCGAACGCCGGGAAGAAGGCGTCGCCGGGGATCTCCGCCGCGATCACGGTGAGGAAGATGCGGGCGGCGAGCGGCAGCGTCTGGCGGTAGATCTCCGCCCCTCCGGCGACGAAGATCTCCTCCCCTACCGCTTTCGCCGCCTGAGCCAGGGCCTCGCCGATCGAGTGGGCCACGGCGACGCCTTCGGGTGCGTACCCTTCCCGGCGGGTGACGACCACCGTCGCCCTTCCCGGCAGCGGGCGGCCGATCGCCTCGAAGGTCTTCCGTCCCATCACCAGGGTGTGCCCGAGGGTGAGGCGCTTGAAGCGCCGGAGGTCGGCCGGCAGCCGCCAGGGGAGGGCGCCGCCGCGGCCGATGACGCGGTTCTCGGCCATGGCAGCGATGAGCGAGATTCGCCTGCCGCCGCCGGCTCCATCGGCTCCCGTCATACGGCGATGGGGGCCTTGATGGCGGGGTGCGGGTCGTAGCCGACCAGCGTGAAGTCCTCGTAGCGGTAGTCGAAGAGCGAGGCGACACCGGGAGCGAGGAGCATGCGCGGCAGCGGCCGCGGCTCCCGCGTCAGCTGGAGGCGGGCCTGCTCGAGGTGGTTGCGGTAGAGGTGGGCGTCGCCCAGGGTGTGCACCAGCTCGGCCTCCTCGAGGCCGCACGAGCGCGCCACCATCATCGTCAAGAGGGCGTAGGAGGCGATGTTGAAGGGGACGCCCAGGAAGACGTCGGCGCTGCGCTGGTAGAGCTGGCAGGAGAGCTTGCCGCCGGCCACCCAGAACTGGAAGAGGGCGTGGCAGGGCGGCAGCTTCATGCGCTCGACGTCGGCGACGTTCCAGGCGCTCACCACGTGGCGGCGGGAGTCGGGATCGCGGCGGATCTGCTCGACGACGCGCGAGATCTGGTCGATCGCGCCTCCGGGCGCGCCAGGGGCCGGCCAGGAGCGCCACTGGTGGCCGTAGACCGGCCCCAGCTCTCCCGTCTCGTCGGCCCATTCGTCCCAGATCGTCACCCCGTGCTCCTGCAGGTAGTGGACGTTGGTGCTGCCGGTCAGAAACCAGAGGAGCTCGTAGACGATCGAGCGGAGGTGGAGCTTCTTGGTGGTCAGCAAAGGGAAGCCGGCGGCGAGGTCGAACCGCATCTGATGGCCGAAGGTGGAGCGCGTGCCGGTGCCGGTCCGATCCTCCTTCTCGACCCCGTTCTCGAGGACGTGGGAGAGCAGATCGAGATATTGCCTCATGGTCCCCCGGAGGGTAGCATGCGCGCCGTGCCGACCGGGAGCCGCCCACCCCGCCGTCGCCGCCCCCTCCGCACTCCTCGCCGGGTCGCCGCCTTTCTGCCGCTCCTCTGCCTCTCCCTGGCCGCCTGCGGCCGTGCGCCGGCGATCTCGAAGCGGACGGCGAAGCCGGCCCTCGACGACGCCGCCGTGACCGACCGCGTGCGCGTGTTCCTCATCGCTCCCCACGATGGCGGCAGGTCGGGCGTCCGCGCCGGCTGCGGCGACAGCGCGGTCCCCGTCGAGGTGGCCCTCGGCGCCCCCGAGCCGGCCCTCCCCGGCGCCCTCCGCGCCCTCCTCGCCATGGGCGACCGCTTCGACCCCCGCTCCGGCCTCTACAACCCCCTCTACGCCTCGCCCCTCAAGCTGGTGGCCGTCGAGCGCACGGGCGCCGATCGCCAGGGTCTCCGGGTCCGCCTTGCCGGCTACCTGGAGAGCGGCGGCGAGTGTGATGGCCCCCGCATCCTCGCCCAGCTGGAGCGGACGGCGCTCCAGTTCCCGCAGATCCATCGCGTCGAGTTCCTGCTCGACGGGCAGTCGTTGGCGGGGCTGTTGGCGGGGAAGGGAGCGGATCCGGCGAAAAGGCCGGCTACCTCGACCGCCAGCCCGGGGATCGCCGGCGAGGCCGGCGCTGCCGTGCTACCCTGACGGGAGCATGCGCCGGCGCCGGCTGTTCCTCCTTCTCTGCGCCCTTCTCGCCGCCCCGGCCGCCGGCGGCGGCGGATCTGCCCCTTCCTTCCACACTTGGAGCCTCGACCTCCCCGGCGCCCCGGCGGCGGTCATTCCGGCGGACCTGAATGGCGACGGCCTCACCGACCTCGTGGTGGTGGTCGCCTATACCGCCTGGGACCAGATCGGCATCGCCGGCAAGAGCGAGGTCGACGAGGTCAAGGGGCTTGTGGAGTCGCTCACCGTCATCCCCGCGCTCGTCGAGCGCCGCGAGGTGCGCGCCTTCCTCGCCCGACCCGGGGGCGGGTATCAGGAGCTTCCCGAGCCGCTGCCCCTGCCTCTCTCCGTCCTCTCGATGGAAGCAGGCCCGCCGGGCCTTCCCGTCGTCGCCCTGACCGATGCCGGGGTGAGCGCGCTCTCTCTCGTTGATGGAAGGCTCCGCCTGGACCCGGTGATCGACGACCCGCCGGTCCTCGCCGGCACCGGGGCCTTCGTGGCCAATCTCGGCCTGGTGCAGGACGTCTCCGGCGACGGCATCCCCGACCTTCTGCTGCCGGGAAAGAACGGCCTGGCGGTCTACCTGGGCAAGGCCGGCGGCGGCCTGGCGCGGCAGCCGGCCGGCCGCTTCCCCGTTCCCGGCGAGTGTTACGGCGGAGATCCCGAAGGGGGAGAAGGCGCCGATCTCGTCCGCCACTACCCGCTGCCGGTGGTCGGCGACGTCGACGGCGACGGGCTCCCCGATCTCGCCTTCGCCGACCCGGTGGCGGGCTGGCGGCACACGCGGGTACTCATCAACCGCCGGCACGGGAGGTTCTGGCCCGCCGTCGAGCTGACGCTGGGAAGCGATTCAGAGGGAGCGCCGGCGCCAGTCTTCTTCGGCGACCTCGACGGCGACGGCGTGGCCGAGCTGGTGACCCGGGAGGACCTCGACGCCGCAGCGAAGAGCGCCCGCGGCGGCAGGTCGTCGCTGCGGCAGGATCTGCAGCAGGCCAACGAGCCGCGGAGCCGCCTCCGCTTCTACCACCTCGACCGCGATCTCGAGGTGGCGAAGGCCCCCTATCTGACCGTCGAAGTCTCCGGCTACGCCTTCGCCGGGGAGTCCGAGACTCCCCTGGGCGGCTTCCGCGACCTGAACGGCGACGGCCGGCTGGACCTGGCGACCGTCACCCTCGACCTCTCGGCCTGGAAGGCGATGCGCAGCCTCTTGACCAAGCGCATGAGCGTCGACGTCCAGGTGCACCTCTGGTGTCAGGCGAAGGACGGCCGCTTCCGGGCCGCCCGGGGTGGCCCGCCGGCGAGCACCTTCCGCTTCGACTTGAACGACCTGCGGCTCGGCCAGCTCGCCCTCTTCGCCGACTTGGACGGCGACGGCCGGGCCGGCTTCGTCCAGCTCGGCGGCCGCCAGGTCGCCGTCTACCGCGGCCGCGCCGACTGCTCGTTCCCGCCGCGGCCGGACGTCACCTTGAGCCTCCGCGAGGAGCCGCGCGACGTCGGCCTGGTGCAGATCCGCGACCTCGACGGCGACGGCCGCGCCGACCTCCTCGTCGTCGAGCCGCAGGCGGCGCCGGAGCCCGGGGTGTCGCCGCCGGTGCGCCTCGACCTCTACCTTTCGGGCGGCGGCCGCGCGCCCGGCGCCGCCCCCGTTTCCACCCCGCGAGGAAAACAGTGAGACACCATGGCTGGACGTTTCTCCTGCTGCTGCCCCTGGCGGGGACGATGATGGCCGTGCCCGCGCCTCCCCCGTCCGTGCCGCGGGTCGAGATCCGCCGCGGCCCCGGCGTCGAGGCGACCATCGCCGTCGTCCAGGGCACTCTCCTCGCCGCCGCGCCAGCGCGCGACTGGGCGGACCGCCAGGGGGTTGCCCTCCTCGTCGCCGCGGGGAAGGGCGAGAAGGGTTGGCGCAGCCTCCAGCTTCTCGAGCCCGGCAAGGCGACCCTCGAGCCGCTGGCGGAATCGATGCCGGAGACCGCCGACTCGCTGGTCTCGATGGACCTGGGAGAGGGCGCCCCGGCGCTCGTCGTCGGCAGCCCGGGCGTCCTCGACGCCCTCATCTTCCCCAACCGCCGGCCGGGGAAGCTGCGGCGGCTGATGGTGGAACCGGGCCTCGACCTGCGGGCCTTCTTCCCCGGACTCGCCTCGCCGAGGCCTGCCGACCTGCCGGGCATCCCCGTCGCCCGCGCCGGGCTCCTCCAGCTGCTGGCCGCCGCGCCCGGGGCCTCCGGCTCGCTGCGCGCCGTCGTCAGCGCGCCGCTCCCCGTCCGCGCCGGCCGCGAGGGGAACGGCATCCGCCTCGCCAGCCCGCCCGTCCACCTGCTCCCCGGCGCCGCCGGCAGCCCGTCCCTCTTCGCCGTCGGCCCCGAGGTCCAGGGCAAGCGGCGGATCCACACCCTCCTCCTCTCCGCGGCGGGTGCCGCCGCCGTCGACGCCTGGTCGCTGCTGCCGGAGGATGCCGAGGTGGCGGAGAGCCGGTACACCCGCTGGGAGGGGCGCCCGGCCCTCCTCGTCAGCACCTTCGACAAGGCCGGCATCAACGCCAAGCGTCGGCTGCGCCTCTTCCTCCTCGCCGCCGATCGCACCGGCGGCGGCGCCCTGCCCGTCCTCGACCTGGCGACCGACTGCCCGTTCTGGAGCCGCCTCGACGCCTCGCTCGTGGACGTCGACGGCGACGGCCGGCAGGATCTGGTGCTCATCCACCGCCTGGGCCTGCGGGGCAAGAAGATCCGCTGCGAGGTCCGGCGCGGCATTGGAGGCAGTGGCGGCGACCGCTTCGAGGCGGAGCCGCGGGTCTCGGAGATCGACGCCGAGAGCTCCGAATGGGCCTATGGTGACTGGAACGGCGACGGGGCGCCCGACCTGGCGGTGCTCGACGGCGAGCGCCTCCTCCTCTACCCCGGCGCCGGCAAGACCGGCCGCCTCGCCGAGCGCCCGGCCTGGGCGCTGCCGGTGGGCCCGGTCCACCCCGGCGCCGGCTCGGCGGTCGCCGTCGAGGTGGGGGGCAGCGGCGAGGGGAGCCGCGTCAGCGCGCAGGCGGGAGCCGGCTACGGCTTCTTCGAGATCGCCGACGCCGCCGGCCTGGGCGCGCCGCAGGTGGTCCTCGCCGGCCCCGATCACCAGGGGCACTCGGTGCTCGTGCTGGCGCGGCGGGTGCCTTAGCCGCCCTAGCCGCTGCAGGCGCCGTCGTGGTCCTTGGCGGCGTGCGCCTGGCGGCGCAGGCAGTCGTTCGTGTAGGTCTTGCCGTCGCAGCCGCACACCAGCATCGCCACCGGAGGGCAGGTGGTGACGTCCGCCGCGCAGCGCCCGCCGGCGTCGGCGAAGTGGCAGGTGCCGGGATCCTGGTCGCAAGCTTGCCCCGCCGGGCAGGGGATGCCGGCGATACCGCCGCAGAAGGCGCCCTGGGCCGCCGGCGAGAAGGCGCCGGTGTCGGTCACGCCGTAGGTGTGACCCGGCGGGTTCAGGTAGACCTGCTGGGCGCTGGTGGCGGTATCGGTCACCGTGACCTGGTACTCGACGTCCGAGAGGGCGCCGAAGAAGATCCAGAAGCGGCCGTTCAAGGGGCGGCCGTCCAGCATCTTCAACATCAGCTCGAGGTTGTCGGCTTCGAAGAACCAGAAGGCCCCCGTCTTGTCCGAGAGCGGCACCGCGGTCCCCTCCCCCTCCGCCCCGCCGCCGTGCTGGTTCTTCCAGTGCACCTGGACGGCGAAGCGGCTGTCCAGGAGGCAGAGGGTCCGCGCGTCCGCCGTGCAGGCGGCGCGGGCGGGAAGGGCGGAAAGCAGCAGGGCGACGGCTGAAAGGGCGGCGGCGAGCGGGCGGCGGAGCAGGCGCATCGGGACCTCCTGTCGAAGAGCGGGACCGCACCCGGCACGGTTGGCACGGCTGGCCGGCAGGTCCGGGGCTAATGATATAAGGGAGGAGCATGCAAAACGTCGCCATCCCCCAGCATCCCGTTCTCACCACGGACAAGACCTTCCAACAGCTCGGGCTCTCGGAGCCCATCCTGCGCTCGGTGGCGCGGGTCGGTTTCCTGAACCCCACCGCCATCCAGGCCGCCGTCATCCCCACGGCCCTCGCCGGCCGCGACCTCATCGGCCTCGCCGAGACCGGCTCGGGGAAGACCGCAGCCTTCGTCTTGCCGATCGCCGAGCGGCTGACGCACGGCGAGGGGACCCGCGGCCTCATCGTCTCGCCCACCCGCGAGATCGCGCTCCAGACCAAGGCCTTCCTGGACCTCTTCGGCCGCGACCACGACCTCGACACCGTCTGCTTGATCGGCGGGGTGAAGATGAGCCCGCAGACCCGCGGCCTCGGCCACTATCCGGACATCGTCGTCGCCACTCCCGGCCGCCTCCTCGACCACGTGGAGCGCGGCAGCGTCCGCCTCGACCGCATCGAGGAGCTGGTGCTCGACGAGGCGGACCACATGCTCGACATGGGCTTCCTGCCGCAGGTGCAGCGCATCCTCCAGGAGCTGCCGCGCGACCGCCACACGATGATGTTCTCCGCCACCATGCCGGCCCCCATCGAAAGGCTGGCGCAGCAGTTCATGCGCGACCCCGTGCGCATCGACATCCTCCCCGAGGGGGGGGTGGCCGAGGGGATCAGCCACCGTCTCTACCTGGTCGACCCGGAGAACAAGAAGGCCTGCCTGCTGGCCCTCCTCCATCAGGAGCTGGGGAGCACGCTCGTCTTCATCCGCAGGAAGAGCGACGCCGAGTGGCTGTCGCAGGTCCTCGAGCGCGAGGGCCACCCCGTCGAGCGCATCCACTCCAACCGCTCGCAGGGGCAGCGGGTGCAGGCCCTCCAGGGCTTCCGCGAGGGCGAGCACCGCATCCTCGTCGCCACCGACATCGCCGCCCGCGGCATCGACATCCCGCGCATCCGCCACATCATCAACTTCGACATGCCGGAGACCGTCGAGGACTACATCCATCGCGCCGGCCGCACCGCCCGCGGCGCCCTCCAGGGCATCGTCTCCTCGATCGGCACCTGGCAGGACAAGCCGACGGTCAAGGAGGTCGAGGCGACGCTCGGCGAGGAGATCCCCCGCTGCACCGTCCCCGGCGTCGAGCCCTACGTCGAGATGAAGCCCAAGTCCCCCATGCGGCGCGGCCGGCGGCGGTAGCGGGCGGGCGCTATACTGCCGCCATGGCCGTCGCTCTCCTCCGCGAGCCGCCGCTGTCGCCGCCGCCGGACCTCGGGCCCTACGGCCGCCGGGACTACGATGCCCTCGCGGACGAGCCGCGTTGCGAGCTGATCCTTGGGAGATTCTATCTGACCCCGGGCCCTTCTCCGCTCCACCAGATGGTGGTCTTCCTGCTCGCCCGGCGGCTGGACGAGATCGCCGGCTCGACGGGCGGCCTCGCCTTGCCGGCGCCGCTCGACGTCGTCCTCGCCGACCACTCGGTGGTGCAGCCCGACGTGATCTACATCGCGGCGCCGCGCCGGGGCATCGTGCAGGAGCGGATCGAGGGCGCTCCGGACCTCCTCGTCGAGGTCCTCTCCCCCGGCACCGTCCGGCGCGACCGCGGCGAGAAGCTCGCCCTCTACGCTCAAGCGGGCGTCCGCGAGTACTGGATCGTCGACCCGCGCGAGCGCCAGATCGAGTTCCTGGTCAACGAGGGGGGGCGCTTCGTGGTCGCCCTCCCGGCCGGCGCCGAGTACCGCTCGCAGGCGCTGCCGGAAGTCCACCTCGACCTGGCCGCCCTCTGGCAGCAGCTCGCAGCCAGGCTCTGAGCTCTCTTCGCCGTCCACGGCGTCGACCCCTTCTTCGAGATGAGAATGCGCCGGGACCGGCGTCTGCGCTAAGCTCTGCGCCATCCGTGCGACAAGGCCGGCCTCGCGGCGCGGCCGCGACCGTCAAGGAGACCGACGCCATGCCCGGCATGCTGAGATCGCGCTTGACCTCCACCTTCGTCGCAGCCCTCGCCGTCCTCACCGTTCTCTCAGCGACGCCGGCCGCGCTCGCCGCCGATCTGCTGCCGGCTCCTAGCGGGCTCGACCCCGCTCCCGGCGCCGAGCTCGCCTTCGCCAATCCGGTCTTCACCTGGGAGGCCGTGCCGGGCGCCGCCTCCTACACCGCCGAGGTCTGCCGCGACGCGGCCTGCACTGCGCCGCTCGCCCGCACGACCGGCAACGCGGGCACCGAGTGGCGGCCGGCGGCGCTGCCGGCCGGGGCGCTCTTCTGGCGCGTCATCGCCCGTAGCGCCGACGGGGTCGACGGTACCCCTTCAACTGCCGCGGGGCTCCACATCACCGCCGAGGCCGTGGACAACGTGCCGCCCACCGCCAAGCTCGAGCTCGACGGCCGCCACATCCGCATCGCCGATCGCCTCTTCGCGGCGCCGGACCTGAGCGTCCGCGTCGCCGCCACGGACGCCGGCTGCGGGGTCCGCCGCACCTGGCTCGTCGTCGACGGGCGCGAGTCGGCGGCGCCGGCCGCCGGCGGCCCCTGGCAGGCCGGCGCGCACACCGTCGCCGGCGCCGCCGTCGACCGCTGCGGCAACCGGGTCGAGGTGGCGGCGCTCGCCTTCACCACCGACGTCGAGCCGCCGGCCATCGCCTGGCAGCCGGCCGACAACGCCGTCGTCGATCACCGCGGCGATCCGCGGGCCAACCCCCCGAAGCGCAAGAACGCGCCCCCCGAGGACCCGCGCACCCACTCCGGTCTCACCTGGTCGATCGACGGCCGCGAGTTCCGGCCTCTCCCGCTGGGCGCCCAGGAGGAGATCGCCGGCGACCGCTCGCAGTTCTTCCTCCGCGCCGACCGCGTCCGCCTGACGGCCGACGGCAAGCCGCTCACCGCCACCGCCGCCCATCCGCTCTGGGTGCACGTCGAGGACGCCGGCGTCGGAGTGGAGCGCCTGCGCATCCACCTCCGCCCGGCGGAGCCGGCCGCGACACCCGGCGCCACGGCCTCACCGGCCGTCCTCGAGATCGAGGCCTTCGACCTCGTCGGCAACTCCCGGCGCGTCGAGTGGACCTTGGTCACGCCGTAATAGGGACTGGACGTCTAGCGGGCCGCCGCCGCGCTCCGCTGCAGCCAGTCGTGGAGCGGCTTCTGCTGCCGGCTCTTGAGCTCGACGCAGTTGCGGATGTCCTCCAGGCTGTGCCGCACGGTGCGCTCGGCGCCGGGGGCGCGATGGGCGGCGAAGAAGCGCTCCACGTCGCCTCCCATTCCCGCCTCGCAGATCGAGCCGAGAGCGCCGACGGCGCCGCCGCCGCCGAAGGAGACCACCCGCGTCTGCAGCTCCGGCCAGTGCGCTTTGAGGAACTCCCAGGCGAGGCGCTGTCCCGCCGGGTTGGCGAGGAGCTGGCTGGTGAAGGCCGGCAGGTCCTGGGCGCGCAGGCGCGGCGAGAGGGCGAGGTCGAGCGAGCGGCGGATCAGCGCCTCGTCCCGGAAGGCGGTGAGAGCGGAGAGGAACCGGAAGGTCCACTCGGGGGTCGGCGCCGCGGACATCGCCGCCAGGAAGCGGTCGTAGAGCGCGGCGTCGCCGTTCCTGGCGGCGATGCGGAGGGCGGCGCTCGCCAGGTTGGCGTCGACGGCGGCGGGAGCGTGCAGCGCCTGCTCCGCCAGCCGGCGCGCGGCGGCGATCGCCTGGGGGTCGCCGGCATTGCCGAGGGCCTGGAAGACGGTGGCGCGGAGCGTCTTGCGGTCGTCGGAATCGCCGGGCGCGGCGGCGAACCCCAGCTCCTGCGCCGCCGGCTTCAAGAGGCTGGCGAGCCAGCTGCGGTAGCGCTCGCGATCCCCCTCCTCCACGAGGTAGTTGCCCACGTACTGCAGGCGGTCGATGAGGAGCGAGGCGACCGCCCGCTCGCGGCTCCCCTGGAGGCCCTGGGCGAGCGCCAGGTAGTCGGCGATGCTGGTGCGGCCGACGCGGACGAGGGCCCACTGATCGTCGAGGAGAGCCACCAGCTC
>Ga0209626_1000180_pt1 | contig 13398 bp, 4 predicted proteins | sample JacPinW_OM1H0_M2_FD_187962 | JGI IMG/M metagenome (GOLD analysis project Ga0209626, IMG submission 187962) | Forest soil microbial communities from Algoma, Ontario, Canada - Jack Pine, Ontario site 1_JW_OM1H0_M2 (SPAdes) (version 2) | ecosystem: Environmental > Terrestrial > Soil > Boreal... | reverse complement strand
ACGCTCTCGGTCACCAACTGGCGGACGATGCGGCCGCGGCTCGCCCCGAAGGCGGCGCGGATGGCGATCTCGTTGCGCTGCTCGGAGACCCGCGTCAGCAGCAGGTTGCCGACGTTGGCGCAGGCGATCAGCAGCACGAAGCCGACGGCCGCCAGGAGGACCAGGAGGTTGCGCCGCAGGTCGCCCACCAGGTTCTCGCGCAGGCCGACCATCTTGACGTTCCAGCCGGCGTTGAGCTCCGGGGTCTCCCGCGCCAGGCGCTTCGAGGTGGCGTCCAGCCGCGAGCGCGCGGAGGCCAGGTTGACCTCCGGCCGCAGGCGCCCGGCGACGAAGAGATAGTGGTTGAGCCGCTGCGGCGGGTTGGCGGGGTCGAGGCCCAGGGGGACCCAGAGGTCGGCGTCCTGGAGGAAGCGGAAATCGGGCTGGAGGACGCCGACGACGGAGTAGCGGCGGCCGTCGAGCAGGAGCGGGCTCCCCAGGACGTGGGGGTCGGAGCCGAAGCGCCGCTGCCAGAGGCCGTAGCTGATCACCGCCGAGAGCGGGCCGCCGGGGACGTCCTCCTCCGGCAGCAGGGTGCGGCCGCGGACGGTCTGGGTGCCCAGCAGGTCGAAGAAGCCGGCGGTCACGGCAGCCCCCGCCACCCGCTCCGGCTCGCCGCCGCTGGTCAGGTTGTAGCTCTTGGCGTCCATCGCCTCCAGGCGCTCGAAAACCTGCTTCTGCTCGCGGAAGGCGAGGTAGTTGGGCGACGAGACCGAGTACTCCTCGGGCGCCGTGCCGGGCCCCTGATGGACGTCCACGAGGACGACGAGCTTCTCCGGCGACTTGTAGGGCAGCGGGCGCAGGAGGACGGCGTCGACGACGCTGAAGATGGCGGTGTTGACGCCGATGCCGAGCGCCAGGCAGAGCACGATCAGGGCGGCGAAGCCGCGGTGCTGCCGGATGAGCCGCAGGGCGTAGACGATGTCCTGACCGAGGATCCTCATGCAACCGCCTCCATTCGACTTTCAGAAAGTCTACAGCAACTCCGAAGAAACGTCATCCGCCCCCCTTCAGCAGCTCCCGGATCGCCCGGTTGCTCTCCTCCGGCTTGATCAGCAACGAGATGTTGTGGCCCTCGCCCATCGACTGGACGCGGGCGCCGGGGTACATCTCCTTGAGGGCGTCCAGCCGGCGGCCGAAGACGGTGCCGCCGGCGTGGAGGATGAGCACCCGGCCCGCCAGCCCCGCGAAGTCGGCGGGCCGGAGCGGCCCCTCCTGGTGCAGGTTGGCGATCAGGCCGTAGCGCGCCAGCACCCGCTCCTTGGTCAGCAGGCGGGCGAAGCGGTGCCGGAAACGGGCGCGTATCTCCGCCGCCCTGGAAGCGTCGATCTCGCCCTTCCTTTCCAATCTCGAAACCATCTTCAAGAGCGCCCTCTCGAGATACCAACGGATGAGGAAGTACGGAGCCAGCCGCGCCAGCCGCGCGTCCCTCCTCACCTCCGCCCCCAGCCGGGGGTCGGGCAGGCCGCTGTGCGCCAGCACCAGGGCCTCGACCCGCTCGGGGCGCTCCCGGGCGTAGGCCTGGGCCACGTAGCCGCCGAGGGTCTGGCCGACCGCCGCCACCCTGCCGGCGCCCTCCGCGTCCAGGGCGGCGGAGATGGCGTCGAGCTGGGGCCGGATCGCCAGGGTATCTACATAAGAGAGTGCGATGACCCGCCGATCGCGCTCGAAATCGAGGATCTGCCGGTAGAGCGACTTGGCGTCCCCCAGGAGGCCGGGAAGCAGCAGCAGGGTGCGCTCGCCGCTCCCCGAGGCGAGGTAGTCGACGGGGAGGCCGCCGACCGTAAGCCGCCGGTAGGGGCGGGCGCGGTCGAAAGCCTCGTAGCTCTCCGCGGTCACGGCGCCCACGGCGATCCTCCCGCCGCCGCCAGCTCCGCATGGGCCAGCTCCAGGTGGGCCAGCTCGCAGCCGCCGCCGTGGAACGTCCTCCCGCGGAGAGGGATCAGGAGCTCCGGGTGCAGGCAGCAGGAGAAGGCGCGGCCGTCCATCGCCCCCTCCAGGCGGAGGGCGGCGACCTCGCCGGCCGGCGTCCGCACCCTCTCTTCGCCGGCCAGCCGGTAGCTTGCCGGGGCCAGCCTCCCCAAGGTGCCGAGACCCCCGGTTCCCGCGGCCCCTATCGCGGGCGGCGGGGTGACATAGGTGAGGACGCGCCGGCGCCGGCGGTCGCGGCCCGCCCCCTCCGCCTGCAGCCAGCCCCAGCCCGCCGCCGACGACGACGGCGGCGCGAGGGCAAAATGGGGCGGGACCGTCAGCCTCTGCCGGTCCTGGCGCCCCTCGCCATCGGCGTCGTCGTCGGCCCCTTCTCCGGTTCGGTGCCCGCGCAGCCAGGCCGTCAGCCGCGGGCCGTCGATCAGATGGCGGGCGCGCGCGATCTCCTCGCCGTCCCGCCAGGTCAGCTCCAGGAGGCCGGGCCGGCCGCGGACGTCCATCCGCTGCCACAGCTCGAGATCCCCGGACGCCGTTTCGATCTCGGCGTGGAGCAGGCAGCCGCCACCCGGCAGGGCGTAGATCTCGAAGCGCTCGCTCCCCCGCCGCCCACCCACGCCGATCGCGCCGATCGCGTCGGCGTGCCCGTACTCGCCGCGGGCCAGGAGCGGGCCGCGCAGCCAGCGGCCCCGGTGCGCCCGCGGTCGCTCGGCGAGAATGGCGACGAGGTCCCCTTCCAGGCTCTCCGTGGCGGGGGTCTCCACCACCCGGCCGACCTCCACCCCGGCGCGCTCGACGACGAGCGTCGGCACGTTGACGAGACGCAGGCGCCGGATGGCGTCGTGGGGCTCCTGAAAGCGGTCGTCGAGGCCGATCAGCCGCACCCGCACGCGCTCGTTGCCCGCAGCTTCGACGGTCTTCAAAAGGGGCGGCAGGCTCTCCCGGCTGAGGTGGCACCAGGCGCCGAAGACGCAGGTCAGGGTGATCTCGGCGCGGCCGTCCCGCAGGGCGGCCAGGGCCTTCGGGTCCGGCTCCGCCGCGTCGCGGCGGGCGCGCCAGGCGGGGAGCTGGCGCCAGAGGCGCTCGGGGTCCACCTCGCCGACCAGATCAGCGAGGGCCGGGGATGGCTCGCCGGGGCTCATGCCGGAGAACTCGCAGAGCAGCTCGACGATCCGCGGGTTCACCCTACGGGCGCTCCTTCCGCAGGCGTTCCGCCAGCAGGCCGGCCAGCGCCTCCACCTGCGGCGGTTGGAGCAGGCTGTAGTGGTCGCCCGGCAGGGAGCGCACTTCGAGCGCGGGAGCCAGCTGGCGCCAGTCCGCCGCCGCGGCCTCGGCCGAGCCGGCGGCCCCCACCAGCAGGACGGGGCCGCCGTAGGGTCGCGGACGGTAGCGCGCCATGGCGCGGGTGTGAGCGCCGAAGACGGCGAAGAGCCGCTCGCGCTCGGGCGGCGCCAGCTCCGCGGGCTCGGCCGTTGCGGACCGCGACCTCCAGACGTCCTCGGCAAAGGCGCGCGCCATCGCCGCCTCGTCGTCCGCCGCCGCCTCGTCGAGGGCCGGCGGCCAGCGCGAGTCGACGAGCGCCAGCAAGGGCACCTCCTCTCCGAGGTCCGCCAGGCGCCGCGCCATCTCGAAGGCGACGATGCCGCCCATCGACCAGCCGCCCAGCCGGTAGGGTCCGGCCGGCCGCGCCTCCCGGAGCGCGGCGAGGTAACAGTCGGCCAGCTCCTCGATCGTCGCCAGCGGCGCGCCTCCGCCGTCGAGCCCTGGCGCCTCGAAAGCGTGGAACGGCTGGTCCTCCCCCAACGCGCGCGCCAGCGGGACGTAGCAAAGGACGTTGCCTCCCACCGGATGGACGCAGAAGAAGGGCTCCCGTAAGGCACTCCCGGTCTGCATCTCGATCCGCGGGGAGGCCGACCCCGTGCTCCGGGAGCCTTCCGCCGCCAGGGCGGCGAGGCGCTCGACCGTCCCCCCGGCGAGGAGGGCGGAGAGCGGCAGGCGGCGGCCGAAGGCCTTCTCCACCGCGGCGAGCAGGCGGAGGCCGAGCATGGAGTCGCCGCCCAGGGCGAAGAAGTCGTCGGTGCGGCCGACGGGCCTCACCCCCACCACCTCCTCCCAGATCCGCGTCATGCGCAGCTCCGCCGGGCTCCGCGGCTCGGCGAGCGGGCCACCGCGCCGGGCCGGAGCGGCGTCCGGAGCCGGCAGGGCGCCGCGGTCCACCTTGCCGTTGGCGGTGAGCGGCAGCGCCGGCAGCGGCACGAAGAGGCTGGGGACCATGTACTCCGGGAGCTTCGTCTCCAGGAAGGCGCGCAGCTCGGCGTTATCGAGCGCGCCGGGCGCGGCGGGTGCGGCCGAGCGCTCCGCCACCACGTAGGCCACCAGCCGCTTGTGCCCCTTGGGCTCCCCCACCGCCGCCACCACCGCTTCGCGCACCGCCGGGTGGCGGGAGAGGGCCGCCTCGATCTCCCCCAGCTCGACCCGGTAGCCCTGCACCTTGACCTGGGTGTCGCGGCGGCCGAGGAACTCGAGGTTGCCGTCGGGGAGGTAGCGGCCGAGGTCGCCGGTGCGGTAGAGGCGCTCGCCGGTCCGGGGATGGACGAAGAAGCTCGCCCGCGTCTTCGGCTCGTCCCGCCAGTACCCCTGGGCAAGGCCGATGCCGCCGATGTAGAGCTCCCCCGGCACCCAATCGGGGCAGGGCTCCAGGAGCTCGTCGAGGACGTGGAAGCGCTGGTTCGCCATCGGCTTGCCGTAGGGGATGCTCCGCCAGGCGGGGTCGACGCCCGCGATGGGGAAGAGGATCGACCAGATGGAGGCCTCGGTGGCGCCGCCCATGCCGATCACCTCGATCTCCCGTCCCGCCGCCAGGGCGCGGATGCGGTCGGGCAGGCCGACGGGGATCCAGTCGCCGGAGAGCAGCACCAGCCGCAGCGAGGGCGGCAGCGGCTCGCCGCGGCCGGCCAGGTAGTCGGCGTAGATCTCCAGGAGCGCCGGCACCGAGTTCCAGACGGTGACCCCTTCGGCCACCATCCGCTGATGCCAGTGGGCCGGGTCGCGGCTCCCGGCGGGGTCGGGCAGCACGATCCGGCCGCCGGCGGCGAGCAGGCCGAAGAGGTCCCAGACCGAGAGGTCGAAGGAGAGCGAGGAGAGCGCCAGGACGCGGTCGGCGGGGCCGACGCGGAAGCGCCGGTTGACGTCCTCGACGGTGTTGACGGCGCCGCGGTGATCGATCATCACCCCCTTGGGCAGCCCCGTGGAGCCGGAGGTGAAGAGGACGTAGGCGAGCGCGAGCGAGTCGGATCTCGCTGGAGCCTCGCTCCGCTCTTTCGGGGGCGCGCCCGGCGTCGGCATGCCGCCTGCGCCCTCTGTAATCGACAGGACCTCGATCCCCGGCGGCCATTCCAGCTCGCCCACGAGCCGGGGCTGGGTGAGGACGACGCGCACCTCCCCGCGCTCCAAGAGGTGCCAGCGCCGCTCCCGCGGCAGCGCCGGATCGACGGGCAGGTAGGCCGCCCCGGCGCCGAGGATGCCGAGGACCGCCACCGCCTGCTCCCACCCCTTCTCCATCGCCACCGCCACCAGCCGGTCAGGCGACGCGCCGCGGCTCCGCAGGGCGCGCTCCACGGCGCCGGCCTCGCGGTGGAGGTCACCGTAGCGCAGGCGCCGCCGCGGGTCCGCCACCGCCACCGCGCCGTCCTCGCCGGCGATCCCCTCGTGCAGCCGGCGGATCGGCTCCGGCGCCCCCGTGCAGTTGGCCGCGCGGCGACGTTCCCGTTGGGCGTCCGAAAGCGTGGCGCTTCCGTCCTGCCAGGCCGCCGGCTCGTCGGCCAGCCGCCGCAGCAGCCGCTCATAAGCGTCGCAGAGGTCCGCCACCAGCCCCGGCGGGAAAACGCCGTCGACGGCGTTCCAGGTGTACCGCACCTCCCCCGACACCTCGGTGACGAGGAGCTCGAGGGCGACCTGCGGGGTCTGGACGCTGCTCCAGACGAGCTCCGCCCGGCCGCCGCCGGCGGCGCGCGCAGTCCCCCCGCCGGCGGAGCCGGGAGCGTCGCCGCGGAAGGGGAGGACGCTCGAGAAGACCACCGGCATGGCGGCGCGGGTGGAGCGGCCCTGCTGGCGGTTGAGCTCGCGCAGCAGCTCGACGCCGCTCATCAGGCTGTGCTCCAGGTCGTCCCACAGCTGTTCCTGGAGGCGGCTCGCCCGGCGCTCGAAGCTCGCCTCCCGGAGGTCGACCTCCAGGAGGATGGTGGAGGCGAAGTTGCCGACCAAGCCGTCCACCGCGGGGTGGAGCGGCAGGCGGTTGGCGTAGAGGAGATTGAGGACGAAGCGCCGGCGGTTGCTCCAGGTGGCGAGGACCTCGGCATAGGCGGCGCAGAGGAGGGCCGAGGGGGTGAGCCCCACCCGCGCCGCGCGCTCCATCAGCCGCGACCAGGCCGCCGGCGCGATCTCGCCGTGATGGCGGAGGAAGCGATGGCGGGCGCCGGCCGCGGGGGCGCCAGGGGCGATGGCGACATTAGCGAGAGGCAGCTCGGGCGCCGCCGGGAGGTCCGGGAGGCGGGCCATCCAATAGCTGCGGGCGCGCTCGTAGGCTGCTTGCCCCTTGAGAGCGGCCGCGGCCACTGCATAGTCGCGGATGGAGATCCCGAGAGGCGGCAGCGCCGCCGCGCCGCCGTAGAGGGCGAGCAGCTCGGCGATGAGGATCTCGGTGCTCCTGGCGTCGCCGATCAGCAGGTCGCGGCTGACGTGCAGCCGGGTGAGGCCGCCGTCCAGCAGCGAGGCCTCGAGGGCGAAGAGCGGCCAGCGCTCGGGGTCGAAGCAGAGCTCGGACATGCGCTCGCGCGTCCGCTCGCGCTCGGCGGCGACCGCCGCGGAGCCGAGACCTCGGAGATCCCGGACGGCGATCGTGTAGGGGGGAACGCGCGGCAGGACGTGCAGCTGGCCGGCGGGATCGACGACGGCGCGCAGCACGTCGTGGCGCTCGACGAGGCGGTTCCAGGCGCCTTCCAGCCGGCCCAGATTCAGCTCGCTCCAGTCGACCTCGACGTAGCTGGTGGGGCCGATGCCGCCGAGCTCGAAGAGGCCGGTGCGGCCGACCAGGTAGGCCTGCTGGATGTCGGAGAGAGGGAACGGCTCGTGGCGGCGCGCCGGCTCCGGCACGATCGCGGGCAGCGGCGGCGCGGGCCGCCGCGCCGGCCGCGGTTCAGAACGACGGACGAGCTCGAGGATCTCGGCCTTGCCCTCCCGGAGCCGCGCCAGGAGAGGCGGGGTGAGCGAACCCTTCGGCGAGCGGTAGCAGAGCCGGTCGCCCTCCGCCCACAACCGGACCCCCAGCCGATCGAGATCGGCCAGCAGCCGGGCCGCGTTCACAAGCTCCCTTCCTCCCAGTCCGCATCGGCGGGCGGCGCCGCGGCGTCCGCGGCGGGAGGCGGTGACGGGGAAGATGCGGGGGGCGAGGCGGCGTCCGCCAGCGCCGCCAGGGCGGCGATCGTCGGCTGCTGCAGGAGGTCCCGCGGGCTGAGTGCGAAGCCCGCCGACCGCGCGCGGTGGGTGATCTGGATGCTCTGGATGGAGTGTCCGCCGAGCTCGAAGAAATCGTCCTCGACCCCCACGCTCTCGCGGCCCAGGACCTCGGCCCAGATCTCCGCCAGCCGGCGCTCGGTGGCGGTGCGCGGCGCCACGAACGGCCGCTCGGAGACGAGCGCGCTGCCGGAGCGCTGGAGGGCGCCGCGGTCGACCTTGCCGCCGGGCAGGAGCGGCAGCCGGGGCAGCGAGACGAAGGCGGCGGGGACCATGTACTCGGGGAGCATTTCGCGCAGGGCGGCCCGCAGGGCGTCGGCGGAGAGGCCCTGGCGGCCGTCGGGGACGACGTAGGCGACGAGGCGGGTCGCCGAGCCGTCGCCGGGCGCCGTCTCCGCCAGCACGGCAGCCTCCCGCACCGCCGGATGGAGCGCCAGCCGGGCCTCGATCTCCTCCAGCTCGATGCGGAAGCCGCGGACCTTGACCTGGTGGTCGGTGCGGCCGAGGTACTCGATCTCTCCGGCCGGGGTCAGCCGCCCGAGGTCGCCGGTGCGGTAGAGGCGACCGCCGGGAAGGGCCGCGAAGGGATCGGGCAGGAAGCGCGCCGCCGTCAGGTCGGGCCGGCCGAGGTAGCCGCGGGCGACGCCGGCGCCGGCGACGTAGAGCTCGCCCGCGACGCCTGCCGGGACCGGCTGCAGCCCGGCGTCCAGGAGCTGGATGCGGGTGCCGGCGATGGGCCGGCCGATGGTGACGAGGCCGCCGGCCGCGAGACGCGCGACTGCGGAGTTGGCGGTGGTTTCGGTCGGGCCGTAGAGATTCCAGATCTCGGCCGCGGGGAGCGCCGCGGCCGAGCGCGCGAAGAGCTCGCGGCTCAGCCGCTCGCCTCCCAGGAGCAGGCGCGAGACGCCGGCCAGAGAGGGCGCCGCGCCAGCGCGCTCGACCTCGTCGAGGACCGCCTTCCACAGCGAGGGGGTGCCGTTCAGGGCCACGCCCCGGCGGCCCGCGAGGCTCGCCAGGAGCGCCGCCGGATCGAGCTCCCCGCCGCCGCCCAGGCCCCAGACGGCGCCGCCGCGGGTCAGCGGCGCCAGCACCTGCTTCCAGCTGGCGTCGAAGGTGAGCGCGGAGAGCCACGGGCAGATCCGGACCGCGTCGCCGAAGAGGACGCGGTCGATGAAGGCGAGGTAGGACGCCAGGCTGCGGTGCTCGACGCCGACCCCCTTGGGGGTCCCTGTCGAGCCGGAGGTGTAGAGGACGTAGGCGAGGTTCTCCGGGCCGGCCTCGCCGCCGGGGCTCGGCGCGTCCCCGGGTCCGGCCTCGCCGCCATCCAGCAGGCCTTCGGCGTCGACGAGGACCCGCTCGCCGGCGAAATCGCGGAAGCCCTCCGCCAAGCCGCCGCGGGTGACCAGAACGGCGGCCCCGGAGTCGCGCAGCATGAACGCCCGCCGTTCCGCCGGGCCGTGCGGGTCGAGGGGGAGGAAGGCGCCTCCCGCCTTGAGGATGGCGAGGAGCCCCACCACGGCCGCCGGCGACGGCTCGAGCGCCAGGCCGACTACCCGCTCCGGCCCCACTCCCAGCTCCCGCAGCCGGCGGGCGATGCGCTCGGTGCGGGCGTCGAGCTCGGCGTACGACGTCCGCTCCTCGCCGAAGACGAGGGCGTCCGCCCCCGGGGTCCGCGCCGCCTGCTCCGCGAAGAGCTGGTGCGCCAGGCGCGCCGGCCCGGCGGGAACCGCCTCCCCCGCCGCCAGCTCGAGCAGCCGGGCGCGCTCTGCGGCCGGCAGCAGGTCGAGCTCCTGGAGGGCCGTCTCCGGCCTTGCGACGGCGCTCGCCAGGAGGGTCTGCAGGTAGCTGCCCAGGCGCCGGATCTCCGGCTCGGCGTAGCGATCGGCGTCGTAGCGCAGCCGCAGCTCCCACTCCCCACCGCGGCCACCGCGCTCGACGGCGATCAGCTTCACCTTGAAGGGCTCGGCGTCGCCGCGCTCCTCGCGGATGGCGAAGGTGACGCCGCCGCTCTCGACGGGCGCCGCTACCTGCCGATGCTCGAAGGCGAAGGGGAAGAAGGGCGGCCGGCGGGGATCGCGGATCTCGGCGCGCGGAGGCTCCCAGACGAAGTACCGTTGCCAGAGGGCAGAGTCCGCCAGCGCCTCGCGGACCTCTTCGACCAGCCGCGAGAAGGGGGCGCCGGCGGCCACGGAGGCGCGCAGCGGCAGCACGCGGGCGAAGGGTCCCGTGGCGGTCCGCAGCTCGTCGAACTCGCGGCCGTCGACAGTCGCACCGACAACGAGGTTCCCCTCCCCGGTCAGGCGCCAGAGGAGGGCGAGCCAGGCCGCCGCCAGGAAGGCCGGCGAGGCGACGGCGGGCGCCATCGCGAAGGCCAGCTCCGCCGCCCGGAAAGGCGCTCCCTCCGGCCGCGCCCGCTCACCGGGAAGCTCGGGGAAGGCCTCGCGGGAGGTCCAGGCCGCGAGGTCGGCGCGGGCCTTCCAGTAGGCCTGGCCCTCCTCCACCTCCGGACTCGCCTCGGCGAGGATCTCGTTCAGCCATTCGGAGTACTGCCAGTACTGCATGGGCTCGTCCGGCGGCCCGCCTCGCCCGCCTCGCTCTCCATATTCGGCCGCCAGCTCGGCGACGAGGCTCCGCAGGCTAAGGCCATCGGCACGGAGGGCGGGCAGCTCGAGCACGAGCAGCCGGCGGCCGTCGCCCTGGCCGACCAAGTCGGCCCAACCGGAAAGACCGGCGAGGGTGGCGCGCATAGCTGGTCCGGCGGCGAGGTCGGCCGCCGTCCACCGGCCCGCGGAGCCGGCCAGGAGAGCCGCGATCCGCTCCTCCTGCCGCTCCGCCGGCATCCCGCGAAGATCCACCTCGGTCCAATCGACAGTAGCCGCATCGTCCGCCACCTGCAGCGGCAGGCGGAGGCCGGGCAGAACGCGGAAACCGGTGCGGAGGATGTCGTGGCGCGCCAGGAGGCCCTGCACGGCGGTGCGCAGGAACGCGGCGTCCAGCTCACCCGTCAGCTCGACGGCCAACCGCCGCACGGCCGGCCCGTAGGCCTCGCCGAGAAGCCAGAGGCGCCGCTGCTGCGGCGACATCCGCGCCCCCGCGGCCGCCTCCTGAGGCGGCGGATCAGCGTCCGGCATCGGTCATCGTCTCCGCCATCAGCACGACGATTTGGCGCGGTCCCGAGAAGGACGACCGGCCGTGGGCGACCAGCATGTTGTCGGCCAGGAGGAGGTCGCCGCGCTGCCAGGGGAACATCACCGTCTCCTCGTCGTAGGCGCGGCGGATGGCGGCGATGTCGGCGTCGGGGATGAGCGAGCCGTCGCCGAAGCAGGCGTTCATGTCGAGCGGGAAGTCGCGGTCCTCGACCACCGCCAGGAGCGACTCGCGGAGCGCCGCCGGCAGGCTGGACGGGTGGTGGACGTTGGCCTGGTTGAACCAGACCATCTCGCCGGTGGCCGGGTGGCGGGCCACCGCCGGGCGGACGTGGCGGGTGCGCAGGCGGTCGCGGTCGCGCCACTCGAAGGTCATGCCGCGCTCCCGGCAGTACTCCTCGACGCGGCTCTTCTCCGTCGTCTGGAAGACCTTCTGCCAGGGCAGGCCGAAGCCCTCCCCGAAGTTGCGCACGTACATCACCCCCTTGGCCGCGAAGCGCTCCCGCACCTCGGGCGCGATCCGCTGGTAGAGGCGGCGGCTGTCGGCGAGCGGCGTCTCGCCGCCGGCGGCGGCCGGCGTGACGCAGAAGAAGAAGATCTTCATCGGCCAGGCATGGTTGTAGGAGAGCTCGTTGTGGAGCTGGATGCTCTGCTCGGGGGGATACTCCGTCGAGGTGTAGACCTTCTCCTTGACCTCGGTGCGCGGCGTCGACGGGTCCTCGTAGCCGATGAGGTCGGGGGCGATGGCCGTCGCCACCTCGCGGAAGCGCTCGATCGACTCCACCTCGAAGCCGCGGAAGAGGATCGCCCCCTCGGTTGCCAGGAGCTGGCGCAGGAGCTCCCCCTGCCCCGCCGCCCAGGAGGCCAGGTCCACCTCCTGGACCGCCGGCTCGGCGAGGAGCGGCAGGCGGCGGCCGGGGGCGATCGGCCTGGTCCTGACCAGCGGGGCCGCGGCGCTCACGCCCTTCGGCCGTTTGATGCTGAACAGCCGCTCGCGCTGCGCGGCGTCGGCGCTCTTGCGCTCCATGGCACGGTTCCTCCTGATCTCCGAGCTCGACGCCGTCTGGGCGAGGCGGTCGATCCGCTCGTCGGGGTGGGCGGCGGCCTCGCGCAGCAGGGCCGCGAAGCGGTCGAGCATGACGCCGGCGGTCGCCGCGTCGTAGAGGTCGGCGTTGTAGGTGAGATAGCCCTCGAGCCCCTCGCCCTGGCGCACCATGCTCAAGTGGAGGTCGTAGCGGGCCACCACCTCGGCCGGCGGCAGGATCTCGACGGTCAAGCCCGGCAGCTCCAAGTCCCAGCTCGGGTTCTGCTGGTAGGCGAAGATGACCTGGAAGATGGGAGGCCGGCCGGCGTCGCGCACCGGCCGCAGCTCCTGGACCAGCTTGTCGAAGGGGAGGTCCTGATGGACGTAGGCTCCCAGGGTCGCCTCGCGGGTGCGGGCCAAGAGCAGCCGGAAGGTCGGGTTGTCGGCGAAGGTGGCGCGCAGCACCAGCATGTTGACGAAGAGCCCGATCAGCCCCTCGATCTCCAGCCGGTTGCGGTTGGCGACCGGCGAGCCGACGAGCAGGTCGTCGCGGCCGGTGTAGGCGTGGATGAGGGTCTGGAAGGCGGCGAGGAGCGTCATGTACAGGGTGCAGCCGGAGGCCCGGCTCAGCGCTTCGAGGTCGCGCGTCAGGCCGCCGTCCAGGGAGAAGGCGCGGATGGCGCCGCGGAACGACTGCGCCGGCGGGCGCGGCCGGTCGGTCTCGACTTCCAGCACGGTGGGCGCCCCCCGCAGGTGGGACCGCCAGTAGCTCACCTGGTTCTCCAGGAGCTCTCCTTCCAGCCGGCGGCGCTGCCAGACTGCATAGTCCAGGTACTGGAACGGGAGATCGGGGAGCGGCGAGGAGCCGCCGGCGGCGAAGGCCGGATAGAGGGCTCCCAGCTCGCGCACCAGGAGGCCCAGCGACCAGCCGTCGCTGACGATGTGGTGGAGGGTCACCAAGAGCTCGTGGCGGCGCGGGGCGAGGCGGAGGAGGAGCGGGCGCAGGAGCGGCCCCGCCGCCAGATCGAAGGGCTGCCGCCCCTCCTCGAGGTAGAGGCGCCGCGCCTCGGCCGCCGCCGGCTCGGCGATGGCACCCAGGTCGACGACGGGCAGCGCGACGGCGCCCGCGGCGGCGATCCGCTGCACCGGCAGGCCGTCGATCGTCGGGAAAGTGGTGCGCAGGACCTCGTGCCGGCGCACCACCTCGCGGAGGCTCCGCTCCAGGGCGCCAGCGGCGAGCTCGCCCTCGAGCCGCACCGCCAGGGCCATGTTGAAGATCGGGCTGTCGGGCTGCACCTGGCCGAAGAACCAGAGGCGCTCCTGGGCGAACGAGAGGACCGGCGCCTGGTCCCGCTCGACGCGGGTGATGGGCGGCGCCGGCCGGCTCCCCTCGCGCCGCCGCAGGCTCTCGATCCGCGCCGCCACCGCCGCCACGGTGGGGGCTTCGAAGAGGTCCCGCAGCGGCAGCTCGACGGCGAAGCTCTCGCGGATGCGGGAGGCGAGCTGCATGGCGAGCAGCGAGTGCCCGCCGAGGTCGAAGAAATTGTCGCCGCCGCCGACCCGCGGCACCCCCAGCACCTCCTCCCAGATCTCGCACAGCAGCTCTTCCAAGGGGGTCCGCGCCGCCGCCGGCAAGGCGCTGGCGGCCGGCCGCGGCGGGTCGGGCTCCGGCAGGGCGCGGCGGTCCAGCTTGCCGTTGGCGGTCAGCGGCATGGCGGCCAAGAAGAGGAACGCCGCCGGCACCATGTGCTC
>Ga0209626_1000179_pt1 | contig 13419 bp, 8 predicted proteins | sample JacPinW_OM1H0_M2_FD_187962 | JGI IMG/M metagenome (GOLD analysis project Ga0209626, IMG submission 187962) | Forest soil microbial communities from Algoma, Ontario, Canada - Jack Pine, Ontario site 1_JW_OM1H0_M2 (SPAdes) (version 2) | ecosystem: Environmental > Terrestrial > Soil > Boreal... | reverse complement strand
CAGTGGGGGCAGTGGAAGGTCTTGACCGCCTCCGGCGGCTTGCTGCGCACTCCGGCGTCGCGCACCAGCCGCCAGCGCTCGCGGACGTACTGGGAGCTCTGCGCGCCCGCCGCGCCGGCGGTCAGGTTGGACTCGTACTCGAGAAGGATCGCGACCCGCGGCCGGTCAGCGACCGGCGCGCCGGCGGCCCCGGCCCCGACGCCCGCGGCAGGCAGAACGGGCAGGGCGAGGTCGAGGACGCGCAAAGCGCCGATCACGACGGCGGTGACCGGCGCGCCCACCGGCGGCCGGCTGGCGAGGTGGCGCCGCGCCGCCTCGCTCAGGTAGGGCGCCAGGGCGGCGAGATCCTGGGGATGGGCTCTCGCCTCCTGGGCGCGGGCGTAGAGCGCGAAGGCGAAGTCCTCGAAGAGGACGACGGAGAAGTCCGCATCGAGCTGGCGGATCTGGTCGAGATCGTGGGAGGCCGGGCTCAAGGGAGGCGCGGCGGCGCCGGGCCGCGAGTCCCAGTGCTGCGCCCCCTCCCGCTGCTTGCGCCGCTGGCGCTGGACGAAGACGACCGCGATGACGATCGTCAGCGGGATTCCGAGCTGCGGATAGGCGATGACGAACTCGATCCACAGGCGGACGAGCAGGAAGATGACGCCGCCGCCCCCACCATCCCCGCCACCGCCCCCCGAATAGCCCTGGCCGCCGCCGGGGCGGGCCAGCGCCGCGGCCGGGATCAGGACCAGAGCCAACACGGCGAGGAGAGCGGGGACGGCCGGCGCGCGCGCGGCCAAGCCGTGGAGATGCGGCGTCCGATCCCCTTTCCTCGTCATCGTCCGGGCTCCGGCAGCGGCGTCATTCTATGCCGGCCTACCTACCTGCGGTGGCGGGGCTCCGGACGCCGCCGGCGGATATAGAATCCAGCCGTTCCAGGCGTCCCCCACCAACGACTCGAGGAGACCGCCCCATGATCCCCGTCAAGCCCGCGATCGCCGCCAAGGCTCACATCAAGAGCATGGAGCAGTACGAGACGATGTACCGCCGTTCGATCGAGCAGCCCGACGAGTTCTGGCGCGAGCAGGCGGGCTTCATCGAATGGTTCCATCCGCCGCGCGCGATTCTCGACGTCGACATGGAGGAGGTCGACTTCGCCTGGTACTCGGGCGGGCGCCTCAACGCCTGCTTCAACTGCGTCGACCGCCACCTCCAGACGCTGGGGGAGAAGACGGCCATCATCTGGGCGGAGGACGAGCCGGGCGAGTACCACCGCATCTCCTACCGCGAGCTCAAGCACAACGTGGCGCGGGTGGCGAACGTCCTCCTGTCGCTGGGGGTGAAGAAGGGCGACCGCGTCTGCATCTACCTGCCGATGATCCCCGCCCTCGCCTACTCGATGCTCGCCTGTGCACGCATCGGGGCGGTCCACTCGGTGGTCTTCGCCGGCTTCTCGGCGGAGTCGCTCCGCGACCGCATCCTGGACGCCGGCTGCAAGCTGGTGATCACCGCCAACGAGGGACTGCGGGGCGGCAAGAAGATCCCGCTCAAGGCGACCGTCGACCAGGCGATCGAGGGGATCGGCATGGTCGAGAAAGTGCTGGTGGCCAAACGGACCGACGCGGTGGTGCCGATGAAGGTGGGCCGCGACCTCTCGCTCGAGGAGGAGACCGCCCGGCACCGCTCGACCTGCCCGGTCGAGTGGATGGCCTCCGAGGACCCCCTCTACATCCTCTATACCTCGGGCTCGACGGGGAAACCCAAGGGCGTGCTCCACACGACCGGCGGCTACATGGTCTACGCCGCCATGACCCACAAGTACGTCTTCGACCTCCACCCCGACGACATCTACTTCTGCGCCGCCGACGTCGGCTGGGTGACCGGCCACACCTACATCCTCTACGGCCCGCTCGCCAACGGCGCCACGACGGTGATGTTCGAGTCGATCCCCACCTACCCCGACGCCGGGCGCTACTGGCGGATCGTCGACGACCTCGGGGTCAACATCTTCTACACCGCCCCCACCGCCATCCGCGCCATCGCCCGCTCCGGCGACGAGCCGGTGAAGCGCTACCGGCGCGACTCGCTGCGTATCCTGGGCACCGTCGGCGAGCCGATCAACCCGGAGGTCTGGATGTGGTACCACGACGTGGTGGGCGACGGGCGCTGCGCCGTCGTCGACACCTGGTGGCAGACGGAAACCGGCGGCATCCTCATCACCCCGCTGCCCGGCGCCACCCCCACCAAGCCGGGCTCGGCCACGCTCCCCTTCTTCGGCGTCGAGCCGGTCATCGTCGACGACGCCGGCAACCGGTTGGAGGGCAACGACGTGTCGGGCAACCTCTGCCTGGCCCGCCCCTGGCCGGGGCAGGCGCGCACCATCTACGGCGACCACTCGCGCTTCCGCGAGACCTACTTCTCGCGCTTCCCGGGCCTCTACTTCACCGGCGACGGCTGCCGCCGCGACCAGGACGGCTACTACTGGATCACCGGCCGGGTGGACGACGTGCTCAACGTCTCCGGCCACCGCCTGGGGACTGCCGAGGTGGAGAGCGCGCTGGTGGCGCACGAGGGGGTGGCCGAGGCGGCGGTGGTGGGCTTCCCGCACGACATCAAGGGGACGGGCATCTACGCCTACGTCCACCCCAAGCCGGACTACGAGAGCTGGGATCCGGAGGAGCTGGCGGGTGCCTTGAAGGAGCAGGTGCGCCACGCCATCGGCCCCATCGCCACGCCCGACCGCATCCAGATCGTCAACGGCCTGCCCAAGACGCGCTCGGGCAAGATCATGCGCCGCATCCTGCGCAAGATCGCCGCCGGCGAGTACGAGGAGCTGGGCGATATTTCGACGCTGGCCGACCCCAGCGTCGTCGAGAGGTTGGTGGAGGACCACCGGCGGCAGTGGGGGTAGCCGGACCCCTCCCGAGCCTCGGGGGAATATTTTCCGTAGTATCTTGCTTCGGCGGGCCGGTCTCGGGTAGAGTCCGCTCGCTCCCTGACGTACGAGGCCCCTCTCTCCGGTGGTACCCATGAGCCGCCGCGAGGTGTCCCTTCGCCCCGCCGATCCCCATGGAATGCTCCATCGCGCTGGCGTTCGCACTCTCGGCCGTGGCGCTCGCCGCGGCGGCCGTCGCGCTGCGCCGGACCCGCGCCGCCGCCCGCGCCGTGGAGCAGCTGGCCGCCGAGGTCCGCGCCCTCCACCGCACCGCCGTCCCTGAGGAAGCGTCGCCCGCCGCCGCGCCCCAGCCGGCCGCGATTCCGCCGGTCCTCGCGACGGCCGCCGAGGAAGGGCCGGCCGCCGTTCCGCCACCGGCTCCACAGCCCTCCCCGCCGCCGACCGCACCGACACCTCCGATCGCGCCCCTGACTCCCCCGGCTCCCACGGCTCCAATCGCGCCGCCCCCTGCCGCGGCGCCGGCTCCGCCCGCCGTGAGCCTCGAGGAACGCCTGGGGGCGCACTTGCCGGTGTGGATCGGCTCGATCGCGCTCGCTCTGGCCGGCGCCTTCCTCGTCAAGTACTCCTTCGAGCGCGGCCTGCTGTCGCCGGCCTTCCGGGTGGCCCTGGGCATCGCCTTCGGGCTCGGGCTGCTGGCCGGCGGCGAGCTGATGCGGCGCTCCAACTCCCGCGTCTCGCAGGGGCTGTCGGCGGCCGGCGTCGCCGACCTCTTCGCCTGCTTCCTGGCCGGCGTCCACCTCTACGGCCTGATCTCCCCGGCGGTGGGGTTCGTCCTCATGGCCCTGACCACCGCCGTCGCCGTCATCCTCTCGCTACGGCAGGGGCCGATGGTGGCGCTGATCGGCCTGGTCGGCGGCTTCCTCGCCCCCTACTGGGTGCGCTCCGGCGAGCCCAGCGCGCGCAACCTCTTCGGCTATCTGCTGCTGCTCGAGGTGGGCCTCCTCACCGCCTCGCGGCGGCGCGGCTGGTCGGGGGTCGCCTTCCTCGCCCTCGGCTCGGGTCTGGTCTGGATCCTCGCCTGGCTGGCCGGCCCCTTCCAGCCGGCCGACGCGCTCTGGCTCTGCCTCTTCCTCCTCTTCTCGGTCTTCGCCGCCGTCGTCGCCGCCCTCTCCGGCGGACCCGCCGACTGGGGCGGACGGCTGCCGGCGACGGCCCTCGGTTGGGGGCCGGCCGCCCTCGGGCTGGTGGCGACGGCGCTGGTCGCCGGCCGCGCCGGATACTCGACGACCGAGTGGGTCTTCTTCGGCCTGCTGGCGGCGGGGACTCTCTTCCTGGGGGCCTTCGACACCGCCTACGCCGGCCTCGCCTGGGTGGCGGCGGGAACAGCCGCGGTGCTCCTCGGCTCCTGGACCTGGAAATCGCTCCGCGACGACCTGCCCCGCTACCTGTGGACGACCCTCGCCCTCGGTCTCCTCTTCGCCGTCGGCGGCTATCTCGCCGCCCTCTACAGCAGCCGGTCCGGAAGGGTATCCAGAGCCAGGGCCGAAGGCAGGGCGGCGGCGCGGCGGGGGCTCTGGATGGCCCTCTCGGCGGCTTCGGCCCTGGTCTTCTTCCTCATCGCCTACGGGGCGGAGAAGGGCGAGCGGCTCGGCGTCCCCTGGGGCCCGCTGGCCCTCGCCTGCGCTCTCCTCTACGTCCTCGCGGCCGCCGCGCTGGTCCGCCTGCGGGGACCGCTGGCGGCCAGGCCCCGGGAGCTCGCGGCGCCGCTCGCCGCCCTCTGCGTCGCGGCGACCACCTTCGTCAGCCTGGCGGCGCCGCTGGAGCTCGAGCGCGCCTGGATGTCGGTCGCCTGGGCGCTCGAGGTGCCCGCCCTCTTCTGGCTCGCCGGACGCTTCCGGCTGCCCGTTCTCACCACCCTCGGGCGCGCCCTGGCGGTGATGGCCGGCGTGCGGCTGCTGCTCAACCCTGAGATCCTGGCCTACCCGATCGGCGAGCGGCCGCTCTTCAACTGGCTCCTCTACGGTTACGGGGTGCCGCTCGCGGCCTTCGCCGCCGCCGCCGTCGCCGCCCGCCGGCAGGGGGACGAACGCTCGGCCACCGGCCTCGAAGGGGGTGCCCTCGCCTTCGGCTTCGCCCTCGTGAGCCTGGAGATCTGTCAGGTCTTCCACCCCGGCCATCCCGGCGCCGGGCCGACCTACCTCGCCCAGTGGGCCGCCCTCACGGCCGCCTGGCTGCTTCTCGGCTGGGGCGCCCTGGCGGCGGCCGACCGGATGACGCCGCCGCGTCCGAGCTTAGCGGTGGGCGGTCGCATCCTCGTCCTTGCCGGCCTTCTGGGCACGGCGCTGGGGCCGGGCCTGGCGGCCAACCCGCTGTGGGAGCACCGGCCGGTGGGCGAGACGCCGATCGCGAACGGGCTCCTGGCGCTCTTCGGGCTCCCCGCCGCGCTCCTCCTGGCGGCGGCCCGGCATCTCGCGCGGAGGGCCGCCTCCAGCCGCCTCGACCGGCTGCTGACGAAGGCCTGGTCGGGGGGAGCGCTGGCGCTCCTCTTCGTCCTCGTCTCGCTCGAGGTGCGCCAGCTCTTCCACGGCAGCTATCTGGATGCGGGAACCGCCGGAGCCGCCGAGCGCTACGCCTACTCCGCAGCCTGGATCCTCTTCGGCACCGCCCTTCTCGTCCTCGGCATCGCCCGCCGCGGCAGGGCATTGCGCTACGCGTCGCTGGCGGTGATGATGATCGCGGTGGTGAAAGTCTTCCTCTACGACACCAAGAACCTCTCCGACCTCTACCGGGTCTTCTCCTTCCTGGGGTTGGGCGGCAGCCTGCTCCTCCTCGCCTACCTCTACCAACGCTTCGTCTTCCGGGAGAGCGGCCGATGAGGGACGCGGCCGGCCTGCTGGCGGCCGCGCTCCTCCTCGTTGCCGCAGCGGTGGCCGCGGCGGAGCCGGCCGCGACCGGGCCCGGGGCTCCACCGACCCCGCCGGCCGCCCCAGCCAACGTCGAAGGGTTCCTCTACACCCGCCCGGTGCAGGTGCCGGCGCGCGGTTGGGTGCGTGTGCCGCTCGACTTGACGGCGCTCCGGCACCTGGCGCCAGAGGGCTCTCCCGGCGGCGGCGAACTGCGCGTCGTCAGCCCCGCCGGCGCCGAGGTGGCGAGCCGAATCACCCCCGACCTCGCCTCCGGCGAGCGCCGGGAGGTGACGGTCGCCGAGCTCAAGGCCGAAGAGGGGGGCTGGAGCCTGCTGCTCGACCTCGGCCCCAACCCGCCTCCCCACGAGCGGCTCTACTTCGACCTCTCCCGTCTGACCAGCGCCCCGGCCGTGCGCCTGGAGGGGAGCGCCGACGGCGCCGCCTGGGAGCCGCTCGCCGTCGGCGACCTCTTCCAGATCGGCAGCCAGGGGGGCCTGAAGCGCACCTCCCTCGTCTACGCGGCGACCGACCTCCGCTACCTGCGCCTCCACTGGCCCCGGCGGGCGGGCTTCCCGGAGGTGCGGCGGGTGGAGGTCGAGATCGCGCCCGGCCCCTCGCTCGCCGTCACTACCCGCGACGCCCGCTGCGAGCACCGGCCGCCGGCGCTGACGATCTGCCGCCTGCCGCTGCCGGCCGCCGGGCAGATCCTGCGGCGGCTGACGGTCAACCTGGGAGGCGAGGGGAGCGTCGGCTACCGGCTCTACGAGCCGCAGGACTCGCGCTGGCGTCCGGTCTTCGAGGGGACCTGGCAGCGCTCGGGCCGCGAGGTCCCCCACGCCCTGCCCTTCGACCCGCGGCCGGTCGCCGGCGACGTGCTGCGCCTGGAGCTCGCCGGCGCCGCGGCGCCGCCACCGCTCCTCAAGAGCTTCGGCGTCGAGCTCGCCGTCGAGACCGTCCTCTTCTATGCCGAGGAGCCGGGCTCCTACACCCTCGCCTACGGCGCCGCCACGGGGGTGCGGGCGGCGGCTCCCAGCCGTCCCCGGGAGCCGGCGGAGGACGTCGCCTGGCTGACGCCGGGACCCGAGCAGGAGCATCTGCCCCCCAGCCTGCCCGCCGCTGCCACCGCCCCCGGCAACCGCCTGGGCGACGTCCGCTTCGAGGCCGCCTGGAAGGTCGCCGCTCCCGGCGCCGTCCCCGGCGGCCTCGTCCGCCTGACCGTCCCGCCGGAGGTCTATCTCCATGCCCGGCCCGACCTCGCCGACCTCCGCCTCTCCTGGCAGGGGCGGCAGATCCCCTATCTGCGCTGGACGCCGCCCGAGCCGGCGCTGGTCGTCGAGCGCGAGGGACTGAAGCCCTTCCCCATGGACCGCCGGGAGCGCAGCAACACCAGCCGCGTCGACCTCGAGCTGCCGCAGGCCGGCCTGCCGGTCACCCAGCTCCTGATGACGGCGCCGCCGAGCCCGCTGCGCCGGGCGGTCTCAGTGAGCTACATCGAGCCGCAGCGGCCGGGGGTGGAGGGAACGGAGCGGGTGGCGGCGCGCACCACCTGGGAGTGCATGCCGCAGGCGCCGCTCCCCTGCCGCCACCTCCTGGCCCTGACCGGCCCGGCGCCGCTGCGCCTCGACCTCCGCTTCGAGGACCGCGACAATCCGCCGCTCGCCGGCCTAGGCCTCGCCCTCTTCCGCCGCGGCGACGTGCTGGTCTTCGCTTGGCCGGAAAAGGGAGACGTGCGGCTGCTGGCCGGCGCCCGCGGCCTGCCGGCTCCCGACTACGACCTCGAGGCGCTGCGCGATCCGCTCCTGGCGAGCCCCTGGCACGCGGCGGAGATCGACCAGAAGGGCCAAACCCCACCGGGGGCCACCCGCTTCAGCCGCTGGCTGATGCCGCTGACGCTGGTCGTCGCCGGCGCCTTCCTCCTCATCCTCCTGCGGCGCATCCTCGCCGGCGCGTGACGGTCCAGCGCCTGGTCACCGGACGGAGCCGCCTCCTCCTCGTCGGGGCCGGCCACGCGCATCTGGAGATCCTGCGCCGGCTCGCCCGCGAGCCCCCCGGGGTCGAGCTCACGGTGGTCTCGCCGGCGCCCCTCCACCACTACTCGGGGATGGTGCCGGGCTTCCTCCAGGGCACCTACTCGGAGGAGGAGATCGCGGTCGACGTGCCGCGGCTGGCGGCGCGCTCGGGAGGCCGCTTCCTGGCGGGGACGGCGGTGGCGCTCGATCCGGCCCGGCGGGCGGTCCACCTGGCGGGCGGCGAAGAGGTGACCTACGACCTGGTCTCCTTCGCCGTCGGCTCGGACACCGCCGGGGTGGAAGACCCCGCCGTCGCCGGCAGCGTCCAGCGCATCAAGCCGCTGGCGCGGGTGACCCGCCTCCGCGAGCGGCTCTTCGACCTCGCCGGCGGCGGGCCGCAACCTGTAGAGGGCGCAGAGGGGGCGGACGGCGCTGACAGGGCGGGCGCGGCGGCCGAGCGGCGGGTGGCGGTCGTCGGCGGCGGGGCGGCCGGCGTCGAGGTGGCCTGCGCCGCCGAGAAGGTGCTGGCGAGCTTCGGCCCCGGCGGCAGGGTGATGATCGTCGAGGCGGGCGCCGACATCCTCTCCGGCTACACCGCCCGCTGCCGCCGCCGCGCCCGCGACATCCTGGCGGCGCGCGGCATCGCGGTCAAGACGGCGAGCCCCGTCGCGGCCGTCCGCGCGGACGCGGTCGAGATCGCGGGCGGCGGCGAGATCGCTTCGGATCTCACCATCTGGCTCACCGGGGCGGTCGCCCTGCCGCTCTTCCAGGGCTCCGGCCTGCCGCTCGACGCGCGCGGCTTTCTCCTCGTCGACGGTGCCCTCCGCTCGCTCGCCGACCCCCGCGTCTTCGCCGCCGGCGATTGCGGCACACTGGCCGACCACCCCGACACCCCGAAGGCCGGGGTCTACGCCGTGCGCGAGGGGCCGGTCCTCTGGCAGAGCCTGAAGGCGGCGCTCGAAGGCGGCCCGGCGCCGAGCTACCGGCCGCAGAAGGGCTTCCTCTCGCTCCTGAACACCGCCGACGGCCGCGCCCTCCTCGAATACAAGGGGCTGGTCTCGCACTCGCGCTGGGCCTGGCGCCTCAAGGACGCCATCGACCGCCGCTTCCTGGCGCGCTATCGGTGAATCATCCCTCGGGGACGCCGGCAAGCCCCGCCCCTACACAAGAAACTACAGCCCGCCCCTGCAGGGGTAGGGTGCGCTGCGCGCACCATTTCGGGTACCGACGGTCATGGCGCGCACAGCGCGCCCTACTCTTCCTTCGCCGGCGGCCTGAAGGGCTCGAGGGGAAGCAACCGAGGGTATACTTGTTGGCAGCCGGGACGCAGAATGGGAATCTCGGCTAGGGCACTCCACTTGAGATGGAGTCGAAATGGCAGATCGTATTGAGCTTTCCGCGGAGCTTATGACTAAAATTGGCTGGTATTACAACGCGGTGATGGCGATGGGTTTTATCGCACTCGGGGTTGACGCAATTATCGTCTCAATTTTCACGAATCTGAGCATAGTCTCGTTCGCGGGGTCTTGTTGCCTCTTTTTCGGCGCATTGTACCTTCTGCGGTGGAAGTGGACTAGTGGACTAAAGCGTATCGAGATCGCGGGCGATGCCCTGTACATGAGCGACTACTTGGGCCGCCAGGGCGCTGTGCACCTGGGCAATGTGGCCGACGTTGGTGAGACGGGGGTCTTTGCTCTAAAGAGAATAGAGCTAAGGTTCGACGTTGATACGAGATTCGGCAGAATCGTACAGTTCCGTCCGAAAGGCTGGAGAACCAGTGCCTGGCGACCCCAGCCAATCGCCACGTTCCTGAAAGAGAGAGTCGCATCTGCGCGTGTGGGCGTCCAGCCGACCTTGACGACGCCTGCTCAGCAGTACGGCGAGTTGCAGGCCGCGATGACCCGACTCCGCAAGACTGAGGACCAGGCGCACTCGGCGGATGCGAACGCCTAAATAGGGTGCGCTCCGCGCGCTATCGACGGTTGTGGCGCGCACAGCGCGCCCTACGGGCCTCGCTCTTTCTTCTCTTCCTTCCTGCGCTGCCGGTCCACGCCCACGAGCTCGGCGCCATCCAGGTGACCGCCACCTTCCGGCACGATGGCACCTATCAGGTGGACGTGGCGGTCGACGACTCTCACCTTCCTTCCTCCTTGCAGCCGGGGCGGGCGGACGGCGGGACCCTTTTCGGCCCCATCGCCGGTATGACGCCGGCGCTGCAGGCGAAGGCGGGTCCCTTCCTGCAGGCCCTCGTCGAGCGCTCGACGATCGCCTTCGATGGCCGCCGGGTGGCGCCGCGGGAGCTCGCCGTGGAGCGTCCGGCGCCTCCCCCTGCCGGCGATCCCTTCGCGCCCGCCCGCCGGTTGACCCTCCACCTCCGCGGCCCCATCCCCCCAGGCTCCCGCGCCTTCACCTGGGCGGTGGCGATCCCCCTGGGCTCCTATCCCCTGGCGCTCAAGAACGAGGGCGATGCGGGACCCGCCTGGCGGTGGGGCGAGGGCGGCACGGCGAGCGCCCCCTTCCTCCTCGCCGCGCGGGTGGTGCCGCCGACCCGCGGCCGGGTGGCGCTCCAGTACCTCCGGCTCGGCTACTCGCACATCTTGCCCAAGGGGACCGACCACATCCTCTTCGTGCTGGGGATCTTCCTCCTGAGCCTGCGCCTGCGCCCCATGCTGACGCAGGTGACCGCCTTCACCGTCGCCCACACCATCACTCTCGCGCTCACCATCTACGGCCTGGTGTCGCTGTCGCCGCGGATCGTCGAGCCGGCCATCGCTCTCTCGATCGTCTACGTGGCGGTAGAGAACGTCCTCACCCGCGAGCTGAAGCCGTCGCGCGTCGCCCTCGTCTTCGGCTTCGGCCTCCTCCACGGCATGGGCTTCGCGGGCGTCCTCTCGCAGCTCGGCCTGCCGCGCTCGGAGTTCCTGACCGCGCTCCTCTGCTTCAACCTGGGCGTCGAGGGCGGCCAGCTGACGGTCATCACGGCCGCCTTCCTCCTCATCGGCCTCCCCTTCCGCCGGAAGCCCTGGTACCGCCAGCGGGTGGTCATCCCCGCCTCCTGCGCCATCGCCCTCGTCGGCCTCTACTGGTCGATCCAGCGCATCTTCTTCTAGCGGTCGCAAGCGATTGACAATCTTTAGTCGCCTGGTATCATCTGGAATCAGGACTGTCTCAGTCCTGTTTTGAAGGGAAGAGGTCCGAGCATGATCAGGATCACCCGGCAGACCGACTACGGCATTGTCCTCCTGACCCACATGGCGGGCGACTGCGAACGGCGCTTCAACGCTCCCGACCTGGCGGCGGAGGTGAACCTGCCGCTGCCGACGGTGTCGAAGATCTTGAAGCTGCTGACGCGGGAGGGGCTCCTCGTCTCGCACCGCGGGATCAAGGGGGGCTACAGCCTGGGCCGCCTGCCGGAGGAGATCACCATGGCGGAGATCGTCGGCGCCCTGGAGGGGCCGATCGCCATCACCGAGTGCATCGACGAGACCTCGGGCTGCGTCCACGAGCCGATCTGCCGCGTGCGCAGCAACTGGCACCGCATCAACGAGGCGGTGCGGATGGCGCTCGCCGGGATCACGCTCGCCGAGATGACGCACCCGCTCGCCGCCCGCCTGGTGACTCTGGGCGGCCGCAGCGTGCCGCCGCCGCTCCAGGTGCAGCACCAAGTCTGAGGCCAAGTTTGAGGTAGGTACTGTTGAAAGAGAGATGAGCGACATGGAAACCGCCACCAACACCATCGAAGATTTCGCCCGCCAGGACTACAAGTTCGGCTTCGTCACCGACGTCGAGCAGGACATCGTCCCGCCGGGCCTGAACGAGGACGTCGTGCGCCTGATCTCGGCCAAGAAGAACGAGCCGGAGTGGCTGCTCGACTGGCGCCTCAAGGCCTATCGCCACTGGCTGACGATGACCGAGCCGACGTGGGCCAACATCCACTATCCGCCGATCGACTACCAGGCGGCCTCGTATTACGCCTCCCCCAAGGCGAAGGCCGGGCCGAAGAGCCTGGAGGAGGTCGATCCCGAGATCCTCGCCACCTACACCAAGCTGGGCATCCCGCTGCGCGAGCAGGAGATGCTCGCCGGGGTGGCGGTCGACGCCGTCTTCGACAGCGTCTCGGTGGCCACCACCTTCAAGGCCAAGCTCGGCGAGATGGGGATCATCTTCTCCTCCTTCTCGGAAGCGGTCCACAACCATCCCGACCTCGTGCGCGAGTACCTGGGCTCGGTCGTCCCCTACAGCGACAACTTCTTCGCCACCTTGAACTCGGCGGTCTTCTCGGACGGCTCCTTCGTCTACATCCCCAAGGGCGTCCGCTGCCCCATGGAGCTGTCCACCTACTTCCGCATCAACGCCAAGAACTCGGGCCAGTTCGAGCGCACGCTGATCATCGCCGACGAGGGGGCTTACGTCTCCTACTTAGAGGGCTGCACGGCGCCCATGCGGGACGAGAACCAGCTCCACGCCGCGGTGGTCGAGCTGGTGGCGCAGAAGGACGCCCAGATCAAGTACTCGACGGTGCAGAATTGGTATCCCGGCGACGAGAACGGCAAGGGCGGCATCTACAACTTCGTCACCAAGCGCGGCAAGTGCGAGGGCGCCAACTCGAAGATCTCCTGGACCCAGGTGGAGACCGGCTCGGCCATCACCTGGAAGTACCCGAGCGTCATCCTTAAGGGGGACAACTCGGTCGGCGAGTTCTACTCGGTCGCCCTGACCAAGGGCTACCAGCAGGCCGACACCGGCACCAAGATGATCCACATCGGCAAGAACACCCGCTCGACGATCGTCTCCAAGGGCATCTCCGCCGGCCACGGCCAGAACACCTACCGCGGCGGCGTGCGGATCCTGCGGGGAGCGGACAACGCGCGCAACTTCTCGCAGTGCGACTCGATGCTCATCGGTGACCAGTGCAGCGCCCACACCTTCCCCTACATCGACGTCCAGAACCCGCTGGCGCGCATGGAGCACGAGGCCACCACGTCGAAGATCGGCGAGGACCAGATTTTCTACTGCAACCAGCGCGGCATCGCCACCGAGGACGCGGTGTCGATGATCGTCAACGGCTTCTGCAAGGAGGTCTTCAAGGAGCTGCCGATGGAGTTCGCGGTGGAGGCGCAGAAGCTGCTCGCCGTCAACCTGGAAGGCAGCGTCGGCTGATGGGAGAGCGCGCCAGCATGCTGACGATCAAGAACCTGCACGCCAGCGTCGAGGGCAACGAGATCCTGCGCGGGATCGACCTCGAGATCGCGGCCGGGCAGGTGCACGCCATCATGGGACCGAACGGCTCGGGGAAGAGCACGCTCGCCCGCGTCCTCGCCGGCCAGGAGGCCTACGCCGTCACCCAGGGCGAGATCCTCTTCGACGGCAAGGACCTTTTGGAGATGGATCCCGAGGAGCGGGCGCGGGAAGGGGTCTTCATGGCCTTCCAGTACCCGGTCGAGATCCCCGGGGTGAGCAACACCTACTTCTTGAAGGCGGCGTTGAACGCCGTCCGCAAGCACCGCGGCCTCCGCGAGCTCGACGCCCTGGAGTTCTTGACCCTGGTGCGCGAGCGGATGAAGCTCGTCCAGATGGACGAGTCGCTCCTCTCGCGGCCGGTCAACGAGGGCTTCTCGGGGGGCGAGAA
>Ga0209626_1000178_pt1 | contig 13468 bp, 12 predicted proteins | sample JacPinW_OM1H0_M2_FD_187962 | JGI IMG/M metagenome (GOLD analysis project Ga0209626, IMG submission 187962) | Forest soil microbial communities from Algoma, Ontario, Canada - Jack Pine, Ontario site 1_JW_OM1H0_M2 (SPAdes) (version 2) | ecosystem: Environmental > Terrestrial > Soil > Boreal... | reverse complement strand
GCGATCTCCTCTTCGACCTTCTCGAGGACGGCCGCGGCGTCGGGCCAGTCGAAGCCGACGCCTGCCGCTTTCTGAGTCAGGCGGTAGGCGCCGAGGAGCGCCGGAAGAGAGTCGGGGACGCCCTGGAGGAGCGAGGTCTTCGCGGGCTCCTGCCGGAGCTTGCGGCGCTCCCAGGCCTGGCGCACGGCCTCGGCGTCGGCGAGCGTCTCGCCGCCGAAGACGTGGGGATGGCGGGCCACCATCTTGCGGTGGACGCCGTCGATGGCCTGCGATACGCTGAAAGCCCCCGCTTCTTCGGCGAGGCGACCGATGAAGGCGATCTGAAAGATCAAGTCCCCCAGCTCCTCCTGGAGATCCCCCCAATCGCGGCGGTCGATGGCGCCGGCGGTCTCGTGCGCCTCCTCCAGCAGATAGGCCCGGAGGTCCGGGAGCCGCTGCTCGCGGTCCCAGGGGCAGCCGTCGGGCGCACGCAGGCGGGCGACCAGGTCGACGAGCTTCTGCAGGTCGGGGGGCTCGGGCATGGGGACCTCCGGGTGCTGGCCCGCTCGGCGCTCCGCCGCGAGCACTACGCTTGCAGGGTCAGATTTGCTACGATTTTTCAACGGCTCGCAACCGAAAGGATGGGTGGACCACCGTGAGTGACAAGGAGATCAAGGTCACCGACAAGAGGATGTTCACGCCCGCCGGCGAGCTGCGCGAAGAGTATCGGTTCCTCGACGAAAAATCGATTGCCACTGAAGCCGCCCCCGAGCCTCCGCCGGCGCCGCCAGAGCGGACAACGCGCCAGGAGGCACCTCCCGCCCCGCCCGCCGCCGCGCCGCCCCGCCCTCCGGCCGCTGCGCCCCCGGGCTATCCGGACCCCTCCGAGGGCAGCGCGCGCCTCGAGCTGCCCGGCACGCCGCCGGGCCTGGGCGCCCCGACCTTCTACGACCTCGCGGCCGTCCTGGCCGAGCCCGTCGCCCTCTATCTCGGCGATCTCGAGCTGGCCGAGGGCCAGTCGGCGGAGAACCTGGAGATGGCCAGGCTCCACATCGATCTGCTCGACGTTCTCCGCCAGAAGACGGCGGGCAACCTGACGGCGCAGGAGTCCGCTTTCCTGGAGGACCTCCTCTACCGCCTGCGAGTCCGCTATGTCCAGAAGCGGGGCTGATCCCTAGAGGCGGCCGAACGATGCGGATCCGCCATCTGTCCGTCGCCGGGATCGCTCTGCTCGCGCTCGGCGGCGGGCCCTTTCCGTCGCCGGCCTCCGCCCAGACGGCCGTGCCGCCCGCCGCCCGCTCGGCGTCGCCGGCCGTCTCCTCCCCCCACCTGACCGGCGTCGAGCTGTCCGCCCCCGTCCAGCAGGCCCTGCAACAGCTTCAGGAGCAGTGGCTGCAGTTCGCCACGGCGAACAATCGGGAACGCGCCGGCCAGGTCGTGGAGGGCCTCCTCGCCACCAGCCGGCAGCTCGGGATGCGGCGCCTGCCGGACCTCTCCCTGGGCGCTCTCGTGCAGGCGGTGCGGGCGGCGCGGAAGGGAGATTTTCGCCATGCGAGATGGGCGCTCGACGCCGCGGAGCGGCTCGATCCGGACCGGCCCGAGACCGCCTTCGCCGAGGCCAGCGTGGACCGCCTGCGGGGCAACTCCATGCGCGCGCTCGGGGACCTTTCGAGCGGCTATCAGCGCCTCCTCTGGCTGCCTCTCGAGCGCTACCTGTGGGGCCAGGACCTGCTCCTCTGGAGCCTCTGTCTGCTGTTGTTCACCGGCGGCCTCTTCGTGGCCGTGGAGATGGCGACCAAGGGCGGCGCCCTCTACCGCGACCTCTTCGATTTCCTCGCCCGCAGGATCCCGCGCGGCGCCTCCCATGCGGTGGCGATCGTGCTCCTCGTCTGGCCGTTGGCGCTGCCGCTGGGAACCGTCTGGCTGCTCCTCTACTGGTCGCTCTTGGTCTGGGGATACGCCTCGACGAGCGAGCGCGCCGTGCTGATCGCCGTCTGGCTCCTCCTCGGCAGCTCGCCTTTCCTCCTCGCCGAGCAGCGCCGCCAGGTGACGGTGATGCTGTCGCCGCCCGTTCAAGCCATGGAGAACCTCGCCGAAGGCCGGCTCTATGGCGGCCTCTTCACCGACTTGGGCGTCCTCCGCGCGATCCTCCCCGAGAGCCCGGCGGTCAAACACCTGCTGGCCGACTTCCACCGGCGGCTCAACCAGTGGGACCTCGCGCGCTCGCTCTATCGCCAGGTGCTCGAACGGGAGCCCAACAACGCCTCCGTCCTCCTCGACCTGGGTGACTACTTCTTCTTCAAGGGGGACTTCGGCAACGCCATCCAGCACTATCAGAAGGCTACTGCCGCCGATCCGTCGAACGCCGCCGCGCAGTTCAATCTCAGCCAGGCGTACTCGGATTCCTACCTCTTCGACGAGTCGAAACACGCCCTCGCCCAGGCGCGCGTGATCGACGATGCGCGGGTCGACGGCTGGCTTCGGCACGCCGACCAGCAGCGGGTGGTGGTCGCGGACGGCGGCATGGCGCGCATCGCCGAGATCCGGCGCCAGCTCTTCCAGAGCTGGCAGGCCGAGTCTCCCTCGCCGCGCCTCGAGCTCTTCCGCCGCGGCCTGTCGCTCGCGCTCGCCCTATCGCTCATCCTCCTGGCCGTCGCCCTCCATCTCGGGCGCCGCGCCTTCGGCTACACCGAGCCGCCGCTCGAGCTCCGCTTCGGCACCGGCGCTCTCGCCCGTTGGTCGCGGGTGCTGCTGCCGGGGGTCTCCTCGGCCGAGGCAGGGGAGGGGGGGAGGGTCTTCCTCGCCCTCCTGGTGCCGGCGGCGCTGCTCACCGTCCCGCTCCTCCCCCGGCTCGGATACCGCATCCCTTGGGGGTATGATCCCGGCGATCTGGCACCTTGGATCGTCACCTCCATCGGGCTGCTCGCCTACCTGGGCGCGAGGGTCCGGTGGGAGCTGCGGAACCAGCTCTGATCCGTTAGGGAAACCCGCCGGCATGTCCGTCGAAGGCACGTTAGACCTCTTCCAGCTGCCCGAGATCCTGCAGCTCATCGCGCAGCAGAAGAAGACCGGCATCCTCACGGTGCAGGGCCAGCAGGACATCGTCGCAATCTCCTTCCTGAACGGTTGGATCGTGGCGGCGGACGCCCTCAACCAGACGATGGAGGAGGGGCTCGCCCGCATGCTCGTGAGCGAGGGGGTTCTTGGGTCGGCCGAGCTCGCGCGCGCCATGGCCGAGCACCAGGCCGCGGGCGGCCGCCTGGTCGAGCTCCTGGTCGCCAAGGGGTACGTGACGCGGCCCCGCCTGCTTGCCGTCCTCCGCCTCCAGACCTACCGTCTGGTCGAGCAGCTCCTGCGCTGGGACGAGGGCGATTTCAAATTCTACAGCGGCGAGGAAGTCTCCTACGAGGAGGGCCTGACGCCGATCTCGGTCGAGGAGCTGCTGCTGCATTCCTTCAGCGACGAGCCGAGCAAGCCGGTCCCGCCCGTGTCGCCCCCGCCGGCACGCCCGGTCGCCGTGCCCAGCCCCTCTCCGCCGCCTCCGGCCCGCACCGAGACTGCCGCAGCCCCGTCGGCCGGGGCGGCGGCCGAGGGAGCTTCCCGGCGGGCGGCTCTGCCCTCCCTGGCCGCCGTCGTCGGCCGGGTGGAACCGCCTCTGGCGCTCCCCAAGCGTTCTTCCGCGCCGCGGACCGCCGCCGGGCCCACTCCCCAGGCGGGTGCCGAGCGCGGGCCCGCCACCGTCTTCCGCAAGATGAAGGTGGAGGAGCTGGCGGTTCCGAGATCGTACCGGGTGATCGCCAGGCTTCTCGCCCTGGCGCCCGCGATCCTGCTGGTGGTCGTCCTGCTCGGCGTCCCCGATTTCCTGGTCCTCCCTTTTCCCTGGCAGGATGGGCAGCGGCTGGCCCTGGCGCAGGCGCAGCGGGCTCCCCTGTACCTCAAGATCGACCGCGCCGCGAAGACCTATTTCCTCCTCGAGGGTCGTTTCCCCGAGCGGCTCTCCCAGCTCCAGCAGGCCGGCCTGCTCGCCGGCGAGGACCTCCATGATCCTCAGGGCTACGCGCTGCGCTACGCGGCCCGGGAGGAGGGGTACGTCGTGCAGCCAGTGGACGGCAAGGGGACGCCGATCGCCGGCGCCGAGTCGACGGAGGCGATCACCGGCAACTTCCTTCTCGACCCGGACTTCATTTCCGTCTCGCCCGACCATCAGGCCCCCCTCGTCCTGATCGACTAGGTGCCCACGGACGCCCTCCGCAGCCTCCTCTCGGTTGGAATAAATCTCAGTGCGAATCTGTCAAACATAGTGAGGCGCAAGATTGACAGAGCGCCACTAAAATTCTAAGATTTGGACCTCGCGGCGGGCTTCGGCTCCCGCGTCGAACGGATCTACCAAGGAGGAGAGCACGTGAGCAAGATCATCGGCATCGACCTCGGCACCACCAACAGCGTCGTCGCTGTGATGGAAGGTAGCGAAGCGAAGGTCATCCCCAACGCGGAAGGCAACCGGACCACCCCCTCGGTCGTCGCTTTCTCGAAGAGCGGCGAACGTCTCGTCGGGCAGGTGGCCAAGCGCCAGTCCGTGACCAATCCCAAGAACACCATCTTCTCGATCAAGCGCTTCATGGGGCGCAAGTACAACGAAGTGACCGAGGAGATGAAGATGATCCCCTACCAGATCGAGCGGGCGGAGAACGGCGACGTGCGCGTCGTCGTCGAGGGCAAGAAGTACTCACCCCCCGAGATCTCGGCGATGATCCTGGGCAAGCTGAAGCAGGCCGCCGAGGACTACCTGGGCGAGAAGGTGGAGCGGGCGGTCATCACCGTTCCCGCCTACTTCAACGACTCCCAGCGGCAGGCGACCAAGGACGCCGGCAAGATCGCCGGCTTGACCGTCGAGCGCCTCGTCAACGAGCCGACCGCGGCCGCCCTCGCCTATGGCCTCGACAAGACCAAGGACCAGACGATCGCCGTCTACGACTTCGGCGGCGGCACCTTCGACATCTCGATCCTCGAGGTTGGCGAGGGGGTCGTCGAGGTCAAGGCGACCAACGGCGACACCCACCTGGGCGGCGACAACATCGACCAGCGGATCATCGACTGGCTGCTCGAGGAGTTCAAGAAGGACCAGGGGATCGATCTCGGCAAGGACGCCATGGCGGTGCAGCGGCTGAAGGAGTCGGCCGAGAAGGCCAAGATCGAGCTGTCGAGCGCGCAGGAGACGGAGATCAACCTGCCCTTCATCACCGCCGACGCCTCGGGCCCCAAGCACCTCAACTTGCGCCTGACGCGGAGCCGCCTGGAGCAGCTGGTCGAGGACCTCATCCAGCGCTCGATCGGCCCCTGCCGCCAGGCGCTCAAGGATTCCAGCCTCGAGGCCAAGCAGATCGACGAGGTCGTCCTGGTGGGCGGCCAGACCCGCATGCCGGCCATCCAGAAGATCGTCAAGGACTTCTTCGGCAAGGAGCCGCACAAGGGGGTCAACCCCGACGAGGTGGTGGCGATCGGCGCGGCGATCCAGGGCGGCGTCCTGCGCGGCGACGTCAAGGACATGCTGCTGCTCGACGTGACGCCGCTGTCGCTCGGCATCGAGACCCTGGGCGGAGTGTTCACCAAGCTGATCGAGAGGAACACGACGATCCCGACCCGCAAGAGCGAGATCTTCTCGACCGCCGCCGACAACCAGACCTCGGTCGAGGTGCACGTGCTCCAGGGCGAGCGCGAGATGGCGCGCGACAACCGGACTCTCGGCAAGTTCCACTTGGTGGGCATCCCCTCGGCACCCCGCGGCGTGCCCCAAGTCGAGGTCGCGTTCGACATCGACGCCAACGGCATCGTCCACGTCTCGGCCAAGGACCTCGGGACGGGCAAGGAGCAGAAGATCACCATCACCGCCTCGAGCGGTATCAACGAGAGCGACATCGAGCGCATGGTGCGCGAGGCGGAGTCGCACAGCTCCGAGGACAAGGAGCGGCGCCAGCAGGTCGAGGCGCGGAACCGCCTGGACGGGCTGATCTACAGCACCCAGAAGACCTACGATGAGCACAAGGAGAAGCTCGGCGCGGGCGAGAAGGGCGAGCTCGAGCAGGCACTCGAGGAGGCCAAGAAAGCCCTGGAGGCGGACGATACCTCTCGGATGGAGGCGGCCACGGAGCGCCTCACCCAAGCTTCGCACAAGCTGGCCGAGGTGATGTACAAGCAACAGGCCGCCGGTGCCGAGGGCGCGCCCGGGGCGGGCGCCGGCTCGTCGCCGCGGCCAGGAGCGGGCGGCGCCGCCGACGAGGTGATCGACGCCGAGTACGTCGACGTCAACGAGAAGAAGTGATCTCGCCATGGCGCCCCTGAAGAAGATCTACCTCGAGGAGCTGGCGCGCATCCAGGATCGGATCAACGGCCTCTTCGACGAAGCGCTTCTGCCCACCGAGTACGAGGACCGCGAGGGGGGCCTCCCCGGCACCTGGGCCCCGGCGGTGGACGTGCTGGAAACGGAGGGCGCCTACCTCCTCTTCGCGGAGCTGCCGGGAGTGCGCCGCGAGGAGATCCAGTTGCAGGTCAAGGAGCGGCGGCTGGAGCTTTCCGGCCGCCGCCAGCCGCTCGGGGAGAACCGCAACTTCCTGCGCATGGAGCGCAGCTACGGCCCCTTCCGTCGCGGCTTCGACCTCGGGATGCCGGTCGACGCCGAAGGCATCTCGGCCGGCCTCGACCGCGGCATCCTGCGCATCGTCATCCCCAAGCGCGGCGTGAAGCGCGTCGCGATCCAGGAGGAAGCCTGATGCCGGCTCGCCGTCGGAAGGGGGACCAGAAGTTCGTCATGATCAGCGTCGTCGCCGAGCGCTTCGCAATCCATCCCCAAACGCTGCGCCTCTACGAGCGCGAGGGCCTGATCAAGCCCGCCAGGAGCTCCGGCAACACCCGCCTCTACGACCAGGAGGCGATCCGCAGGCTGGAGACCATCCTCACCCTGACCCGAGACCTGGGAGTCAACCTGGCAGGGGTCGAGGTGATCCTCAACATGAAGGAGCAGATGGAGCAGATGCAGGTCGAGGTGGATCGTCTGCTCGACTACGTCAAGCAGGAGATGCTCGACCGCCGGGTCGGCATCGACCGCCAGCACGCCCTGGTAAAGGTCCAGAGCGGGCCGCTGACCCGCCGCCAGGCCTGACAAGGACCCCTGCCCCGTGCCCGAGCTGCCCGAGATCGAAGTGCTGCGGCGCAGCCTGGAGCCGCATCTGGTGGGAGATCGCATTGAGCGGGTGGAGGTCCGCGATGCGCGGTTGCGGGAGAAGGTCCGGCGGGCCGAGCTGTCGCGGCGCGCGTCGGGCCGAGCCATCCAGTCGGTGCGCCGGCGGGGAAAGTATCTCCTCATCGACCTCGAAGGCGGCCAGACCGTCGTCGTCCACCTGGGGATGAGCGGGCGGCTGACGCTCGTCGCTGGCGCCGCGCCCCGGGAGCCCCACGAGCACGTAGCCTTCTACCTCCGCTCCGGACTCCGGCTCCGCCTGCGCGATCCGCGGCGGTTCGGGCTGGTGGTGGCGCTGGCGACCGCGAGCCTGGGCGCCGACCCGCATTTCGCCGGCCTGGGGGTCGAACCGCTCGACGGCGAGTTCCGCGGCGGTACCCTGCGGGAAGCGGCGGCGGGACGGCGGGGGCCGGTCAAGAGCTTCCTCATGGACGCCGCGGTGGTCGTGGGGGTCGGCAACATCTACGCCACGGAGTCGCTCTTCCGCGCCGGCATCCACCCGGCGCGGTCGGTGGCGCGCATCTCGCCGGAGCGCTGGGAGAAACTCGCCGGCGCGGTGGTCGAGATCCTCTCGCAGGCGATCGGCGAGGGCGGGACGACGCTCAACGACTTCGCCGACGGCGAGGGTCGCAGCGGCTACTTCCAGGTCTCGCTCGCCGCCTACGGCCGCGCCGGCGCTCCCTGCCCGACCTGCGGCGAGGCCATCCGGCGGATCGTCCAGGGCGGGCGGAGCACCTACTACTGCCCCCGCTGCCAGAGGTGAGATGCCCCTGGCTGCGAGGTAGGCGCCGGACCACTTGACGTAGAATCCGCGCGCAATGCAGACCATCGAGGTGAGACCAAGGCCTCCCTGCGTCCTGGGAGTGGCTGGCGGCACCGGGTCGGGCAAGACGACGGTGGCGCGGGCGATCCTCGAAGCCGTGGGGCAGGACCGGATCGCCTTCCTGGAGCAGGACAGCTACTATCGCGACGTCGACTGGAAGAGCGAAGCCGAGATCCTCCACTACAACTTCGACCACCCGGCGGCGCTCGACAACGACCTCCTGGAGCACCACGTCGCCGCCTTGAAGTCCGGCCATGCCGTCGAGCTGCCGATTTACGACTTCCGGCGTCACCGGCGAGTGGCGCAGACGCGGCAGGTGGCGGCGCGTCCTGTGGTGCTGCTCGAAGGCATCCTGCTTTTCGTCGAGCCGAGCCTCCGCAATCTGCTCGATTTCAAGATTTTCGTCGACACCGATCCCGACATCCGGCTCATCCGCCGCCTCCGCCGCGACCTGGCCGAGCGCGGCCGCACGCTCGAGGACGTCCTCCGCCAGTATCTGGAAACCGTCCGCCCGATGCATCTCGAGTTCGTCGAGCCGTCGAAGCGCTGGGCGGACGTCATCCTTCCGGAAGGGGGGGAGAACCGGGTGGCACTCGACATGGTCGTCGCGAGGGTGGAGCAGCTCCTTGCCTAGCTTCCTGCTGCGCGTGAAGACGGGCTTCGAAGCCGCCCATCACCTGACCTCCTACCGGGGGACGGCCGAGCCCTCCCATGGCCACTCCTGGACGGTCGAGGCGGTGCTGGCGGCGGACGAACTCGACGCCGAGGGGATGGGTTTCGACTTCGTGGCCGTCCGGCAGGCCCTGCGCGGGCTCGCCGCCAGGCTCGACCACCAGGATGTCAACTCCGTACCCCCCTTCGATCGCCTGAGCCCCACCACCGAGCGCATCGCCGGCTGGTTCTTCGCCGGGCTCGCGGAGCGGCTGCCCGGCGCCCGCCTCCTCGAAGTGACGGTTTGGGAGGGGCCCGACTGCGCGGCGACGTATCGCCCTTGACGTCGCCTTGACACGGGGGCCCCTGGTGGCTAGCGTCTCCCCCTATCCATGGGACCCTCGATGAGACGTCTCCCGGCGGTCACGGCGCTTCCCGCTTTCGCGGCTCTCCTGCTCGGTGCCGCGGGCTGCCGCGCCAAGCCTCCGGCCGTGGCGCGCCTGGACGTCGAGCCGCGGCAGTTCCAGCTCGGCTACCCGCAGCTCCAGGAGCTGCGCTTTGCCTGGCAGACCGCGGCTCCCCTGGGGACGGATGGCGGCGTGCCGACCGTATTCGTCCACCTCCTGGACCGCCACGGCAAGGTGCAGCGCACCTTCGACCATGCCTTCCCGGTTCCCTGGCAGGAGGGCGCGCGGGTGAGCTACGAGGTCAAGATCTACCAGTCGGCGCTGGCGCCGCCTCTCCCGGCCGGCAGGTACCGGCTGACCGCCGGCCTCTACGGTGGCGGCAGGGGGGAGCGCTGGCCGGTCGACGCCGGCTCCGAGGTCGCGCGGCGCGAGTACCAGGTGGCGGAGGTGGAGGTGCCGGCGGCGGCGGGGCCGCGGGTCGCCTATTCCTCTTCCTGGCTCCCCAGCGAGCCAGGTGGGGATCGCCAGATCCTGGCGCGCCGCTGGCTCTCCGGCGAGGGCACCCTCCGGATCAGCGGCCTCCGCGGACCGGGAGCGATCTGGATGGTGCTCCGGATCCCTGCCGCCAATCCGCCCGCCGAAAAGCTCGTCTCGGACGACGGCTCGAACGCTCCCTCGGCGGTGGTGGGCAGCGGCTGCGGCGGCGTCGAGACCGGCATCTCCGGGCCCGGTATGCACGACATCGAGGTGCCGGTCGAGGAGGCGCCGGGAGGGACCTGCGAGGTCCGCCTGCGCCCGAACTTCCATCTCGTCGTCCGGGGCTCTCCACGGCCGCGCTCGATCTCGCTGGAGAACCTCGCCTGGGCACCCAGGAGCTCCGGCGGTTAGGCGCCGCGGCAGGGAAGCGATGAAACACGGCACCGGCCTCATCCTGCGGCCCGAGCAGGAGCGTTACCTGGACCGGCTCCTCCCTCCCCGCGACCCTCTCCTCCAGGAGATGGAGGCGGAAGGGGAGAAGGGAGAGATCCCGATCTCCGACGCCGAGGTGGGCCGGCTGCTCGAGATCCTGGCCCGGGCCACCCACGCCCGCCGGATCGTCGAGGTCGGCACGGCGATCGGCTACGGGACGGTCTGCCTGGCGCGCGGCGCGCCGGAGGCGCGGGTGATCTCGATCGACGTCGATCGGGAGCGCCTGGGCGTTGCCCGGGCCTACCTCGGACGGGCCGGGGTGGCGGACCGGGTGGAGCTGATCGAGGGGCCGGCTCTCGAAGTTCTCCTCAACCTTCCGGGGCCGATCGATCTCGCCTACATCGACGCCGTCAAGAAGGAGTACCGGCGCTACCTGGACCTCCTGCTGCCGCGGCTCAAAGTGGGCGGAATGGTTGTCATCGACAACCTCCTCTGGGGCGGGAAGGTGGCGGAACCGGCGGAAGGGGACGACGACCCCGACGCCGAGGCCATCCGCGCCTTCAACGGCTACCTGATGATGCACCCGCAGCTGCGGTCGGTCCTCCTGCCGCTGGGCGACGGCGTCGGCATCGCCACCAAGACCAAGCCGTTGATCAGCGAGCTGGGCGGCCCCTTCTAGCCGGCCGCTCACTTTGCCAGACGGGCTCGGACCTGTTCCAGGCGCTTCAGCAGCTCGCGCGCGGTGGCGGGCCGTCGGGACGTCGTCTTGTGCAGCGCCAAGCGGAAGAACTCGCCCACGGCCGGGTCCCCTTCGGGGCACGTCTGCTCGAAGTCCGGGACCCGCCCGAGACGGATGCGGGCCATGGTCTGCTTGACGTCCGTGCCGGCGAAGACCTTCCTCCCCAGCAGGCACTCGTAGAGCACGATGCAGAGCCCCCAGAGGTCGAAGGAGGGATTGGCCTGCTCGCCGTTCAAGGCCTCGGGGGAGAGGTACGAGAGCGTCCCCACGAGCTGGCGCGAGACGGTGATCGAGGTGGGGGTCTGGTCGCCCGTCCAGGTTGGCGGCAGCGGCGCGACAGGGTCGTCGCTGGTGAGGGACGAGGAGTGGCTGCGCTCGGGCCGCAGGTCGAGCATCACCCGCGCGATGCCGAAATCCATGAGCTTGGGGGCGCCGTCCCGCGTGTAGCCGATGTTGCTCGGCTTCAAGTCGCGGTGAAGGATGTCGGCGGCGTGGAGCTTCTCGAGCCCGCCGGCCATGGCGATTCCCAGGTCGACCATCTCGAGCGGCGGGAGCGTCTGCTTCTCGAGGCGCTGGGCGAGCGTGCCGCCCTCCAGGAGCTCGAGGATGAGGAGCGGAGTGCCCTGCCAGGTCTCGAGGCCGTAGATCGCCGCCAGGTGCGGGTGGGAGACCGCCGCCGCCGCCCGCGCCTCGCGCCGCAGCCGCATGGCGTCCTCGGGAGAGACCCGCCGCAGGGTCTTGACGGCCACCGCCCGTCCCAGGGCGAGGTCGGTGCCGCGGTAGACGACCCCCATGCCGCCGGTGCCGAGCCGCCGCTCGATGCGGAACTTCCCGGGCAGCACGTAGGGGACGAGGGCCGACTCGAGCCGGCGGCTGCAGGTGCCGCAGAAGACGGTGAAGGGGAGGAAGAGCGTGCCGCAGGTCGCGCACTCCTTGGCGTTCTCGGTGGGCGGCAGGTCCGGCTTCGTGGACGGCAGGCCGGCGAGCGCCTCCTCCTCTCTCCTCCCCGACGGCCCCCAGGTGTGCTTGAGGTCGAGCTCAAGCCCCAGGGCTGCGGAGTTGGCGATGTCGTAGAGGAGCTTACGGTCCTCCCGGAGGAACGGCAGGCCGCTCTTCTTCTCGCCCAGGCCGAGGAGGCCCAAGAGCGAGCCGTCGCGGGCGACGATCGGAACGAGCAGCCGGAACCCGGCGTCGAGCAGCCAGTGACGGTCGGCCTCCGGGAGCCTGGTGAGCAGCGAGCGGGGATCCTCCAGGTCGACATCCAGGGGGTCGCTCGCGTTCGAGATGAGCTGGGCCAGCGAGGAGGATGAGTCGAGGCGGCGGGCTCGGCTCCGCGGGTCGAAGAGGGTGCCGGCGCGGCGATCCTCGACCAGCAGCGCGATGCCCTCCAGGTGGAGCGCCTGGTCGATGCCGCGGCAGAGGAGCTCGGCCAGGTCCCTCACCTGGTGGGTGTCGCGAATGCGCTTCACCACCAGGGTGAGGATCTGGCGGGCGTCGTACTGCTCGCGGAAGAAGCGGCGGTCGATGGCGTCGAGTAGGCGCGTCCGGTAGCGCAACGCAGCGATGCCGGCGACCGTCGCCGAGGCCAGCAGCAGGAGCTCGGTGCCAGAGAGGAGGGAGGCGACGGTGCGGTCCCGGTGCAGGTAGAGGAAGGCGCAGAGGGCGAGGAAAGGCACCGCGGCGAGAATCAGGGTCGAGAGGCGGGCGAGGGCGTACTGCAGCGCCCGCCGGGCGATGAGCTTGACGCCGAGGACGTGGTGGACGAGGACGGCGTAGCCAGTGGTCAACGGCACGGTCAGGAGGAACGGGATGCTGATGAAGAGCATGGCGTGGACGCTCGCCACGCTGGTTTTGAGGGAGTTGCTGTACTTCGACGAGCAGAGCTCCAGCAGAATCTCGACCATCGACGGAGTGAGGCCCGCGACGATCGCCAGCACGAACACCCGCACGCGCCGGTTCTCCGTGCCTTCGGCGCTCATTGCCTTGTAGACGAGGAGCGGCAGGGTCGGCAGGATGAGGAAACCGACCAGGGAATAGTAAATTCCCTCGCCTGTCTTGGACGCCTCTGCCACGAGGGCATTGCGGGGCGAGAGCAGGGTCGCCGCAAGGTTGGTGACCAACAACGCGAAGCCGACGACGCCGGAGACGCCGGTCCCTAACGCCAGGAGCCGCTTCGACCGGCGCGGCACGGGAGTGTCGGGGAACTCGCGGACGAACATCCAGAGGAAGAGCGGCAGGAAACAGTCCAGCCTGAAGGCGTTGGCGACGCGGACGAGGTCGAGCCACGGGCCGCTCGCGACCGCGGCCAGCTGGTATAGGGGGCGCGAGGTGAAGGCGGTCCCCACGAGGAGGAAAAAGCCGGCGAGGGGAGCCGCCCTGGCGTCGGTGCGACAGGCGACGAGGAGGAAGAGCGCGGCGCAGCCGAACCCGACGACGATGGCGAGGTCGAGGATGGCCGGCTTGGGGGCGAAGAAGAGGGTCTGGGCGTCGAACCGGCCGATGCAGACATAGACGACGCTCACGGCGACGACTTTCGCCGCGGCGAGCAGCACGACCGGACGCGCCCAGACCGGGATCTTCAACCGGGGGGCCGTTCCTGTAGGCTCGCCATAGCGCCTACGGAGGCGGCGGGCCGCAGAGCTCGGTCGAAGAGGTCTCTTCGACCCGCTCCGCGGCGGTGGTCACGAGAGCCGCGGAGATCTCCGTGTCGCCGTTCGCGCTGGCCT
>Ga0209626_1000177_pt1 | contig 13499 bp, 11 predicted proteins | sample JacPinW_OM1H0_M2_FD_187962 | JGI IMG/M metagenome (GOLD analysis project Ga0209626, IMG submission 187962) | Forest soil microbial communities from Algoma, Ontario, Canada - Jack Pine, Ontario site 1_JW_OM1H0_M2 (SPAdes) (version 2) | ecosystem: Environmental > Terrestrial > Soil > Boreal... | reverse complement strand
CGGCCGTCGCGGAGGTAGCCGATGACCGGTGGGTGCGGCGGCTCGGCCCGCCGCAGGCACGCCAGGAGCTCGGGGTCGCCGGGGAGGGCGAGCGCCTCGCCGGGGACGGGAGCCTCGGGGGCGGAGCCGCCACCCAGGAAGGCGTCGGCGGCGACGATCTCGGCGCCGAGCTCCGCGGCCGCGCGCGCCAGGCGGCGCCGCTGGATCCGCGGGTCCTCCCACAGGTGGTCGATGGGGAGCGCGGCGCCCGCCAGGTGGAGGCGCAGCACCCCTTCCAGGGCGGCGATCCCCGCGCGGTCGGGGCGTAGGGCGCGATAGAGCGGATGCCGCCGGCAGCGCGTCACCAGCGTCTCGCGGCCGACGAGGATGCCGGCCTGCGGCCCGCCGAGGAGCTTGTCGCCGCTGCCGCAGGCGAGGTCGCAGCCGGCGGCGACGAGCTCGGAGAGGCTGGGATGGCCGGCGAGCTGCGGCGCCGCGTGCGGGCGGAGCAGGCCGCTCCCCTCGTCGACGAGGACCGGCACCCCCGCCTCGCGTCCGAGGGCGGCGAGCTCTCCGGGGCCGACCGTGGCGACGAAGCCGAGCTGGCGGAAGTTGCTGGGGAAGACCTTGAGCAGGAGCGCCGTCTGGGGTCCGATCGCCGCCCGGTAGTCGGCCAGGCGGGTGCGGTTGGTGGCGCCGACCTCGACCAGGCGGGCGCCGGCGGCGGCGAGGATCTCGGGGATGCGGAAGGAGCCGCCGATCTCGACCAGCTCGCCGCGCGAGACCACCACCTCGCGGTCGCGGGCGAGGGCGGCAAGCGTCAGCACCAGGGCCGCCGCGTTGTTGTTGACGACGACGGCTGCCTCGCTGCCGGTCAGCGTGGTCAGTAGCCGCTCGACGCGGGCGTTGCGCTCGCCGCGGCGTCCGCTCGCCAGGTCGATCTCGAGGTCGCAGTAGGCGTCGAGGAGCGGCGGCAGGCCCGCCGCCACCGCGGCCGGCAGCGGGGCGCGTCCGAGGTTGGTGTGGACGAAGATCCCGGTGGCGTTGAGCACCCGCGCGAGCGGCCGCCCGAAGACGGCGGCGAGGCCCGCCTCGAGCCGCCGCGGCAGCTCCGCCAGCGACCGCTCCACCGCGGCCGCGGGCGGAGTTTCCGCCGCCAGCCAGCCGCGCAGGGCCTCGACTTCCTTGCGCGCTTGGACCCTGACCTGATCGCGCCCGTATAATGGCAGGAGAAGAGCGACGGCGGGATCGCTCAGCAGCCGGTCGACCGAGGGAATGGCGCGACGGGCGTCTGGGGGGTCTGGATGTTCCATCGCAACCAGCAGCCATTGTAGGAGATTCGTGGACCCCAGGCGAAACGCGAGGTTCGGCGGCAGCGGGACGATCGCCGGTTTGCCGCAGCCGGCTGCCTCCCCCAGGCGGCCGGGGGCGCCCGCGCCCGCCGCCCCCAGCCGCAGCGGGCCCGCCATTCAGGAGACCATCGACCAGCTGGCGCGCGACGTCCAGCAGCTGCGGGTCGACTTCGAGCGCTTCATGAGCGGCGCCCTGCCGGTGCCCCCGGAAGAGCTGCGGAGCCGCATCCACGCCCAGCTCCGCCAGCTCCGCAACCTCAACCTCACGGCCGCGGTCGACAACTTCCGTCTCTCCGATATCGAGGCCCGGTACAACACCTACAACGAGCTCTTCAACCGCCGCCTGCGCGACCGCGAGGAGGGGCGCCGCGTCCGCCCCGCCGCCCCCGCCACTACCGTCGCCGAGCCGCGCTACGACGCCGGCCGGGGCATCGTCGTAAACGGCCCGGTCGAGCCGGGGGCGGTGGTGGCCCTCTACCAGGGCTTGGCCTCCGGAGCGGGCGAGGCTCCGCGGTTCGATCTCGCCAGCTTCCAGACCTATCTCGAGCGCCAGGCGGCCTCCATCCGCGAGCGGACGGGGTGCTCGCGGGTGCAGTTCCGCCTCGCCGTCGAGGACGGCAAGACCAAGCTCAAGGCCAGGCCCATCGGAGCCCCCGAGGGCCGTTAGAAGGAGATTCATGGTGCGCAGATCTATCCATTGGACGCTCTCCCTCGCGGTCATGGCCGCGGTCATCGCGGTCACCGCCATCGCCGCCGCCGCCATCGCGGCCACGCCGCCCAACGTCGCCAAGGCTCTCGACTCCCAGCGCCAGCTCGCGGCGGCGCACCCGGAAGATGCCTCGGTGCAGAACGACCTCGGCAACCTCCTGCTCCTGGCCCATCGGCCGGCGGAGGCCGAGGCCGCCTACCGGCGCGCTGTCGAGCTCGATCCCAACAAGATCTCGGCGCTCTTCAACCTCGGCCTGCTGACCCAGGGCAAGGGCGACCGCAAGGGGGCGCTCGCCCTCTACGAGAAAGTCGTCAAGCTCGATCCCCGGCATGCCTGGGCCCACTATCAGATGGGCGCGATCCACGAGGCCGCGGGAGCCGAGTCGCGGGCGATCGACGACTACGCCAAGGCCTTCGCGCTCGATCCCCAGCTCGCCTTCCCGGACGTCAATCCGCACCTGGTCGACAGCCACCTGGTGACGCAGGCGATGCTGCGCGCCTATCGCGAGGGCTACGTCCCGCCGGCGGCCCCCAAGATCTACGACGATCCGGCGCGCATCGCCTCCCTGCTGGTGCCGCCCGTCGCCGGCCAGCCGGCCAAGGACGACGCCTCCGCCAACGCCCAGACGACCGCTCGCCAGCCCCAGGGCCCGACCGTCCTCAGGGAAGGCAACATCCCCCATGGCAGCACCACGGGCCAGGCCCAGCCGCCCGGCGCGACCACTCATCGGCAGTCCGGCACCGGCCTCGCCGGCCCCACCCGCAACCCCGCCGGGGCGCGGCCGGGCGTCCGCACCTGGCCGCGGCCGGATCCCAGCAGCAACGTCGACGAGGACGAGGAAGAGATGCAGCAGGCCCCGGTGCAGCGCGGCGGCGGCATCGCGCCGCCGCCGAGCGCCATCTACTACCGCCCGGGAGTCCCCTCGACCGGCCGCCTCGACATCCGCCTGGTGCCGGGGCGGCAGGCCCCGGCGCGGACGGCGCGGGGCTAGCGGCGCCTATCACACGTTGAAGCGGAAGTGGGCGACGTCGCCGTCCTGCATGACGTATTCCTTGCCCTCGAGCCGCAGGAGCCCCGCCTCGCGGCAGGCGGCCATGGTCTTCAAGCGCAGCAGGTCCTCCCAGCGCACCACCTCGGCGCGGATGAAGCCGCGCTCGATGTCGGAGTGGATGGTGCCCGCCGCCTCGCGGGCGTGGCTGCCGCGGTGGATGGTCCAGGCGCGCACCTCGTCCTCGCCGACGGTGAAGAAGGAGAGCAGGCCGAGGAGCTCGAAGCTCGCCCGCGTGACGCGGTCGAGGCTGGGCTCGGAGAGCCCGATGTCGGCGAGGAACTCCTTCTGCTCGTCGGGCGGCAGGCGGCTGATCTCCTCCTCGATGGGGGCCGAGATGGTCACCGCCAGGACCGCCGGCCGTAGCGCGATGCCCAGCGCCGCGGCGTCGGCGACCCCCACCCGCTTCTCGTCGACGTTCAAAACCACCAGCATGGGCTTTGCCGAGAGGAGCTGAAAGCCGCGCAGGCGGCGCTCGTCGTCGGCGTCGAGCGCCACCTCGCGTAGCGGCCGCTCGGCCTCGAGGGCCGGCAGGACGACCTCCGCCAGCAGCTTGCGCTCCCGCTGCTCTTCCGGGTTCAGACCGCGCTTGACGGCCTTGTCCAACCGCTCCACGCGCCGCGACACCAGGTCGAGGTCGGCGATGATCAGCTCGAGGTCGACGTTCGCCACGTCGCGCGCCGGGTCGACGCTTCCCTCCGAGTGGAGGAGCTCGGGATCCGCGAAGGCGCGCACCACGTGTACCAGCGCGTCGACCGTCTTCAGCTTGGCGAGGTCGAGGCTCTCGGCGCTCTCCCCCCGCTTCATGCCCGGGATGTCGACGTACTGGATCGTCGCCGGCACGTAGCGCCGGGGCTTGAACAGGTCGCGGAGCTGCTCCAGGCGTACGTCACGGACGGTGGCGACGCCCATGTTGGTCTTGTCCGAGGTGGCGAACTTGTCCGTCTCCTGGCGGGAGGCGGTCAAGGTGTTGAAGAGGGTGGTCTTGCCCACCTTGGGCAGGCCGAGGATGCCGAGTTGCATGGGCGTGCAGACTAGCCGCTGGCAGGGATGCGGTCAATCGCGGGCGAGCGTCAGACCGGTGACGAGGAGGGTGGGGGAGCCGATCATGCCGTCGAGGGGGTGAAAGGTGAGATCACGGCCGACGCCGGCGATGCCGCGCAGGAGGTCGCCCACGCCGCCGCGCAGCCAGGCGGAGGCGATGGGCGCGCCGGCCCGCCCGGCGCGGACGGTGAAGCCGCAGACCGGCAGCGCGAAGCGGTCGCCCTCGAGGTCGACGAGCGCGCCGCCGGTGGCGTCGATCAGATAGGCGCCGCGGCCGACGGCGCCCAGGAGGGAGGCGACGGAGATGCGCGGATCGGGCTGGACGTAGAGGTGCGTCGGCCCCGGCGACGGCAGGTCGCGCCAGCTCGCGCGGCGGCTGCAGCCGGACGTTTCTCCCGCGGCGGCCCCGGCGCCGTCGGCCTGCCACCAGGCGAGGAGAGGCTGGCGGAAGATCCCGTCCTCGACGAGGACGACCTCCCGGCTGGGCACTCCCTCGCCGTCGAGGGGCGACTCGAAGACGCCGCCGGCCAGGCGCCCGTCGTCGATCACGGTCAAGAGATCGCTGGCGAGCCGCCCGCGAGGGTCCCGTAGGGCGGCGCCCCGGCTCGCCGCCCGCGGTCCCACCAGGAGCGGGAGGAGCCCGGCCAGAAGGCGCGCCGCCGCCGGCGGCGCCAGCAGGACCTCCAGAGGCCTATCGGCCAGCTCGTCGGGGAAGGTGGTAGAGGCGTTCACCGAGAGGCGGTCGGCGAGGTGGCGCGCCAGCGCCTTGGCCTGGAAGCGCCGCGCCTCGCGGGCCGCCAGGTAGAGCGAGGCCGCCGCCGGCGCGTTGCCGATCCGGGCGGGCCGGGCCGGGCCGCTTGCCTCGACGTGGAGGGACGCCACCCGCTGGCGCCGGCGGGCGCGCACCCCGCGGCTGCTGGCGAGGTCGCCCTCGCTCCAGCCGTCCTCCAGGGCGGCATGGAGGAGGCGCGCCCCGGGGAGCTCGACCGCGAGCTCGCGGCCGATCGTCCGCAGCAGCCCAAAGCCCTCGCTCTCGCCGATCAGCGGGGCGTCGAAGTCGCCGGGCTCGCTCCAGGGAGCGCCTGCCGACGCCTCGGGAAGGACGAGGAGGGGACCGAGCGGCGGCGGCCAGGGTCCCTCCGGTGGCGGCTCGCCGGTGCCGGCGGCGAAGAAGGAGCCGCGGCGATTGCCGGCGCGCACCGCCCAGGCCCGCTCCTCGCTCCACACCGCGGCCTCGCCTCCCACGGTCAGCTCCAGGCGCCGCGAGCGGCCGTGCTTCAGGAAGACCTCGGCGCCGTCTAAACCCTGGCGGGCGAGGGCGCGCAGGACCTCCTCCGGCGCCATTGCGGGCGGGCTCACGGCACGATCTCCGCCCCGGAGAGCCGGAGGGCGGGCGCCGTCGCCCACACGGCCAGCTTCTGACCCCCTTTGGCGCACCAGCCGGCGCCGGCCGGCCGCGCCTCGCGCCCGATGCCGCCGACGGCGGAGAGGAGGTCGGCCACCCGTCCGCGGAGCCGGCACGGGCCGACGGCTTCGGCCGGCGCGCCGCCCCGGATGCGCCGCGCGAACGGAAAGGAGAGGACGAGCTCGCCCGACAGCGGGTCGAGCGCGCCGCGGCTGGCCGCCTCGAGGTAGAGGCCGCCCTCCGCCGCCGCCAGGAGGTCCGCTTCGGTGTCCTGCCCGGGGAGGAGCTCGAGGTGGCTGGAGCGCGGCCCGGGCGGCAGGTGGCGGCTCCCCCGGCGGCCAGCGCCGGGGAGGAGGGCGGGCGAGGCGTGCGACCACAGGAGATCGGCCAGCGGCTGCTCGACGACGCCGCCGCGCAGGAGCCAGCGCCGGCAGACCGGCGTCCCCTCGTCGTCGGTGGCGCGGCGGACCCCGACGGGCGCCGACGCGGGGTCGTCCAGCACGTCGATGGCGGCGGCCGCCATCGCCACCCACAGGGCCGCCTCGGGCCTGCCCCCCTGCGCCAGGAGGTCGGCCTCGAGGGCGTGCGCCACGGCCTCGTGGAGGAGCACGGCGACCGCCCCCGGCGCCAGCACCACCGCCTCTCGCGAGGGCGAGGGCGGGGCCGCCTGGCGGGCGCGGAAGAGGGCGACGCAGGCGCTCGCCACGCCCTCGGCGGCGGCGCCCCCGAGGGCCGGCAGGAGGGTGCCGTGGCGCCCCCAGGCAAGCTCGGCCGAGCAGCTGTAGAAGACCTCGCTCTCCGGCTCCGGCACCACGCGCGACCCCACCACCTGCACCCAGCGGCGGTGGCGGCGGACGGTGATGCGCAGGGGAAAGCCGACGTGGTGGGAGCGCACGGCGCGGGCCACCGCCGCCGGGAAATCGAGGAGCTCGGGAGCGTGCGGCGGCGCGGACCACGGAGACGGCGCGAGAGCGGGCTCCGGATAAGTGGCCGACGGCAGCGCGCGGGCGACCTGCCGCAGCGCCTCGGCGAAGCTCTTGCCGTCGACGCGGTCGCGCGCGGCGAGCCAGGTTCTGCCCTCCCTCACCAGGCGGACGGCGAAGCCCTCCTCGCGGCGGACTCGCAGGCCGGGCGCCTCGTCCTCGGGCGCCAGCTCGACCTCTTCGCGACGCTCGAAGAAGGCATCCACCAGATCCTCCGGCTGCTCGGCGATCTGGGAGAGGGTGCGGGCGACGGCGGCCTTGTCCAGCGGGGAGAACGGCACGGCCGGATTGTGGCACAGGGCTGAGGCCGGGAGGGGAGCGCGGCGGTGCGCTAAGATGCGCCGCCATGGGGAAAGTCAGAGCGGAGAAGCTGGCGGAGCTCCAGGCCAAGCTCCGCGCCGCCGAGCGCGGCGGCGGCGCCGAGCGGGTGGAGAAGCAGCACGCGGCGGGAAAGCTGACGGCGCGCGAGCGCGTCGAGCTGCTCCTGGACGCCGGCTCCTTCGTCGAGATCGACGCCCTCGTCACCCACCGCTGCCGCGACTTCGGCATGGGCAAGAGCATCATCCCCGGCGACGGCGTGGTGTGCGGCTACGGCACCGTCGACGGCCGCCTGGTCTACCTCTTCGCCCAGGACTTCACGGTCTTCGGCGGTTCGCTGTCGGAGACCAACGCCAGGAAGATCTGCAAGGTGATGGACCTGGCGATGGAGAACGGCGCGCCGCTCATCGGTCTCAACGACTCGGGCGGCGCGCGCATCCAGGAGGGCGTCGCCTCGCTCGGCGGCTACGCCGACATCTTCCTGCGCAACACGCTCGCCTCGGGGGTGGTGCCGCAGATCAGCGCCATCCTCGGCCCCTGCGCCGGCGGCGCCGTCTACTCGCCGGCGATCACCGACTTCATCTTCATGGTCGAGGAGACGAGCTACATGTTCGTCACCGGCCCCGACGTCATCAAGACGGTGACGCACGAGGAGGTGACGAAGGAGGAGCTGGGCGGCGCCGCGACCCACGCGGCGAAGAGCGGGGTCTGCCACTTCACCCTGCCGAGCGACGCCGCCTGCCTGGCCGCCATCCGCGAGCTGCTCTCCTATCTGCCGAGCAACAACCTTGACGACCCGCCCCCGGGCGCCAGCGAGGACGACCCCGACCGCGAGGCCGAGGTCCTGAACACCCTGGTCCCCGACGATCCCAATCGCCCCTACGACGTCAAGCAGCTCATCGCCGCGGTCGTCGACGACGGCAAGTTCCTCGAGGTCCACGCGCGCTATGCGCGCAACCTCGTCGTCGGCTTCGCGCGCTTCGCCAACCGGGCGGTGGGGATCGTCGCCAACCAGCCGGGCTACCTGGCCGGCGTGCTGGACATCGACGCCTCGTTGAAGGGCGCCCGCTTCGTCCGCTTCTGCGACGCCTTCAACATCCCGCTCGTCACCTTCGAGGACGTGCCGGGGTTCCTGCCCGGCACGCAGCAGGAGTTCGGCGGCATCATCAAGCACGGGGCGAAGCTGCTCTTCGCCTACGCCGAGGCGACGGTGCCGAAGATCACCGTCATCACCCGCAAGGCCTACGGCGGCGCCTACTGCGTGATGGCGAGCAAGCACCTGCGGACGGACGTCAACCTCGCCTACCCGACCGCCGAGATCGCGGTGATGGGTCCGGAGGGCGCGGTCAACATCCTCTACCGGCGCGAGCTGGAGGCGGCGGCGGATCCCGCCCTCCTGCGCCAGGAGAAGGTGGCGGAATACCGTGAGCGCTTCTCGAGCCCCTACATCGCCGCCGAGCGCGGCTTCGTGGACGCCGTCATCGAGCCGCGCCGGACCCGCCGCGAGATCGTACGCGCCCTAAGGCAATTGGGCTCGAAGCGCTCCAGCCTGCCGCCGAAAAAGCATGGCAACATTCCACTCTAGGTTTTGAATCTCCCGTTTCCTTGACAGGCGCACGAAGGGTGGGACAAGCTGGCGCCGGTGTTCCAGCGAACGGTGGTCGTGGCCGAGGTGGCGTGCCACTTGGAGGAGAGAAAATGAGAGAGAAGGATCGCGAGCTCCGCCGGCGGCGACAGCGCCGGATCAAGCGCCTGAAGAAGCGCCACCAGGACGAGGCTCACGCCAAGGCCGAACGGCCCACGGCCTCCAAGCGCCCGGTTAAGAAACCGCCGCAGGCGGAGGCGCCGGCGGCCGCGGAGGGTGGCGGCGCGGCGGCGGAGGAGCCGAAGAAGAAGCCGGCCGCCAGGAAGACCCCCGCCGCCGCGGGCGCCGCCCCTGCCGCTAAGAAGCCGGCGGCCAAGAAGAGCCCCGCCAAGAAGCCCGCCGCCAAGGAAGGCAAGGAGAAGCCGGCGGCTTCCGAGGCCGCCCCTCCGGAAGAGCCCAAGGCCTGAGTTGCCGCCCGACCTTCCAATGCCGGACTACCGATCGCTCAAAGCCGTCGACCCCGAGATCTACCAGGCCATCGTTGACGAGCGCTCGCGCCAGAACCACGGGCTCGAGCTGATCGCCTCGGAGAACTTCGTCAGCCGCGCTGTGCTGGAGGCCGCCGGCAGCGTCCTCACCAACAAGTACGCGGAGGGCTATCCCGGCAAGCGCTACTACGGCGGCTGCGAGTTCGTCGACGTCGCCGAGCGGCTGGCCATCGAGCGCGCCACGCGGCTCTTCGGTGCCCAGCACGTCAACGTGCAGCCGCATAGCGGCACCTCCGCCAACATGGCGGTCTACTTCGCCGTGCTCAAGCCGGGCGACAAGCTGATGGGCATGGACCTGTCGGCCGGCGGCCACCTGACCCACGGCCACCGCCTCTCCTACTCCGGGCGCGACTTCCACGTCGTCGCCTACGGCGTCGACCGCGAGAGCGAGCGCATCGACTACGACGAGGTGGAGAGGCTGGCGCTGGCGGAGCGGCCGAAGCTCATCATCTGCGGCGCCAGCGCCTACAGCCGGGTGATCGACTTCGCGCGCTTCCGCGCCATCGCCGACCGCGCCGGCGCCCTCCTGATGGCCGACATCGCCCACATCGCCGGGCTGGTGGCGGCCGGCCTCCACCCTTCGCCGATCCCCCACTGCCAGTTCGTGACCACCACCACCCACAAGACGCTGCGCGGTCCGCGGGCTGGCATGGTGATGTGCGAGGCAGCCTACGCCAAGGAGATCGACCGCGCGGTCTTCCCCGGCATCCAGGGCGGACCGCTGATGCACATCATCGCCGCCAAGGCAGTGGCATTGAAAGAGGCCTTGACTGACGAGTTCTGCGCCTACCAGGGCCAGATCGTCGCCAACGCCAAGCGCCTGGCGGAGCGCCTCACCTCGGCGGGCTTCCGCGTCGTCTCCGGCGGTACCGACAACCACCTCTTCCTGCTCGACGTGGCGGCGGCGGGAATCACCGGCAAGGTGGCGGAGAAGGCGCTCGAGGGGGCCGGCATCACGGTCAACAAGAACACCATCCCCTACGACCCCAACCCGCCGCTCGTCGCCTCCGGCATCCGCATTGGCACCCCGGCCCTGACCAGCCGCGACATGCGCGAGCCGGAGATGGACCAGGTCGGCGACTTCATCGCCCAAGTCCTCCGGGCTCCCGAGGACGAAGGAGTGAAGACGGCGGTGCGCGCGAAGGTGCGCGAGCTCTGCGAGCGCTTCCCCCTTTACGACGCCCTGATGTAGCTCGGGTCGCCGATCAGGGTCCCGTAGACACGTCCGCCGCCGCGGGGGGAACACCGAATCGCTGGCGCAGCAGCTTGCGGACGTCGCCGAGGAGAAAGATCGATCCGCAGGCGACGAGGGTGGTGCCGCCGAGGCCGAGGGCGCGGTCGAGCGCTTTCCCGAGATCGGGCTCGACGTGGACCTCGTGGCCCGGCAGGAGGGCGGCGAGGTCGGCGGGGGGCTTGGCGCGGGGGCTCGGGGGAGTGGTGAGGACGGCGCGGGCCACGTGCGGGGCCAGCGGTTCCAGGATCCCGGCCGCGTCTTTGTCGGCGAGGACTCCGAAGAGGAGATCGACGGGCTCCGCCGCCCGCTCGGCGAGGAAGGCGGCCAGAGTGGCGGCCCCTCCCGGGTTGTGGGCGGCATCGAGGAGGACGCGTCGCCCGCCCGGCAGATCGACGGCCTCCAGCCGGCCCGGCCAGTGGCAGGCGGCGGCGCCGCGCGTCACGGCCGCGGCGTCCAGGCGCGGGTAGCCGATCCCCGCCAGCACCTCCGCCGCCGCCACGGCCAGAGCGAGGTTTTTCGCCTGGTGGGCTCCCGGCAGGGCGAGGTCGAGCTCATAGGTTCGGGCCGGCGTCCTCAGGCTCACCCGCTGGCATTCCCAACCGTTCGGCGTGACGGACTCGATGGTCACGTGCTCCGGCGCCGGCAGGAGCTCCGCCCCCACCTCCCGAGCTGCCTCGGCGACCGCTGCGGCCGGCTCCTCGTCCTCGATCCAGGTGAGCGCCGGCCGGCCGCGGCGAAGGATGCCCGCCTTCTCGCGGGCGATCTTGGCGAGGGTGTCGCCCAGGTGCTCGACGTGGTCGAAGCTGATCGGCGTCACCACGGAGAGGATGGGGTCGGCGAGGTTGGTGGCGTCCAGCCGCCCGCCCATGCCGACCTCGAGGACCGCCAGCTCGACCTCCTCCTCGGCGAACCAGAGGAAGGCGGCGGCGGTCAGCGCCTCGAAGTAGGTGGGCGGCTCCGCTGCCGCGGCGGCGAGGACCCGCGTCAGCAGGCCGGTCAACCGCTCCGAGGAGATCGCCCGGCCCTTCAGTCGCAGCCGCTCCTCGACCGTCTCCAGGTGGGGCGAGGTGTAGAGCCCCGTGCGGTAGCCGGCGGCGCCCGCCATGGCGGCGAGGAGGGCGGCGGTCGAGCCCTTGCCGTTGCTGCCGGCGATGAGGAGGGAGGGGAAGCGGCGCTGCGGCGAGCCGAGCGCCGCCAGCAGCCGGCCCGGGCCGTGGAGGCCCAGCCGGATGCCCAGCGTCTCGAGCCGGCCTAAGAGAGTATCGGGCGAGGGGGCCAAGGAGCGCCTCAGATCGCGGCGCCCGACCCGTTACCGCAGGTGGCGAAGGCAGCGAGCGAGCGTCTCTTTCATCTGCGAGCGCTCGACCACCAGGTCGAGGAAGCCGTGCTGCAGCAGGAACTCGCTGCGCTGGAACCCCTCGGGCAGGCTCTGCCGGATCGTCTGCTCGATGACGCGCGGGCCGGCGAAGCCGATGAGGGCGCCGGGCTCGGCGATGTTCAGGTCGCCCAGCATAGCGAAGGAAGCGGTGACGCCGCCGGTCGTGGGATCGGTGAGGACGGAAAGGAAGGGGATGCGCGCCTGGCGCAGGCGGTGGAGCGCCGCCGAGATCTTCGCCATCTGCATGAGCGACAGCACCCCTTCCTGCATGCGGGCGCCGCCGGAGGCAGAGACGACGACGAGCGGCCGCTGGCGCTCGAGCGACCGCTCGGCGGCGCGGGTGACCTTCTCGCCCACCACCGATCCCATGGAGCCGCCCATGAAGCGGTACTCCATGGCGGCCAGGGTGACGGGTATCGCCTCGATGTGCCCCGCGACAACGACCACCGCGTCGCGCTCGCCGATCGCCTGCTGGTAGTTCTTGAGGCGGTCCCGGTAGCGCTTGGTGTCGCGAAAGCCCAAGGGGTCGGTCGGGCTGACCTCGGCAAAGAGCTCGCGCGGCTCAGGATCGTCCAGGAGCTGCGCGATGCGGCTCCTGGCGTCGATGCGGAAGTGATGGCCGCACTTGGGGCAAACCTTGAGGTTGCGGTCGAGATCGCGGGAGTAGATGATTTCTTTGCAGCTGTCGCACTTCACCCACAACCCCTCGGGGACCGTGCTGCGCGGCCGGTCGTTCCGGATGGGCTTGGGCTTCTTCGTTTTTCTGAACCAGGCCATGCGAGGAGTGACGCTGTTCCGTGGAGACGGCCGGCCCGCTGGCGAGCGGGCGTGACGCCGGCCCCACGGAGGTGAACGGGCGCTGGGGATGTCAGGCCTCGGCGGAGCCGTGTCCTTCCTCGGCCTCGAGTTCGTTGGGGACGCCCAGGCGCATGCAGGCGGCGTCGTACATCTGGCGCGACGCCTTCTTGGCGTTCTGCAGCTCGGCCAGGCGATCCTTCACCTTGGCGAGCTCCTCCTCGATCTGCCGATCGAGGTCCTCCATCTCCTGCTTGGTGACGTCCAGCGTGTTCTCGTAAAACTTCCGCTGCTGATCGGTCAGACTCATGGTTCCTCCGGCACGAACTCTATCGCTTCGAGACCGACGGCCGACTCGGTGGTGGGGGCCAGGGCGCGCATCACTGCGTGAAGGGGATCCGGAGCCGGGTCCACATCTTGACCTTGACTCCGTCCTTGGACGCGGGCTTGTAACGCGCCGTCCGGGCGGCGCTGACGGCGGCCTCGTTCAGGCCGACCTTCTGCACAACTCCCTGGAGCAGCTTCGCGTCCTCGACGTGACCCTTTTCGTCGACGAGGACGGAAACGATCACCGTGCCCGCGACCTTCAAACGCCTGGCGAGGGGAGGATACTCCGGTTTGGTGACGCTGACAAGCTCCGGCGGCGCCACGCCGGGACCCGGTTCGACGAGGTCTCCCGGCTTGACGCGGGGAGCCTGGGGCGCCGGCTCGGTAGTCTCCGGAGCGGGCGCCGGGCGGCTGGCCGCGGGAGGAACGACGGCGGCGGCAGGCTCCTCGGGCTTCGTCGCCGGCGGTTCCGGCCGCTTCTCAGCGGCCGGGGGCTCGGTCGGCTGCGGCGCCGGGGCGGCGGACGGCGGGGGCGCCGGAGCGGTGGCCGGCGGGATGGCGGAAGGCTTGCCGTTCTTGGTCAGCGCGAGCTCCTTCTCCAGCCGCTTCTGCTCGTCCTCGAACTTCTTGCGCAGCTCGCCCTCCCGCTTGGCGAGCTCCTGGCTGACGACGCCGCTGACGTCGACCTTGGCGCCGGCCGCCGGTGGGGCAGTGGCGGTGGTTTTAGAGCCGGGGGCGCCTGCCGCGGTCGCTCCGGGGACGGTCTGTCCAAGGGCCGGAAGGCTTGCGGCGGC
>Ga0209626_1000176_pt1 | contig 13514 bp, 7 predicted proteins | sample JacPinW_OM1H0_M2_FD_187962 | JGI IMG/M metagenome (GOLD analysis project Ga0209626, IMG submission 187962) | Forest soil microbial communities from Algoma, Ontario, Canada - Jack Pine, Ontario site 1_JW_OM1H0_M2 (SPAdes) (version 2) | ecosystem: Environmental > Terrestrial > Soil > Boreal... | reverse complement strand
CCGATTTCGACCGCGCCGGAGTGACGGTGATCAATTTCATGAGCGCTCCGGGGGCGGGGAAGACGACGCGGGTGCCGCCCGCCCTGCTGGCAGCGGGGGTGGCCGGCCGCCGCCAGATCGTCGTCCTCGAGCCGCGCCGCATCGCCGCCCGCGCGGCGGCGCGGCGGATGGCCAAGGAGGGGGGCTGGCGGTTGGGCGAGGAGGTCGGCTACCAAGTGCGCTTCGACCGCCGGGCAGGGCCGCCCGCCACCACCCGCATCCTGGTGGTGACCGAGGGCATCCTCGTGCAGATGCTGCAGGCCGACCCTTTCCTCGAAGAGATCGGGGTGGTGATCTTCGACGAGGTCCACGAGCGCAGCCTCCAGACCGACCTCTCGCTCGCCATGGCGCGGCGGGTGCAGCGGGAGGTGCGGCCCGACCTCAAGCTGCTCGCCATGTCGGCGACCCTGGACCCCGGCCCCCTCGCCGCCTTCCTCGGCGGCGCCGCGGCGATCGAGAGCCGGGGCCGGCAGCACCCGGTCGAGATCGTCTATCTGGAGTCCCGTCACCGCGAGCTGGAAGCGTCCGGCGACCGCCGCGGGCGGCACCTCCCCGCCCTCGCCGCCGCCGGCGTGCGGCGCCTGCTCGACTCCCCCGGGAAAACGGTAGGCGACCTCCTCGTCTTCTTGCCCGGGGTGGGCGAGATCCAGCGCACGGCGGCGGCCCTGGCGCCGCTCGCCGCCGCGCGCGACCTGGCCGTCCTGCCGCTCTACGGCGACCTGCCGGCGGCGCGCCAGGACGAGGTCCTCCGCCCTTCCAGCCGGCGGAAGGTGGTCCTGGCGACCAACGTCGCCGAGACCTCGCTCACCATCGACGGGGTCTCGGCGGTGATCGACGGCGGCCTCGTCCGCCGCCTGCGCTACGATCCGGCGACCGGCCTCGACCGCCTGGAGCTGGGCCGCGTCAGCCGTGCCTCGGCCGACCAGCGGGCCGGCCGCGCTGGGCGCCAGGGGCCGGGGCTCTGCCTGCGCCTCTGGCCGGCCTGGGAGCAGGCGGGCCTCGCCGAACGGGAGACCCCGGAGATCGCCCGCGTCGACCTGGCAGGCCCCGCCCTCCAGCTCCTCGCCTGGGGAGAGCGCGACCTGGCAGCCTTCGACTGGTTCGAGGCGCCGTCGCCGGATGCCCTCGCCGCCGCGCTCCTCCTCCTCGCGCGCCTGGGGGCCGTGACGGAGACCGCGGGGACCGCTCTGCCAGAAGTGACGGCGACCGGCCGGGCGATGGCGCGCCTCCCCCTCCATCCCCGCCTCGCCCGCCTGCTCCTGGAAGGCCACGCCCGAGGTCGGCCGCGCGAGGCCGCGCTTCTGGCGGCCCTCCTCGCCGAGCGCGACCCGTTCGAGCGCCCCCCTGCCGACATCGGCGACCGCCGTCGCGCCGTCCGCCCCTCGCGCTCCGATCTGCTCGATCGCCTGGAGGCCCTGGAGGCCTTCGAGCGGCGCGGCGCCGGCCCGGAGCTGCCGACGGGAGGACGGCTCAACGCCGGCAGCGCCCGCTTCGTGCTTCAGGCGCGCGACCAGCTCGGCGAGCTCCTCCGGCGCGGACTGGGAACGGAGAGGGGCGAGCGGCCGGCCGCGGACCGCGAGGAGGCCCTGCTCCGCGCCCTCCTGGCCGCCTTCCCCGACCGCCTGGCGCGGCGGCGCGAGCCGAAGAGCCCGCGGGCGGTGATGGCCGGCGGACGCGGCGTGCGCCTGGCCGCCGAGAGCGCCGTCCTCGAGCCCGAGCTCTTCCTCTGCGTCGACCTCCACGACACGGAAGGGCGGGGCTCCGAGGCCCTGGTCCGCCTGGCGTCGGGCGTCGAGCCCGCCTGGCTGCCGGCCGAGCGCCTGCGGACGGCCGTCGAGGTCGCCTTCGATGCGGAGCGCGAGCGGGTGGTGGCGTGGAAGCGGACGCGCTGGGACGACCTGACGATCGCCGAGAGCGAGGTGCCGGCGGCGGGCGAGGCGGCGGAGCGGGCGCTCGCCGAGGCGGCCAGCCTGCGCCTCGACCGCGCTCTTCCCCTCGACGATCCCGAGGTGGTTTCCTTCCTGGCCCGCCTGCGCTCGCTGCGGCAATGGATGCCCGAGCTCGGTCTGCCGGCTCTCGACGAGCAGGAGCTGCGCGGCCTCCTCCCCGCCCTCGCCGCCGGCCGGCGGTCGTTCGCCGAGCTGCGCCGCGCTCCTCTCCTCGCCGTCCTCGCGGGGACGCTCTCCCGCCAGCAGGCCGAGGCCCTGCGGCGCGAGGCGCCGGAGCGTCTCGCCGTTCCCAGCGGCAGTCTCATCCGCCTCGCCTACGAGCCCGGCAAGCCGCCGGTGCTGGCGGCCCGCATCCAGGAGCTCTTCGGCCTCGCGGAGACGCCGCGCGTCGCCGCCGGCCGGGTGCCGGTCCTCCTCCACCTGCTCGCCCCCAATTCGCGACCGCAGCAGGTGACGACCGATCTCCGGAGCTTCTGGGAGACCACCTACCCGCAGGTCCGCAGGGAGCTTCAGGGGCGCTACCCGCGGCACGCCTGGCCCGAAGACCCCTGGAACGCGCCTCCGGAACGCCGGCCGCGGAAGCGGCGCTGACGGAACGGCCAGACGGAGAGCCCGCCGGAGGAGGGGGCAACCACGGGGGGTTGCCCCTACCCAGGCATCGGCAGGGCTCGCGGCTCCCAATCTGACATCCCGTAGGGGCAGGCCCCCGTGCCTGCCCTCCTCAGCCTCGGCTCTGGCGTTGCTATACTCCGCCGGTTTCAGGCGGAGGGGAAAAGAGTGGCCGAGCCGCTTTCCGGCAGCAGGAAAATCGTCTTCTCGCTGGTGCTCGTGGGGCTCCTCTGGGGCTTCGTCGAGCTCGCCTGCCTGGGCGGCCTGTGGGCGCTCGCCAGGTACAAGAACCTCGACTACTCGCCGGAGCTCGTCCGCACCCTCTCCGAGAAGCACCGCGGCATCCTCGACAGCTACCTCGCCGGACAGCCCTCCTATCTCATCTACAGCCCGCCGCTCGGCTGGACGATCCGTCCCCACGGCACCAGCAGCCTCTACCACGCCAACGGCCAGGGCCTCCGCGCCGACCACGACTACCCGCCGGCGCCGCCGCCCGGCCGGCTGCGGGTGGCGGCCTTCGGCGACTCCTTCACCCACTCGAGCGACGTCGCCGACGACGCCGCCTGGGAGGTCGACCTCGAGCGGCTCGAGCCGCGCCTCGAGGTGATGAACTTCGGCGTCCCCGGCTACGGCGTCGACCAGGCCTACCTCCGCTATCAGCAGGAGGGAGCGCGCTTCCAGCCGCAGGTCGTCCTCATCGACTACATGTCCGACAACATCAACCGGGTGGTCAACGTCTACCGGCCGTTCTACTTCTACAAGAGCGGCCTGCCGCTGACCAAGCCGCGCTTCGTCGTCCGCGGCGGCAAGCTGGTTCTCGTCGAGAATCCCATCCAGAGCCTCGCGGGCTACCGCGAGCTCCTCGATCACCCGGATGCGAAGCTCGACGAGCTCGGCCAGCACGACTTCTTCTATCAGCGCCGCAACCAGCGCAGCCGCTTCGACTTCCTGCCCTCCGTCCGCTTCGCCCACGTGATGGGCGAGCAGTACACCGAGCCGATCCTCCAGGGCAGCGTCTACAACACCCGCTCGGAGCCCTACCAGGTGACAGCCGGGATCTTCGACGCCTTCTACCGCGAGGCCCTGGCTCACGGATCGCTGCCGATCCTCGTCTTCTTCCCTGACAAGCGCGACATCCGCGCCTTCCGCGAGGGGCGGGGGAAGGTCTACCAGCCGCTCCTCGACGACGCCGAGAAGAAGGGCCACCGCCACCTCGACCTCCTGGACGGCTTCGCGCGCTACGGCAAGGACGCCGAGCTGAACGAGCTCGCCCACGTCCACTACACGCGCCGGGGCTACGGCATGGCGGCGCAGTGGATCCTCGACTACCTGCGCGCGAACGGCCTCACCACCCCGGAAGGGGTGCAGGCGGCGCTGGCGGTGGAGAGGGCGAAGAAGGGCTGACGCCGGTCTCGCAACCGGCGCTCAGAGCGCGCAGGCCGCAATCCACGGGTACAGCCTGTCGATCCGACGCTGCACTGAAAGGGTGCGCTCCAGGGCGGCGACGGTCCCGTAGAAGGTCTGCAGCTCGGCTAGGCGGAGCACCCGGCCGGCGCGACTGGCCAGCCAGCGGTCGAGCACCTGGTAGCCGCCGATGCGGTAGGCCCAGACCTCCGGAGAGATCCCCCTGAAGTACTGCCTCTCTTCGTTGACGTAGATCCGCCCCTCGTCCGGCCGGTAGTCGCGGAGGACGCGCTTGTCGCTGCCCAGGAGACCGTGCCCCTGGCCCTCGAACCGGCAGCGCAGCGGGCCCAGCTTCCCCGGGCGCAGCAGATGGAAGTCGATCAGGCGGGCGCCGAGGCGGGACAGGAGCGCGAAGAGTCGGCGGTCGCGGACGAGCGGGATGCGCGGGAAGTCACGGCGGAGGAGAAGGCCGAACGTCTCGCGATAGCGGTTGCTGTAGAGGACTGCATAGACGTAGCCCAGGACCTCTTCGGGCGACGGCTCGCGGCCGTGGGCCTGGGCGAAGAGACGGAGGGGGCCGGGGGCGAGGTTGGGGATGCGGCCGGCAGGATCGTCCGCGGCGCCGGAGAACAGGTCCTTGGGATAGAGGTAGAGGGGGAAGAGATAGTTGATGTCGTAGGCGCTGACCGCCTTGTGGGCGGCGATGCGGTCGGTTACCAGCGCCCCGGGTTCCTCCTTGCACTGCCGGGGGACGATGAGCCCGAGGTTCGGGCCGGAGCGCATGTGATGCATTACCTTCTCGCGCGTCCGCTCGACGAGGTAGTCGGCGAGAAAGATGTGGCGCCAGTCGAACGGCCGGAAGAGGATTTCGGCATACCGCTTCTCGGACTCCGCGTCCTCCCGCGCCAACTGCCGCGCTCGCGCGAGGCTCCACCCCGGCTTGTCCGGCAGGTGGTAACGACTGGCGAGGATCTCGTCATCGGGCTTGAGCTGGACAAAGGTCTCGATCCGTTGTCGGAGCACGTCAGCATCGATGTCGGTGACGAACTTATCGCGCGCCGTGACCACTCCGACCGAGTTCGTCGGGAACATCTCAGGGACCGGAACGCCGCGCGCGTACTGCGCCTCGGAGCGAGCGTCGCTGCCGGTGAAGAGATAGGAGGGCGCTACGGGGTGGATCTCGCTCCAGCCGGTCGTCCCCACAGAGTTGTCGACGAGCCAACGGTGCTTGTCACGCCGCTTGCCATAGAGATCATGGCGGAGGACCCGCTTGGCGAGCCCGGGCCGCTTGACCAGGATGGCGATCGCCACCCCCTGCTCGATCCCCTCGAAAACGTTCTGGTCTGGGCCGCCGGCCGGCACCGTTTCCTTCTTCTTGCGGTGACCGTGGAGGTCCAAGAGGTAAATCTCGTCGAAGGTGCGCAAAAGCGAGCGGCGCATGCCGCGGAAGGTCGGGTTGTCGAGGTAGCCGTGGTTGGTGACGAAGCCGACTACGCCTTCGCCGTTCTGCTCGATCTTCCACTGCGCGAAGCGGATGAACTTGACGTAGTCGTCCTGCAGCCATTTCGGATTGCGCTCGCCGAGCCGCTGGCCGTCGACGCGGGAATAGCCCTCGTCCTCCGAGCCCGGCGGCCGCGGCGTCGGGTAGCCGAGGAGAAGATCCTGGATGAAATCGCTGCGATTGTAGGAGTGCCCGCGGTACGGCGGATTGCCGAGGACGACCGTGATCGGCTGGTCGCGCTTGACCCGGGCCGCCGCGCGCGCCTCGCGCGAGAGGGCTCCCATGCCGGGGAAGCTCATCTGGCTCAAGTTGCCGAGATCGAGGGCATTGGTCAAGTAGAGCTGGAAGCGCTCGTCGTCGCCGGGCGGGTGGCCCAGCTCCGCGAGGACGAGGCTCATCTTCAAGTGCGCGATGGCGTAAGGGGCCATCATCAGCTCGAAACCGAAGCAGTGGCGGAGCAGGTGGTCGCGGAGAAGCGCCGGCACACCGGCCTCGCCGTGCGCCTCGCGGTAAGCTCGGATGGCCTCGCGGAAGACCTCCACCAGGAAGGTGAGCGTCCCGGCGGCAGGGTCGAGAATCGTCACGCCGGGGTCGGCCAGCCCGTCATCTCTGCCTAGGCGAGCACGCAGGACTTCGTGGACCGAGCGCACGATGTAGGAGACCACTTGCGGCGGGGTGTAGTACACGCCGCGGCTGGCGCGGAGATCGTGGTCGTATTCCACGAGGAAGGTCTCGTAGAACTGGATCATGGGATCGCCGCCCAGGTTCTCGTGGAAGTAGCGGTCGAGGATGGCGCGGACCGGCGCGCCGCTCAGGAGGTCGACGATGTCGTCGACGATCCAGGCGACCCGGGGCCGGGGATCCTCGAGCAGGAGGTAGCGGAAGACGTCTCTCAGGATGCCGTTGGAGCGCGGGACGTTAGCAAGGACTGTGCGGCGCTCGAAGTCGCCGGGTGCGTTCCAACGCGCAGCGAGCAGGCCGTAGGCGACGGTCTGGGCGTAGAGGTCGGCGAATTCTCTCGGCTTGAGACCGCGGATGAGGTACAGCTTAAACGCCTCGAAGGCGTCGCTCAGGCCCGCCGCCCCCTCGCCGCCCTCGGCCATGATCTCCTCGATCAAGAGCTCGAGGATGCGCGCCCGCTTGGCCAGCTCGGCGGCGAGGACCGAGGCGCCTCCCGGCCGCGGCGTCGCGAAGGCGAAGAAGCGGTCGAGCAGCGCCAGGAGCGCTGCCTCATCGGCGCCCCCGACCTCCTCCAGCTTCTCGACGTAGTACCTGAGGAGCGGTCCCCCCTCGACCGCCGCGCGGCCGATCTCTGCGCCGTTGCGGAAGAGCCGGAACTGGTGGAGGTTCGTCAGGAGGAGGTTGGGGAAGGTTTCGAGATAGCGCTGGACCTGCGGGGATCCCGCGGCGCACTCCAGGTCAGTTCCCGGCCGCTTGGCCTCGACGTAGCCCACCAAGCCGCTGCCGTCGTGTCGCCACACTTGGAGGTCGAGGGCGCACCCTGCCGTCCGGCGCGGCAGGACCGTGGCGCGGCTCCCCCGCCGGCCGCTCTCCTCCGCGTAGCGATCGAGGAGCCGCTGCAAGGCAGGGTAGAAGCTCTCCTCCGTCGCGTCTCCCCGCGTCTCGACGGCGACGATGGTCCGCAGGTAGTCGAGGAGCAGCGGCGGAGTGCCTTCGACGGCTCCGGGTGGCGGCGGTCGCATCGTGACGCAAAGAGTATCGTAAATAGGATACACATTGCGTCGGAGAAGATCCAGAATCTGAACGTTATTGGACAACTTAGCTCATCTTTTAGCGATATGAAAACCGACCTTACTCTCATGGAAGTCGCGTAACTAGGCGACCGGTTCGAAGACTGGCGGTCCGGAAGAGGTGCGGCCAGAGGAGGTGCCAGCCGTTTCGTTTGGGGCCTGCGCGTGCCCTCGTCACCCTGGAGCTGGCCGTGCTCTGGCGGACCTGGGCAACACGGCCGACCGCCAGGAGGCCCACACAATGGCGAAGGGCCGGGAGCTTCCGGCCGGTCATGTAGCGCGACAGCGCGCTGAGACCGGGTACAGCAAGTATCCCGGCACCTGACTTAGTCTTCATCGGCCCGATCTGGCGTTCATCGGCCCGATCTGGCGTTCATCGGCCCGATCTGGCGTTCATCGAGCCGATTTTCTGTTCATCGGCCCGATGTGCCGTTCATCGGCCCGATGAGCGCTTCATCGGGCCGATTTGCTGTTCATCGGGCCGATTTTCTCCAAATCGGGCCGATGGTCGCCAAATCGGCACAATTTTTCGTTCCATCGGCTCGCGGGTCGCCAAATCGGCAGGTTTTTACCTAAATCGGGCCAACGGTCGCTAAATCGGGCCGATTTCTCTCCCATCGGCCCGATGAACCGCACATCGGCCCGATTTAGGGAAATTTCTCCCAACGGCGCCAAATCGGCATGATTTTAGGTTCGTTGCGCCTCATGGAGCCCGGCGACGAGTTCTGGAGCCCGGCCTCCGCTCCGGAGCGTCCGTCCCCATTTTGGGACGTTTTTTCTCCGTCGACGGGCCCCCGTAATCGGTTGCAGGAGGTGCCAGCCGTTTCGTTTGGCGCTGGCGGCGGAGAGGGTCAAGGAGGTCTAAGCGGACGGCGGCATCTCGGCGCCGGCATCCCCGGCGGCGAGGCAGAAGGGCAGCGCCAGCGCGAAGAGCGCCAGGCGCTGGACCTCGGTGTCCCCCCAGTTGTTCTCGAAGAGGCCCGCCAAGTTGAAGGCCACGAGGGCGAGGACGGCGCCCAGCCAGAGGTCGGCGCGCGGCCCGGCGAGCCCCCCCTCCGCACGGTAGCGGCGGATGGCCAGGCCGATCGACGCCGCCATCATCCAACAGTAGGCGGCGAGGGTCACCAGGCCGCTCTCGGCGGTGAGCTGGAGCAGGCTGTTGTGGAGGTGGGGCACCCAGTAGCGGGGGGCGGTGGGATGGCGGTAGACCCCGTAGCGGCGCTGCACCTCGTCGGGGCCGAGGCCGAAGAGGGGGCGCTCGGCGATCATGTGGATGCCGGCGTCGAGCATGCACAGGCGGTCGTAGTTGGAGGCGTCGCCGAGGTTGCCGATCGACCACACGCGGTGGAGGAGGGGCACCGGCGCCAGCACCACGAAGAGGAGCGCGGCCGGCAGGAGGCCGGCCAGCCAGCGCGGCCGGCGCAGGAAGAGGAGCACCGGGAGCGTCAGGCCCAGCCCCACCCAGGCGTTGCGGGTGAGGCTCCCGAGGAGCGCCAGGTTGATGGCGGCCAGGGCCGCCCAGCGCCAGGGCCGCCGCGCCCCCTGGCCGCAGATCATGCGGGCGAGGAGCAGGAGATCGACGACCAGGAGCACGCCGGCGAACGTCATGTAGTGCGAGAAGGGGCCGCGGATCCGCCGCTCGATGTCGCCATAGCCGAAGAAGAACTGGGCGAGACCGTAGAGGGCGACCGCCGCGATGACCAGCGTCAGGGCGTCCACCAGCCGGCGCACCTCCCGCTCGCCGCGCACGAGATAGGGCGCCAGGTACAGAGTGCCCAGCGACATCAGCTCGGAGAGGCTCGCTACGCTGACCCGCGGCTCGTAGGAGAGGGCGATGGAGACGGCGAGGCCGAAGACGTAGAGCGAGAGCGGCAGGAAGATCGGCTCCAGGGTCCGCGAGGCGACCGGCCGGGAGCGCACGGCGCGCGGGGTTACCAGGAAGGTCAGCCCCAGGAAGAGATTCGACAGCGCGATGCCGAAGATGGTGCAGAGGTGGAGGCCGTACCCCCAGTAACCCAGCCGCCGCCAGCGCTCGTCCGCGGAGTCGTCCGCAGCCGGGGCAGTGAGCTCTCGATGGGGAGTGGCCAAAACGCTCTCGGGGCGGCGGGCAGAAGGGTTAGCCCGCAGCCTAGGAGATGGGGCTGCCGCCGTCAATTGCTTTGCCTCGTCAGCGAGGCCAAATGGAGCGCCGTGCGTCGGGGGTGCTAGATTGCCGCCATGCCCGAGACCGCAGCCGTGGAGCGGGACGCCCCGGGCGCGTCTCTCCTGCGAGCGCCGTTCCTCGTCGCCCTGCTCGCCGCCGTCGTCCTCTCCTTCGCGGGCATCGCCTCGCACCACCTCTGGAGCCCCGACGAGCCGCGGGACGCCGCCGTCGGCAGCGAGATGGCGGCGAGCGGCGACTTCGTCGTCCCGCGGCTGAACGGCCAGCCCTTCCTCGAGAAGCCCCCCCTCTACTGGTGGGTGGAGGCCGGCGCCTACCGCCTGCTGGGGACCTCCGACGCCGTGGCCCGGCTGCCCTCCGCCCTCTTCGGGACGGCGACGCTCCTCGTCGCCTACGCCCTCGGCCGCCGGCTCGGCGGCCCGCGGGTGGGCCTCTTGTCGCTCGCCGTCCTCGCCACCACCGCCGAGTACAGCGAGGACATGGGCCGCGCCGTCGTCGACCCGGCCCTGGTCTTCTTCGTCGCCTTGGCCCACCTCGGCTGGGTCTTGATCGCCGCGCCGCGCTCGCCGCGGGAGGGACGATGGGGGTGCCTGCTCGTCGCCCTCGCCCTGCCGCTGGCCTTCCTCGCCAAGGGGGTGGTGGGAGTTGGCCTCGGCGCCGGCCCGCCCGTTTTCTACCTCCTGGCCAGCCGGCGCGGACGGTCTTTCCGCCTCTTTCTGCCGCTCGCCGTCCTCGCCCTGCCGCTCTTCGTCGTCGCCGTCGCTCCCTGGACCCTGGCGCTCTACCAGCACGGGGGCCTGGCGGCCGTCCGGGAGTGCCTGATCGGCAACACCTTCGGCCGCCTCCTCGGCACCCCGGCGGGCGCCGCCTACGGGCACCGCCGGCCCTTCTGGTACTACCTGGAGACCGGCCCGGCCATCCTCCTGCCCTGGGTGCTCGCCCTGCCGGCGGCGTGGAAGGCGGGGCTCTGGCGGCGGGCAGAGAACGGCGCGGAGAAAGCTCGCCGTCTCCTCTTCGCCACCTTCGCCCTCGGCCTCCTCTTGCTCTCCGCCGCCGCCACCAAGCGCGGCCTCTACGTCGTGCCGCTGCTGCCCGCCTTCGCGGCCTGCGTCGCCTGGTGGCTCGCCGGCACGGAAGAACAAGGAAAAGATCCAGGTGAAGGAAGAACCTGGGATGGGCCGACGCTCTTCGTGCTCCTGGGGCTCGCCGCAGCCCTGCCCCTGCTCTTGGGGATCGCGGCGCTGGGAATCCGCTGGGGCTGGCTACCGGGCGCGTCAACGGGGATGCTGCGCGCGGCGCTCTCGCCTGGCGGCCTCGCCGCCTGCGGACTGGCCGCCTTCGCCGGCGGCGCGATCGTCCTCGCGCGGCTCCTCCAGGACCTGCGGCACGGCGGCCGGCCCGCCATCGCCGCGATCGTCCTCCTTTACCTGATGCTGTTTCTTGCCTTACAGACGGGCTTTAAGGCCCTGCTCGATCCCGTGAAGAACCTCCACGGCCTCACCGCCGCCGTCGCCCGCCTCGATCCCGGCAGCGGACCGGTCGCGGTCTACGTTCCTCCGCACACCTCGCCCGAGACGGTCGAGGGCATCCTCCAATTCGACCTCCGCCGCCGCACCCTCCCCCTCGCGTCGCCGGCAGCGATCGATTCCTACTTTGCGGCCTGGCCGGAAGGCCGCCTGGTGCTGGACGCCGAGGCGGCCGCGGGCCTCCCCGCGCCGCTCCGGCGGAGGCTGGTCCTCCTTTACGACGAGACCGGCCGCAAGGCCTCGCCCTACGCCATCGCCGGGATGGCCGGCTTCGGAGGGATCGCCGGGATCACACCCCGCCCAGCCACGGGTAGCCCTGGTCCTCCCAGTAGCCGCCCGGACGCTCGGCGGTGAAGGTGATGCCGGTGAGGAACTTGGTCAGCTTGTAGCCCAGTTTGAGGGGCGAGTAGAGGCGCAGGGGGGCGCCGTGCGCCGGGGTGAGCGGGCGGTCGTTCCAGGCGTAGGCGAGGATGGTCTGCGGATGGTGGGCGCTCGCCATGTCCCAGCCGTTCGAGTAGCCGCGGTCGAAAGAATCGAAGCGCAGATAGCGCGCCGCCGCCGTCGGCTCGACCATCGCCAGCACCGCCGACAGCGGCGCGCCGGTCCAGGTGGCGATGGCCGTCCACCCCTCGACGCAGTGGTGCTTGACGGTGTAGGTGAGGCGGGGCAGGGCCTGGATCATCTCGAGAGTCAGCGACATGGGAGTCTTCACCAGGCCGCCGACCTCGAGCGTCCACTCGTCGGGGTCCTCCAGGGTGGGGAGCGGGCGAGAGATGGAATAGGCGGGGAAGGCGCCCTCCGGCGTGCGCGCTCTCCGCGGATAGGTGGGAGCGAGGTGGCCCGGGCGCAGCAGGACCTTCTCCCCCACCCAGTCGTTCAAGAGCGAGGCGGCCCGGAGGGTGGGCCGCAGGGTGGGGCCGCCGTCCCAGCCGCAGGCGACGGCGAGCGAGGCCGGGCCGGCCACGAGGCCGAGGCGGAAGAGGTCGCGGCGGGAGAGGCGGCGCTCAGTCATGGCTCGGGAACCTCCCCCGGTACCAGCCGGTGATCATCGCGCGGAGCGAGGCGGGATCGACCAGGAGGACCAGGGAGACGTGCACCAGGGTGAAGGCGAGGAAGAGGAAGACCGCCCAGAAGTGCCAGTAGCGGGCCAGCTCGTAGCCGCCGAAGAACGCCGTCAGCCAGGAGAGCTGGGCCGGCTTGTAGATGGCGAAGCCGGAGGCGACCGACAGCACGCCGAGGACGAGGATGAACGAGTAGGCGCCCTTCTGCAGCGCGTTGTGCTTGCCCTGAGGCGGGTGCTCCTTGCGCAGCTTGAGGTAATAGAGCTGCATCTGCCAGGCGCGCGGCACGTCGCGCGGCCGGAAGAGGAGGGTCCGCCACTCCCCCGAGAAGAACATGTAGAGGAGGTAGACGAGGCCGGTCACCACGAACGGCCAGGCCAGCGCGAAGTGCCAGTTGAGCCCGCCCGCCAGCCAGCCGCCGAGCCGCGACCAGTGCGGGAACGACTTGCCGTCGAACGGGTTGGGGAAGTACGTCCGGCCGCGCGGTCCGAAATGGGTGAAAGCGCCATAGATCTGCAGGCCGCTGGCGATCATGCCGGCGAGGAGCACCGCGTTCGCCCAGTGCGCCAAGCGGACGATCCAATGGTGGCGGTGGACGAGCGGCCGTTTTCCGGCCACAGGCTCCGGCTCCGGCGCGTGTTTCGGCGCCGGAGCGGGTGCCGCTGTGGCGATCTCCTCCGCGGCCTCGGCGAGCGCCGCTGCGGGAGGATCGTCACTGGGGAGATCCGCCGGCGGCTCGGCGAGCCGCGGCTCCGGGGGCGATGCGGCGGGAGGTGGGGCTACGGGCGGCGAATCGTCGCTCATGGAGTCCGATCTCGAGAGTGGGAAGTAGGGCGCGACACTACTACAGCTCCCGATCCTCCTCATCTACGGCGCCCTGCGCCAGAGCGGATTCAAGGCGGGATAGAATCCCCGCCTCCCCCACAGCTCCGAGGGTGAGGGCCCGCGGTCCGACAGGGAGGAAACGCCGTCATGCACCCCAACGCCGAGCTGATCGGGAAGTTCTACGCCTGCTTCGGGCGGCGCGACGCCGCCGGCATGGCGGACTGCTATCACCCCGACGTCGTCTTCTCCGATCCCGTCTTCACCCTCCTCGAAGGGCCGCAGGCCTCCGCCATGTGGAAGATGCTCTGCGAGCGCGGCAAGGACCTCGCAGTCTCCTGCCGCGACGTCGAGGCCGACGACGCCGCCGGGCGCGCCCACTGGGACGCCGACTACACCTTCTCCAAGACCGGCCGCAAGGTGCACAATGCGATCGACGCCGCCTTCGCCTTCCGCAGCGGCAAGATCATCCAGCACACCGACCGCTTCAGCCTCTGGAAGTGGGCGGGCATGGCCCTCGGCCCCACCGGCCTCCTCCTCGGCTGGGCGCCGCCGCTGCGCGCCGCCATCCGCAAGGAGGCGGCCAAGAGCCTGGCGTCGTACGTCAAGAAACAGATCTAACTTCCGGTGGCCTCGAACTAGTTTGTGTAGGGGCGGGGCTTGTCTCCGCCCGGGTGGGGGAAGACGCCTC
>Ga0209626_1000175_pt1 | contig 13544 bp, 11 predicted proteins | sample JacPinW_OM1H0_M2_FD_187962 | JGI IMG/M metagenome (GOLD analysis project Ga0209626, IMG submission 187962) | Forest soil microbial communities from Algoma, Ontario, Canada - Jack Pine, Ontario site 1_JW_OM1H0_M2 (SPAdes) (version 2) | ecosystem: Environmental > Terrestrial > Soil > Boreal... | reverse complement strand
TCCGCCGCGCCAGCAGGAGGAAGGGCGCGGCGAGCGAGCGGCCCGGCCATCGCCGATGCGCCGCGCGCAGCAGGAGAAGGGTCCAGAGAGCCTGCAGCGGCAGCGCCACCGCGATCCGCAGATAGCCCGCGACGCCCAGGACGAGGCTGATGGCGAGCCCCTGGCCGGTGGCGGCCAAGAGCGTCGCCACGGCGAGCGCCAGCGGATCGGAGGCCGCCTCGTCCCCCAGCAGGCGGAGGGCGAGAAGGTAGCCCCCGAGCGCCAGGAGCCCGATGGCGAGGAGGGTCAGGGCGGCCCCGACCAGGTCGATGAGGATCACGCGGCCGGATTGTTAGCACGGAGCCGAGGCCGGGGGCAAACGGGCTGGACAGCGGCCGTGAATCCGGGCAACATCGCCCCTCACGTGAACCTCTACCGTCGGAACCTCCTGGGGATCGTGCGACCGCTCCTGGCGCCGCACGCGCCCGTCGAGCGGGCGCTCGACTTCGGATGCGGCGACGGCCTCTTCGCCAAAGTCTTTCAGGAATCCGGCCTCGCCCGCGAGGTGGTGGCGGTCGACGTGCAGCGCCGCCGCCGCACTCTCGTCGAGCCGCTCCTCTACGACGGCAGCCGGCTGCCGTTCGCCGACGGCAGCTTCGACCTCGTCTACGCTCTCGACGTCCTCCACCACTGCCCCGACCCGCGCGCGAGCCTCGCCGACCTCTTGCGTTGCTCCCGCAACCTCGTTCTCTTGAAGGACCACACCTACGGGAGCCTCGCCGGCCGGGCGACGCTCGCCGTCCTCGACGAGATCGGCAACCGCCGCTTCGGCGTGCCGTCGATCTACAAGTACCAGCGCGGCTGGGAGTGGCTGCCGGCGATCGAGGAGGCGGGCTTCAAGCGCGAGGCCCTCGTCCATCCCGCCGTCTGCGAGACCCGCCCGCCGCTCTCCTGGTTCGTCAACCGCCTGCACTTCGTGGGGCTGTGGCGGCGGGCTTGAGATAGAACCCCGAGTTCTGGCCTCAGCCCGGGAAAGGAAGCTCTTCCAACGGATTGCGGCGCAGCTCCTTCTGGGACAGCTTGTTGACCTGGAAGAGGTCTCGAACATTGGTGTTCTGGTGATCCGCGACCTTTTTCAGCTCGTCCCAGGGATCCTCGTGATTCTTGTTCTGCGCGTTGAGCTTCCAGATTTGACCGATAGTCCGCACGGTTTTTCGGGAAATGGTGGGCAGATGCACCAGAAGAAGACCTGCCGCGCGGATGGGGTCATGCCCGGCCCGCTCGATGACCACCAGCGTCAAGTTCGTCTGGTGAATGACTGCGAGCTCCCGTGGCAAGTTCAAGATGTTTGAATCAGCAGTTATCATGCCGTCCCAATCGTCGAGATGGTAGAGGGAAAGGAGCAATTTCCAGTCGTCCATCTGCCGCAAGCGGGGGTCGATCTTGCGAATGGGAACCAGCTCAGCCTCGCGCACGCCGAGCTTGAGAGAGTCGAGGATGGTGTCGGGAATGTCTTCGTCCAGCGCGAAGCGGACCATGGTCAAGCAGCTCGCAGACGAATATTGTCTCGCAGCTGCTTTTCGAGCTCGATGCTCTCCTCTAGAGAAGCGGAGCTCGTGTATGGATAGATCTTCGACAGCTCGGCGACGGTATAGCCCCTTTCGCTGAGCGAGTAGATGGACAGAGTAGGTAGACGCGTCCCCGCGATATGCGGCGCGCCCGAGATTTTCCGCGGGATGATGCGGAGTGTCGGGCGCGGGCTTCGAAGATCCGGCCCCTGGATTCCTTCTAGGCCTTCGAATGGACCCAGGATGTCCACGATCTTCGACGGCAGGAACTGACCGCCCGCTGTCTGGAGCGGCATGCCCTCGACGTTGAACACCACGTCGCCATCTAAAGTCACTCCGACGACGGGATGCCCGTCTTCGAAAAGATCCAGGTCGAGCTCTCGCAGCCTACCGAGGGCGTGCTTCACCTTCGGCATGGAGGTGGCAGGTACTTCTCGATCGAAAGCCGCTTTCGGCTGACGGAGCCAGTAGATTGTGCGAAGTGCCAGCAGATCGGTGAACGACCACAGGCGTGGTTTCGCGGACACGGACGGGCTCAGGTGATGATTTCGGGCCCAATAGTGGACTGTGCTCTTGGGTACGCCGGAAAGAGCTGCCGCCCGGTCCGCGGTATAGGCGCCACCGATATCCATGCTGTCAGCTTACGTTCAATTTATGCCTTCCGTCAATCGTCATCGGGCCGCCGGGCGGTGACGACGAGCTCGAAGCCTTTCTTCGGGCTGATCCGGTGGAGGCCGCCGCGGAGGGCGCGGACGGCGGGGAAGAGCTGGCGGTAGAGGCCGAGGCCGGGCGGCGGCGCGGCGACGAGGGTCCCCCAGGTCCAGCTCGTGCGCTTGCGGCCCAGCCTTTCGACGAGGAGGTGGACGAGGGCGAGGCCGTCGAGGAGGAGCTTGGGGCCGAGGCGCAGGATCTCGCGGTTCTCGACCACCTCGAGCCCCGCCGTCCGCAGCCGCTCGCCGAGGGTCGCGTGTGTGTAGCCGGGGGTGAAGTGGCGCTCCGGCCCCTCCTGGTCGTGGACCGACGCGACGCCCAGGAGAGGGAGGAAGTCGGCGAACCCCCATTCGAGCGACGGCACCGAGAGCAGCAGCGTCCCGCCCGGCTTCAGGACGCGATGGATCTCGGCCAGGACCGGCCGGTCGTCGGGGCAGTGCTCGAGGACGTCGGCCAGGAGGACGGTGCCGAAGGTGGCGGGCGGAAAGGGAAGCGTCAGGGCATCCGCGCGGCACGGATGGACGGCCCGGCCCGCCCAGGCCAGGGCCGAGAGGTCGAGGTCGGCAACGACGACCGGAGGTAAGCGAGCGAGCAGGTGACGCGCGTAGTAGCCGAGCCCGGAGCCCAGATCGAGCGCCGGCCCCGTCGCGCCCGCCAGGAACTCTTCGAAGACCGGCAGCTTCTCCGCCGTCGCGAGGTCGATCTCGACCAGCCGGTCGGCGGCCGAAGCTGCAGGTTCCGTCAAGGAGTGGCGGCTCCGTCGGGCCTCGCGCAGCGATTGGCAGCGCCCCACCTTCGACCTTCGTAGGAGCCCAGCCGGTCCCGGCGCGCCCCCGAAAGAGCGGAGCGAGGCCCGACGAAGCCGCTCCCGGCGCCCGGGCTCATCGACGCGAGAGGAGCGCGGCGAGCTCGGCGGCCCGCCGGTTGATCGAGGAGAGGAGGACGCCGCAGGTCATGGCGAGGGCGCCGAGGATGAAGAGGCCGGCGGCGAGGATGGCCATCGGCACCCGCAGCACCTGGCCGGTCTTCAGGTACTCGGCGATGACCACCCCGCCGCTCAGGAACGAGAGGAGGAGGAGGCCGAGGGCCAAGGTGCCGAAGAAGGTGAGCGGCCGGTAGTCGCGGAAGAAGGCGAGGATGGCGATGAGGATGCGCGTGCCGTCCCTGAAGGTGCGCAGCTTGCTCGCGCTCTCCTCGGGCCGCGCGCGGTAGAAGACCGGCACCTCGGCCACCCGGAAGTGGTTGACCAGCGCCTGCATCGACAGCTCGGCCTCGACCTCGAAGCCCTGGGCGATGAGCGGCGAGGTCTTGAGGAAGCGCTGGGTGAGGAGGCGATAGCCGGAGAAGAGGTCGCGGGTGCGGATGCCGAAGAGGAGGCGGACGAGGAGGATGAAGAGGCGGTTGCCGAAGCCGTGGCCGACGGGGAAGGCGCCGTCGGCGGAGGTCTTCAAGCGGGTGCCGATCACCATGTCGGCCCCGGCGGCGGCCGCCAGCAGCTCGTGGACGGCCTCTGCGGGATAGGTGTCGTCGCCGTCGACCATCACGTAGTAGTCGGCGGGGGCGGCGGCGCGGAAGCCGGAGAGGAGCGCGAAGCCCTTGCCCTTGCGGGTCTCTTCGATCACCCGCGCGCCGGCCGCCCGCGCCAGCTCGGCGGTGCCGTCCCGCGAGACGTTGTCGACGACGACGATCTCTGCGCCGGGGAGGGCGGCGCGGAAGTCGGCGACCACCTTGGCGATCGTCGCCGCCTCGTCGTGGCAGGGGATGATGACGGCAACGCTCGGCGCGGCGGAGGGAGGGGGCGAGGGATCGGGGCTCGTCACGGTCGCTCTTTCAGGGCTTCCCCGTAGATCTCCTCGTAGGCGGCGGCGGTCGCCTCCCACGACCAGCGGTCCTCGGCCCAGGCGCGCGCCCGCTGCGCCAGCGCCCCCCGCGCCGCGGGGTCCGCCGCCAGCGCCTCCACGGTCTCCTCGAGCTCGGCCAGCGTATCGCAAGAGGCAGCGGCGGCGCGATCCAGCCAGCGTTCGTAGCCGGGGTCCCAGAGGAGCGCCACCGGCAGTCCGGAAGCCATCGCCTCCTGGAGCGCCAGCGGGAAGCCCTCGCCCGCCGACGGGTTGATCATGAGGTCGGCGGCGGCGTAGAGCTCGGGCATGCGCTCGTGCGGCAGGACCCCCAGGTTGACGACGTCCGCGGGCAGGCGGCGGGCGGCGCCGCAGACGACCAGCCGGAAGCCGCGGCGCGGCCGCTCCAACATCCACTCGAGGTTCTTCTTCTCGCTCTGGCGGCCGACGAAGAGCGCCAGCACCTCGTCCTCCGGCAGGCCGAGCGAGCGCCGCAGTGGGCGGCGGTCGCCCGCGGGCCGCGGGCGGAAGGCCTGGCCGTCCACCCCGTTGCCGACGAAGGCGACCCGGCGGCCGGGGAAGCGCGCCTCCAGCCACGCGATCACCCGCGCGTTGTAGGAGGTCAGCCTGGAGGCGCGGCCGACGACGCGGTCGCCCACCGTCTTCCAGGCGGCGCGCTGGATGGCGTTGACGGCGGCGCTCCGGTAGGGGACGAAGCCGACGTGCTCGGTCAGCACGAGAGGCCGGCGGCGGGAGCGGGCGAGCCGCGCCGCCCACACGCTGGTGGCGTAGAGGGAGCCGTGGGCGTGGTAGAGGTCGGCCTCCCGCGTCGCCCGGCGGGCGGCGGCGATCCCCGGCCCGTAGGGGAGCGGCCAGGGCACCCCCCGGCCCTCGCTGGCGTGGAGCGCCGGCAGGCGGTGGACGGCGACTCCCTCCTCCAGGGCGACCCCGCGCGCTCCCTCCCAGGCCGCCGTCACCACCGTCACCCGGTAGCGGCGGGCGAGGTGGCGGGCGAGGGTCTGCACCATGACCTCGAGGCCGCCCGGGTGCGGCGGATAGTTGTGGCAGAAGAGGGCGACATGCATGCGCCGCTCTAGGCCTGGTAGACGATCCAGACCACCGCCAGGCCCCAGAGGACCATGTTGATCAGGAAGGGCGGATCTCCGAGAATGGCCTCCGTCGGATTGCGCTCCCCGGGCAGCTGGTACATCAGGTAGAGATAGCGGAAGATGCCGAAGAGCACCAGGGGGAGGGTGTAGACCAGGTGCTGCGTGTGGTACTTCTCGACCGTTTCGGGAGCCAGGGTGTAGAGGGCGTAGGCGACCACCGACGAGGCGGTGACGACGTTGATCATCTGGTCGAGGAAGGCCGGGCTGTAGTGGTAGAGCACCCGCCGCTGCTCGGTCGCTCCATCCGCCAGGAGCGTCAGCTCGTGGCGCCGCTTCGAGAAGGCGAGGAAGAGCGAGAGGAAGATGGTGCACAGGATAAGCCAGCTCGACACCTGCACCCCCGTGGCCGCCGCGCCGCCCAGGACGCGCAGCACGAAGCCGAAGCTGATCGACATCACGTCCAGGATCACCACGTGCTTGAACCAGCCGGTGTAGAGGAGGTTGAGGGCGATGTAGCCCGCGATGCTGAGGGCGAATTCCCGCCCGAGGACGAGGCCGCTCGCGAGCGCCGCGCCGGCGAGGATCACCGTCGCCGCGACCGCCGTGGGGACTCCCAGCGTGCCGGCCGCCAGCGGCCGCCGGCGCTTCAGGGGATGCCGGCGGTCCTCCTCGCGGTCGCGGATGTCGTTGACCAGATAGATGGCGCTGGAGGCGAGGCAGAAGGCCGCCAGGGCGAGGAGCGCCCGCTCGACCGCCGGGGCGTTGCCGAGCAGGCGGCCGAAGATGAGCGGCGCGAGGACGAAGAGGTTCTTCGTCCACTGGGTGGGCCGCATGGAGCGCACGAGGGGGGCGATCACGGCGCGTATTCTATGGGACGGGCCGAAGTCGCTGGCGAAAGAGCAGCAAGGCGGTTTCGGGCCGTGGCTCAATTGGGCCTCGCTCCGCTCCTTCGGGGGCGCGCCCCGGATCGGTGGTGCTCCTCCGTAGGTAGAACGTGGGGCGCTGCCAGTCGCTGCGCGAGGCCCAATTGAGCCACGATCGCACCGTCGATCCCGGACCGGCAGAAACTCTATGGCGCTGGCGGCGGCCGGGGCCTCGCTGGGTGCTGGCGGCGGCGCTCTTGGTTTGGCTTTGGGTGTCGCTCCCCCTGGCGCTCGGGGCGCGCACCTTCTTTTTCCGCGACGTCTTCTCGATCCACCTGCCGCTCAAAGCTTTCGGCGCCGCCGAGCTGGCGGCGGGCCGCATCCCCGCCTTCAATCCGACCCTGGGGATGGGGCAGCCGTTCCGCGGCAACCCCCAGGCGCTGGCCTTCTATCCCGGCAACGTCCTCTACCTCCTGCTGCCCTTCTGGAGCGCCTTCAATCTCCACTTCGCCCTCCATTGGCTGCTCGCGCTGGCAGCGATGACGGCCCTGGCGCGCGGGCTGGGCATGAGCCGGGCGGCGGCGCTCGCCTCCGGTCTCACCTACGCCGGCTCGGGATGGGCGCTCTCCGGCCTCAGCTTCTACCACGTGGTGGCCGTCACCGCCTGGTGGCCGCTCGTCCTCCTGGGCGGCACGCGCGGAGGCCGGCGGGGGATCGCCCTGGGCGGCGTTGCCTGCGGCTTGGCGCTCCTCGGCGGCGAGCCGACCGTCGCGGCGCTCGGTATGGCGCCCCTGCTCCTGGTGGCGCTGTCCCGGCACGGCGCCCGCCGCGGCCTCGTCACCACGGCGGCGATCGGCGCCCTGGGGGCGCTCGTCGCCCTGCCGCAGCTGGTGGCCACGGCGCGGGTCCTCCCCTTCACCTTCCGCGGCGCCCACGGCCTGCCGCCGGAGGAGGTGGGCTTCTACGCCCTCCATCCCGTCCGTCTCTTGGAGCTCGCGCTGCCGCTCCCCTTCGGCCATCCCGGCGAGCTCGGGGCGCTGCGCTTCTGGGGCGGCAGCCTCGTCCCCGTCCTCCCCCTCATCCTCTCCCTCTACTTCGGCGCCGTCGGGCTCGCCCTGGCGCTCGCCGGAGCGCGCCGCCAGCGGAGTCAGGGGAGCCCGCGCGCCTGGGCGGCTCTCGCCGTGGCGGGTCTCGGCGCGGCGTGGGCCGGCGGGATCTGGAGCCGGCCGCTGGCGCTCCTCTCGGCGGGCCTTTTCCGCTATCCCGAGAAGTTCCTTTTCTGGACGGCCCTCGCGGCGGCGCTCCTCGCCGGCTGGGGCCTCGAGGAGGTCCTGGCGAGGCCGCGGCGCTGGTCGCTCGCGGTCGCCGCCGGAGCCGCCGCCGCTCTCGCGCTGGCGGCGCTCGCGACCATCTCCCTGCCGGCGCTGGCGCGCTGGGCGGTGGCGGCCGGGGTTCCACCCGGAATGGGCGAGGCCCGCGCCGGCCTCTGGGTGCGGCAGCTCCTCCTCCTCGGCTTGCTGCTGGCGGCGGCGGCGTGGGCGGCGCGCCGGCGGAGCGCGGGCGGGCTCCTCCTCGTCCAGCTCGCGGCCCTCCTGCAGCTCTCTCCGCTGGTGCTGACCGACTCGACGGCCGGCCTCGCGGCGCCCTCCCCCTGGGCGGCGCGCCTCGGCCGCGGAACCGCGGTCGTCGACGGCACCGAGCCGTGGCCCTTCTTTCCGCCGCCGCCGGAGTACCGCATCCTCGGCGACTCGCTGGCCGTCCGCAACCGCCTCGCCGCCCTCGACCTGAACGCCGCCCCCGGCGTCCTCCACGGCCTGACCTATCCGCTGGCGCCGGACATCGACGGCTTCGCCAGCCCGCTCTACACGCTGACGGTGCGCAACCTCCCCCACCTCGACTGGACCAAGCGCGTGAGCTGGATGCGCTCGTCGGGAGTGCAGGCCGTGGTGCTGGCGGCCGACCCGGGGGTGCAAGGTCTCGAGAGGATCGACGCCGCGAGCCGCTTCGGCGTCGTCACCGGCCTCTACCGGGTGCGCGACCCGGCGCCGGAGGCCTGGTGGCCGCAAGGGGTGACGGCGGTGGCCGGCCCCATGGAGGCTTTCGGAGCCGTCAGCCGCGCGAACGACCCCGTCGCCCAAGTGGCGGTGCCGGGCCGCCTCGCCCACGATCCGAGGGGCCGCCTGCGGCTGCTCGCCTTCCAGCCGGACCGGGTGGTGCTGGAGACGGAAGGGGGAGGCGGCGTCGCGGTGATCCGCCGCGCCTTCGAGCCCCTCCTCGTCGCCAGCTCCGGCGGCCAGCGTCTCGCCACGCTCCCCGTCAACCTCGACCTGACCGGAGTGATCGTGCCGCCCGGCCGCCGGCGTGTGGTCCTCGAGGTCTCCGCCTGGCCGGAGGCCGTGGCCGGCGCCATCGCCCTCCTCGCTCTCGCCGCGGCGCTGATCGTCGGCCTCTGGCCTGGATCGAGCGGTCTCCAGAGAAAGCCCGTATGAAGCGGTTCCTCCCTGCAGCGCCCCTCTTCATTCTCCTCGTCTGGGTGGCGCTGCCCCTCGCGCGCGGCGCCGAGACGCTCTTCCTCCGCGACGTCTTGAACACCCATCTGGAGATGAAGTGGAGCCAGGCGGAGGCCATGCGCCAGGGTTTCTTCCCGCTTATCGATCCCTACCGCGCCGGCGGCCAGCCGCTCGCCGGCAATCCCAACGCCGTCCCCTTCTACCCGGACAACCTCCTCTATCTCCTGTCCTCTCCCTTCTGGGCCCTCAACGCCCACTTCTGGATCCATCTCCTCCTCGCCCCCTTCGCCTTCTACTGGCTGGCCCGCACCTGGGGCCTCGCGCGAGAGCCCGCCTGGGCCGCCGCCGTCTGCTACACCCTGAGCGGCTTCTTCCTCTCCCACCTCTCCTTCTACAACCTCATCGCCGGAGCCACCCTGGCCCCCGCCTTCATCGCCGCCACCCTGACGCTGCCCAACCGCCGCTGGGCCGCCCCCCTCCTGGCCATCCTCTGGACCCTCCTCCTCCTGGGCGGAGATCCCCTCCTGGCCCTCCTCGCCCTCCTCCTCTCTCTCGCCGCCCTCCTCACCACCGGAGGGCGGATGGGGCCAGCGCCACCACCTTCTACCACTGCGAAGCCGCGGGCCTTCGAGGCGCCGCAGCGAGACGAGCTGGCCCCATCCGCCCGGCCCACTCCGCGCCTCTTCTTCCTCTTTTTCTTCGCCCTCCTTGCCGGCACTCTTCTGGCAACCCCCCAGCTCGTAGAGTTCGCTCGCATCCTGCCCGCCTCCTTCCGAGGCCACTGGGGGTACACGGCAGCCGTAGCGACAGTCGCCAGCTGGGACCCGCGCCAAGCGGCGGAATGGCTCCTCCCCTTCCTGTTCGGCCGGCCCGACCTCATAGGCCCCGGCGGCTTCTGGGGCAGCCGCTTTTTCACCGACGTGCCCCCCTACTACCTCTCGCTCTATCCCGGCCTCCTGACCCTCGCCCTTGTCGCCGCCTCCGGAAGACCGCGATCCCGCGCTGCCTACTGGGCCTGGGGAGCGGTGGCCGCCGGGATCTTCTTCGCCCTCGGCCGCTTCAATCCGCTGGCTGCCTGGCTCTTCGCCCTGCCCGGCGGCGGCGCGCTGCGCTATCCCGTCAAGCTCTGGCTGCCGGTCGCCATCGGCGCCAGTCTCCTCTGCGGTCTGGGCTTCGAGCGCCTCGCCGACGAGGCCGGGAGGCGCTGCCTCCGGCGCGCGCTCGCTGTTCTCGCGGTCGTTCTAGCGGCCCTCTGGATCTACCTGACCTTCCTTCCCGGCCTTTCGCTGCCGCGGCTCCGCGGCTTGATCCCCGCCGGCTTCCCCGATTCCTTCGTCGCCAACGAACGACTGCGCTGGGCCGGCCTCTGCCTCGTCTCGCTCCTCCTCCTCGCCGCCCTCGCCGCCGCCATGCGGCTCCTGCGCTTCCGTCCCGCCGCCGGGGGTGCGCTGCTCCTCGCCATCCATGCGCTCGCCCAGATCCTCCTCCTGCGCCCGCTCTACCCGACCGATGCCGTGATCCCCTACCGCATCCCGCCGCCGGCCCTCGACCTCCTGCCGCCGGGGATGACAGTCGTCAACGGCTCCTTCACCCATCTCTTCGGACCCTCGAACCTCGACCGCGGCAGCTTCCCCGCCCCCCGCACCCTGTGGCTCGAGCGGCGGGCCTCCTACGAGCTCTACCCGTCGGCCGGGCCGATGTGGAAAAGGCGCTACGAGCTCAACGCCTCCCCCGAGGGCCTCGACTCCTTCCTGACGCGGATGTCGCAGGGGGCGGTGGGAGGATCGAGCGACGCCGACCGGGTGCGGCTTCTCGCCGCCTGGGGCGTCGGCCGCCTGCTGCTCGACCGACCGCTCGCCGCCGGCACGCGCGGCGCGCAACTCTTGCGACAGCTCCCGAGCTTCGGCGGCGAGCTCGACGTCTACGCGATCGTCGATCCCGCCCCCGAGGTTTATCTCGCGCGACAGGTCTTCGAGGCGCCGCACCTGAACGCCGCCTACCGTCTGCTGATCGATCCCCGCTTCGACCCCGCGAAGGACGCCGTCATTCCCAGCGTTCCTGGAGAACTCTCGGTGCGGGCTCCAGGGAGCGGCATCGCGCGCCTCCGCCGCCGCGGCCCGGAGAGCCTGGAAGCCGAGGTGGACGTTGCGTCCGCGGGGCTCCTGGTGATTCAGCGCGCCCACCTGCCGCTGTACCGCGCGACGGTCGACGGCCGGCCGGCGCCGATCGTCATCGCCAACCTGCAGCGCATGGCCGTCGCCGTGCCCGCCGGGCGTCATCGGGTGCGGGTGTGGATCGACCGCCGGCCGCTGGCGGCGTCCATGCTCGGGGTGGCGGCGGGCCTCGTGGGGCTGGCGGGGTTGGTCTGGAGACGGCGTGTAAGATAGCGCCCCTGTCATGGCCGGCAAGGTGAAGAGGAAGCGGCTCCGGAAGGTGCTGATCGCCAACCGGGGGGAGATCGCCGTGCGGGTGCTGCGCGGCCTGCGCGAGCTCGGGATCCGCGGCGCCGTTATCTACTCGGAGGCCGACCGCCGGTCGCTGCCCGTGCTGCTCGCCGACGAGGCCTATCCCATCGGCCCGGCGCCGTCGCGCGAGAGCTACCTGCGGGCCGGCGCCATCGTCGAGCTCGCCGTCGAGATCGGCGCCGACGCCATCCATCCCGGCTACGGCTTCCTCTCCGAGAACGCCGAGTTCGCCCGCCTCTGCCGCGACGCCGGGGTCACCTTCATCGGCCCCTCGCCCGAGGCCATCGCCGCCATGGGCTCGAAGGTCGAGAGCCGGCGGCTGATGAGGGCGGCCGGGGTGCCGGTCGTGCCCGGCGGCCAGGATGCCCTGCCCGACCTCGAAGCGGCGGCCAAGGGGGCCGCGGAGATCGGCTATCCGGTCATGCTCAAGGCCGCCGCGGGCGGCGGCGGCAAGGGAATGCGCAAGGTGGACGCGGCCGGCGACCTCGCCGCCGCCTACCGCGGCGCCCGCTCCGAGGCGGCTGCCAGCTTCGGGGACGACGCGGTCTACCTCGAGAAGTACATCGTGGATCCGCGCCACGTCGAGATCCAGGTGCTGGGGGATCTCCACGGCAAGGTGGTGTCGCTCGGCGAGCGTGAGTGCTCGCTCCAGCGCCGGCACCAGAAAGTACTCGAGGAGGCGCCGTCGCCGGCGGTGACGCCGGACCTCCGGCGCCGCATGGGCGAGGCCGCCGTCGCCGCCGCCTCCGCCGTCGGCTACAGCAACGCCGGGACCGTCGAGTTCCTGCTCGACGCGAGCGGCAGCTTCTACTTCCTGGAGATGAACACCCGGCTCCAGGTCGAGCACCCGGTCACCGAGCTGGTGACCGGCATCGACCTCGTGGCGGCGCAGATCCGCATCGCCGAGGGCGAGCCGCTGGGAGCGGAGTTCGACGGCATCGAGCCGCGCGGCCACGCCATCGAGGTCCGCCTCTATGCCGAGGACCCCTACCAGCGCTTCGCGCCCTCGCCGGGGAGGATCGAGCTCCTCCGCCTGCCCGAGGGGCCCGGGGTGCGCAACGACTGCGGCGTCTACGAAGGCTCCGAGGTGACCATCCACTACGACCCCATGCTCGGCAAGCTCATCGTCTGGGCGGCCGACCGCGAGCGCGCCGTGCGGCGGCTGGAGCGGGCGCTCGCCGAGCTCAGGATCGAGGGCATCCGCACCAACGTGCCGCTCTATCGGGCGATCCTCGCCGACCCCGACTTCCGCGCCGGCCGGCTCGACATCGCCATGCTCGACCGCAAGCTGGCGGCCGGCGAGCTCCGGCCGCCGGAGGGGGACGGGCCGGCGGATCTGGCGATGATCGCCGCCGCCATCGCGCACTTCGAGCGCGCCAGCCGCACGGCGCCGCCGCGCGAGGGGCGCCGCGCCCGCTGGGCCGCGGCCGGCCGGCGCGAGAGCCTGCGGGGCGGCTCATGGAAGTGATCGTCCGCCAGGGCGACCGCGAGGAGCGGGTGCGGGTGCGCCGCGCGGACTCCGCCCACGGCTACGAGGTCACCGTCGGCCATCACACCTACCAGGTCGACGCCGCCGCGGCGGGCGGCCTGCTGAGCCTGCGGATCAAGGGCCGGCAGCACGAGGTCTCGGTGCGCCCGGAGGGCGAAGGGGTCTACCGGGTGACGACCGCCGCCGGAGCCGTCGCCGTCGAGGTCGCGGACCCCCTCACCCACCTCGCCCGCCAGGGTCTCGCCGGCAAGGCCGCCAAGCGCCGCCAGCGCGTCACCGCCTACATGCCGGGCCGCGTCGTCGCCGTCCTCGTCCAAGAAGGCGCCGAGGTCAAGACCGGCCAGGGCATCGTCGTCCTCGAAGCCATGAAGATGCAGAACGAGATTCCCGCCGAGCACGACGGCATCGTCAGCAAGATCCTCGTCCAACCGGGCCAGGCGGTCGAGGGCGGGGACGGGCTGTTCGAGATGGAGTGAGGGCTACAGCAGACATCCTCATTCAATCTGAGCACTTGTTCAATTCGACGTTCCAATCTCAGTCGTCGGGCCGTCCCCGCCCTTCCCAGCGGCGGTGCATCCACAGCCACATCTCCGGCCTTTTGCGGACCTCGCGCTCGATGAGCGCGAGGTACTTTGTCGTCAGCGCGGCGACCGCCTCGTCGCCCTCGCCCTCGGGGTAGATCGGCGGGTGGGCGACGAAGCGGTAGCGGCCTCCGGGCTCGGGATAGGCGAACATGGCGAGGACGGGCGCTCCGGTGCGCAGCGAGAGCTTGGCGAGGATCGGCGTCGTCAGCGCGGGCTGGCCGAAGAAGGGGAGCGAGATCCCCTCGCGGGCCTGCACCCGCTGGTCCATGAGGACCCCCGCCCAGCCGCCCGCCGCCATCACCTGCAGCAGCTTGCGGACGGCGCGCTGCTTGGGGACGTTCTGGTTGCCGAAGCGCTCGCGCAGGTGGACGAGCTCGCGGTCGAGGTGGGGGTTGTCGGCCGGCCGGCCGACGACGTGGAGGGACTCC
>Ga0209626_1000174_pt1 | contig 13633 bp, 15 predicted proteins | sample JacPinW_OM1H0_M2_FD_187962 | JGI IMG/M metagenome (GOLD analysis project Ga0209626, IMG submission 187962) | Forest soil microbial communities from Algoma, Ontario, Canada - Jack Pine, Ontario site 1_JW_OM1H0_M2 (SPAdes) (version 2) | ecosystem: Environmental > Terrestrial > Soil > Boreal... | reverse complement strand
CGATACCTGGCTGAAGGCACGCGACCCCGTGAGCGGCATCCGCGATTTCGAGGCGCTGGAGGCGCTCGCGCATGCGCACGGCCTGGTGTTCGCCGCCGACCACGCCATGCCCGCCAACAACCGCTTGCTGGTGTGGCGCCGGCTCACCGGGCGCGCGGCTTAGCGTAGAGTGCGCGCATGGACCCCGAGATGTTGCGCGAGATCCGCGAAGCCATCCGCGCCATTCCCGACTATCCGAAACCGGGCGTCACGTTCCGCGACATCACGACACTGCTGGGGAATGCGCGCGTTTTCCGTGCCGTCGTGGACCAGCTGGTACAGCCGTGGCGCGGTGCGCACATCGATCGCGTCGCCGGGATCGAGGCGCGCGGATTCATTCTCGGCGGCGCGATCGCACATCAGCTGTCGGCGGGCTTCGTCCCCATCCGCAAGAAAGGCAAGCTCCCGTATGCCACGGTGCGGGTCGCCTACTCCCTGGAGTACGGGCTCGATGAAATGGAAATGCATCGCGACGCCGTCGGCCCCGATGAGCGCATCATTCTCGTGGACGATCTGATCGCAACCGGGGGCACGGCCGAGGCCGCCGTGAAATTGCTGCGCTCCCTCGGAGCCCGGATCCTTGCGGCCTGCTTCATCATCGACCTGCCCGAGCTCGGCGGGTCGGCGCGCCTGGCGGCCCTGCAGGTGCCGGTGCACACGCTTGTTGCCTTTCAGGGACACTGACCACCGCGGTCCGGACCGCGCAGATTATGTTGTTTTTCAACAGGATACAAGCGCCGCAAGGCCAACATTACGTTGCAGTCATACGGCACTTGCGCGACCTGAATCCAGTCATAATACGCCCGCCTTAGCTTCCTACTTTTATTCCTTTGGAGAGCAAATCGATGTTCAAGAAGCTCGTCCCAGTCGTTGCCCTGGCCCTGCTCGCGGGTCCGGTGTTCGCCGCTGACGCACCGGCCACCGCGCCGGCCGCCGAGCAGCCCGCGGCCCCGGCCAAGTCTCATCACAAGAAGCACCACAAGAAATCCACCAAGGCCGGCGCCTCGACGACCGATCAGTCGAACGCGCCTGCCAAGTAACCGTCATTTGTTTGACTGAAGGTTACTGAGCCCCGCCCGCAAGGCGGGGCTCTTGTTTTTGGGCCTCCCGCTTGCCGCCGCGAGTGGGGGCTTGCGGCTTTCCTCAAAACGGGTTCAAATTTGATCCCATGGATGGGACGCAGCAGGCCGCAATACACCAGGCGCTGGTTGCCGTACAACATGCCGTGACGAGCATGAGTTTCCCGAGCTGCGATCAGGAGGATCTGATCGAAGCCATAGATCGGGTCGAAGAGCAGCTGCACGCCAACCACCCGAACGTGGCTCTCATGTGCCGCTTCCTCAACTCCATCGCGAGAAGCCTGCGCGCGCAGCCGGAAGCACGCGACGCCTGCCTCGTCATCGAGGACGCGATCGGCAAGGCCGGCATGCCGAGCACCTGGCAATCGGGAATCTGATCACCCCGACAGCGCGCACCCGCCTTGCTCGTCGCAAGGAGCGCGGCACTTACGATCGCGATACGGTGAACGCCATCCTCGATGAGGCGTTGTTCTGCCACCTGGGTTTCACCGTGGACCGTCAGCCGTACGTGCTGCCGACCGTGCACGCGCGCGTCGGGGAACTGCTGTATGTCCACGGCTCGGTTGCGAACCGCATGCTGAAGACGCTGCAGGGCGGCGCCAGCGTGTGCGTGACCGTCACGCTCCTGGACGGGCTGGTGCTGGCACGCTCGGCCTTCCACCACTCGATGAACTACCGCTCGGTGATGGTGCTCGGGACGGCCCGCGAGCTCACCGACCCGGCGGAAAAGCGCGGCGCGCTCACCGCCATCGTCAATCGAGTCATGCCCGGCCGGGCCGCCGCGGTGCGCTCACCCGACACCCAGGAGCTGAAGGCGACCATCGTGCTGAGCCTGCCCATCACGGAAGTCTCGGCCAAGATCCGCACCGGCCCGCCGCTGGATGTTGAAGCAGACTACGCCCTGCCGTGCTGGGCGGGCGTGCTGCCCCTCAAGCTGACGGCGCTGGCGCCGGTCCCCGACCCACGGCTCCCCGCCGGGGTCGCGGTGCCCGAGGCCGTCGCGGCCTGGTCGCGGGGCAACGGCCGCTGAGCTGAGGCGGCCGCGGGCCGGGCGCGCGGCGCTAAGTCGCGCGGGCGTTGCGTTCGCTCGCGGGCGCGGTCTAAGTTGCGCCTCAATGTTCGCGCCTCTCTCCCAGGCTCTCATTCTGCTCGCCGGGTCCGTGTTGCTGGTGACGGTCGCGCGGCGCCTGGCGCTGCCCACCAGCGTGGCTTACCTGGTGGTCGGCCTGGTGCTCGGACCCCACGCGCTCGGCGTGCTGTCGGATTCGGGTGCGACGCGACTGCTGGCCGAGCTCGGCGTGGCGTTCCTGCTGTTCACGCTGGGGCTGGAGTTCTCGCTCCCGCGCATGCTCGCCATGCGCCGCGAGGTGTTCGGACTTGGAGCCGCCCAGGTCATCGCCACCGCCGGCGTGTTCGCACTCTTGGGGCACCTGCTCGGCATTGCGTGGCTCATCGCGATCGTGCTGGGGGGCGCGGTGGCGATGAGCTCGACCGCCATCCTGCTGCAACAACTCACCGAGCGCGCCGAGCTCAACCGCACGCACGGGCGGCTCGCGTTCAGCATGTTGCTGTTCCAGGACCTGGCGTTCGTGCCGTTCCTCGCCCTGGGTGGCGCGCTGGTGACCGGACAGAATCACTTCCAGCTGAGTGGCAGCGTCGTGGCGGTGATCGGCGGGGTGCTCGCGATCGCGGTGGTGCTGGCGGCCGGGCGCTGGCTGCTGCGGCCACTGTTTCACGAGATCGCCCATAGCCGCCTGCGTGAGCTGTTCACGCTGGCGGTGCTGCTGGTGGTGCTCGCCTCGGCGTGGGTGTCGCACATCGCCGGTCTGTCGTTCGCCCTCGGCGCGTTCCTGTCGGGGATGATGCTCGCCGAGACCGAATACCGGCACCAGATCGAAGCGGTCATCCGCCCGTTTCGCGACATCCTGCTCGGGCTGTTCTTCATCTCCGTGGGCATGCTGCTCGACATGCACCTGCTCGGGCGCGTCAGCGAGCTCGGCATCGTGTTGCTCATGCTGCTCACGCTGGTGATGCTCAAGGCGACCATCGCCGCGCTGGTCACCCGCCCGTTCGCCGCCACGCGCTTCAAGGCGCTGCGCACCGGCATCGTCATGTCCATCGGCGGTGAGTTCGGGGTCGCGCTGTGCACCATCCTGCTGCAGGCCGGGCTGGCCCCTGAAGGCCTCGGCGAGCCGCTGCTGGTCGCGATCGTGCTGTCGATGCTGCTCAGCCCGCTGATCCTCAACAACAACAAGCGCGTCGCGCGCTGGCTGCTGCGCGAGCAGGCGCCGGCGCACACCGCCAGCGAGCGTGAGGAGGCTGCCACCCATGAAATCGGCCGGCGCGAGCACGTCATCCTGTGCGGCTTCGGCCGCGTCGGCCAGAACGTGGCGCGGGTGCTGGAATCGCAGGGATTCGAATACATCGCGCTCGACCTCGACCCGGCGCGCATCCGCGCCGCGCGCCAGGCCGGGGACCCGGTCGTGTTCGGCGATTCCTCGGACGAGGAGCTGCTCACGAAAATCGGGCTGCGGACCGCCAGCGCGGTCGTCATCAGTTTCTCCGATCCCGCCACCTCGATCGGCATCCTGCACAGCGTGCGCCGCCTGCGGCCCGAGGTGCCGGTGCTGGTGCGCACCCAGGACGATGCCCGCATCAAGGAGCTGCAGGATGCCGGCGCCACCGACGTCGTTCCGGAAACCTTCGAAGCGAGTCTCATGTTGGTCTCGCACGTGCTGATGCTGCTGCACGTGCCGGTGGCGCGCGTGGTGCGCACCCTGGACGACATCCGCAGCAACCGCTACGCAGTACTGAGAAACATCGTGCGGCGCGGGGATGCGCGCCCGGTCGATGAGATGAGCGAGCACCGCGAGGAGCTGAAGTCCGTGGTCGTGCCTCCGGGAGCGTGGGCGGTGGGCCGCACGCTCATTGAAGTGCGCGACCGCGGTGTCGAGGTGACCTTCACCGGCGTGCGGCGCCAGGGAATCCTCGGGCGCGAGCCCGCCGGCGACACGGTGCTGCGCGACGGGGACATTGTCGTGATTTACGGTCAGCCTGAAGAGCTGGAGCGTGCCGAAGCGGTGCTGCTGGCCGGATGACTTAAGCGCGCCCCACGGCGCACCGGCCCGCTAAGATATACGGCGCCTTTTGGATCTGGAGTCGCCCGCATGCACAAGAGCCGCCTCGGCGGATTCATCATCGATTGCAACAGCGACGATCTGGATGCGGCCGCACGCTTCTGGAGTGCGGCGCTGGGACTCGCGGCGGAGTCGCCCGCCGGCGCCCGGGACGCGCTATACCGCACTCTGGAAACCGGCGCCGATCAGCCGCACCTGGAGGTGCAGCGGGTCGCTCACCCGAGCCGCGTGCACCTGGACATCGAAGCCGATGACATCGAGGCCGAAGTGGGCCGGCTCGAGAAGCTCGGCGCCCGGCGCATCGGCCCGGTTGGAACCTGGTATGTGATGGCAGCGCCCACCGGCCAGCACTTCTGCGTGGTGCGCGCGCAGCGCACCGATTTCGACGCCAAAGCCAACACCTGGAACGACTGAAGGTGGACCGCAACGACATCCACTTTCCGCCCAAGCACGAGCCGTTGCGCGAGGATGTGCGTGCGCTCGGCGCGCTCATGGGCGAGATTCTGCGCGAGCAGGGTGGCGAGCAGCTGTTCGAGCTGGTGGAGCTGGACCGCCTCGCCGCCATCCGCGGCCGCTGCGGCGAGCCCCAGGCGCGCGCCGAGCTCGCGGCCGGCGTGCGCGACCGCCCGCCGGCGCTGGCGCGCGACGTGGTGCGCGCCTTCTCCACCTGGTTCCAGAGCGTCAACCTGGCGGAAAGGGTGCACCGCATCCGGCGCCGCCGCGAGTACCTGCTCAAGGACAGTCAGCGGCCGCAACCCGGCGGCGTGGAGGATGCGATCGCCGCGCTCAAGAGCCAGGGCCTGCGCGCGGCGCAGGTCCTCGAGCTCATCGGGAGTCTGTCCATCGAGCCGGTGTTCGCGCCTCATTCAACCGAGTCCAGCCGCAGAACGCTGCTGCGCAAACAGCAGCGTATCGCACAGCGCCTGCTCGAACGCCTCGACCCGACCCTGACGCCGAACGAAGCCCGCGGCGTCTGGAACAGCATCCGCATGGAGCTGACCGCGGCGTGGCAGACCGAGGAGCTGCCGCGCGAACGGCTCACGGTCGCGGATGAACGCGAGCAGATCCTGTTCTACCTGGTGGAGGTCCTGTACCGCGTGGTGCCGGCGTTCTACGAGGAAATCGCCCAGGCGCTGGAGAAACTCTACGGCACGGACGCCGGCGCTGCCCGGGTGCCGGCTATCCTGCACTTCGGATCCTGGGCGGGTGGCGACATGGACGGCAATCCCGACGTGCACGCCAAGAGCATCCGCGAGGCGCTGGCGCGCCAGCAGCAGGTGATCGTCAACCGCTATTTCGAGGAGTGCCAGCACATCGCACAGCGCCTGTCGCAGAGCGCCAGCCGCGTGCCGGTGGCCGCCGAACTGACCAAGCGGGTCGAGCAGTACACGCGCCTCTTGCCGGGGGCGCGCGCCATCACCCCGGTGCGGCACGACCGCATGCCCTACCGCGTGTTCCTGGCGCAGCTCGGCGAGCGCCTGCGCAGCACCTACGAAGGCCGGGCGAGCGGTTACGAGAGCGCGCGGCAGTTCCGCGACGATGTGTCGCTGATCGCCACGAGCCTCAAGGCCAACCAGGGCGCGAACGCCGGCCTGTTCTACGTCGAGCGTCTGCTGCGCCGGATCGACACCTTCGGATTTCACCTGGCGACGCTCGACGTGCGCCAGCACGCCAGCGTTCTGCACGAGGTCGTGGCGCACGGCTTCGACGACCCGCTGTGGCTCGGCCGCAGCAGCCGCGAGCGCCGCGACCGGCTCGCCCAGGCGCTGGAGAAGGATCGCGGACCGGTCGCGGAGCTCGATGCGGTCGGCAAGCGCCATCTCGCGGTGTTCGACGCCATCATTCAGGGCCGCCACCGCTATGGCCCGGACGCCATCGGTTACTTCATCGTGAGCGGCGCCAGCGGCGCGGACGATGTGCTCGCGGCGCTGCTGCTGGCGCGCTGGGCCGAGGCCTACGACAAGCACACCGGGGAGGTGGCGCTCGACCTCGCGCCGCAGTTCGAAACCGCGCAGGCGCTCGCCGCGTGCGGCCGCACGATGCAGGAGCTGCTCGCCGATCCGCTGTATCGGCGGCATCTGGATGCGCGCGGGCGGCGCCAGTGTGTGCTGATCGGATACTCCGACAGCAACAAGGAAACCGGCGCCTGCGCCTCGCGCTTCATGATTCACCAGGCGCAGCACGACCTGGCGCAGGTGCTCGCCACCGCCGGCGAGCGAGCCGTCATTTTCCACGCCCGCGGTGGCAGCATCGCGCGCGGCGGCGGGCGCATTGAAGCCCTGGTGCACGCCGCCCCCGCCGGGGCAGTGGACGGGGTGCTGCGGATCCGCGAACAGGGCGCAACCATCAAGCAGGGCTACCCACTGCGTCCCATCGCCATGCGCACCCTCGAGCGCGCCTTCAATGCGTTGAGCCTCACGACCGCGGCGTGCCGCAGCGAGCAGCTGCCGCCCGACTCGGCCGATCAGCTGGAAATCGCCGCGCTGCTCGCGCAGGAGAGCCGCGCCGTCTACCGCCGCCTGGTCTACGAGCAGGCGCAGTTCTACGAGTACTTTCAGGCGGTCACGCCCATTGATGTGATCGAGAGAATGCAGATCGGCTCGCGGTCCGTGCACCGCGTGGAAGGCGCAGGGATCGAGGGCCTGCTGCCGGTGCCGTGGGTGTTCGCCTGGGCGCAGACCCGTTACATGCTCCCCGGGTGGTACGGCGCCGGGAGCGGGCTGCGCGCCGCGCTGGCAAAGTTCGGGCTGCCGCGGCTGCGCGCAACCTGCGGCAGCTGGTTCTTCCTGCGCAACATGCTCGATGACGTCGAGACCATGCTGGCGCGGTCGGATCCGGAGATCGCGCGCTACTACGACGAGCTGGTGCCGGAACCGCTGCGGCGCTTCTCCGCCGAGATCCGCAGCGAGTTCGAGAGCGCCTGCGAGCAGATCCTCGCCGTCAGGGACAGCCGCGCGCTGCTCGATTCCGATCCGACGCTGCAGCGCTCGATCCAGCTGCGCAATCCCTACCTCGATCCCATCAACCTGATGCAGGTGGATCTGCTGCAGCGCTGGCGCGCCGGGGGACGCACGGACCGCGACCTGTTCGAGGCGCTGCTGGCGAGTGTCGCAGGCATCGCCCAGGGCCTGCAGAGCACCGGTTGAGCGGCGCGGTGCACTCCATCACCATCCGTCCCGCCTCCGGGAGCGACCTGCCGCAGGTGCTGGCATTCATCCGCGAGCTCGCCGTGTACGAACATCTCGAGCACCAGGTGGTGGCGACCGAAGCGGACCTCGGCACGGCGCTGTTCGGCCCGCGCGCCTTTGCGGAAGTGGCGTTCGCGTGTCTGGATGGCACGCCGGTGGGCTTTGCGCTGTTCTTCCACAACTTCTCGACGTTCCTCGGCAAGCCCGGCCTCTATCTCGAGGACTTGTTCGTGCGGCCGGAAGCACGCGGGCTTGGCGTCGGCAAGCGCCTGCTCGCCTGGCTCGCCCGCACGACGCTCGAGCGCGGCTGCGCGCGGCTCGAGTGGGCGGTGCTCGACTGGAATAAACCCTCGATCGGGTTCTATGTGAGTCTCGGGGCGGTCGCGCAGGATGAGTGGACCACGTTCCGGCTCACCGGAGCGGCCCTGGAGCGGCTCGCGGGCCGGCAGTAGACGCCGGGGCTCACGAGCCCATCAGCACGGTCGTATCGTAGCTCTCGAATCCCTGGATGGCGCGCGCGTAGGCGTTGAACACCAGTCGCTCGGCCACCTTGTCGGCCCGCGGCGCCAGCAGCATACGCAGCACCACGTCGTCCGCCGGGCGCGTCGCCTCCTCGGCCAGCAACTGTTCGATGACGCGTGTCAGCCGATGGTACAGCTCGTTGACGAAGCGCAGGTGCGCACCGTCGTGCACCTGGTCCGCGTCGGCACCGTAGGTGCCGCGCCCCTCTTCCGCGAGTTCGTGCAGGAACAGATTCAGCAGTCGCGCCTTGTCGACCAGCCGCAGCTCCGTATAGAACTCGATTTCGGAATTGAGGTTCATGCCGGGAAGAAGTCAATGGGCTTGGTGGTGGTGACCGCGTCGACGTCCTTGGGATCGAAGCGGAACAGGCGCACCAGCGCGATGATCTTGCGCTCCAGATCCGGGTCCTTCAGTTCGCTGGAAACGATGCGGCACATGGTCACGTCCCCGGTTGGGGCGATGGTGAACTCGAGCACCAGCTTGCCCTGCAGCTCCGCATTGTCGCGCAGCGCCCGGGCGTACAGGCTGTAGATGCGTCCCTTGTTGCGGTCGAAGACCAGCTCGATCTCCTCGCGCGAGCGGGCGGCCTTGCCGCCGCCACCGCTGCGGGCGGGGCCGCGGCTGTTCAGACCCGAGCGCACGATGCCTGAGGTGACAGCCGTCGTGTCGTGACCGGTGAGCGAGCCGGCCCCGGTGCCAAAGCCGCGGCTGGTGTCCGCGGAAGTGATGCCCCCGCTCCCGGCCCCGACCTTGGAGGTGATGAGCGAGCGCTCGGCGTGCGCGTCGGCGCCGACCGAACCGGAGAGGTTCTTGGTCTCGAGCGGGGTGAGATCCATGACGTCGCGCAGATCCGCGAGCTCGTCCTTGACCTGGTTCAGCTGCTTCTGCGCCTTGTCGCGCGCCCGCTTGCGCTCATCGACCGGCGGCTTCACCACCGCGATTTTCGGCTCGATCTTCGGTTTCTCCTCCTTGGGCACCGGCGGCGGAGGCGGCGGCGGTTTGGGCTTGTTCTCGAGCATCACGCGCGCCAGGCGCTGCGGGACTTCCTCCATCGTCACGCGCTTCGGCGTCGGCAGCAGCGGAAATGCGATGCCGAGCACCAGCAGCACGATCAGCAGCACGCGCAGGATCTTGCGGAAGCGCGCGCTCGACTCCGGATCGCCCTCCCAGGGCAGATCGAAATCGCGGTAATAGGCAGCGATGACCATGTCGCCTTACACCGGCTTGAACTGGCCGGCGGTGACCGGCTTTTCCTTCTGGATGACCGCGAGCGAGATGCGGCCGTAGTCCGCATCCGTGCAGGTCGCCATCACGCGCTTGAGCACCTCGTAGGGCAGCGCCTTGTCCGCCATGATGGTGATCTCGCGCTGCGCGATATCCCGCTCACTGATCTCCCTGCCCACCAGCAGCGGGCGCTTGAGCGCTGCGCGCAGCGGCTCGACCAGCCTCCCCGGCGCGGCGCGGACCTGCGCCACCGTCGCGATGAATTCCCCCTGCACGAACAGGTCCGTCTTGGTGATCATGACCACCACCGACTGCTTGGGCGCAGCCTGCGCGATCGACTGCGGAATCTCGATGCCCTTGGAGTTCTGTATGACTTCGACCTCGGTCGAGTACACGAGCAGGAAGGCGACCATCACCGACAGGATGTCGATGAGCGGAATGAGGTTCAGCTGCGCATCCGCGCGGTGCCGCAGGTGGTGCTGCGCCATGCGCCGCGCGCGGTTCGACATGCTCATGGGCGTGCTCCGCTGCCAGAGGCCGCTGCGTGGATAGGGGTAACCGGGGACGCCGCCGCCGGGGCGCCGCCCGTGGCCGCGTCCGTCGCCGGCGCATCGCCGATGGAAATGTCCGGAAACAGCTCGGCCTGCACGGAGTTCAGACCCTGGCCCGCTTCAAACACGCGCACGCGATCCATGACCTGCACCAGCGTGTCGTAAGGCGTGTCCGCCTCCAGCAGGATGCTGGCATCGGTCTTCTCGGGGAACTTCGCCTTGACGCGCTTGAGGTAGTCGGTCAGCGCATCGTAGTTGTAGCCGCCGGGCGTGTTGGGCAGCGTCGCGAGCGGTCCGGTATTGCGATCCGCCACCTGGATCAGGTCCCTGCGCACCATCACCTCCAGCTGCAGTCCCGGCGGCGGATCCCGGAACTCGGTCTGCGAGGCCGGCAGATTCAGCTGCAGGATCACGGTGCGCGAGAACACGGCGGTCATCAGCAGGAAGGTCACGAGCACCGTGAAGATGTCGATCATCGGCACCAGCAGCAGCTCCGCCGGTTTGCGCGAGTGACGCTCCAGCTTGCGGGATTGATACGAACGGCGCATGCGCGGGGCTTAGCGCGGCTCAGGCCGCCGCCGGGGCGGGCTGCCGCTCGGTGATCGCGTTCAGGAACTTGACCGACGCCATCTCCAGGCTGTCGATCAGCTCGGTGGTCCGGGTCTGCAGCCAGGCGTGGATGAACAGCAGCGGCACCGCCGTCATCAGGCCGAAGGCCGTGCAGTTCATCGCCACCGAGATGCTCGCCGACAGCAGGTTGGCCTTCTCGGCCGGGTTGACGGTCGCCACGGCCGCGAACGCGGCGATCAGGCCCATCACCGTGCCCAGCAGCCCGAGCAGCGTCGCGAGATTGGCGAAGGTCGCGAGGTAGTGCGTGCGCTTCTCCAGCCGCGGCACCACCTCCATGAGGCTCTCCTCCATCGCCTTCTCGATGTCGTCGCGGCGGCGCGCGGACTGAATGCGCGCCAGGCCGTAGTTGAGAATGTGGCCGATGGCCGAGTCCGATTTGGAAGTCGCCTGCGCCACCTGGCGGAAATTACCCTGCGACAGCAGCGGCACGATCTCATTCCACAGACCGCGGTTGCGCGCGGCCGTGAGCGACAGGTAAATGTAACGTTCGATGGCGATCGCCAGACCCACCACGAACACGATGGCGATCGGGTACATGAAATTCCCGCCGCCCTGAAAGAATCGCACGATCAAATTCCAGAGGTTCATCTACAGACTCCCGCTCAAGCGAGCGCCACACACGTACAAAAAAGACCGCCACACACGTGTCAACTTACGAAAACTGAATGACATAAACCCAAAAAGCTGCGACCCAGCTCTCATCCTGATACTGCGCCCCGGCATTTTCAGGGCTTGTCGCCCGAACCCTGCACCGCGCCAGCCCCCGGATCGACCGGCTCGGGCTTCAGAGCGTCGTAATAACGGTTTTCCCGCTGGAAAACGTCGCGGTCCAGCGGCTGCAGCACGTCGTCCAGCAGGCTGTTCACGGGCTTGCCGACGAGGTCCCCGAGATCGGAGCGCTTCCACGGCACGATGTACAGCACCTTGGGCAGCTCACGGTTGCCGGTGATGTCGGTCGGGTCGAGTTCGAGCCGGTCCGCGCCCTTGCGCGCGCTCGGCCTGGCGCCCGATGGCTCCGTGCGCGCGGCAGCCGTCCCAACTGCCGCGGGCGGCTTGCGCGTAGCGCCGGCCGCGTTGGCGTCCGGGGCGGCGCCCACCGGGGCGGCCGGCGTGGCCGCGGCCGGTGCGCTCCGGGTGGTGTCCACGGCGGGCTCGAGCTGGTCCGGGCGCGGCAGGGCGCGCGCGGGCGCGCTGTGTTGGGAGTCTGCCGCCTTCGGCGGCGCAGACTCCTGGGCCAGTGCCGCGCCGAGGGTCAGCGGGCACAAGGCCATGAGAACCGACAGCACGGTCGGTGGTCTCGATCGGTATACGCACACGCGGTACATGGTCAACCTCCTGCTCTCGAGGCGCGCTGCCCGGCGCTCGCAAGGCTGTCGCCCGCCGTGGGTTGCGGCTCGGATTGCGGCGCGCCCGGCGCGGGCGCGGGCGCCGCGTCACCCGGCTTGCCGTCCGCGGGCGCGGCAGGCCCCGGACGCTTCGGCGGCGCCACACCTAAGCGCTGTCGCAACTCCGCAATCCAGCCGCTCACCGGTTTGTCCTCGCCGGTCAGCTGCCGGTACTGCTCGAAGGCCGTGAGCGCGCGGCCCGGGTCTCCAAGATAGAGATCCGACAGCACCCCGAGGTTCCGCCAGGCCGGTGCATAGCGCGGATCCGCCGCAATCGCCTGCTCGTATGAGGAGGCCGCGTCCTTGAACTCCCCGCGCATCCGCTGGGTGGCGCCGAGCTCGTTCCAGGCAACGGCGCTGCCGCGCTCGTGAGCGACCGCGCTCTTGAGGGTTTCCTCCGCCTGCTCGAGATGACCCTCGTTACGCTGCAGAATCGCCAGGTTCACGAGCGGTGCGGCGAACTGAGGATACTGCAGCGAGAGCTGCTTGAAGCCGAGTTGCGCCTCGACCGCCTTGCCGGCGCGCATGGTGCTCACGACCCGATCGAAGTCCGCCCGCGCCGCCGCTGACACCTGCGGATGCGCGACCACGCCCGCTGTCACGCCGGGCGCGGTCGGGTTCACGGTAGCACCCGCCGGCGCGGCGGCGGCGGCACGCGGCGCCGGCGCAGGCGCCGGCGGGGCCGATGCGGCGGCTGCCGGGCGGGGCGCGGGCGCGCTCGACGGGGCTGCCACCGGTGGGGCGGTGCTGGTGGCGCTGCCTGCCGCGGGCGCGCCGGCCGGCGCAGCCGCTGGCGCCGGCTCCTCATGCGTGCGCGTGATCGGCTTCGCCGGATGCATCACCGGGCGCTTGGGCCCGGAATTGCAGGCACCGAGCACCGCCAGCGCCAGCCAGGCGAGCGCGGACGCGGCCCGGGTGTCGGCGCCCGGTGTGCGCTCACTCGAGGCTGGTAACCGCATCCTGTATCAACTCCGTCTTGCCGTAGCGCGCGGGCTTGAGCTGCGCGAGCGCCTGAAAGCTCCTGCGCACCCACTCGTCGTACACACCGTCCCTGGCGCGCGTGGCATTCAGCTCGTGCGCCTTGATCGCCTGTTCCTCGAACGGAAACACCTGCTCCTCGAGCAGTGAGTTGTATTCCTCCAGCGCATCGCCCTTGAGGTTCGGCGGCCGCTGCGAGCCCAGGATGTCCTTGGCGAGCGTGCCGTACAGCTCCGCCATCTCGTAGGTGGCGGCGGTTGTCACCTCGGCGACCTGGTATTCCGCGGCGCGCTTGTAGCCCTCCATCGCGGACTCGAGCGCGTTGCGCTTGACAGCCAGGCTTTTCTTCAGGGGCGCGGTGAGGCGCACGGCACGAAACGCATCGCGCGCCGGCTGTGCGAGCGTCAGCTGCGCCTTCGCGGCCAGGTAGTGGGTGCGATCGGTGCGCTGCGTGCCGGCCTGCGCGTCGGCGCGGATGATCTCCTGGTACCAGTGATCACGGCGCGTGATATCGCCGCTCTTGCCGGCATAGTCCGCCAGGCGCTGGCGCGCCTCTTCGGCATCGGTGAGCGGTGTTGGGTTGGTGTTGACGAACTTCTCCAGCATCCCCATGGCCCTGGGACTGTTGCCGGCCTTCGAGTACAGGTCCGCGGATTGCATGAGCGCTTCACGCTGCACGGCGCGATTCTCGGCCGGGTTTGCGGCGATCCGCTCGAACTCCGCGGCGGCCTCGCCCGGCCGGTTGCCTTCAGAGTACGCGACGGCGAGCTTGCGGGTGACGTCCGGCTGTAGCTGATGCTGCGGGAACTGGCGGCGAAAATCCTCGAGCACGCCGATGGCGCGGTCCCACTGCTTGAGGTTCAGCAGCTCGGCAGCGGCGTCGTACTGGGCGTTGGCGCG
>Ga0209626_1000173_pt1 | contig 13634 bp, 7 predicted proteins | sample JacPinW_OM1H0_M2_FD_187962 | JGI IMG/M metagenome (GOLD analysis project Ga0209626, IMG submission 187962) | Forest soil microbial communities from Algoma, Ontario, Canada - Jack Pine, Ontario site 1_JW_OM1H0_M2 (SPAdes) (version 2) | ecosystem: Environmental > Terrestrial > Soil > Boreal... | reverse complement strand
CCCGCCGAGCGCAGTTTCGCCGCCGCCGCCAGTTACAACCTCGGCAACGCGCGGATGGCGGGTGGCGACGCCGCCGGGGCGGTCGAGGCGTACGAGCAGGCCCTTCGCGCCGACACCGGTGACGCCGATGCCAAGTGGAACCTCGAGCTGGCGCTCAAGCAGCGCGAGCGCGACCGCCTGCGCGCGAAGCAGCCCCGCGAAGGCTCGCGAGGGGACCGCGGCGGCGGCAGGGACACCTCGAAGAAGCCTGGCTCCGATCCTGCCGAGCGCGCCGATCAGCAGAAGGGGCCGCAGGGCCAGACGCCGGGACGCGACCAGCAACAGCAGGCCGGTCAGACCCCAGGACAGGCGGGCCAGAAGGGCCGCCCCGAGCCCCGGCCCGGCGAGCAGCCGCTGCCGCAGTTCAAGGATCAACCGGACATGAGCGCCGCGGAAGCCGCCGCCCTCCTCGAATCGGTGCAGAACTTGGAGCGCCAGCAACGGCGGGCGCAGGCGGCCCAGCAGGCAAAGCGGCGATCGGCCAAGGTGAAGGACTGGTGATGCCCTTTCGCCCGACCGGAATCGCAGTGTACCTTGCGCTCGCCGCCCTGGCCGGCGCCGTGCCGGCGGCGGGAGTCGAGGTGAGCTCGTCGCTCGAGCCGCCGGTCATCGGCTTGGGCGAGGTCGCGACCTTCAGCGTGGAGGCGCATGCCACCGGCTTCGACCACCTCCGGTTCCAGCCCTCTTTCCAGGTCGAGAACTTCGAGATCGTCGCCGGCCCCTTCCAATCCGAGAGCGTCAACTTCGTCAACGGCCTGCTGTCGCGCTCGTTCCGGCTGAGCTGGCAGCTCCGGCCGCTGGTCGTCGGCCGGGCGCGGGTGAAGGCGGTCGCGCTCCACCTGCAGGACCAGACCCTGGAGCTGCCTGCGAGCGAGATCACGGTGCAGAAGGAGCCCCTGGCTCCGGCCGCGCCGGGCGCCGCCGCCGGCGGCGGGGGCCAGGACGAGGAGCAGGAGCCGTCCGATCCTTTCGACCGCCTCTTCGGGCGCTCGCCGCTGCGCCAGCTCTTCGCGCCGCGGCAGCCGCGGACGGAGGCCGCGCGAGTCTTCGTGCGCGCGGAGGTCGCCCCCGATCACCCCTACGCCGGCCAGGAGACGCTCTACACCCTCTGCCTCTACACCCACGACGAGATCAGCGGCATCAACCAGGCGAGCGTCCCCTCCTTCCGCGGTTTCTGGGTGCGCGACATCCCGCAGCCCCAGAACCTCACCAGCGAGATGGTGGAGATCAACGGCGAGCGCTACGCGCGGGTCGTCCTCCTGCGCAAGGCGCTCTTCCCGCTGCGGCCAGGTATGCTGGCGGTCGAGCCGATCGACGTCGAGGTGGTGGCGCGGGGGTTGGCGTCGAGCTTCTTCGGCACCTTCGAGCAGCCGCGGCAGATCCGGCTACGCGCCCCGGAGGTGCAGATCGACGTGCGGCCGCTGCCGCCGGCGCCGCCCGGCTGGAACGGCGCCGTGGGGCGCTTCGCCCTCGCCGCCGACCTCGAGCCCAAGGACCTGCGCTTGGGCGACGCCGCCACCCTAAACGTCACCCTGACAGGCGACGGCCACCTGCAGGGGGTGCCGGCGCCCGCCATCGCCGCGCCGCCCGGCCTCACCATCCTGGCGCCGCAACAGCAGGGGGAGGACGGCCTGTCCGGCACGACGGTGCGCGGCCGCCGAGCCTGGAGCTTCCCGGTGGTACCCCGGCGCCAGGGCCGGTTCCGCCTCGCGGTGCCGCAGATCCCCTACTTCGATCCCCAGGCGGGACAGTATCGGATGGCGTCAGCCCCGGCCATGGAGCTGGCGGCGCGGCCGGCGCTCGTGGCCGCCGCTCCCCCACGGCCCAGCCCGAAGGGAGCGCTGGCGGTTCGCGGCGCCGAGCCGAGTGGGCAGCGCCGCTGGCCGATCTACCTGCCCTGGCTGCTCGCCGCCTCCCTGGGGATGGCGCTCGCCTTGACGCTGGCTCGCCGGCGCCAGCGCGGAGCGGCTCCCGCCCACGGCGCCGGCCCGGCCCGGCTGCGCGCGGAGGATCGGCTTCTGGCGGCCGAGCAGGAGCCTCGCCCCCGACCTGCCGCCGCGCAGATCGAGGAAGCCTGGCGCGACTTCCTGGCCGAGCGCTGGGAGGTCCCGGCCGGCACGCCGCCGCCGCGCTGGGGGGACCTCCTCGCCGAGCGCGGTGCGAATCCGCAGGTCACCCGGGAGCTCGGCCTCCTCGCCGACGACCTGCACTACCTGCGCTACGCGCCCCAGCTGTCGGCCACGGCTCCCCTCAAGGACGAAGCCCTCTCCCGCAGCCGGCGGCTGCTGCGCCTGCTCCGCTGAGATCCGATCGCTTTTCGCCTTGCAGGAACTTCTGCTATTGTCGAGCCGTCAATCCATAAGCCGGGGTCCATGGTGTCGGTGACCGCAAGCATTCTCCCTCAGCGCAGCCGAGCGCGCGGAGGGATCGCGGCATGAGCGACATCCTGTCGGTGATCCGCGACCGCCAGCGGCGGACGGTGGAGGTCGACGGAGGGCTGGGCGTGTCGACCGCCTGTCACTGCCTCGATCACGTCCAGCTCGAACGCTTCCTCGAAAGGCGGCGGGCGGCCCCCCTCTTCCCCTTGGAGCTCAGTCTGGCCGAGAACCTGGTCGAGGTCTTGCGCCGGGCGAACGGCTTCGTCCCTTCGGCGGCGGGATCCATCCTCCTCGACAACCCCTCCGAGAAGAAGGACAACCGGCGGCAGAACAGCCTCACCTTCATCGCCGCCTTCGGCGAGAAAGCCGCCGGGCTCCTGGGCCATAGCATCCCCGCCGACCACGGCATCGCCGGCCGCGTCTACCTGACGGGGCAGACGTACGCCACCCCGGACGCGCGGGAGGACCGCTTCTTCTACCCCGGCGTCGACGACCAGACCCGCTACCGCACCGAGTCGCTGGTCGCCATCCCCATCCGCATCGAGCAGGAGGTCTGCGGCGTGCTCGAGCTGATCAACCGCAAGAACGCATCCTCCTACAGCGAGCAGGACTGCAACCTGCTGGAGATCTTCGCCGGCTACATCTCCATCTCCATCCAGAACGTGCTCGACGGCCGCCAGGCGCAGGAGATCGCCAAGCGCGACAACCTGACCGGCCTCTTCAACGACCGCTACCTCCACATCGCCCTCGCGGAGACCATCCGCCGCTGCCAGCAGGAGGAGATCGACCTGGCGGTGCTCTTCCTCGACCTCGACTTCTTCAAGCGGGTCAACGACACGCATGGACACCTGGCCGGCAGCCAGGTGCTTCGCGAGGTGGGGCACACCTTGCGCCGGAAGCTCGCCGAGTCCGAAGGCATCCCGGCCCGCTACGGCGGCGACGAGTTCGTCCTCGTGGTGCCGGGCATGGGCATCGACGGTGCCGTCGATCTGGCCGAGGAGATCCGCGCCGAGGTGCTGGCCAGCACCTTCTGCTCGGCGCCCGGCGAGATCCAGCTGGAGCCCCTGCACCTCAAGGGCGTGACCTGCTCGATCGGCGTCGCGACGTTGCAACAGCACATCACCGACGAGCTCTCGCTGGAAGAGCGCAAGAGCACGCTCCTGCGCCTCGCCGACGCCGCCATGTACGTCGCCAAGGAGACCGGTCGCAACCGCACCGCCACCGCCGGCCAACCGATCCGCCGCCGCCCGTCGACCTCCTCGCGGTAGACCTCCTCTGAAGAGCGCGCCCCCCACAGGGGCCACAGGGGGGGGCGCTACGTCTTCGCAGCCGTAGCGCCCGGACCTCTGCCGGGCGCTAGCATTCGTTGACCGCCCGAAAGGGGTGGTGCTAGCATCGGCTCGCTTCGGCGACCGGGCGGCAGCTTTCCGCCTCTTTTATCCCCCTCCAGGACAACCGCACACGATGAGCGACAGGCACAAGATCGTCATCGCCGGCGCGGGCGGTATGGGAAGCGCCGTCGGCCTCCTCCTCCGCGAGCTCGGCGACATCGACGTCGACCTCTTCGTCGGCGACTCCCGCGAGGCGAGGGCACGGGCCGCCGCGGCCTGGATCCGCGAAGGGTCCTCCCGCGCGGGCGCCGTGGAATCCTTCTTCCTGCCCCCTCAAGGATCGAGCCCGGCCTTCGAGAGCCTGCTCGGCGAAGCGGACATCCTGCTCGACTGCCTGCCCGGCAAGGAGGCGCCGCGGATGGCACGGCTGGCGCGCGAGCACCGGCTCCACTACGCCAACCTGACCGAGCACGTGCGGGAATCCTCCGAGGTGATGGAGATCGCCCAGGGCGCCCAGGAAGGCTTCCTCCTGCAGACCGGGCTCGCGCCCGGTTTCGTCGATGTCTTGGGTCACGGTCTCTTCCAGCGCTTCTGCCGCGAGAACGGGGTCCAGCGAGCCGACAGCCTGTCGCTCCGGGTGGGGGCCCTGACCACCACGGCGCACCCGCCGCATTACTACGGTTTCACCTGGAGCTCGATCGGCGTGGCGACCGAATACATCGAGCCGGCGACCGTCCTCAGGGACTTTCGCCGCACCACCCGGCCTTCGCTCTCCGACGTCGCCCCCATCGTCATCGACGGCGTCCTCTACGAGGAGGCGCTGACCTCGGGCGGAGCGGCGGACCTGCCGACCGTGCTGGAGGGGCGGGTGAAGGACCTCGACTACAAGACCCTGCGCTATCCGGGGCACTACGCGTGGGTCGCCGGGCTGCTCGCGCGGGCGCCCGCGGGCAGCGATCGCGCCGAGTACCTGCAGCACGAAATGGAGGCCTCCGTTCCTTTCGTGGAGGACGACCTGGTGGTGATCTACTCGGCCGTCGAAGGCCGCTCCGCCGAGGGCGTCCTGCAGCGGCTGGAGAGCTCGTTCGTCATCCGGCCGGTGCGCGTCGGCGCGCGGACGCTCAAGGCCATCCAGGCGACCACCGCGGCCTCCCTGGCGGAGTCGGCGCGCCTGCTCTTGACCGACGGCGTCGCGGGGGTCTGCCTGCAGAGTCAGATCGATCCCGCCAGGTTCATGGCAGGGCCCTTCGTGGGGACGATCTACATGGGGGTCTCGCCCGCGGCGCAGCCGGCGGTCGTCCCGGTCCGCGGCACCGCCGCCTGAGGCCATGGCGGAGCTCTCCGCAGAGGCTCCCATCCGCGCCGACCGCGACGAAGATCGCCTGGAATTCATCCTCGCCGCCCAGGCCCACTGCGATCACTACCTGAGCCTGCTGGCGGAGCCCGCCGGCAGGTCGGTGCTGGTGGTCGGCGCCGGCGCCGGCACCGAGATGCTGTGGTGCCTGCGCCACGGAGCGCGGGAAGTCACGGGGCTCGACGTGCTGCCGCAGAGCCCCGTCGCGCTGGCCGCCGCGGTCGCCCGGCTCGGGCTCGATCCGGCCTCCCGCTTCGCCATTCTCCGCTTGGCCATCGAGGAGGCGGAGTCGCTGGGTCGCCGCTTCGACCTCATCCTCTCGAACAACGTCTTCGAGCACCTGCCCGCGCTCCCGCGGGCGATGGCGGTATGCGCCCGGCTGGTCGAGCCCGACAGCGGTCGGATCGCCATCTTCACGAACCCCCTCTACTACTCCTCCTCCGGCTCCCACCTGCCGGTCGAGCCCTGGGAGCACCTGTGGCAGGAGCCCGCCGTCCTGCGCGAGAAGCTCCTCGCCTCGGATCTGGGGGAGAAGCACCCCCTGCGGGAGCTGGACCTACCCGACTACCTGCACCGCGAGATCTCGCTCAACCGGATGCGCCTGGGCGACTTCCTGGAGGCGGTCCGCGGCAGCGGCCTCGCCATCCTCAACCTGGGGCTGATGCGGGACCGCAACCTGGCCGGCCTGCCGGCGTACCGCCAGCGCCTGGCTACCGCCGAGAGCTCCGCGGACCTCGCGGTGGCCGACCTGACGATCGAAGGGATCTACGTCGAGCTCGCCCGCCTGGAGAGCGGCGCGTCGTCCTTCGAGTCGACCGAAGAGCTGGTGCTGGCCCGCCGCCGCGAAAACCTGGAGCGGGAATGCCGTCGGTTGGGCGAGGCTCTGGAGGCGGAACAGCGTCGGGCCGGCGAGCTTGCCGGACTCCTGTCCGAGGAGCAGCGTCAGGCCGAGGAGCAGCGCCGCGCCGCGGAGGACCATCGCCGCGCCGCCGCGGAGCTGCGCCAGGTCCTCGACCGCGTGGAGGCGAGCCCCAGCTACCGGATCGGCAGGGCGGCGACGGCGCCGGCGCGCTGGCTCCGCGAGCGCTTCCGCTGACGGTTGTGGTCCGGTTCTTGCTCCGTGTCCAGGGCGTGCGAAGGACGCTCCACGGAAGCCTCCCTTTCCGCCTCATCGGCCTGGCGGCAGTCCTCGCTTGGAGCGTCTCGGCCCATGCCACCACTTTCGTCATGGTCCAGGACGGCGATCTCGCCGACCAAGCGGACGTGATCGTCGAAGGGCGGGTGGCGGCGGTCGCTGCCGGCGACCGCCCGGCGACCGACTACCAGATCGAGGTGGAGCGCGTCATCTCCTTCCGAGCCGGGCGGACGCCGGCCGGCGAGCTGACCCTCCGCGTGCCGGGCGGGCGCGCCGGCCGCGCCAGCCTCAAGATCTGGGGTGCTCCGCGGTTCACGCCGGGGGAACGCGTCCTCCTCTTCCTCGCCGCCGACCCCGACGGCTCCTATCATGCCCTTCACCTGATGCTGGGAGCCTTCCACCTGGTGACCGGCGCAAAGGGCGAAGTGGCCGTGCGGGATCTCTCCGAGGCCCATGAGGTGTCGCTGCCGGGCACCCCCGCCAAGCCGGGAGAGCCGGCCGCGCGCGACCTCGAGCGCTTCCGCTCCTGGCTCGCGGACCGCGCCCGCGGCCTCGAGCGCGAGCCGGATTACGTCGTCGGCGGCACCGGCCGCCCGGGGGTCCAGCAGCGTTTCACCTACCTGGCCAACGACGGCACCCCCATGCGCTGGTTCGAGTTCGACGGCGGCGGGAGCGTGTCCTGGCGCGCCGACAGCGGCGGCCAGCCCGGCGTTCCCGGCGGCGGGTTCGAAGAGTTCCAGCGCGCCTTGGCCGCCTGGAACGACGATCCGCAGACTCCCATCGACTACCGTTACGCCGGCGAGACCGGCGCCACCGGCGGTATGGACAGCTTCGACGGCGTCAATGCGATCCTCTTCGACCATCCCTTGGCCGACCGCTTCGATTGCACGACGGGCGGCGTCCTGGCGATCGGCGGCCCCTGGTTCGACAACAGCCGCCGCGACGTCTGGAACGGCGCGACCTACGTCCACACCACCGGCGCCGACATCGTGATCAACGCCGGCCTCGATTGCTTCTTCGCCAAGAGCCCGAACCCCGGCAAGGCGGCGGCGGAGCTCTTCGCACACGAGCTGGGGCACACCTTGGGCCTCGGCCACTCCTGCGGCGACGCCGACAGCGGCTCCTGTTCGGATCCGGCGAAGAACGACGCCTTGATGCGCGCCTACATCCACGACGACGGTAGGGGCGCGCGCCTGGCCGCGGACGACCGCGCCGGCCTCGCCACCCTCTATGCCGCCGCCGGCGCCTCCGGTCCTGCCGGGAGCTCGGGCGGAGCGCCGGCCGGCCCGGCGATCCGCTGGACCGCACCCGCCATTGCCGGAGAGGTCGTCGCCTTCGAGATCCAGACCGGCTCCGGCGCTCAGCACGTGCGGTGGGAGTTCGGCGCCGACGGCGCGGGTTGGAGCGCTGCCGCCTGCGTGGCGGGGACCTTCTGCGCCAGCCACATCTTCACCCGCTCCGGCACCTACCAGGTGCGCGCCGTGGCGACCGACGACAGCGGCCAATCCTCCGTGAGCACGGCCGCCGTCACCGTCGGCGGGCCGGCGGTCGACCTCCCCGGCGCCGACTCTTTCCTGCCGAGCGTCGCCCTCGGCCGGCGCGGCACCGAGGTCACCTTGCAGAGCGACGTCTGGCTGCACAACGCCGGCGTGAGCGCCACCCTGGTCGAGCTCACCTTCCTCTCCGCCGGCGGCAGCGGCGCCCACCCTCCGATGCGGGAAATCACCGTCGCGCCGGGCACTTCGGTGGCTCTGCCGGACGTCCTCGGGGACCTCTTCGGCTTCGTCTCCGATCAGCAGGGGGCGCTCGCCATCTCCTACCGGCAACCGCTGTCGGCCGGCGGCGAGCCGCCGCGAGTCTTCGCCGTCAGCCGCTCGTACGCGAACGCGCCGGGTCACGCCGGAGGCTTCGGGCAGCCGGTGCCGGAGGAACCGCAGCCGGCCTGGTCGTCCGGCGCCAAGGTCGTGGCCGGAATCCTCGACGGCGGCGGGCTCTCGGCCACCCTCTCGGTCGCCAACCTGGACTCGTCCAGCGGCCGGGTCCACATTGCGCTCGCCGACAGCCGGGGCGCACCGATCGGCCCGCCGGCGACGCTACAGCTCGCGCCCCGCGCCCTCGTCCGCCGAGCTCTGGCGAGCCTCTTCCCGGCGGCCGCCCACCGCGCCGGACCCTTCACGGCCCGCGTCTCCTCCGACGGCATCCGCTTCTCGGCGTCGGCGACACTGACGGAGATGGAGTTGAACGATCCGATCTTCCTGCCCGCTGCCCCGCTCCCCTCTCGCGTGGCCACGAGCCGCGACGCCGCGCAGGGGGAGGCCTGGATCCCTCGCCTGGCGGGCGGCACGTCGCTCGCCAGCGGCCTCATCGTCGCCAACGCAGCCGGCGCACCTCGGCGGCTCACGTTCGAGCTCTGGCAGCCGGGGAAAGACAACCGTCGTCCGCTCAGCGCCGAGCGGACCGTGGCGCCGGGCGCTACCCTCCGGGTGGACGACGTCGCCGGTCAGCTCTTCGGGATGGGCCGCGCGGGAGGGGCGCTTCACATCCGGTGGAGCGGCCCGCCGGGTCCTCCGCCGCAGATCGTGAGCCTGGCTTTTGGCCGGGCGGGGAACGGAGGGGGGCAGGCCTTCGGCGTGCGGGTGGCCGCCGAGGGCGCCGACCTGGAGGTGGCGCAGAGCGGCATCGACGTCGGCGCCGAGGAGTCGGGCTCCGTCCGCTCCAGCTACGGCGCGGTCAACCTGGCGAGCCTGACCACTTCCTTCCGTCTCACACTCCGGGAAGGCGACGGCACGGTCCTTGCCACGGTGGACCTCAGCCTCAAGGCCCGCCAGCCCTTCGAGCGCGATCTGCTGAGACTCTTTCCGACCTCCGGGGAAGGAGCCAATCGGGTCGTCGAGACCGAGGTGCTGGCCGGCGGTCCGGTGCTGACCTACCTGGTCAATGCCGCCGCCAGCGGCGATGTCGCCCTCCTGCCCGGACGCTCCACGGGGCCTGCCGACTGATCCTCGAAGGGGACAGTGTGGAAAACGTTTGAACGCGGGCTCCTCCAGCGGGCGGCCGCAGGTTCCCCAAGAGGCCTTGGAAAATCTGCAAATTACTGATACAAAAGATTCTTACGGCGACTGCACAAAAATCTGTTCAAAGAGGTTGAAAGCGCGGTCCTGCCGAAGTTTTGACCCCTCGGCGGAACCTTTTCCCACAGGGTTTTCCGCAGAAGCTGTGGAGATCCACTCGAGCCGCTCACGCGCTGCGCAGCCGAGCGAAAACAGTGCTCTCCGCCAACTCTTCGTTCAAGGGGTGTTGCACAACGCCGGCACGAAGGCTCCCGCCGCGGTGTTCGAAAGCGTCGTCGCCGGCGTCAGCGCCAGGCGCTCCGCCGCGGCCCGGCGCACCTCGACGAGCCGTCGCTCGGCCGGCCACGGCCGCCGCCGGAAGAGGTGGAGAGAGAGCTCGGTCGAAGGGATCGGCGCATCGACCGCGAGCGCCAGCCGTGCCCGCGAGCCATCGTCGGGGAGAGGCTCCCGTGCAGCCTCCGCGAGCGACCGGCGCCAGCGAGGGTCGACGCCCGGCCAAGCCGCCGCCCGATCGAGAGCGCGGGAGAGCAGATCCGGCCGCCCCTGCCAGAACGTCGCCGCCGCCAGCCGAGGCTCCGCCAGGAGGGCATGGGCGGCATGGACGGCGGCGCCGGGGGCACCGGGGTCGGCGGCAGCGAGCAGGAAGGGGGCGAACGGCGACAGCGGATCGAGGGCGCAGGCGCGGGAGAGCGCCCGCGGCGCCCAAGGCGCGCCCACCCGCAGTCCGTCGGCGCCCGCGAAGAGCCAGAGGACTGCCACGCCGCCAGCGTCTTCCGCCGCCTCGAGAGCGGTCGCCGCACCCGCGGCCCGCCCCGGCGCCGAGCCCGGGCTCCAGCCCAGCCGGGCCCGGTAGAGAGGGAACGAAGGATCGAGGCGGACCGCGCGCCCCAGCTCGCTCCGCACCTCCTGCGGCGACGCGGCGGCAGTCGCCCGCTGGTAGTGCCAGCGCGCGAGCTCGAGCGGCAGGAGGAGGATCGCGGCGGCCAGAGCGTAGAGCGCGATGGGCGCCGCTCGGGCGGCGCCCAACCGGCCCGCGGCGGCCGCCCGGGGGCGCGCTGCCAGCGCCGCACCGGCGGCCACCGCGGCGGCGAGCGGCAGGGCGGTGATCGCCAGCGCGGCGCTCCCCAGCGCGGCGACGGCGGCGCCGGCGAGCCCGGCGAGTCCGGCCCGCAGAAGCGGCCGGTCCGCCTCGGGCTCTTGCAGCTCGGCGATGCGGCGGCGGCAGAAGAGCGCCGCCAGGGCAAGCGCGAGCACCAGCCCCGTCGCGCCGAGCTCGTAGGAGAGCGCGACGGGGAGAGAGTGCAACTCACCCACCAGCTCGCCGGGCGGATTGACCCCGGGAACCGGGTGGAGGAACGAAGCGAGCGACCAGGCGGTCGACCCCGGACCCCAGCCGAGGAGCGGCCGCGCCAGGAAGCCGTCGACGCCCGCCCGCCAGTAGACCGCGCGCGCCCGAAGCGAAGGATCGGCGCCCGCGAGGAGGCCTGCCAGGCGCCCTCCCTGCGCCGCGACGACGGCAAGTACGAGGACGGCGATCACCCCCAGTCCCCAGCGCCGGCCGGCCGTTCCCCTCGCCCGCCAGGGCAGCAGGACGGCCGCCTCGACGAGGAGCGCGGCACTGCCTGCCAGCGATCGGCAGGCCAGCACCGCGCCGAAGCAGGCGAGGCCGGCGGTCACCCCCAGCCAGCGCCAGCGGCCCGGCTCCCGCGCCGGCTGAAGGGCGAGCGGCAGCAGGATGACCAGCCAAGCTGCCAGCAGGTTGTGATGACCGAGCGGCATCGCCGACCGCGAGGCGCCCGCCTGCAGGGCCGCCAGCAGCGAGCCGAGCGCCACCACGCCGGCGACAACCGCCAGGGCGCGCAGGCCGATCCGCCGGTCCCGCTCGTCGTCGCGCCAGGCGCGCTCGACGGCGCCGGGCAGAGCGAGGTAGGCGGGGAGAAGGATGAGGCCGACCCAGCCCGCCCGCGGCACCGGCGACGCCCAGCAGCTCGCCGCCGCCGCGATCCACAGCGCCGCCGGCAGCAGCCGCCCGGCGGAGCCCAGCCGGAGCGGGTCGCGTAGGTCGGCTCCCACCCACAGCAGGAAGCCCAGCAAGGCGACCTCTCCGCCGGCGCTGCCGGTGAGCTCCGCCCCGCCCGAGAAGGTGCCGCACCAGGCGCCGAAGAGGGCGACCAGAAAGGCCGGGAGAAGAGCGGGGAAAATGCAGCGCATCCGCCGAATTCTACAGGCGCGCCGGCGGCCCGTAGTCGGCGGGCGGGATGCGGTATCCTTGGGGGCTCGGAGGAGAGACGATATGCCCGTACAGACGGAAAGCGCGGTAGAGAAGACCTTGAAAGCCTTGGGCCTCGGGGAGGAGAACCCGGGCGCCTTCGACGGCCACTGGATCGAGACCTCCGGCGAGCGCATCGAATCGTTGAACCCGGCGACGGGCGAGCCCATCGCCGCCGTGCGGATGGCCACCGCCGCCGACTACGAACGGGTGGCCGCGGCGTCCGTCGCCGCCTTCGAGGAGTGGCGGACCTGGCCGGCTCCCCGGCGCGGCGAGGTCGTGCGGCAGCTGGGCGAGGAGTTGCGGCGCCACAAGGAGGAGCTGGGGCGCCTGGTGACCCTCGAGGTGGGGAAGGTCCTCTCCGAGGGGCTGGGCGAGGTGCAGGAGATGATCGACATGGCGGACCTGGCGGTCGGCCTGTCGCGCCAGCTCTACGGACTGTCGATGCACTCCGAGCGGCCGCGGCACCGGATGTACGAGCAGTGGCATCCCCTGGGGCCCGTCGGCATCATCACCGCCTTTAACTTCCCCGTCGCCGTCTGGGCCTGGAATGCCATGGTGGCTGCGGTCTGCGGCGATTCGATGATCTGGAAGCCCTCGCACCAGACGCCGCTGACGGCCTTGGCCGTCACCCGCATCGCCGCGCGGGTGCTTGCCGCCAACTCGGCGCCGCCGATCTTCAACCTGGTCTTCGGCGGCCGGAGCGGCGTTGGCGAACGTTTGGTCGCCGACCGCCGGCTGCCGCTCATCTCGGCCACCGGCTCGGTGCGCATGGGGCGCGAGATCGGCAAGGTGCTGGCCGACCGCCTCGGCCGGTCCCTCCTCGAGCTCGGCGGCAACAACGGCATCCTGGTGATGGACGACGCCGACCTCGACCTCGCCCTGCGGGCGGTCCTCTTCGCCGCCGTCGGCACCGCCGGCCAGCGCTGCACCTCCACCCGCCGGCTGTTTCTCGAGCGCGGCATCGCCGCCGAGATGAAGCGCCGGCTCGTTGCCGCCTATGGCTCGATCCGCGTCGGCGACCCGGCCGCGCCGGGGACGCTCATGGGACCGCTCATCGACCGCTCGGCGGTCGACAACATGATGCGGGCGCTGGAGACGGCGAAGCAACAGGGCGGCCACGTGCTCTACGGCGGCAAGGCCCTGGACCGCCCCGGTTTCTTCGTCGAGCCCACCCTGGTGGCGGCCCACGGCGAGATGCCGATCACCTGCGACGAGACCTTCGCTCCCATCCTCTACGTCTTCGAGTTCGACGGCCTCGACGAGGCGATTCGCCTCCACAACGCCGTCCCCCAGGGCCTCTCATCGGCCATCTTCACCCTCAACATGCGGTCGGCCGAGCGCTTCCTCGCCGCCACCGGCAGCGACTGCGGCATCGCCAACGTCAACATCGGCACCTCCGGCGCCGAGATCGGCGGCGCCTTCGGCGGCGAGAAAGACACCGGCGGCGGCCGCGAAGCCGGCTCCGACTCCTGGAAAGCCTACATGCGCCGCCAGACCTGTACTCTCAACTGGGGCACCGACCTGCCGCTCGCCCAGGGAGTCGAGTTCAAGGTCGGCGGCTGAGTCGCAATCAGCCGTTCATCGGGTCGATCCCGATCGTCGACTCCACCGTAGTTACAAGCTACAGAGGCCGGCATTCGAGGCCGCCCACCGTTTCTCGACATGCTGCTGCCAGAGGGAATTCCCTGGTCACCCAGGGCTCCCGATACTATCCAGCAGATGCGTCGTGTGGGTGAACATGCGGACTACGCGGGCCGAGAGCGCTTCGCGATGGCGGCCGACGTAACTCGTGGCGCTCGGGGGCCGCACTTCCCGACTAGCTTCGGATAGCTGAGGCTAAGCGCGTGTTGGTGGCGGTAGCGCCGGCGGCGGCACCGCCGATTGCGATGGTTGCGGTGGCGCTGGTGGCGGTATCGCCGGCGTCGGTTGTTGTGGCACTGCTTGTGGTGCCGCCACTTGCGGTGCCGCTGCTGGTGGCGGTGGCGCCGGTTGCAGTGGCGACGGTGCAAGTGGCGACGGTTCCGGCGCCGCTGGTTGCGGTGGCTGGGGCTGCG
>Ga0209626_1000172_pt1 | contig 13664 bp, 12 predicted proteins | sample JacPinW_OM1H0_M2_FD_187962 | JGI IMG/M metagenome (GOLD analysis project Ga0209626, IMG submission 187962) | Forest soil microbial communities from Algoma, Ontario, Canada - Jack Pine, Ontario site 1_JW_OM1H0_M2 (SPAdes) (version 2) | ecosystem: Environmental > Terrestrial > Soil > Boreal... | reverse complement strand
ATTTCACCATCTGGGCAGTGGCATCCATCCTGGACCTACACCATCGACGCCATCGCGACCATCGACACCGTCACCGCATGGTTAACCGTTGGGCACTGCCATGCGTCGGGCCGGCGCGCCACTCCGCGCGATGCTGGTTCTCTCGCCATTGCCTTTCCGCCGTGGCGTGACACCATCTCGGCTGCCGACCGTCTAGTGTCCCGCGTCTGAAGTTGGTTGACGGCGCGTATAGGGCAGGATGTCGTCGGCCGTTTTGGTCCATTGAATGGGTGGCAGCGTTTGGTTCCAGGGCCGGAAGGCATCTCTTTGCCGATGCAATTAAAGGTTCCCGATGATTGCGAGCGGGTGACCGGCACGGGAATGGTGGAAAGCCATTGGCTATACAAGATCGAAATCGGTCGGGCCGAAGTGTCTAAACCCGGCCGGGGTCCGACGGAATTCCACCTGCAACCCAGCAACAAAATAGGCATAACCCACCCCCGGCCGACGCAACGGGCGCCAGATTGTCCCACTATCGGCCTAATTGTTTTCGCGCCGATAGTTGGTCGCGACGGTCGTAAAGTGGCAGACAATGAGCCGGCCTATGTCAAAGCAGGTGTTGGTGAGCCCTCCCTTCGACGCAACCTCAGCCGACGGCGAGCACGGACACCGCAGGCCCGAGCTGGCCGCCGGCTCCCAAGAGGATTTTCAGATCGTGCCGCCGTCATCGGGCGCCGGCACCATCTGAACGGTCGCGAGCAACCGGTTACTTGGCGGCGCGTTGCTGCAACTTCTGGTCGTCGCGATCGGGGATGTGGAAAAAGCGGTCAAACGCGTTCTCAATCCTCTCGAACGGGTTGCACCCGCCCCCTCCCCTGACCGCCGCGGCGGTGTTGGGGCGGCCGCCGCCGCAACCTCCGGTAATAGCCGAGGCCGACGGGGCAAGGGAGATGCTAATCGTGGCCGCGGCCGCGGTCGCGGCGGTGACGGTGAGCAGCTTGGTTGCGAATCGAGGTGAGGTGCTCATGATAGGTGCCTTTCTGACATGAATAGTTCCGTCGGCACCGGGGACATGCAAGCGACCGGATACGCTCTCATTTGTTGTTGCGCCCTCGGTGCTGGAAATCACTGTAGCGCCGTAGCGGCGCCCTGAAGTCACTTTCTAAAAAAATTTTCGCGAGCGTAAGTCAGCCTACGGATTTTGTTCGCTGCGCGGTGCGGTATTCGATTAGTTCGTAGACCGATTCGCATCCGCGATATTGATCTTGAATTCGGTCGCAAGCCAACCTAACATTCTCTTTGCGGAGGATCTACTTTGTCCACGACGATGTGCAGTTGTGCCGTCAACCAACTTCAGACGCAGGACACTAGAGGGCTGCTAAGTCGGGTCGGTCCAGGCCTTCACAACGATGGTGCGCGGCACCGCGGGAACATCCGCACGCGCATGCCGGCGCTTCCGTACCGGCCGCGGCGCCGGCGGTGGTGCGCCTGACGACGATGCCGCTGCAGCCGACACGGCAGTGCGATGGGAGTGGCAAGGCCCCGCTGTTTCGACGACCAGGCATAGCCGCCGAACCGGCAGCAGCAGTCGGCTCGTCATCCTGCTTGGGTGGCGGGCCGATCGCTCGGAGAGAAAGTTCCCCACCGGGTGCCATCGGCTGTGCCGAGCAATTACCGGGTCGGCTAATTCGAGTCCAGCCGGGGGAGCACCGATTACGTCAGGTAGACATGGTTTCTAGCCTGGTGAAGCAGAGTTCGGGCTGAGGCCCAGTTTCGGGTCAGGAAGCCAGATCTACGCCGCCGCCGGGGTTCTTTATGTAGGGGTCGTAAGGCACTGCGTCGCCGGGGGCAGTCGTGCCGAATGGCACGTTCGGGTCGGTTCCACTCGCGGAGGGCGTGCCGGGCGAGGGCGAAGGGCCCACGTGGCCGGGAACGGCGCTGGCCACTGGCGCAAAGACGAGGGCCCCACCAATCGCGGCCGCGGCCAACCACGGTGCGATGTGCGTGATTGTTCTTTTCATCGTGTTCTCTCCTGTTTTGGGTCGCCGCTATGCCTCTATGCCTTCATCGTGGCGGTCCCACGGGCCGGTGTCGTCACCGTTGACACCCGTTCCAACCTCCTGCTAGCCGGAACCTCGCCCTTCCTTGCGTACGACAGGCCGACGCCGACGCCCGCGTGGTTGTTTCAAAATCACCACGCCGAGCGATACATCTGCATGAACGAGAGCGCACGCCAGATCGCTGGTTTCCTGGGTGCTGCGGCCCTGACTTCCGCGGCTCTGACTGCAGCCATCACCATCCCCTCCGCTACCGCCGCAGCATGCCCCGACGTCGAGGTGGTGTTCGCCCGAGGCACCAATGAGCCACCTGGAGTCGGTGGCGTCGGACAGGCATTCGTCGACTCGCTGCGCTCGCAGGTCGGCGGGAGATCAGTCGGGGTGTACGCGGTGAACTACCCCGCCACTGACGCTTTTGCCAGCTCGTCCGCCGACGGTGCAAACGACGCGAGCGGTCACGTGCAGAACATGGCCGCGAACTGTTCCAACACCAGGATGGTGCTCGGTGGCTATTCCCAGGGCGCGGTGGTGATGGACCTCATCACCGAGGCGATGCCGCCCGATGTGGCCAACCATGTCGCCGCGGTCGCCGTCTTCGGAAATCCATCGGGTGCCAGCGCCTTGTCGACGACGTTGTCGGTAGGCCGCCCGCTTCCGGCCATCGGTCCGCTGTACGCACCAAAGACCATCGACATGTGCATTCCCGGAGATCCCATCTGCTCCAACGGTGGGACGATGGCGCAGCACGTTCTCTATGTACAGAACGGAATGACCAATCAGGCAGCGGCTTACGCCGCGGGTCGGCTCTAGGGTGGACGCATGCGTTTTCGCCGACTGGCGGCTGTTCTGCTGATGTTCGGGCTCGTCGTCACGGGTTGCGGCTGGAGTCCCCCGAGCGCACCACCTCCGCCGCCCGACACGTGCACCCCGGCCGACGGCCCCACCACGGACACCGTGACTTCCGCACTCAACGGGTTGTCGCCTGCTTCGCAGGGCGCCTGGAAGGAAGTCGCCCGCGGACACACCAGGAATTGCCGCATGTACTGGGTTCAGGTCAGCGCCGGTACCGATCCCGCAGCGCCGCAGCACTTGTTGTTCTTCGACCGCAACACCCCGCTCGGCACCGCGACGCCCCAGCCCAAGCCCTACACCATGGTGCTGAACTCCGGCGAGAACACGGTGACCGTTCAGTACCAGTGGGCGAAGGGCGGCGACGCCCCGGACCGGCCGACCGGAATCGCCCAGGTCAGGTTCCAGCTGGGCGACGACGGCAAGCTCAAAGCACTGGACCCGATCCCGAACCAGTAGCCGTCAGTCGTCTTCGCCGATGCGCTCCGGGTGCAGCATCGGCACGTCACGCAGCTGCTCGGGAATCCCGAAGCCGTCGACGAGCGCCTCCGCGTAGGGCCGCAGCGTGCGGCAGCGTTCGTTGATTCCGCGCGTGACGGCCTTCGCCCGCTCGGTGGACAGGTAGGTGTGTTCGGTGAACCACGCCTTGTCCTTTTCGATTACTGACAGCGCGTACAAGTCGCACACCATGTTGAGCACCCGCCGGGCTTCCGCGTCCTCGCACGACTCGATGCCGGCGATGAAGGCCTCCAGGATGATTCGGTCGATGTGCGCGGACGCGGCGTGCAGCACGTGGTCCTGCACCTCGTTGAACGCGTCGAACGCGTCCTTCTCCTTGAGCCTGCCCTGCAAGCGACGGGCAACGGTCGACACCAGGTATTCCTCGCGGTCCTCGAACATCTTCATCTGCGTACCGCGGTTGAACAGGCTGCCCTCTTCCTCGTTGTCCTGTCGGGTGTCGCGGATTCTCTGCAGGAGCGCTTGGGCCAGCGTGCGTTTGACCACTCTGTCGCCGACGGTGTTGGCCGCAAACCGCACCCACTCGAATGGGCTCATGCCGCGGATGTCGTCGGCGTAGGCGGTCAGCAGCTCCTTGGCGACGAGCTGAATGAGCACGTGGTTGTCGCCTTCGAAGGTGGTGAAGACGTCGGTGTCGCCGCGCAGTGCGATCAGCCGGTTCTCGGCCAGATAGCCTGCGCCGCCGCAGGCTTCGCGGGCTTCTTGGATCGCGTGGCTGGCATGCCACGTGTTGGCCGCCTTCAGGCCCGCGGCGAGGGACTCCAGTTCACGCTGGTCCTCTGGGTCGGGGATCTCGGTGGTCTGGATCTCATGGAGCTTGCCGACCAACTCGTTCTGCGCGAACTGCAGCGCATAGGACTCCGCGATCAGCGGTAGCAGCCGACGCTGATGGACCAGGTAGTCCATCAGCAACACCTCTTTCTCGTCGTCCGGAGACTTGAATTGCCTGCGCTGCAACGCATATCTGGTCGCGATATCCAGAGCCACCCGGGCGGCTGCGGACGCAGAGCCCCCCACGGTGACCCGGCCCCGGACCAGCGTGCCCAGCATCGTGAAGAATCGCCGGCTCGGGTTTTCGATCGGCGATGAGTACGTGCCGTCGTCGGCCACATCGCCGTATTTGTTGAGCAGGTTATCCCGCGGGATCCGGACGTGGTCGAACATGATGCGGCCGTTGTCCACACCGGGCAGTCCGCCCTTGTAGTCGCAATCCGACGTGGTGATGCCGCGCAGGTCGTTGCCCTCGTCGTCGCGAATCGGCACGACGAAGCAGTGCACTCCGTGGCTGATCGGCTTTTCCCCGGGTCCAGCGGTGATCAGCTGCGCGAAAACCGCAGCCATCCGGGCGCTTTCGGCCGCACCACCGATGTAATCCTTTCGCGAAGTCTTCGTGGGTGAGTTGATGATGAACTCGTCGGTGTCCCTGTCGTAGGTCGCGGTGGTCTCCAGCGACTGAACGTCGCTGCCGTGGCCGGTCTCGGTCATCGCGAAGCAGCCGAGCAGGTCGAGGTCGATGATCTTCTGCACGTACGCCTCATGGTGGCGCTCGGTGCCGAGATTTTCGATCGCGCCGCCGAACAGGCCCCACTGGACACCGGCTTTCACCATCAGCGACACGTCGGACATCGCGAGCATCTCGATCGTGATGACCGCGGATCCGACGTCGCCGGTTCCACCATGCTCCTTGCGGAAACCGTCGTCGGCGCCGCCGGCCGCGGCGATGATCTTCAACTGCTCCATCACACGCGTCCGCGCGATCACAGTGGTCGGGGTGTAGCGCGGGCGGAAGACTTCGCCCGCCAATTGCTCCCGGCACCGGTTCCTCACCACGTGCCACCGGCCGTCCAGAGTGTCGCGTAAGTGCTGCGAAAGGTCGGGGGGGATCTCAACCGTGTTCGACGCCATACCCGACGGTAACCCGTAGCCGTGCCCCTCCGGCACTACTCCCGCAAAGGTAGGGCTACCTGCATAACCAAGCGGTGGGACCCGGGCGTTCAATTGGCGTCATGACGACGCCGGACATCGGTCTGCCGCACGAGTTCGACCACACCCATAGCGATGTGTCCGGCGGCTGGCTGAGGGCGGCCAGCTTCGGCGCGATGGACGGACTGGTCAGCAACACCGCGCTGATCGCGGGCGTCGCGGCCGCGGCGAACAGCCACGCCGTGGTGCTCAGCGGCATCGCCGGCATGCTCGCCGGCTCGTTCTCGATGGCGCTGGGCGAGTACACGTCGGTCACGACGGCCAACGAACAGATCGACTCCGAACTCCGCCTCGAACGTCGCGCGTTCCAGGCGCATCCGCAGGCCGAGATGGAAGAACTCGTCCAGATGCTCATCCAGATGGGCATGTCCGAGAAGACAGCGCGCGTGGCGAGCGACGAGATCCATCAGGACGAGAACCAGGCCGTCAATTTCCATATGGTCGCCGAACTCGGCGTCGACCCACGCGAAAAACCATCCGCACGCCTCGCCGCGATTTCGTCGTTCGTCCTGTTCGCGATCGGCGCGATCATCCCGCTGATCCCGTACCTACTCGGCTACGCTTCGCTCGCTGCCGGGCTGGTGTGCGGAGGTGTTGGCCTGCTAGTGGCAGGAGCAGTCGCGGCCCGCTACACCGGCAAGCCGGTGTGGTGGGCGGCCGCGCGTCAGTTGACGTTCGGGGCGGTTGCGATCGCCGCGACGTATGTCGTTGGGCTACTTATCGGTTCGGTTGTTTGAGGCGCCACATCGGTCGCGGCTAATCCTCATTCGGCCGATTGGGATTCCGCACGCTCGACGCCGCATCGTCGAGCAACCGCTGCAGCACACGTACCGCGGCAGCCAGCGTCTGTCGGTCATCGTGGTCGAGCGCGCCGATGTACGGATCGATGACACCGGCGCGGTCGGCACGCACCTGGCGCAGTGTCTCGATTCCCGCCGGGGTGATCTCGATAAGGACCGCCCTCGCGTCGGCGGGATCCGTTGTTCGGGTGACCAGACCGGCGTCTTCCAATCTGCGCACCTGCATGGTCATGGTCGGTTGCGAGCAGTGGTCGAGCGCGGCGAGATCAGAGATCCGGGTCGGGCCCCGATCGTCGACCGTGCCCAGCAGTCGGGCCTGCGCCCACGGCAGGGGGAGCGGCGAGCGCTGTGACGCGAGCCGGTTCAGTCTGGCCACCACACCCAGCAGGTCGACGCCGAGCGACGCGCGGACGGACGCGAAAGGAGACATGCCACCAAATCATATAGGTTGCCTATGCAGGATCAAGGTGTTGCTGTTCACAAGGACGCCACACCGGCTGGCAGAATCAAGAAGTGACTGGGACCAAGGTGCCGCGGGACGCTCCGCCGCACCCGGTCGGTAAGGGGTCACTTCGACCCGGAGAGATGGCTCAGGCGTCGGTGATGGCCGCGTTGTCGGCGGCCACCGCGATCGTCGCGGTCGTTGTTCCGTTCGCCGCAGGATTGTCGCTGCTCGGCACCGTTCCGATGGGCCTCTTGGCGTACCGCTACCGCTTGCGCGTCCTGGTCGCGGCGACGATCGCCGGCTCACTGATCGCGTTCCTGGTCGCCGGCATGGGCGGAATGATGACAGTGGTCGAATGCGCCTACATCGGCGGGTTGGTTGGCCTGGTCAAGCGCAGAAACCGGGGCACACCCACCGTGATCGTGGTTGGGGCATGCGCGGGCGTGGCGTTCGGTGCGGTGTCGGTAGGCGCGCTGACGGTGCTGTCGCGGCTGCGGAATCTGATCTTCGAGTCAATAACGGCGAACGTCAACGGCGTGGCGCGCGCACTGTCCCATGTGCCGTATGTGCAGCCGGTCTCCGAGCGCATGAAAGACGGCTTCCCGAAGGTGCTGACGTACTGGCCGTGGCTGATCGGCGGATCATCCGCGCTGGGCATCCTGATCATCACCCTGATCGGATGGTGGGCGCTGTCGCGTGTGCTCACCAGGCTTTCGAAGCTCTCCAACCTCCAGAAGCTGGACACCCCTGCCGACGACGGCGTGATCGCCCCTCTTCCGGTGCGGTTGCACGACGCTACGTTCCGTTATCCCAACGCCGACCATGACGCGCTGGGGCCGGTGACATTGGAGGTGGAGCCGGGCGAACACGTCGCGATCACCGGAGTGAATGGTTCGGGCAAGACGACGCTGATGCTCGTGCTGGCAGGCCAGCCGCCCGCCTCGGGAACCGTCGAGAGGCCGGGCGGCGTCGGGCTCGGCAGGGTCGGCGGCACCGCGGTGATCATGCAGCACCCCGAGAGCCAGGTGCTCGGCAGTCGTGTCGCCGACGACGTGGTGTGGGGGTTGCCCCCGGGGCAAAGCATCGACGTGGACAAGCTTCTTGAGGAGGTGGGCCTCGACGGGCTCGCCGAGCGAGACACCGGCGGGCTCTCCGGCGGCGAACTGCAGCGACTCGCGGTGGCGGCCGCTCTCGCGAGAGAGCCGTCGCTGCTGATCGCCGATGAGGTGACCAGCATGGTCGACCAGCCGGGCCGCGCCGCGCTGCTAGGGCTGCTTGCAGGATTGCGCGAGCGCCACCGAATGGCGTTGGTGCACATCACTCACTACAACAACGAGGCTGACTCTGCCGAGCGGATCGTGAACCTGACCGGCACCGGCGCTAGTGATAACACCGAGATGGTCGAGCTGGCCCCGGCTCCGACCGCGACGCCATCGGCGGACGCCCGCTCTCCGGTCGCGGTGATCGAGGTCGACGGGGTTGGGCACGAGTACGCGAGTGGAACGCCCTGGGCCACCACGGCTTTGCGCGATGTCAGTTTCGACGTGCATGAGGGGGACGGGCTGCTGATCCACGGCGGCAACGGTTCCGGCAAGTCCACGCTGGCCTGGATCATGGCCGGGCTGACCATGCCGACCACCGGCAGTTGCCTGCTCGACGGCAGACCCGTGAGCGATCAGGTGGGCGCCGTAGCGATGTCCTTCCAGGCGGCCAGACTGCAGCTGCTGCGAGGCCGGGTCGATCGCGAAGTCGCATCGGCTGCAGGGTTTTCGCCACACGACGCCGGCGCAGTGGCGACCGCGCTCGCAACGGTCGGGCTGGACGCGTCGCTGGCCACCAGGCCCATCGAGCAACTCAGCGGCGGGCAGATGCGGCGCGTGGTGTTGGCCGGGTTGCTGGCCCGATCGCCGCGCGCGCTGATCCTCGACGAGCCGCTCGCCGGGGTGGACGCCGACAGCCAGCGCGGGCTGGTGCGTCTGCTCGAGGATCTGCGGCGCCGCACCGGGCTGACGGTCATCGTCATCTCACATGACTTCGCCGGACTGGAAGATCTGTGCCCGCGCACGCTGCACCTCCAGGACGGAGTGGTGCAAGCTGCGCCGGCGAGGGCAGGGGGCGCCGCATGAGTGCCCCAGCGCGCCGACCGGTGGTGCTTCTGCGTCCGGTTCCGGGTGGGTCCACCATCCACGACTTGTGGGCTGGGACGAAACTCATTGTGGTGTTCGGTATCTCGGTGCTGCTTACGTTCTACCCGGGATGGGTAGCCATCGGGCTTGTTGCGGCGCTGGTGCTCACCACGGCCCGGATGGCACGCATTCCGCGTGGCGCGCTCCCGTCGATCCCGGGTTGGCTGTGGGTGGTGATCGCGATCGGCGGGATCACGGCGGCGATCGGTGGCGGGCCACCGGAGGTTCACATCGGTTCGGTGGGCCTGGAATTGGGGGGATTGTTCAACTTCCTGCGCATCACGGTGTTGTCGATCGTGCTGCTCGGCCTCGGCGCGATGGTGTCGTGGACCACCAACGTCGCCGAGGTGCCGCCGGCGGTCGCCACGCTCGGCCGACCGCTGCGGCCACTGCGGATCCCGATCGACGAATGGGCTGTGGCGCTGGGTTTGGCGCTTCGCGCGTTCCCGATGTTGATCGACGAATTCCGTGTTCTGTACGCAGCCCGCCGGCTTCGGCCACGTCAGGTGCCGGCGACCCGACGGGCGCGTCGTCGCCAGTGGGCAGTCGAGATGATCGACATGGTGACCGCCGCGATCACGGTCGCGCTGCGCCGCGCAGACGAGATGGGTGACGCGATCGCGGCGCGCGGTGGCGTTGGCCAGATTTCGGCGGCGCCGTCGCGGCCGAAGTGGCGTGACGCAGTGGCACTTGTGATCGTCGCAGTGATGTCCGCGGCCGCGATCGCCAGCGAGCTGATGCTGGGCGCCACCGCCATTTAACGCTCGGCGGCGGCGTTGGCGGCGGCCTGTGCCCGCGCCAATGCCTGCCCGACATCCAGGCGGCCGAGGAACATCTCGTCGAAATACGGTTTGAGGGCGTCGAATCCGGCCGCGAAGCCGGCTCCGCCCGGCGCGGGGATCCGCGGGCCGCGCAGCACGTCGAAGAATGGGGTGACGTCAACGCGCTTCCCGGCCCAGTAGTCGAGGTAGGTGCGCTGTGCGGCGAGCACCGCTGGCACCGCGGCTCCGCTGACCCCGAGGTAGGCGTTGCCGTCGGCGCTGCCCATCCACTCGAGCACTTCGCGTACCGCCTCCGGGTGGGGCGAGGCGGAATTGCCGGCAGCCGCAATGCCGTTGGTTACGCTGACCCGGCCGACGGGCCCTGCGGGTAACAGCGCGACCCCCCACCGGAACCCGGCGTTCGACTCGACCTGCGCCAGGTTGTAGGTGCCGGACTGGAACAGCGCCATCCGCCCCTGCAGGAACATGTTGCGCGAGAAGTCGCCGTTGTCGTTGGTGTCGGAAGCCGGTGGCGACACCCTGTCGACGTTGATCAGCCGCACCAGATAGCGGAAAGCCTCGGCGGCTTGCGGATTGTCGAATGCAAAGCGGTCACCATCAGCGAACACGCCTCCGGCGGAGCCGACGTAGTTGAGGTAGATGCCCTGCAGGTCATTGGCCGCGTTGTAGGCCCACTGCCGCGTGCGGTCACCGGCCACGCGGGCCAGCAACGGCCGCAACGTGTCAACGGCGTCGTCCGGACTCCACCGCAGTGTGTTGAGGGTGGCTGGGTCCACACCGGCGGCCGACAGCAGATCCGCGTTGTAGTACAACGCGATTCCGGCATCGGTGAGCTGTGGCACACCCCACAGCGTGCCGCGGCGGGTGAATTGGTCTACCACCGACGGTTCCCATCGGGCGACCGCCTGCGGGCCCATCGTGTTGGTGATGTCGACGAGGCGGCGGCTGTCCGCGTACGGCGCGAAGTAAGCATTGCTGATCCAGAAGATGTCGTCCGCGCTGCCACCGGCGACATCGGCGCGCAGCGCGTCGAAGTACGACGCGTACGCGACGACGTTGACGCGGACTTCGATCGCGGGATGGCGGCGGGTGAACTCGTCGAAGGACCGCCGATATGCCGCGGCCACCTGTTGATCCCACAATCGCACGGTGACGACCGTCCGCCCACGCGGCTCGGTGTCTCTGCCGATGACCACCGCCGCCGCAATCAGCAGCGCGGTGACCGCCAGAAGCGCAATGACTACTGTCGTCGAAAACTTGGGCCGCGCAATCATTTCAGCCCCGTCACGACGATCGAGCGGACAATGTGGCGCTGGAACACCACGAACACCACGATCAGCGGGACGATTGCCACGGTCGTCGCGGCCATGACCAGCGTCCACTGCGCGTTGTACTGGGACTGCAACCCCGCGGTGGCGACGGTCAACACCCGCCACTTCGGCCCGCTGGTGATCACCAGCGGCCACATGAAGTTGTTCCACTGCGAGACAACGGTGATCAGGGTGAGCGTCACGAGGATCGGTCTGCTGGCCGGGATCACGACGTGCACCAGCACGTCGAGGGTATTGGCGCCGTCGATGCGTGCCGCGTTGATCAAGTCGGCTGGGATGGTGCGGAAGTATTCGCGCAGCAAGAAGATTGCATAGGGTGATCCGAAGACGAACGGCAGGACCAGCGCCCAGAACGTGTTGCGAAGGCCGGCCTGCGCCATCATCAGGTACATTGGCACGATGGTGACGGTCGGAGGCACCATCAGCGTCGCGATGTAGACCCAGAACAACACCTCGCGTCCGCGAAAGTGCAACCGGGCGAAAGCGTATGCCGCGAGTACCGAGAAGGTCAGCTGGCCCAGCACGATCACGGCGGTCATCAGCGCGGTCACCGCGATGACGCGACCGAACCCGGCATCGGCTAACCCGGTGTAATTGGCCAGCGTCGGAGGATGCGGCAGCTGAAGCGGTGTGCCCGTGGCGAACTGCCGCGTCGACGTGAACGATGTCAAAACGCTGAACACGAACGGCGCCAACGTGATCACCGCACCGATGCCCAGCAGCAGATAGATGGCGGCACCCGAAGCCGCACGGCTAGACGAGGTCATAGCTGATCCGTCGTCGGAAATAGAGGTGTTGCGCCACGGTGGCGACGATCAGAATTACGAAGAGCACGATCGCCATCACCGCGGCCCGGCCGACGGCGGCGGTGCCGAACGCTTCGGCGTAGATGCGGTGCGCGACGAGGTCGGTGCGGTTTTGCGGCCCGCCAGCCGTCAGCGCATAAACCGTGTCGAAGACCTGTGCTGAGCTGATGATTCCGGTCACCACAACGAAGAACATCGTCGGCCGAAGCAGAGGGATCGTGATCTTCCAGAACCGCTGCCAGGCGGTGGCGCCGTCCAGGCGGGCGGCGTCGTGGATCCCATCGGGAATGGCCAGGATGCCGGCGAGGAAGAACAACGTCACATAGCCCACGTTGGTCCAGACGGTGACCGCCGACACCACCGGCAGGGCCAGTTCCGGATCGGTGAGCCACTCGACCCGGTGGCCCAGCAGTGTGTTGATGGCCCCGTCGGTAGGCGCAAGGAGCCAGCGCCACAGCACCGCGATCGCGATCGGCGCGCAGATCCACGGCACCACGTACAGCGTCCGGAAGATCCCGCTGCCCGGCAACCGTCGGCCGAGCATCGATGCCGCCGCGAGCCCCAGCGCGCTCTGCGCGGGCACCACGAGCATGACGAACACCAACGTCACCACGAGAGAGTTACCGAACGTGCCGTCGCTGAGCACCGAGCGCCAATTGTCCAGTCCGACATAGCGGATCGGGCCCAGCAGATCCCACCGGTGCAGGCTCAACCAGCCCACCACGAACATCGGGAGGAGTAAGAACACGGCGACCCCGAACAAGCTCGGCGCCACCAGCGCGTAGGCCAGCACGCTGGTGCGGACACGTGGGCTGGCCATTCGGCTATTAAAGCCGCGGGGTGGACCCAGCCGTTACGGTGGACCCGTGAGGGCGCGTGGGGGGATCGATGCGGACTTCTTGGAGTTGCCGCGTCAACGGTTGGCAGACGCCGCCCTGACCGCGGCAACGGAGGCCGGCGCGAGCCATGCCGACCTGCGCATCCACCGGACCGTCACCGAGGTCATCCAGCTGCGCGACGCGGCATTGCAGACGTCCGTTGTCAGTCGAGAGCTGGGGCTGGCGGTTCGGGTGATCGTGGACGGCACGTGGGGGTTCGCGTCGCACGCCGAGCTGGCGCCCGAGGTGGCCGCCGACACCGCGCGTAGAGCCGTGCAGGTCGCGCGGACCCTGCGGGCGTTGAACGGCGACAACGTGCGTCTGGCCTCCGAGCCCGTCTACCGCGACGCCGAGTGGGTGTCGTCGTATCAAACCGACCCGTTCGACGTGCCGACCGCCGACAAGATCGCCGTGCTCGGGGACTATTCGGAGCGGCTGCTGTCGGCGGACGGCGTCGACCACGTGTCGGCCGGGTTTCACGGCGTCAAGGAGCAGACGTTTTACGCCGACGTTTACGGATCATCGATCACCCAGCAGAGGGTGCGGGTGCTGCCGTCGCTGGAGGCGGTTGCCGTCGACGCCGCCGCGGGCAGCTTCGACTCGATGCGCACGCTCGCGCCGCCCACGGCTCGCGGCTGGGAAGCCGTCGTCGACGATGGCATCTGGAACTGGTCCGGCGAACTCGCCGAAATCCCGTCGCTGCTGACCGAGAAGATGAAGGCGCCGACCGTCACGCCCGGGCCAACCGACCTGGTGATCGACCCGTCGAACCTCTGGCTGACCATCCACGAATCCATCGGCCACGCGACCGAATACGACCGCGCGATCGGCTACGAGGCCGCCTATGCCGGTACGTCGTTCGCGACACCAGACCTGCTGGGCAAGCTGCGCTATGGCTCGCAGGTGATGAACGTGACGGCCGACCGCACCGTCGACTTCGGGCTGGCAACGGTGGGGTACGACGACGAGGGTGTCGCCGCGCAGTGCTGGGATCTGGTGGACGAGGGGATCTTCGTCGGCTATCAGCTCGACCGGGTGTTTGCGCCCCG
>Ga0209626_1000171_pt1 | contig 13708 bp, 10 predicted proteins | sample JacPinW_OM1H0_M2_FD_187962 | JGI IMG/M metagenome (GOLD analysis project Ga0209626, IMG submission 187962) | Forest soil microbial communities from Algoma, Ontario, Canada - Jack Pine, Ontario site 1_JW_OM1H0_M2 (SPAdes) (version 2) | ecosystem: Environmental > Terrestrial > Soil > Boreal... | reverse complement strand
GTCCGGCGACGGGCGGCGCGCCGTTCCGGGTCCGCCGGCCGCCGCCGAGCCGCCACCAGCCGAGGAGGCCGGCCAAGAGCAGCAGGAGGGCGAGCGCGAGGGCGACTCCCGCCGCCCTCCGGCTCATGGCGAGGGCGCTCCCGCTGGAGGCTGGGGGGCGGGCGCCGGCCGCGGCGCGGGGGGCGCCGGCTGGCCTGCGGGGGCGGCCGCCGCGGGGGTCTCGACCATCTCCTTGTAGACGCTGATGGCCTTGACCAGCGCCTCGACGAGCGCCGCGCGGTACTCGGGGTCCTGGAGCTTCTTCTCCTCCTCCGGGTTGCTGATGAACCCGAGCTCGACGAGCACGGCGGGCATCGTCGCCCCCATGAGGACGCGGAAGGGCGCCTGCTTGACCCCGCGGTCCTTGAGCTGCAGCGTCTGGTTGAGCTCGCCCTGGACGAGGTTCGCCAGCCGCTGGCTGGCGGAGAGGTGGTGGGTCTGCGCCAGGTCCCAGAGGATGAGCTGGAGGTCGCCCTCGCCGGCCGCCGCGTCGTTGGCCGCCGCCGAAGCGGGAGCGGGCTCGCCGTTCTCGCTCTTGGCGGCGTTGGCGGCGCGGACGTCGGTCGCCTCGGCGCTCAGGAAGTAGGTCTCCGCCCCGTGGGCGCCGGCGCCGAGCGAGGAGTTGAGATGGATGGAGACGAAGAGGTCGGCCTTGTTCTGGTTGGCGATGGCGGCGCGGGTGTCGAGCGGCAGGTTGGCGTCCTCGGAGCGGGTCAAGACGGTCCGCACGGCGAGCTGCTGCGAGAGCCGGCTCGCCAGGGTCTGCGCCAGGATCAGCGTCAGCTGCTTCTCCTGCACGCCGCCGGGGCCGATGGCGCCGGTCTCGGTGCCGCCGTGCCCGGGGTCGATGACGATCGTGCGCACGCCGCCGCTGGGCTCCGGCGGCGCGAAGGCCGGGCCGGACGGCTGCGCGGCGGCCGCGGCCTCGTGGATGTCGAACACCAAGCGGAAGGGGTTCTCGAGGATGTAGCTCTCGACCTGCGCCTGCGGAACGAGGTCGATCCTGACCTTCTCCGGGGAGATCTCGATCGCCTTGACGAGCGGGTCTTCGATCCGCCGCTGGGGGGCCGGCGCCAGGCGGTCGGCCAGCATCTGCACCTCGACCGCGCCGGGCTGCTGGTTGAGATGGTAGTGGGGGACCTCGGGGAACTGCAGCACCACGGTCGTCATCCCTTGCAGGTGGACGATGTCCGACGTGACGGCGATCTCCTTCGACTTGCGGCGGCTGATCACCAGCCGCTGCTGCTCCGGCCGCCAGTCGAAGGAGAAGCCCGAGAGCTCGCCGTAGGTCTTGTTGAGGAAGTCGAGCGGCACCTGGACGCCGCCCTCGCCGCGGGTGGGCGGCTGCGACAGGGAGACGATCGCGTCGCCGACGGTGACGACGGCGCTGCCGATCCCCATGACGATCTCCTTGTCCGCCAGCTTCAAGATGAAGCTCTCGGCGCTCTCGCCGGGGACGAGGTCGCCGCCCAGGCTCGGGGTCAGGGCGGCGAGGGCGAAGAGCGGTCCGGCGGGCAGGATCGTCACCCGCACGGCGATTTCGCGGCCGTCGAGGACGACTCCCGGGGCTCCCGCGACCGGCGCGGGCTGCTGGCTCTGGGCGATCAGCAGGACCGGGACGAGCAGCAGGAGGACGAGCGGCGGGCTGGCCGAGCGGGGACGACTCTTCACGGCGAGAGAGGATACCACCGGCTGGAGGCTGCATCGGGCCTCGCTCCGCTCCTTCGGGGGCGCGCCAGGATCGGCTGAAAGCGTGTGAAGAATTGACAAGACCTTTGCGATTGCCCGGGACCGAAGGGCACGTTCTCCCGGTTGTCATCCCGAGCGAGAGCGAGGGACCTGGGGGAAGGGTGGCGAGAAGGCCTTTGCTATCAGAAGTTTGGGAGGCCTCCCCCCGCCCAGGTCCCTCGCTCTCGCTCGGGATGACTCTGGCGGCCACAACCGTTGTGACTCGGCGCTTTGAAACCGGCGCGCCAAGTATGCTAGAGGTGTCCTTCTCGGGAACGGGCGTTGTCGGGAGCAGAGGAGACAGAGAATGGAGATCCGACAGTTTCGGGTGGTGGTCCGGGCCAAGGGCTTCGAGCGCACCTGCCGCTTCTACGGCGAAGTGCTGGCGCTGCCCCGGCTGCAGAGCTGGGACCGCGAGGACGCCCGCGGCGCGCTCTACCAGGCCGGCGCGGCGACGGTCGAGGTGCTGGGCCGGCCGGCGGCGGCGAGCACGCGGGTCGTCGACGAGGACTTCGACTACCAGGGGCCGCAGCACAAGATGACGCTCACCTTCCTCGTCCCCTCGGCCGAGAAGGCCTACGAGGAGCTGCTCTTCCGCGACAAGAACATCCCCGGCGGGCTGCGCAAGGACGGCGACGGCAGCCTCATCTTCGAGACCCACGATCCCGACGGCGTGAAGATCGTCTACCGGCAGGTGGAGGCCTGACGGGGCGATGAGACGGGCCGCGAGGCCGGGCGCCGCCTGGGCGCTGGCGGCCGTCCTCTTCCTTGTCGCCGCCGGCCCCGGGCGGGCGGCCGCCCGCCCGCATCCGGCGACCGAGCCCTGGACCGTCGACGACCTGGTGTTCGCCGAGGAGGCGACCGGCTGGACGATCTCTCCCGACGCCACGCTCGCCGCCTGGGTCAAGGGCGGGATCGGCAAGGGCGGCGACAAGGACGAGGAGGAGGGGCGGGTCTCGAACCTCTGGCTCACCCGCCTCGCCTCCGCCGAGTCCTTCCAGCTCACCCGCGGCAACGAGACGGTCCTGAGCCCGCTCTTCTCCCCCGACGGCAAGAGCCTGGCCTTCCTCTCCACCCGGCCGGTCGCCGGCGCCGCCGAGGCCGAGGGCGACAAGAAAGCGGAAGGAGATCCGCCCGAGACGACCCAGCAGCTGTGGGTCATCCCCGTGCGCGGCGGGGAGGCCTACCCGGTCACCCGCTTCGACCGCGACGTCGTCGACGTCGACTGGATCGATTCCGAGACCCTGCTGGTGCTCGCCAAGGAGTCGCCCACCGCGCGCGAGCTCCGGCGCAAGGAGCGGCGGGACACCGCCATCGTCGTCGACGACGCCGAGAACGAGCCGCCCGTCCGGCTGTTCACCGTCTCGCGCGACGGCGCCAAGGTCCACCGCCTGACCGCCAACGACGACTGGATCGACGCCATCGACGTCTCGCCCAACGGGCGGTACGCCGTCTGCACCGCGCAGCAGAGCCTGTCCTACGACTTCGACAGCCGCGTCCCGCCGCGCACCTTCCTCGTCGACACGGCGAGCGGCGAGCTGAAGCGGCTCCTCGCTGACAGCCCGCTCCTGCCCCACACCGTGCGCTGGGCGCCGGACTCCTCGGGCTTCTACTTCGCCAACGAGCGCTCCCGGCATCCCACCTACCGTACGGCGACCGTCACCGAACTCTGGTTCTACGACCTGAAAAGCGGCCATGTGGCACAGGTCGACCTCGGCTGGGACCGCGGTCTGGGCGGCCTCTACGCCCCCTTGGCGGACGGCTTCCTCGCCCTCCTGGCCGACGGCGTGCACGTGCGGCCGGCCCGCTATACGCGCACTCCCGAGGGCTGGAAGCGGCAGGACCTTACCGGGACCCACACCGCCAACCTCGACACCTGGGCGCTCTCCGCGGACGGCCGCACCGTCGTCTATCAGACCTCGACGGCGGTGACCCCGCCGCAGGCCTACGTGGCGCGGCTCGAGGGGACGAAGCTGACGGGCGAGCGCAAGATCACCGATCTCAATCCCGACTTCCGGGACAAGAACGCGGGGAAGGTGGAGGTGGTGCGCTGGAAGGGGGCCCGCCAGGAGATGGTCGAGGGACTGCTGTTCTACCCCCTCGACTGGAAGGCGGGGGAGCGCCGCCCGCTCGTCCTCGACCTGCACGGCGGTCCCGCCTCCTCCGACACCGACCGCTGGAGCGCCGACTGGAGCGTGCCGGACATCCTCTTCCGCCAGCGCGGCGCCTTCGTCCTCGAGGTCAACTATCACGGCAGCTCCGGCTACGGGCTCGACTGGGTGGAGTCGATCGCCGGCCACTACTACGAGCTGGAGATCCCCGACATCGAGGCGGGGGTCGATTTCCTCATCCAGCGCGGGCTCGTCGACCCCGAGCGGCTGGCGAGCGCCGGCTGGAGCAACGGCGGCATCTTGACCGCCGAGCTCATCACCCGCTCCCATCGCTACCGCGCCGCCTCGGTGGGGGCCGCCGACGTCGAGTGGATCAGCGACTGGGCGAACGTCGACTTCGGCGCCTCCTTCGACAACTACTACTTCGGCATGCCGCCGTGGGAGAACCCGCAGCTCTATATCGAGAAGTCCCCCTTCTTCCGCCTGACAGCGGTCACCACTCCCACCATCGTCTTCACGGGCACCGAGGACCGCAACGTGCCGCCCCATCAGTCGTGGTCGCTCTTCCGCGCCCTGCAGCAGATCGGCAAGGCCCCCACCCGCCTGGTGCTTTTCCCCGGCGAGCCGCACGACCTGCGCAAGGTCGCCCACCAGCGCCGCAAGATCCAGGAGGACCTCGACTGGTTCGACCGCTACCTCTTCGGCAAGCCGCCGCAACACCGCGAGGGGATCAAGGAGGGAACGCCCTTGGCCGCGCTCCTGGCGCGCGCCAAAGCCGCGCGGCCGGCCCCGGGCTCAACCGCTCTCGGACGCCGCGCGCACGGCGTCCTGGTCCCCGAGACGGTGGCTTTTCAGGGCCTGGAGGTGGGCCGCTTCGAGGTCACCCGCGCCCAGTTCGCCGCCTTCGACCCCGCGCTCAAGGTCGACGCCGGCAGCCAGAACCTGCCGATGGCCGGCGTCACCTTCGCGCGCGCCCGGCAGTACGTCTCGTGGCTCGCGAAGAGGACGGGACAGCCCTTCCGCCTGCCCACCGAGGACGAGGCCAAGGACCTCGCCGAGGCCGCCGCGGGCGGCGGCAACACCCTCGACCGCTGGGCCGGCTACGCGCCCAACCCGCGCGACCGCCGGGCGATCCAGCAGTCGTTGAAGGAGCTCGCCGGCGAGGCGCCGCTGCTGCTGCCGGTGGGGAGCCTGCCGGGCGACGGCGACGACCCCGTCTTCGACCTCGACGGCAATGCCGCCGAGTGGGCGGTCACGGCCGACGGCAAGGGAGTCGCCGTCGGCCCCAGCGCCGACCGCCCCACCGATCCGCGCAGCGACGACCCGCCGGCGCTGGCCTACACGGGGTTGCGGGTGGTGCTGGGGAAGAACTGAGCTCTTCAGCGGATCAGCCGCTCTTCGGCGGAGGTGCAGCGAGGAGCTGCTTCGCTTTGCGGGCGACCAGGATATAGCCCTGCGTCTCGGCATCCTTCTCGAGATCCAGCAACTGGGCTCGGTCAGGTTGCCCGCCAGATCTCTTCTCCACGTCGGCCGCGGCCAGGCGGACGTCGAGCTTGAGTGCGGCATAGGGCTTGTTTTGGAGCTCTACTCGCGCTTCCTCTAGAACTCGGTTCGCCGCCGGTCGCTGGCCATCGCTGGCGAACAAGTAAGCCACTGCGATCCGTACGTTGACGCGCACCTCTGGCGCCTGGCTCGAAGTGGCGAGCACGTTCGCTGCCGAGAGGACAGCACGAGCGTCTACTGGCGCTCCTTGTGCGAGAAGAATACGTCCCAAGAGAGCGCCAGTCGCTGCCAAGCCGTGACGCCTGGAACGACGTGAGTCTTCAATCCATAGCGCCGCGGGCCGTTGGCGCAGCCGAAGCTGGGGTCGTGCCGCCCGCCTTCGTCCATTCCACCCGATAGACCGCCACCTCCCGCGCCCTCCCCCGGAGTGGGAGCGGCGCCAGAGGCGTCGCTCGCGGCGGGTCGGCGAGGGAACGGTAGAGGGGCTCTCCCACGAGGATCTCCCCGGGACCCGCCTCGGCGCAGAGGCGGGCCGCGACGTTGACGGCGTCGCCGATGACCGTGTACTCGAGGCGGCGGTCGCTGCCGATATTGCCGGCGAAGACCTCGCCGGAGTTGATGCCGATCCCCACCGCGATCCGCCGCCGGCCCTGCTCCTGCCACGCCTCGTTCAGCCGTGCGAGCGCCGCCTGCATGGCGACGGCGGCGCGGACGGCGCGATCGGCGTCGTCGGCGCGGGAGAGCGGCGCTCCCCAGATCGCCATCATGGCGTCGCCCATGAACTTGTCGAGGGCGCCGCCGTGCTCGAAGACGATCTCGACCATGGCCGTGAAGTACTCGTTCAGGAGCGCCGCGATCTCCTCCGGCGAGAGTTCCTCGGAGAGGGCCGTGAAGCCGCGGATGTCGGCGAAGAGGACGACGGCCTGCCGCTTGGCTCCGCCCAGCCCGATCTCCTCCTGATGGCCGGCGATCTGCTCCGCGAGCTCGGGGGCGAAGTAGCGCTGGAAGTTCGACAGCACGAGCGCCTCGCGCCGCGCGCGCTCGACCAGCCGGCCGTTCTCGATCGCCACCGCGACCATCCCCGAGAAAGCGGAGAGGAACTCCAGGTCCTCGTCGCTGAAGGAGCGGGGAGCGGTCAGGTTGTCGAGGTAGATGAGCCCCAGCGGCTCGCCGTGGCCGCCCAGGAGCGGCGCGCACATGGCGCTCTGCACGCTGTCCTTCTGGGCCGTCTCGCTGCGGTCGCTCCCCGCCGTGGGGTTCTCGATCAGCACCGCGACGCGCTCGGCGAGCGCCTTGTCGGCGATGGCCCGCGGCACCTCCCAGGCGGCGCCGGGATCGCCGATCCGCGAGCGCGAGACCCGCATGGTCAGCGTGTTCCCGGCGCCGGTCAAGAGGATAGCGACGCGGTCGACGCTCATCACCTGGAAGGTCAGCTCGACCACCTTGTCGAGCAGCCGGCCGATGTCCGGCAGGCCGGAGAGCTCCTTGCCGATGTCGAGGAGGAGCGCCAGCCGCTTGGCCTGCCGCTCCTCGGCCGACTGGCCGCCGATGCGCAGCAGCGAGGTGCTGCCGGGAGCGGAAACGCGGGCGGCGATGTCGGCCGGTCCGGCGGCCGGAATCTGCCGGATGACGGTGGCATCGAGCGAGCCGCCGGGCAGTTCGGGGCGCTCCTCGGGCGACTCCTCGGGCCGCTCCAGCACTTGGTAGGTGGTGCGGCCGAAAGCGATCTGGTCGCCGGGCCGGGCGACGAACTCGCCGACCCGCTCGCCGTTCCAGAAGGTGCCGTTCATCGAGCCCAGGTCGCGGACCCGGAGCCCGCCCTCCGCGAGCTCAAGCTCGGCGTGCTGGCGCGAGACGGTCTGGTCCTGCAGCGCCAAGTCGCAGGCCAGCGTGCGCCCCACGAGGAGCGTCCGGCCCGGCGGCAGCGTGACGGTCTGGGTGCCGATCGTAGCGACCAACTTGAGAGCCAAGGCGAGACCCCGGTCTTCTACCCTACTATACGAGGTGCGCCCCGCCGGCGGGAGCCGCGCTCGAGACGTCCAACCCACCGCGTTTCGAGCCACTTAGCGGGCTCCACGAGGTTGAACCGGGGGGAGCCCTGTGCTACCCTGTCGCCCGTCTCAGGACGCGTGGCGCATTCGTCTAGGGGTCCAGGACGCCGGCCTCTCACGCCGGTAACACGGGTTCGAATCCCGTATGCGCTACCAGCCGTTTCTCTGCTGCAGAAATCCCCCAACCAGGCGCTTCATGTCCACGCATCGATCTCGCTAGGGCCACCCCGGAGAAGCCATGGATTCCGCTGCCCTGCTCGGATCGTCCCTCGGGTCGCTGCTGCGGAACAAGCTGCGCAGCTCGCTGACCGTTCTCGGCATCACCATCGGGATCGCGGCGGTGATCTGCGTCGTGGCGATCGGCAAGGCCGGCCAGGTGCGGGTCGAGCAGCAGCTGAACAACCTGGGCGACAACTTCGTGTGGATCGAGGCGGGAGGGCGCGCGGTGAACGGCGTGCGCACCGGCACGCACGGGACGAAGTCGCTCACCCTGGCCGACGCCCTCGCGATCAAGAACCAAATCCCGTTGATCAAGAGCGTCTCGCCGAACGTCGACGCCTCGACGCAGGTCATCTACGGCAACCAGAATTGGTTCACCTCCTACCGCGGGGTCTCGCCGGAGTACTTCGACATCAAGCGCTGGGCCGTCGACCAGGGCGCCGTCTTTTCGCAGGACGACGTGGAGAGCGCCGCCGACGTCTGCGTCATCGGCCGCACGGTGCGCGACCAGCTCTTCGGCGTCGAGGATCCGATCGGCAAGGTGATCCGCCTGCGGACCCTCCCCTGCAAGGTGGTGGCGACGCTGCGGCCGAAAGGGCTTTCGGTCTCCGGGCAGGACCAGGACGACACCATCATCCTCCCCTACACGACCGCCCAGAAGAAGATCAAGGGCGTCGCCTGGCTCGACGACGTCCTCTGTTCGGCCGTCTCGCAGGAGGTCGTGAAGCTCGCCGGGCAGCAGACGGCGGGTTTGCTGCGCGAGCGCCACCACCTGCGTCCCGAGGAAGACGACGACTTCAACATCCGCAATCCGGAGGACGTGATCCAGGCCCAGCTCGAGGCCAGCCGCACGCTGACTCTCCTGCTCATCGCCATCGCGTCGATCTCGCTGGTCGTCGGCGGGATCGGCATCATGAACGTCATGCTGGTGTCGGTCACCGAGCGCACGCGGGAGATCGGCGTGCGCGTGGCGGTCGGCGCGACGGAGGAGGCGATCCAGCTCCAGTTCTTGGGCGAGTCGGTGATGCTCAGCCTGGTGGGCGGCGCCGTCGGCGTGGTGCTGGGGATCGCGGGCTCGTTCCTCCTCGGGCGCACGCTCGGCTGGCCGATGGAGATGTCGGCCCAGGCGGTGCTCCTGGCCGCGCTCTTCTCGGTCGCGGTGGGCGTCTTCTTCGGCTACTACCCGGCGCGCAAGGCCTCCGTGCTCGATCCCATCGAAGCCCTGCGCTATGAGTGAGGCGATCGCCCAGGCGCCTCGCGGCGGCCGGTTGAAACGCCGCGGCGTCTGGCTCCTCCTGCTCGCCGCCGCAGTGACGGCGGCGATCGTGGCGGCCGCGACGCTCCGCCGCGACGACGGGCTGCGCCATCTCACCGCCAAGGTCCAACAGGGCGAGATCCGCGACGCGGTGGACGCCACCGGCACGGTCAACGCGGTCATCACCGTCCAGGTCGGCTCGCAGGTCTCGGGGACCATCGCCCGGTTGAACGCTGACTTCAACTCGCGCGTCCACAAGGGCGACGTCATCGCGGTGATCGATCCGCAGCTGTTCTCGGGAGCGCTCCGCCAGGCGACCGCGGACCTCGAGAATGCCAAGGCCAACGTCATCGCCGCCGAAGCCAATCTCAGCAAGGCCGGCGCCGCGTTGGAGCAGACGAAGGCCGAGTACGATCGCGCGGCGGCGTTGCTGGACATGAAGATCGGCACCCAGCAGGCGCTCGATCTCGCGAAAGCCAACTATGCGTCCGCCAAGGCGTCCGTCGACGCCGCGCGGGCGAACATCGCGCAAGCCAGGGCCCAGGTCGACCAGAAGGCCGCCGCCGTCTCGGTGGCCCGCACCAATCTCGACTACACGGTGATCCGCTCGCCGATCGACGGCATCGTCGTGGCGCGCAACGTCGACGTCGGGCAGACCGTCGCCGCCTCGCTCCAGGCGCCCACCGTCTTCACCATCGCGCAGGATCTCACCAAGATGCAGGTCTACGCCAAGGTGGACGAATCCGACGTCGGCCGCATCGGCACGGGCCGGCCGGTCACCTTCAAGGTGGACGCCTTTCCCAAGGATCTCTTCACCGGCACGGTGAGCCAGGTGCGGATGAACCCCACGACGGTCCAGAACGTCGTCACCTACGACGCCATCATCGACTTCCTGAACCCCGACCTCAAGCTCTTCCCCGGGATGACGGCGTACGTGACCATCCCCGTCGCCACCGCCGCCGACGTGGTGAAGATTCCCAATGCCGCGCTGCGCTACAAGCCCCCCATGCCGCCGGAGGTCGTGCGCGCTCTTTACGCCAAGTACGGGATCGAAGAGGGGACGCCGGCCGAAGCTGCTCCAGCCGCCCTTGGCGCTCGTGGTCCGACGCCCGCTGGCCCCGGCGCACACCGTGCGGCGGCGAAGGAGAGCGCCGTCGTCTGGAAGCTGCTCGCCAACGGCACCATCGAGCCCGTCAGGATCTCGCTCGGCATCACCGATCACACCTACACCGAGGTGACCGGCGTGATCGTCGGCAAGCTCGAGCCCGGCGACGACGTCGTCACCAGCTCGATGGCGGCGAAGAATCTGCCGCCCGGCGCGCAGGGAATCCGGCGGTGAGCCCGGAGGACCGCGGCGCGGTCATCCGCGCCGAGGAGATTCACAAGTATTACGACCTCGGCGAGACGCGAGTGCACGCTCTGCGGGGCGTTAGCCTGGCGGTCGAGGGCGGCGGGTTCGTCGCCATCATGGGGGCCAGCGGCAGCGGCAAATCGACTCTCATGAACATCCTGGGCTGCCTCGACCGCCCGACCTCGGGCCGCTACGTGCTCGAGGGGACCGACGTCTCCGGCCTCGACAAGCGCGAGCTGGCGGCGATCCGCAACCGGCGGCTCGGCTTCGTGTTCCAGGGGTTCAATCTCCTGCCGCGCACGACGGCGCTCGAGAACGTCCAGCTGCCGACGCTCTACACCCCGATCGACAAGGTCGAGCGCGCCAAGCGCGCCCGCGAGGCGCTCGCCCTGGTCGGCCTGAGCGAGCGCGCCGCTCACTACCCATCGCAGCTCTCGGGCGGCCAACAGCAGCGGGTGGCGATCGCGCGCGCGTTGGTCAACCGCCCCGCCATCCTGCTGGCCGATGAGCCGACCGGGAACCTCGACAGCCGCACCTCGATCGAGATCATGGAGGTCCTCCAGGATCTCAACGAGGGCGGCCTGACGATCGTCCTCGTCACCCACGAGCACGACATCGCGCAGTTCGCCAAGCGGGTGGTCGTCTTCCGCGACGGGCGGATCCGCAAGGACGAATCGGTGCCCGCTCCGCCGCGGGCGCGCGAAGTGCTGAAGACTCTGCCGACGCTCGAGGACTGAAGGTCCGGGTCCGCAGGACCAGCCGGAGCCCGGTATCGGGCTTCGGGTGGTACGCTCCCGCCATGGTCGGCAGGTCCGCGCCAGCAGGCCTCCGGCGGCACGAGTGGAGGTGGCGGGGCTGCGGTTGCGGGCTCGTCCTGGCGATGGGTTTGGCGCTCGCCGCCGGCTGGTTCCTGGAGCGCGATCCCACCCCCCGTTTCCTCGCCCGCCGCTCCCGGCTGGTCGCGGTCGAGCCCCAGGGGAGCATCCGAGCGGGCGGCTGCTTCGTCGAGCGACTCCGGCTGCGGGCGGCGAGCGGCCTCACTGTCGAGCTGGCGGTGAAGCGACCGGTGGATGCCGCCGGCCGCTCTCCGCGGCGGCCGCTGGTGGTGCTCCTCGGCGGTTTCGAGACGGGCCGGAACGCCGTGGACCTGGTGGCCGGCCCACGCGGCGTGGTGCTCGCGGCCCTCTCCTACCCCTACTCCGGCCCGCGGCCGGCCCACGGCCCGCGCGGCCTCCTGAGGCTGCCCGCCCTCCGTGCGGGCGTGCTCGACACCCCGCCAGCCGTCCTTCTCGCTCTCGATTCCCTCCTCACCCGTCCCGAGGTCGATCCCGGGCAGGTGGAGCTGGTGGGAGTGAGCCTCGGCGCTCCCTTCGCCCTGGTCGCCGGGGCGCTCGACAGGCGGGTCCGGCGGGTCTGGTTGGTCCACGGGGCGGGCGACCTCCGGCTCCTGATCGACACCGCCCTTCGCCGGGCGATCCCGCGCTCTTCCTTGCGGCGGGCGGTGGCGGAGCTCGGCTACCTCGCCGCGGGCGGCCCCGCCGTCGCCCCCGAGCGCTGGGCCGGCCGGATCGCCCCGCGCCCCCTCGTGATGTTGAACGCCCTCTCCGACGAGCGGATGCCTCGCCGCGCCATCCTCGCGCTCTACGCCCGCGCCCGCTCGCCCAAAGAGCTGGTCTGGCTCCCCGGGCCCCACGTCGAGCCGGACCGCCCGGAAGTGGTCGAGCGGTTGATCGATCAGGTGCTGGGCCGGATCGTGGCGAGATCGAGAGAGGCGCGATGAGCCATCCCGCTGCCGGTCCGCCGAGGCTGATCGCCGACGCCATGCTGGGCTCGCTCGCCCGCTGGCTGCGGACGCTCGGCATCGACGTCGCTTATGAGCGCGGGATCGAGGACGCCGATCTGGTGGCGGCGGCCGTCGCGGAGGACCGCATCATCCTCACCCGCGATCGCCGGCTCGTCGAGCGGCGGCTGGCCAGGAATCACCTGCTGATCCGCTCGCCCGACGTGGAGGATCAGGTGCGCCAGGTGCTGGCGGAGCTCGCGATCGAGCTCGACGTCGCACGCCTTTTCAGCCGCTGCCTGCGCTGCAACGAGCCGCTCGTCTCGGTGCCCGCCGAGGAGGCTCGGCAGCAAGTGCCGCCCTTCGTGGCGGCGACCCAGGACCGCTTCCGGCGCTGTCCCACCTGCGGCCGCATCTACTGGCGCTCGACCCACGTCGAGCGGATGCGCGAGCGCCTACGCCGGATGGGTGTCGCGGAGTAGACTTCCTCCCGCGCTCGGCCGCGCTGCCTGATGCCCCGTCGCCTCACCATCATCCTGCTCGTCGCCGCGCTGGGGCTCGCCGCCGCGGCGCTCTGGCTCTTCCTGCGATCCCGCGTGCCGGTGCCGGACCGCCTGGTTCTCCAGGCCGCCTCGTTCGACTCGCTTCCCGGATGGCGCGAGGACGCCGCCGATGCCGCGCTCCCCGCCTTCTTGCGCTCCTGCCGGCGCCTCGTCGCCACTGCTGCCGGCGCGGAGAGAGATGGGACCAACCTCTCGGGCACCGCCGACGATTGGCGGGAGGTCTGCCGGGAGGCGGCGAAGGTGCCGCTCCGCGGGACCGCGGCGCGGGCCTTCTTCGAAGCGCGCTTCCAGCCCGTCGCCGCCACCAATCATGGCGAACCTCGGGGGCTCTTCACCGGCTACTACGAGCCCACCCTCCGCGGCAGCCTGCGGCGGCACGGCCGCTATACGGTGCCGCTCTACGCCCGGCCCGCCGAGCTGGTGACGGTCGACCTCGGCCGCTTCCGGGAGGAATGGAAGGGGGAGCGGATCGCCGGCTCGGTGGTGGACGGCACGCTCGTCCCCTTCCCCGATCGCGCGGCGATCGCCGCCGGGGCGCTCGCCGGCCGCGGCCTCGAGGTGGTCTGGGTGGACGATCCCGTAGACGCCTTCTTCCTGGAGATCCAGGGCTCGGGCCGCGTCGAGCTTGCCGAAGGGGGAGTGCTGCGGTTGGGCTACGCGGCGCAGAACGGACGGCCCTACTTCGCCATCGGCCGCGAACTGGTCGAGCGCGGTGCGCTCAAGAAGGAGGAGGTCTCGCTGCAGTCCATCCGGCGCTGGCTCGGAGACCATCCCTCCGAGGTGGCGAAGGTGCTGGCACGAAACCCGTCCTACGTCTTCTTCCAGCGGCTCCTAGGGGACGGCCCGGTGGGCGCCGAGGGCGTCGTCCTCACCCCCGGCCGCTCGCTCGCCGTCGACCTCAAGTACCTGCCGCTCGGCATCCCCGTCTGGCTCGACGCCTCGGCGCCGACCGCCACGGGGACCGACCGGCCGCTGCGCCGCCTGCTGATCGCGCAGGACACCGGCGGCGCCATCCGCGGTCCCGTCCCACCCCTCCATAGGATTAATCGCAATCCGATTTCCAATTCGAACGCCGCCGCGCACGAGCGGCGCAAAAAGCGGCGACTCC
>Ga0209626_1000170_pt1 | contig 13718 bp, 6 predicted proteins | sample JacPinW_OM1H0_M2_FD_187962 | JGI IMG/M metagenome (GOLD analysis project Ga0209626, IMG submission 187962) | Forest soil microbial communities from Algoma, Ontario, Canada - Jack Pine, Ontario site 1_JW_OM1H0_M2 (SPAdes) (version 2) | ecosystem: Environmental > Terrestrial > Soil > Boreal... | reverse complement strand
CTTCAGCTGCAGGTTCCCCTACAACTACCCTATTTCGACTTAACAGACATTAAAAGCGCACATTCAAATTTCTTCTAAAAAACTCAGAATCACCTATTTATGATTCCCAGCCTACTTATACACTAACTATCTAAACAATGAATAATTAATGCACAAAGAGCAAGAATCAATAGAATCACCCATGTTGAACAAGTTCAACATAGGCAAATCAAAGACCCCAACTCCAAATAACCATAGTAAATTAATATAAACAAGAAAAGAGGTCAAATCGTTTAACAAAAAAATACGAATTATATGTAGTACAACGGATTAAAGAATAAAACCCTTCCTGCACGTCCTCCTTTCTCCGCCTGACGAGTGGTTAGTACACCCCGGATTTTTAATTCACCGTAACGTTCTGATTTACGATTACTAGCAATTCCTTCTTCATGTAGCCGAGTTTCAGGCTACAATTCGCATAAACATTTTTCTTATTTTATAGGATTAGCTCCGACTTTACTTTCATCGCTTCCCTTTGTAAAGAAACTTGCAGCACGTCCAAATAGCCCACTTCATAAGGGCCATAACGACTTGTCTTGGTCCCCATTTAAACAAAGAGTAATGTCAATTGACTTTTTTATATTAATGCATATCGAAAATATCGAAACAAAAACAATTATTAATAAAAAAAATTTTCCTTGACAGCTCTATTACATTTTCTGCGTGTTCTTCTTATTTACCAAAAAATTAATTTAGTTAATATGATACCAATTAAGATAAGTAGATTTTATAATATAAATGATAACCACTTAAATATATAAATAATAACTAAATTAGTCAAATTTCAAGTATTGACAGAAGGGGGATTGCGCCCGTTTTATTGGAATTAACCATACGTCTCGCGACACGGACTGAAGACAGCCATGCAACACCTGTAATTGTAAATCCTTCGAAATCTATTCACGAAGTGGTAAGGTTGTACGCGGGTTATCGTATTAAACAACATGCTTCACTGCTGGTCTCCGTAGGCCGTCTAATGATTTGGGTTTCCGCCTTGCGACCATACTCCCCAGGTGGTATGCTTAACACCTTCGTTTGTACGTGCACTAAGAAAGTATGTATAAACTTAACTAATATAAGCTCTCAACCACCTATCTTATATACACAACAGCATACATAGTTTTCTGCGTGGACTACTGGGGTCTCTAATCCCGATCGATACCCATGCCTTCGTACCTGAGCGTCAGTCTTCAATAGTAACATGCTTTCGCCGCTTCGCAACCCCTCAAGTATCTAAGTATTGTCACACTCCACTCGTAGTATTTGTTACTCCTTTGGACTCTAGTATAGTAATATCTATTCCACTCTCACGTGATCTAATAATAGATTAATTATACCGCCTACTTACCCTTTAGACCCATTAATGACGAGTAACGCTTGCCTCTCACGTATTACCGCGGCTGCTGGCACGTGACTTAGCCAAGACTATGTAGGTCAATGTATATTTATATCATAATAGTTTAAGTCTTTCCATTTCTTAAATAATTAAGTATAAATTTTTGATAAAGATTAATAAATAATCATCCTTTGATCCATATAGGTGATTATATGCAAGTAATGACTATCTTATCAATAATATCCTTTCAGATAAATTAAAATTAAATCTAACTTATACTAAAAGCAACATATCCACTTAGCAAAACTTAAAATATTTCAATTCCAGTATTTTGTTTAAGTTATATAAGATAACGTCATAATCCTCTCATTCCTTAGGGTTTTACCATTGTTAAATTAGCACACATCAAGTGTTTTTTTTCACCCTTTTAGATAGCTGGTTCGGCCTTGCGGCCATTGACCAAGATTCCTTACTGCAGGCAACAAACGTCGCTAGGCTGTTATTTCATCGCCAATGTGGTCGTACATCCTCCAAAGATTCGACTACGGTTCACAGGCTAGTTGAGCTATTACCTCTCCTACTACCTCCCCGATCAAGGCCAATCCCAAAGCGATAATTTCTCTTTTCGTCTCCTTGTTTTTTTTATTTCATTAGTAAAAACGACATAGTTATTATTATGGTCATTCAATCCAAATAATAATATTCATTATATTACTTATAATCTGTATATATAATTATTAGTAAGATCTTTATAAAGTTAATTAATTATATATTTTTATACATATACAATATATATTTTTACATATTTAATATCCTTTTATTTTTGTTTACCTTTTACTTTTACATCTTAACTTATAGGGTATTTAACCCCACTTTGGGGTAACGTTCCTGATTTTCCTCACCAGTTCACCACTTCCTTTCATATTCGATGAATAAAAATTCTTCAATACTTACCTTTTAAGTAATATATTAAGAAAATATATTTCTTTTTTAATTAAAATATAAACCTTTTTTCCTTACTATAAAATAAATAATTTAGTCTTGATACATTAATTCAAGAGCTAATACCCTATATATACTACTTTTCTAATAGAGCAATTTTTATTTATTTTCACCTATTTTTCTCATTAATATATTATATTTAGTCTTATTCTTATTCTTAACTACTCGGGCGTTCGATTCGCATGTATTAAAGCCTCTAAATAGCGTTCACTCGGAACCATCATCAAATACCGCATTATTTTTTTATTTACTTTTTTTTTAATTACCCTATTGGTCCCCTATAGAACCCATCAGTTAATTATCCTCGCTCGTTTACGAGCGAGGTTTTTTTTTTATATATTTTTTTATTTAGTTTTACGGCAATTTGACCAATCCGGTACCAGTATTTTTTGTCACCGGATTAGTCTAGATCTCTCCTCATTTATTATTTGTAATAAATATATTAAGAACTAGTCGTTAATAGGAATCGAACCTATATACAAGCATTAACAGTGCTCTGCTTTACCATTAAGCAATAACGACTCATTTTTATTAATACTTTTTAAGTAGTATAATAATAATACATCATTTTTCTCCTCACTTTTGTATACCCTATACTATTTCTAATAATGAAACAATAACAATTAATATCACTTTTTTTTTATTAATATATAATAGGTTATATTTTTTATATTATATTAGTCCCCAGTGGGTCCCCTTAAGGGGACCCACTGGGGTCAATCTCCCCGCTCGCTCATAAGCGAGCGGGGAGATTGTTAATGCAATTATTTTTTCAACATTGAGAGATTAGACTGACTCTATAAAATTCTGCCTTTACTATCACTATTAATAAAATAATAACATCTATTTTTTTATTTTAAAACAATTAATTAAAAATTGAAATTAACAAGTAATATTTCACTCATATATAAATTATAATTATTATAATAAAACAATATATATCAGTACACTAGTGTACTGATAGCCTATATTTATATCATATTGATTTAATATTATAATTAATAATTACATTAATACTATCTCCCCGCGAACATCCGCTCGCATGCGAGCGGATGTTCGCGAGGGGGACCCGCTGGGGACTATATCCCCGCTCCCCCTCGCGAACGAAGGGAAAATATGAGTCTGTATCTATCTTTACTTATGTTTTCATTAATTTAGACATAGGGATACAAATAGTGGATTATTTATGTTTTTTTTTTCTCAGGTAATTAAGTAAAGATCAATAAATATATAATAATTATTGTTAAAAAGATTTGAACTTTTATATTAAAGATAATAATTTAAACAAATAATTAAAAAATATTTGTTTAAAATATTACACTATTATGTTTTACTTAAACTATAACAATATGGGAGATAAGGGGAACTACTTAAAGTCTCCTTAAAATAATAGTTACTACGGTAGTAACATATCGTGTGACTAATAAAACATAAAAATAAAATTAAATAATTACTGTTCTAATAATCAAGAAAAAAATTTTTCAACTTCAACTGCTTCTATTTTAATAGGCATAGAGGAATGTAGAACACCACATATTTCTGAACATTGACCATAAAAGTGGCCTGTTCTTTCTATAATAACTGAAGCTTGGTTTAATCGACCCGGGCAGGCATCGACTTTAAGACCTAACGACGGCATAGCTCAATCATGTAAAACGTCAGCCCCAGTAATAATAAATCTAATGTGTGTATCTACAGGTAAAACAACAGGACTGTCTACTTCCAACATTCTAAGTTCACCTTTTTCCAAGCTAGCTTCATCTTTCATATAAGAATCAAAATTTATAGTTTCATTTTCTTCATTTAAGAAATCAGCATACTCATACTCTCAATATCATTGGTGCAAACAAAATTATTCTAAGGTATAAATAATTTTATTCCGACTGTACATTAAACATTTGGATTTTATTCAAATATCCACAAGTGACCCAGTCTGTGGCAATAGAAATATATAAATATATATTCTACTGACAGTCTTTAATTAATTTATTCAAATCATTACTATCTACCCGCTCGCTCCTGAGCGAGCGGGGACATTGACCCCAACCCCCCCGTGGCTTAGCCACGGGGAGTGGGGACTATGTAGTATAAATCCCTTAAACCTTATTTTGAATAATATTATTAACTGTTTACACTTGCATCGCCAAAGAATCATAAAATATAAAAATATATTTACATATATACTTTTTGTATCTTAAACTATTTTTAATATTTAAATTAAAGTCTAATAATATTTTATGACCTTTAAAAATCCCGTCGGATTTTTAGAAAGACATCTAATTTCCATACCCATAATTAGTCCAATTATAATTATTATTTATATTTATAATTATATTTTTGGGTTAGAATCATAACGTATTCCCAGTCCCTTCAGGACATAGGTAACACTTAGACTTTTCAATGTTACTTTCACGACTATTATATATATTATATAATCAAATTAATTAATAAAACTTATATATTATAATTATTATAACCCTATTTTATAAAGCATACTAGAGTGCAAATATGGTAATACTAATTTTCTAAGTAAAGGTACAGATATAGATTTAATATAAATTGAATATTTATCAACATAAATTGTATTTTTATTATAATTCTTAGGTTTAGATAATTTATGAATAGTACATTTTAATTCGAATTTACTATCTAATATATCAGTAAGTATAATTATTTCTTCATAACTAAAAGCATTAGTACTAATTCTTACACCATATCCAGTTCATCCTCCATCATCCATTAATCAGACTGCTAAAGATAAAGAAGTAATGTAATTTTCTAATTTTTTATTTATTATTTTCTTACCTTTATGATAAAAAAGTCTATATATTCAACTAAAACTTCTAAAAGTATAAGTATTAAATTCATAACCAGTATAAACATTACTATAATTTTGAAGTTTTCGTGTATATAATCTAGGTTTTAAATTAGAACAATATCCTCTTATATGGAAAAAATCATATAACCAAAATAAATATTCTTTATGAATAGTACTTTGTCTTATACATATTCTACAACCTTCTATAATTCTTTTATTACAATGACCATCACCTAATAATAAACCTATTATCACTGAAATAATATCATTGTTATGAGGTCCTATACGATTCTTTGCTCTCACGAAATTAGTATTAAATCTTTGAAAATTAAAATATTTAAAATAGTCATAATATTTATTATTTTCACCTTCCATTCTTGTCCCCATGTCTCAGGGATCGATTATACTTCGTGCTCTTACGGGATCCGTAAGATAAATAAAATAAAATATATTATAAATATTATTATAAGTATTTATTATTTTATATAATATATATAAATTAAGGCCAAATAGACCTGTTACTTTAACTGTCATGGCTGGATCAATAACTTCATCCATTAAATAGAGTAATTTAAAACTTGGAAAAGCAATAGCAACTAAAACGAGTGCTGGTCCTACTGTTCATATAAGCTCAATTAATGTTCCATGATTTAAATATCTATATACTAATTTATTTTCATTCTTATTAAAATTACGCATAATAGATACCATTACTCATGTAACACCAAATAAAATAAATACTAAATAAAACATAATTCTATTGTGCAAGTCTACTATTCCTTCAAAAGAAGGGCTAGCTCCATCTTGAAAATATAATCCTCACGCCAATGGTACATCTGATTTTTTTTCCGAGGCTGCTTTCTCTGCTGCTTCTTTAGCAGCCTTTTTGGCCTGAGCTTCTAGGGCTTTTTTTCTTCATTCCAATAATTTAGCTCTCGCTTCATCATCTTTTTTTTCACGTTTAGCTTTCACTAATTCCGACTCCGCCTCTTGTTGAGCCCTCCATTGGGCTCTACGTGCAATTTCCTCAGGAGTACTAGGAATAAAGCTACGTGGTATTTCGACTGGTGTTTTATCAAATCTATCATGACCACAACAACAAGTACATGAAGATCCACAAGTACAATCATCACAGTCATAACCAGTTTTTAAAACTAAACCTCCTTTTATCATTCACTTATCATCATCAGTTCTAAAACATTTAAATCCACTTGAAAATCCTTCATCAGATTTTAATAATTTATATAATAAATAAAATCCTATAGTTACACCTATTCCTATTACACACATTAAACCGTTATCTATGTTACTTATATCTATTTGTTTTAATAACATGTTACTCATATCAGTACTTATAATATCATCTGAAATTAAAGGCTTAATAAATTCATTGTCCATTATCATATTATTAAGATTATGATTTTCTGGTATTTTATAGTGTCCTTCAACATCTGTTATTCTATTAGGATAAATCGATTTATTTCACAAACATCTTTTTACTACTTCTATTTGTGCTGGTGTTATCTCAGTTCTTCCGTTTATTAATCGATTAAATAAGGAAGTTGCCTCTTCTGAGATTATTTTTAATTCTTCAGGTGTTTTATTAGGATTACCTAGTACGAAGTTACATCTACAAACTACACCCAGATCTCTATTTAGATCAACAGCTGTTCTCACGAAATCTGTAAGTTGTGAATCAAATACTGGCTCTATAGGGTTTATATTTTGTTGATTATTATTATTATTCATTTTTTATTTTTTTGTTATACTCGACCGAGTTATTATTTTAATCTCATATAAATATTTCATAGTAATCTTCCAAGGGTCTTAATCCAATATTGGTTTAATACCCGGTGTACTATAATTTATATATAAGTAGACGCGTAGTATTATAAATGCAATATATAAAGAGAGACGATATCCCCGCGAACCTATACTGGTTCGCGGGGATATTGACCCCCAGCCCCCGTGGCATTGCCACGGGGGCTGGGACTATTACAATAAAAATATACAATCACCCTTTGAATTATTATAGGTTCGTATTTTTTTATTATAATAATATAAAAGATTATAACTAATATCAGGATCAAATTACGTAAAATTGTAATCTGCCTTTAGGTGTGAACAAGAGCTAAATTATTAATTCCAATATATAGTCATATTGTACTTCAGCTTTTTTTTTCCTGCTTATATATCTAGTACATAAAATTTTATAGTGTTTTTTTTCTATTTCGTTAGTACATCATAAAGATAACAACCAATTGATCTACCAGAACAGGATCAACATAATAAAATCCTACATTAATAATTAAGCCTAAATTATAAGTTAAAATAATATCTAAATAGTCCCCGCGAACCAGTATAGGTTAGCGGGGAGAAAGTGTAAACTTTTTAATAACTTTGAAACCTATTTATCATAATTCAATAATTTATATAATAAGTAAAACCCTGCTATAATACCGAATCCAAATCCACATAATAAACAGATATCTAGGGTACTTAAATCAATTTCTTTAAATAACATATTGGACATATCAGTATTTATATTATCTTTTGAAATTAAAGGCTTAATAATATTATTTTCAGCTAAAGTAGTACATTTACTAACATTTTTATCTGTAGGATTAATAGCTAGATGTTCTATATTCTCTACATCATTTTTCATCATATAATTATCAACAAAACATTTCTTTATTATATTTTTTTCCATTTGAGTTATAGAAGTTCTACCATTAATTGCTCGGTTTATAAAATCAGAAGCCTCTTGCGATAATGTTAACATTTTGTGAGGATCTTTCTTGTCTTTTAGTAGTCATTGTATTTCATGGATCTTTCCTGTTGCAAGATTAGTATCAACGATATCTTGTATATTATCATCTAATCAACTTTTTAATTCACCAAGATTATTGATTTTATTTTTATAATATTCATCAAGCTTTTTAAAGTTTTCATTATTATTATTATTCATTTTAAATATTTATATATTATACTCATTCGAGTTATTATTTTAGTCTAATATAAATATTTCATAGTAATCTTCCAAGGGGTATTGATCCAATATTGGATCAATACCCGGTATACTATAATTTATATGTAGGTAGACGCGTAGTATTATAAATGCAAAATAGTTGAGAGACAATTACAATAAAAATATACAATGTATCCATGAACCTTAAATGTTTTACGGGTACATAGACCCATCCCCGTGGCTAAGCCACGGGGATGGGTGGGAGTATACTTTATTAAATTCCCAATATGGCTTTGACAGTTATTAAAACCAAAGGGATCACTATTTCTCCGCCATGTTTAAATGTATCAAAACGGATAGAACGTCCCCATGTTTGTTTCACGAAGGGCGTACTAAAACCTACTAAAAGAATACAAAAAAAAAATTAAGCTAAAAATAAAGGAATAGTAATAATTTGTATAGCATTAATTAAAACATAAGGTTTTAATATGTAAAACAAAGAAATATTAGTTAAAATAGCAATAACTAAACTTAAACTATTACTAGGTAACATAGGAATAATATCTTTCTGATTTAAAGAATCATATATAAAAAAATTATCATTTGATTTCTTAGAAAAATCAGTATTATTAAAATTTTCATCATAGCTTTTACTAATATAATAAGGCATGAAGACGTCATCATAAAAATAAATAAATTTAATTATTCTTAAATAATAAGCTGCACCAATAACACTAGTAAAAATAGCTACAATAGAAATGAAATAATAATCAAGTTGAATAGAAGCTAACAATACTTGCTGTTTAGCGAAGAAACCAATTAAAGGGGGAATACCAGCTAAAGAGAAAATAGTAGCAGCTAAACAGAAAGCTAAAAAGGGGTCAGTATAATGCATACCTTTAAAATTAGTTAAAAAAGGAACAGGTGTATACAATCATTCACTATCTTCAGTATCAAAATCATAATATTGAATATCTTCAGGAACAATTAAAAAATTATAAACAGTATCGATATTATTCTTATTATTATGATAATAATGGTCATTATTTCAATTTTCCTCATCTAATTTAATATTAATAAATTCAGCATAATCATATAAAGTAGGCTCAAAGTAAATATCCTTTCAAGAATAAGGATTAATTTTAAGATATCTAATAGGAACAAAATCTTTTTCAAGATAATATCTACTATATAAATAACCTCAGGCTATTAATATAAAGAATAAATTTAAATTAGTAATAGTATATTGAATTAAATAAAAAATAAAGGCATCAATACTGGCAATAGAATTTAAAGATAAAGCTAAAAGTAAAAATCCTACATGAGTAATAGTACTATAAGCAAATAATCTTTTAATCCGAGATTGACTTAAACCTACAACAGTACCAATAATTAAAGAAAATAAAGCAGATAATGTTAAAACATTAGTTCATAAACCCAAACTAGAATAAGAAGGATTTCATAATGAGAAAGGAACGTCATAATTAAAAAATAAAGATCTAATAGAATTAGCAAATTCAGGATCTCTAAAAGAATTACTATTAATATTTAAATAGTTATAATTCATAGAATAAGTGTTTTCTAGTGAATTTAAACCATTAAGATTTAAAGCAGTATGAATATTATGAACTAACAATAACATTAAAATTAATACAGATAATTTGGCAATAATAATTAATCAAGTAGTACTATATGTAGGTACATCAGAATAAACATCCGGTGCTCAATTATGAAAAGGAGCAGCCGAAACTTTAAATAATAAACCAGCAAATAAAATTAATAAGCAAGGATCTATTAAATAATTACTTGCACTATCAGAATATATCATAAAAATATGTTCTAAATTTAATGTACCAGTATAAGCATATAATAGACTACAACCTAATAAAATAAAACCAGAAGATAATCCACCTAATAAAAAATATTTTAATCCTCCACTAGTACCCTTAAAAGATCTAATTTGAGAAGCAGATAATATATATAATGTAAAACTCTGTAATTCTAAAGATAAATATAATGAAATCAAATTCTGAGAGGATATTAATAATGAACCACCCATAACTGTATATAATAAAAGAAAACTATATTCTTTAACTTCCAATTTAGGGTAATGGAATTTATTCTGTAATAAAAAAGGCGAATTTAATTTGAAATCTGGCAACATTTCTGTTATTTTTTTGACAACTCTTATTATTTTTGTATATATACTAGATTCTTTAGAATTATCATTATAGGGATAAAATTTTAATAATTTATCATAATAATAATTTTTAAAATATGAAGTAAAAAATCAAGTAGTCTTGTTTCAATACTTCTCATTATCACTATTCATAAAAGAATCCATTATTTCTGAATCCTCATAAACCTTAAAGTGATATGGTACAAAACAAGTCAAAATTGTAACAATGGATCCTGTTAGAAATAAAATTATGTCAAATACTTGTGACAATACTGTAATTTTGAAAACGCCACCATATATTCCTATACCGCTACCATACGCTTCTACATATAATGTATTATACGCAAGATATGCTCCAAGAATAAAAATGATGAATACGATTCGGTTTAACTTCACATAATCCGCTAAATAATTGTAATTAGGTTTAACGCTTGAAGTCACCGCTAATAATAAAAATAAAATTGATAATATTAGCATCTAGGAAATAAAGGAATCGAACCTTTAATTTCAATATTATTAACCCTTCAACCAGTATAAATGAAAATATAGTGAATATAGTCTTATCGCAATTTAGCAATAGAACTCCTAATATCTACTCGCTCCCCACACCGGGAGGGGGAGCTGGACATTAACCCATATGGGCCCCTCCATGGGGGAGGAGCATGCGACATTTACTTCAGGGAGTCCCCATTATTTGTGGACCCTTTGGTCACTATCATATCATTTATGTTATTAATATTGTGATTTTACCTTTTAAACTAATCTCCTTGTTACTATGATTTTTAACTTAAATTTCTAATACAAACATTAATACTATATTTATAATTCATCATTATCATTTGATAAAAATAATTATAGAATTAATATCCATATAATAAAGAATAATTAAATAATTTAATTATTTTTAATTATATGTCTATCACAGTCCCCAGCCAAAAAACATGTTTTTTGGCTGGGGTCAATGTCCCCACTTGATGTATATATTATATTCATGTAACGGGGAGATAGATAAGTATAAAAAAAATAATGAAATCAATGATTAAGATTGAATAGGTAATTTATTGAAAGCATGAAAATGTGGAGGTGAATCAAAACTTCATTCAATATTTTTACTTAATTTAGAATTATCTGCTCATGCTGCAAGATCTTCTAAATATTCATCTTTTGCTCAACCATCTCTAGGTGATGATCTACCTTCTTCAAATTTATCACAGATTAATGCTATAAAATAAGCAGTCATTACTACTGATAATAGTGAACCAGCACTAGCTACTAAATTTCATCCTGCAAAAGCATCAGGATAATCTGCTATTCTACGAGGCATTCCTTGCAATCCTAAAAAATGCATAGGTAAAAAGGTTAAATTACAATAATTTTGAAACTTATATTAATAAAATTTAATCTGAATAAGATTTATTTACATTTTATTAATTTATGAATACACAATTAATCTCTTAATTGTTAGGACTATATCTTAACATACAATATTATAATAAGTCCCCAGTGGGTCCGGGTCCCCTTAAGGGGACCCGGACCCACTGGGGTCAATGTCCCCGCTCGCTCCTGAGCGAGCGGGGAGATAGGTTTAAAAAGAATCACCACCATATTTAGTAGGTATTTTTATTTTTTTGTGTCTTACTATGTTTTTTATACCTTTTAACCATAGTATAAATTGTAAATATTTTATACCTTTAAGTTTTACTAAATTAGGATTAGTATAAAAATTTATAACATTTTGAATAGAAGTAGTAGATGCAGCTACTAAATAATAATGATTAGAACTTTTTGTCTGTAAATTAACTTTTCTACCTATTTTTAATTTTTCTTTAATCTTATTTAATAAAAAGAAATTATTGTTTTGAGATAATCTAAATTCAGCTCTAAGCGGTATATTAAATTGTGAAATATCACTTATATTAGATATATCTTTATTTACGAAATAAAAACTACCTTCAGCTTCTGTAAAACCTATTAATCAATTATCGAAAAAAACATTATCAATATTTACAAATAAATTCTCAATAGTTTTATTATAAAGGTTATTAGGAGTATTATCTAGTAGTTTATTAATAAAAATAATATCTTTATTAGTTATATCTCTTTTACTAATTAATGCTTTAGACAATAAACTATTTCTAAAATTAATATAATTTAAACGTTTTTTCTCAGTTAATAAAGGATATTCATCAAAAATAGGTATAATTTTATAAATTAAATGTTTAATTTTTTTTACACGGAAAATAGCTACATTATTATATTTTCTAATTATACCGCAGCCTAATATTTTTTTTATTTTATATAATAATCTAATATCTTTTATACTCAAACCTATAGTATATTCATGTTTTCAGTTATTTAAATACTTTTTTTCTTTATACATTGTTAAGCAACCATCCCCATCAGTAAAACCTATTAATCATTGTATGTCTTTTGTGTTAAGTCTCTGAGAAGCTTTTTGAATGTCAGTAATAATCTTTACTGAATTCTTTACTTCTACTAATTGAGCATTTGGATCATTATTTGTTAGTGTAAAGAATTTAAACAAGAAATTATAAAATTTAAATTGATGTAAATAAATACATATAAATTTTACACTATAATAATCCTTAATATAATTTAAATAATATATATTTAAAATTAAATAGCTTTTTCTAGTATCAAACAAAATTTTGTTTAGCACTGCTAAACTTGGAGCTAATTTTTTTCTAACCCCTATGAATAGCCCCCAGAAATGTAATCTACCTTTTCTATCATTATATGTTAAACCTTCTGCTTTAGGTGTTCAGAAGTATCAAGCCGCAAATAATGCAAATACAGCTCCCATTGATAGCACATAATGAAAATGAGCCACTACGTAATAACTCGAATATATAAATAATAGTACAAAATATATACTAATATTTACATAGGACTATAACTTGTTTACTCTTTTAACTTAATAAATTTTCAACTGCCACGTTTAGTCTCTACAAAATCTATATAATTAATATATAAATTCCACGGTATAATGATAATTATTCGTAGTATTAGTCTAGCTTTAAACCATAATTGCCCTTCTACCGTTAGCAATATTTATTTAAATATTACCGGAATATCTTTTCCATATTCCAAAATGGCAAAACAACATGACACTTTATTTATAAGATCTCTTTTTTGAATTTCTCATAGGATAGATGTTTTTCCCCTAATAAAGGATATTCATTACAATGATTAATAATATTAAATAAGGTAGATTTTCTATATGTTTCTAATGACCATATATTACCTTTAATAACTCGTAATTTACTTTGAATTTCAAAATATGATTTTATAGATTCTATTAGCTCCATATCATTTTTTTGTCCTATACTAAAAGAATGATAGCTACTTTTTCTTA
>Ga0209626_1000169_pt1 | contig 13814 bp, 15 predicted proteins | sample JacPinW_OM1H0_M2_FD_187962 | JGI IMG/M metagenome (GOLD analysis project Ga0209626, IMG submission 187962) | Forest soil microbial communities from Algoma, Ontario, Canada - Jack Pine, Ontario site 1_JW_OM1H0_M2 (SPAdes) (version 2) | ecosystem: Environmental > Terrestrial > Soil > Boreal... | reverse complement strand
GCCCGCCAATAGCCTGACTTCAGTGCTGAGAAAGCCGAACCGGCCATCTCGCCATTGCTGAAGGAGGAGAAAACGCAAAGCCTCTCGAACGCTTCGCGAATCCCGCGCTTGAATAGACACTAGCGATCGCAAGACAGCGGCGGCAAGTTCGATATCGTAGCTGTGAAGCGAACCTAGGAGAACTTGACTCAGGCGAAACTCGAGCTCCACCCGGCCAAGCCGGCTGGTCTCAATGGGGAATGTTCCGAAACCCGTGGCCCCTTCGATTTGCCGGCAGAGGTTTTGCACATGGGTTCGTTGCGCGGAAATCCCACCCAACCCAATCTTCCACTCCAAGCTCACGTCGACCGGCATCGTGACGTGTCGGGGTAGAAGGCCGCGTTTGCTCAGCAGGAACGACTCGCCAAGATAGTCGTCTGGAGTCGAATCGAGATCCTCAAAGTCCGCAGCCAGCTCCCGTGCCAACACCTCGATCCTTGCAGACGCCTGACCGCAGCACCGGAGAATTGAGTCCGAGATAAGCAACAGGCGCGTGTCGTAGTGACCGGATCCAACGGTGTCTTGATCAGAGTCGTCAAGCAGTTGCTGGAGACGGTTCGCGACCACGCCGAGGCTCTCACTGTCCTTGTGTACATAAGTGATGTCTCCGAGCCATAAACCTATGAGAGCCAACATCGCGTCAGCAGGTGCCAACTCCATGACATGCTTCACGGAAAGGCACCGAATCCATTCGCGGGCCTGACCGATGGCTCGCCTAGCCTCAGAATCGGGCATCAATCGGTTAGCGCCCACATCGCAGCGACGATTGTTGTGTGGTAGGACCAGTCAAAGAACCTTTCACGAAGTTGCTCGCCTTGATGTTCCATGAGCGGACGCGCCGCAGCGGGACCGGGCATAGACCCGTCCACACCCTGGAGGGTACCCAGTGCGATAAGCGCTTCACGGTATTGCCGGCTATCCCTCGTCGCTAGGCAGCAGCACGCGAAGAGTAGTTCCGCAACGAGGTCCCACTGACCAACATAGAGGTAGATGTCAAGCAGATCGCGGAGAGCGACCTCAAGGCGTTGCCTCTGAATTGCAGCAATTGCAAGCGGTTCGTGGCCGAACGAGGTCGCGTAGAAGATCGCGTGCGTCAACGTGTAGGCGTCGAATTCGGTCATGTAGACCGTTGGGCATAGATGCGATGCAATCGTACGGCGGAACAGTGTGGCGACACTTGGCTCAGAGTGAACCAAACCAGCACCCTCAAGGGCGTACCTGAGTTCAAGTTCCTGAAACGGGAGACGCTCCGTGAACAGGACGTTGCTGCATCTAAGCAGTCGTTGGAGGAGGACCTGCTCGTCGTCCCAGTCGATCATCGCTATCTGTTTGAGACTGATGGCGCGCAACACGTGAGGCACAAACGCGTCTGTATGCCGAATTAGGTGACTCCTCATGTCCTGACTTACATGGGTTCGCGCAATCAAATTGCCGACTACAGACACCCGGCGGTCGCCCTGCCACATTTCTCTCATGGACATACACGTCAACAGCAGTGCCAATTCGGTGAGTGGTTTCAGGCGCGATCGCTGTATTTTCACATTGCCATCCATCGGGTTGAAAAGGTCTAGATGACCAACCAACCAGTCCAGCGCTCGGTCCGCAGACGGCTCAATGTGAATCACGCCTGATCGACCTCACGAGCGCGCCAAGACGTGGGCTAAATCGTGGATCGGAGTAAGACCTTCCCCGCTTCACGTCCAGGCCTGTGTCAATCTGCCGGACAACTTCAGCGCAACAGCTCGTACGCCATTACGGACAAGGTCCGCAAAAGCAGAAGAAAAGGATCCAGTTACAACAGCTGCAACAGTGGTCGTCGAAGAACTGGATGCAAAAGGAGCCATTGCCCCAACATGCTTGGATTGGAGGTTGTTTGGGTTCGAGTGTGGTGCGCCCAGCCACCACCTTCGTTAGTCGATCGAAGAGATCGTCACCCCTCGTCACTTTGGGCAGGGTCGGCTTCACCGTTGGCTTCTCAATCACGCCTGCGCCACTCATACTGTTTCGTACCTCCTAATTGATGGCTTGGCTTGGGTTACGACGCCGTTACAGGGACGCGCGTTGACGGTTCTCCGGTTCCGAGGATCTCGCCTACCAGAGCTCGGATCTCTACTGGGCCGCTCGCCAGACGACTGGCAATTGTTCCGGCAGGCCCGACGAGAACGGCGCTCGGAGGCCCTGGCGATTCATAAGCCGAAAGCACTTCCGTACCAGCCTGCAGCAAGACGCTTTCTGCCGGCTGGTAGGCAAGTAATGGTCGGTTGGATTCCGCAGTTCCTGTGCTGATCAACAGAATGGTCAGGTGCTCCCGGAGCTGCTGCTGCCAGGTCGCGATTTCCGGAAGAAGGGCGTGACATGTACGACAGGTAGGGGAGACAAAAATGAGCATTACCGGCCTGTTGGCGTCAACCAATGCCCGGAGGGAGCGCAGCTGACCGTTTGCGTCGGGGAGCTGAAACGCAGGAGCTAGATCGTTTACAGGAAGACCCGCTCGCCGCTTCGCGCCTTCCAACCCGTCCAGGCGAGCGAGCATGCGTCCCTGCTGCCCTAGGACTCTCAATAAGACCCAACTCTCTGCGGCCACCAGGATTACTAGTGCGCCGGTCAGAATGCCAACAAGAGCGGGCCTAACGATGAAGACGGTATCCAGTTGTAATCCCTGGCCGCGCAGGAGAACAAGAGCGCTCAACCCACCAAGGATTCCGTTTCGAATCAGGACACCCGAACCTATTGGCTCAGGTTTGAGGACGCCGAAACAATGGCATTCAGGTCGTCGGCCCCGGACGAGATTGACCGTAATAGCCACCGAAAAGGCGCCAAGCAGAACCAAGGCAGAGGCAGCCGCATCTAGAGCGAGCCAGTCAATCAGGAACGCCGCTGCAATAGCGATTTCTGCAAGCGGTATGACATAGCTGAGACCGCCCGCGAGCTGGTCTGACACTCCGAACTGTGTCAGCCCCCGTTCAAATGCCTTTCGGTCAAGCAATTTAGTGACGGACGCGAGAGTAAAGACGCCTGCCAATGCGAACCTGGCGAGAAGAATGACAGCCACCATTGGTCCTGTCCCCTACTTGACCTTCGATCTGGGGCTAATAAGAAGCACCTCGATGTCGGAATCGGACGCGTTGATCCTGTTCAGTCCGGCTGTGAGGCCTTGAAAGACCGCACGCTTCTGATCAGCGATTCCTTTCATACGGCTAGTACGCTGGACGTCTGATGACCCGAAAACAAGTCGTGATTTCCGATGTCATCGAAACACTGTCCACACTTCTCACGACATGTCGGTGTTGGTACGGTTACACGGGCAGGTCGCGTCTACTCACTTCTCCAGCAAGCTCAGGATTGGGTACGCCGACGGTTGATCCCGGTAGCAGAGTGGGATGGGCACAGGTATCTCATTCGAAGACCACACCGGCTCGAGGACCTCGACTTTAAGACCAGCAATCTCCTTGATTACGTGAGAGCGAGGGTGGTACACGAGCGCCACAGTCAATCGGTAGATACCCTTATGAGACTTGGTCACCACGTGACGTTCGATTGGCGCCAGAACTTCCTTACTCCCCGTCAGCCACATCCAAAGACCGTCGTCCCAGCGAACACGTACCGGAAGGCCACCTTCTCGGGATCGAATGAGATTGCGCAAAGTGGCCCGTCTGGCCAACGGATCCAAGTCTCGATCGGCAACGGCACGCGCGACCGTCGCGCGTACGTATAGCAAGATCCAGATCGCCAATGCGCTTGCAGCGAGCGCCGCTATGTAGCACCAGTTCTGCAGCTTTGTCGGCAGCCCGGACGATGCCGCCTGAAGGTCGGCGGACGGCTTCACGGTAAGGCCGGCGCCCAACACGGTTAGAAGAAGCGCCATTGCGACCAACGGCATCGCCACGCGAAGCCGTCTAAAACGCACGCGATTCACTTCGACATCGTCAATCCCAGCCAGGCAAAGCCCAAGGCGTGCTGCGATCCACCATCCGTAGCGCGTCACGCCAGTACGGACCATTTGCAATGAGCCTACGCTCCGGCCGCGACGCCAGGGCCAGCATGCATGTCTGCCCGAGCTCCAGTTGCCAGGAACAGTGGGAGTAACCCGACTCGGTCGGCGACATAACCGTTGTCGGTTTAGTCGTCCTGTTCCTTGCCCCGTTCGGTGTCACGAAGGTGTTGCCAAACGGCCACGGCCTCGCTCTTGTTCCGCACACCGTTTTCCCGGTAGAACCGCTCGAGGTGTGTTCTGATCGTGCTGATCGCAACACCGAGGCCAGTTGCGATCTCCTTATCAGTTAGCCCTCGCACAGCGAGATCAAGAATTTGGGCTTGCCTTGGCGTGACGCGAACTTCGCCGCCTGAAGGTTTCCCTTGTCGAGTCGACATCGCTCACATTCGAAGTAACGGCTGAGAAACCGGACACTTGCCTAATCCGTTAATTCAGATGGTCCGCGACTTTACAAGTAACTCGGAACCATCACGCTCCGCGGCCCGTGGCAGCCGGCGTCCTGCTCCAGGCGCCTTACACGGCGATCGGGTGGGGACTCTTGTCCGCCGCCGGCTTGACGATTGCTGCGAATCCTGCAGACGCCATGCGCGAGGAGTAATGGAGCGTGAGCGCGACTTCTGCTGGCTCAGCACAACTCGGTTTCGCCCATAGCGTACTAGTGCACTAGCAGACTACTTGACACGTTAACCGATCCGGGCTAGGCTGGGTGCCAACTTGGCAGGGGACCCACAGAGGCAGTGTGGCTGGGGCCTTTACTGGACCAAGCATTTGGAGGCGCACTATGAGAATCTTTCGAGCTTCGGTGACAGCCTTCGCGGTGGTGGCGGCAATCGGCCTTGCGGGCCAGCCGGTGCTGGCAAGCTCCAGTCACCAGACAGGTATTCCTCAGGCCATCTTGGCCGGCCCTCCACCGCCTTGTACCGGTTACGTGACGGCGAACCCCACGTATCAGTCAGACGCCGTCAACACGAACGTTACTGTAAATGTCAATTGGTATTGCGAGGGTTCCGTACACGTAGTCGCCAACATCCAGTGGAAGGACGGCAATACCGATAACTACACTTGCTGGGCGAATTGCACAAGCGGCTCAACTCAGTTCAATCATGTGTACACAAGCCGGGCTACGTTTTACCCTTACATCTATATGAATGGCTCAGCATCCGGAAGCACCTCAGTCCAGATCTACATCTATTGAGCGACTAATCTCATGCCGCTGCGCAGCCTGGCCCTACTGAGGGCCAGGCTGCTCTCGCGGACGTCCCCCAGCGTCTCCCAACGTGTTCACCACAACCTATGACTCCGATTGACTTTCATCTGAATCCGCGATCAGGAATCTCATACAACACCCAGTTAATACAACAGGTGCGTCAAGCCATCCGCTTCGGACGGCTGAGGCCGGGCGACCAGTTACCCAGCGTCCGTGAGGTGGTGAGTCGCGTTGCGGTGAACCCGAATACGGTGCTTAAGGCTTACAGGGATCTGGAACACTCCGGTTTGGTCGTGACTAAGACCGGCATCGGGACCTTTGTGGCCGAGAGTGCACCATCGCCAGTCGACCCAAATCGCTACGAGTCTCTCAGGAAAGACCTGGCAAAATGGGTTGTCTCAGCGCGACGGGCAGGTATGGATGATCCAACGATCATGGATCTAGTTGAGCTCGTCCTCCGTGAAATGTCTAAACGCGGAGTTGCTTAACGTGACCCTCGCGCTCGAAGCGGTTGCCTTGAGAAAGCGATACGGTAGGACTTGGGCCCTCTCGGATTTCTCAGTGAGTCTTCCGGTAGGGCGCGTGGCCGCCCTGGTCGGCCCAAACGGCGCCGGAAAGTCAACCCTACTGCAGCTTGCGGTCGGTCTCTTGCGTCCGAGCGCCGGCGACATCAGGGTTATGGGCTGGTCTCCTCGAGCCCATTCTCAGCAAGTGCTTCCGCGTGTTGGATTTCTTGCTCAGGACGTTCCACTCTTTCGTGGCTTTTCGATCTCGGACATGTTGCAAGTCGGTCGAAGGCTCAATCCCCGGTGGGATCAGGCGACAGCGACCACGCGGCTGCAGCGCTTGGGCATATCGCTCAGCCGGAGCGTGGGCCATTTGTCAGGCGGCCAGCGGGCACAGGTAGCGCTTGCCATCGCACTTGCCAAGCGGCCTGAATTTCTGCTGCTTGACGAGCCCTTAGCTAGCCTTGATCCTCTTGCCCGCCACGAGTTCTTGAAGGAATTGATGGAAGCAGCTTCTACGGATGGGCTCACCGTTTTGCTGTCGTCCCACGTGATTGCTGATCTAGAACGCGTCTGCGATCACCTGTTGCTGGTCAACGCCGGTCGCCTTCAGGTAGCTGGCGAAATCGATGACCTTATGGCCCGACACGCTTTGCTTGTGGGCCCACAAGTCGAGCCGGACGTTGTTATCCCCGGTGTCGAAGTCATCAAGAGCCTACGCAATATTCGCCAGACTTCGCTCTGGGTTCGAGCGCAACGCGACGATTTTAGGGTGCCGGCAGGATGGCAGATTCGGGATCTTTCGTTGGAGGAAATCGTTGTCGCCTACCTAGGAAACCCGGACGCCAATGCGTTTCCGGCACCGAGTCTGGAGGGCATCGCGGGATGACTTGGGTCATTTGGCGTCAGCACCGAGTGGAAGCCGTTTGCGCCGCTCTGGGATTTGTCGCGGCGACCATCATTCTTTTCTATTCCATCCAGTTGGCGGACTCTGTTCGTGTCAGCCTGTCGAGCGTGGGGCAATCGGATGCGTTAGTTGCTTTTGGGGACCGCGTCGGGGCTGCGGCTACGACAACAACGTTTGCCCTACTTTGCCTCCCCGTACTCGTAGGGATGTTCATAGGTGCCCCTCTGTTCGCTCGTGATTTCGAGCACGGAACGTACCGTCTCCTCCTGACCCAGAGCATCACCCGCCGAAAATGGTTCTGGATGACCAGCGCCCTTCTGCTGGTGCCCATTGCGGCGACGGCAGCGTGGCTTGGGGTCCTTGGAACAAGGTGGTCGGAGGCGCTGGGTAGCCTCAGTAATCAGTGGTACCAGTTTGACGAACAAGGACTCGCCTTCGCATCCTATGTGGTATTCGCATTGTCCCTCGGTCTAAGTGCCGGGGTTCTGCTCCGGCGCGCGGTTCCTGCCATGGCAGCAGCTGCAGCCGCATACGTCGCTGTGAGGGCATTCGTCGAAGTCTTCATACGGCCCCAATTACAGCCTGCTGTTCGCATTGGTCAGGACGCTCCAATCCCTGACGGCAGCTGGGTGTTCTCGAATACTGCCTATACGGACAGTTCCGGGCGAACCGTCTCGGCTGACAAAGTGAACCAGTTGTTGCAGAGCGCTGGCGCCATACCTGGAACGGTTGCGGACTATCTGCATGCCCACGGGATCAGTAGCTGGGTGTACTACCAGCCGCCAGGCCGATTTTGGGCATTTCAGGCCGAAGAGGCGCTGATCTTTCTAGTCCTTGCAGCAGTTCTTGTTGGGGTTGCCGCGTTCGTCGTACAGTCGCGATCGGATTAGTTTGACGGAGCCCGGCGGGACTCTAGAAGGTAGACCGATCAGAAGCGCCGGTGGTCCATAAGCTGCCGCGCGGCCCTGAAGATGCAATCGCATGTCGCCGGGACCGCGTGCGGCTTCTGATCCGACGTCGACGCAGGACTAGTTAGATCAACCCGTGGACCCACCGACCATTGTCGGTCAACGAGAGCCGCGCAACAGGAGCTCATTCAGCTCGTCAGAGCCGAGGCCAACAATGTTGATGGCCCAAATCTGCTCGGACGATAGACCCGCGCGCCGAAGTCCGGCGCTTTCGTCCTGCAGAAGCTGCTTGACCTTGAAAGCCGGGCGTGGCCGCTCGGGATGCGTCGGTGGACCGATCCGGCGCTTGCCTCGCATCACCCACTGGTGAAACCGAATGCCCTCGGCTTGAAGCTGAGCGCGCAGGACACGCACGATGCGACGCGCTTCGATCGGCGCCCACCGGTGGGCTGCCTTAGCGACTGCGACTCCGGGGTCCCTACCGATTAACCGCCGTGCGTGGCGCACTGAGACGCCAAGCCGCGCCGCAATGTCGTCAGCGCTGAAACCCAGCTCGTGAAGGCCGCGGGCGCAGACAAGCCGATAGGTACCTAGGTTGATGGTGCGATCGACCTTCAGCGCCTCCAGAAACGGCACCAGCTTTTCGTGAGCGGCCGGCGTCCGCCGCAGCCGCCTCTCCATCGCCCGCCACGCCACGTTCAGGTCTTCAGCCGTCGGGGTCCGGCGTTGACGAGGCGGTCGCGTACGGACGTGTAGAACGCGGAGCGACCTGGCTGAAATGAAGTAGGCCCCGTGCGGCCCACGAATGGCCTTCAACCTCCCGCGCCGGATCCGTAGCCGGAGGGTCTCAATGTGGCAGCCGAGACGCTGGGCCACATCGTCGAGCTTGAGAAGTTTTGATTTCACCTGTCGCGATCGAGACCTCATCTTGCAGTTTCAAGGCAGCGGACACGAATCGTCCACATTGTGAATAAGTAGAAGCACCAAAGCTTGTTGGCACGCCCTCGGCATTCGATGACCCGGGGCCCTCGGCGCGGAGCTGAGTGGCAAGACAGGGGTCGGCCGAAGGCGATTTGGCTCTCCACGCCCGACCTCGATGGGCGTCAATGGCCAGCCTGGCACGACCAGATGTGGGCGCGTTACCGGAGGAGGCCGGAGTCTGGCCCCCTCCGCGGTCGACGCCTACCCAGCAGCGTGCGCACTGCGTGCGCACGGCGTGCGCACGCTGACGAGTGTGGAAACGCCACCGGACGATCGCCCAGGAAGAGCGTTGGGCAGCGCATAGCTGGCTCGATGGCGTGCATGGAATCGGCCAGGGACTTCTGGAGCCGAACTCAATGATGCCGCCCCACCCGGACTCGCTCGAGGACGACCTGGATGACGCCGGCGATGAGCTCGAGTTCGCTGCGGCCTTCGCTTCTGGGGATTCGCTGCGGCCTGCCTTTCAGGAAGCGAAGGACGGAGCGCAGGCCTCCCGAACTCAATTCGGCGCGGCACATGAACCAGGACGGTCTCTCATTCCAACTCATCCGATCATCCTCAGAGACCTTCCCCCTCAAAGCGAAGCTCGTCCTTCGCAGACTCAACTCAATCGACTACACCGAAGCCTCAACCAACGCGACCTGCTCATCCTCCAAGCTCTCTACGACTACCGCTATCTGAACACCCTCCAGGTCAAAGAACTGTTCTTCCCCAGCCTCCGCTCCTGTCAAATGCGACTTCAGTCCCTCAAGGATCTCGGTCTCATCTACCGCTGGAAAGTCATCGAGACCCCAGGCGTTCGTCGTCGTCATTCGCTGCTCCTAATCTCAGCCCGGGGGGCGCGGGTGCTCGCCGGCTGGCACGGCGACGATCCCCGGGACTACGTGGAGCGCAGCCACGACGCGCGCGACCACTGCTGGCATGCCACCCATGACCTGGAGGCCAACCAGTTCTTCGTCGCCCTGATCACGCAAAGCCGAGACTGCAAGGAAGAGGGCTTGCTTGTCTGGTACGGCGAAGAGCACGTGAGGGCCGAGCGGCGACAGACCGGCCGCGAGTACAAATGGCCCGTCCCCACGCCCGACGGCTGTGGGGTCTATCTGGCGGCTGGCGGGCGCATCCTGTTCGACCTGGAGTGGGATCGGGCGACTGAGTCGCTGGCTCGCTTGCGCCAGAAGATCGGCTCCTACGTCGGCTACTTCGAGCACTACCGCGACGCCGAACTGCACCACATTCTCTTCGTCGTCCCCACCGACGACCGCGAGGACAAGCTCCAATACACCATCTGGCGCGAGAGGCCGCATTTCGGCCACGACACGTGCTGCAGCTTTTGGACCACCACCGCCTATCGGCTGCGGACCTGGGGTCCTCTAGGAGCAATCTGGCTACCGGTCGAGGTGCGCGCGACGGAAGCGCCCGCCCAGGATGTGACCAAGCTCCGGAGGCGGACTCCGCTCAACCAGCTGGCGCCCATCCAGCCCAACGACCGGCCGATCGACGACTGCCTTGGCAAGCCGTCGTGGTGGGAACGACGGCCGGGTGGAGGGCAGGTGGCATGAACCTCAGGGCTGAGGCGGAATTTCGCGCGCATGGAGAACGCTCAGGGCTCAAGCTCGACCCTACTCGTAGGGTGATTGATAACGAATGATGACGTTTGACCGTCATCAATTGTCACCAAACCCGTTTCGGCCAGGGATGGGCTTGGAGCCGATCTATCTGGCCGATCGGGCACCCCAGCTTGCTCGCTTCAAGCATTACCTGGCCGGTTTCCCGGGCCTGCCTCGCAATGTTCGGGTGACCGGGTTGCGCGGGGTCGGAAAGACCGTGCTACTGCAGCAGTACGGCCGTCTCGCCGAGGAGGCGGGCTGGATCGTTGTCGGACGCGAGTGCAATGAGCACCTGCAAGAGGAGTCCATCTTCGGACAGGCGCTGGTGGAGGACTGTCGGCGAGCAGTCGAACAGAGTTCGCGTGCGCTCGCCATCAGACAGCGATCTCAAGAGGTGGCGCGGCAGGCACTGGACCTGCTCGGCAGCTTCACCATCTCCCTCGCCGGCGTGACCGTGGCTGTCCAACCGAGAACTCGGCCAGCACGAATACCACAGCTTGAGGAGCAGCTGTTCACTTCGCTCAGACTCGCCTGCGAGAGCGCGTTGGCCGCCGGCAGACCAGGCGTCCTCCTCAGTTGGGACGAGGCCCACGTCCTGCGCGACTCGGCCAATCATCGTCAGTTGCCGCTCGGCCTCTTCCTAGCCGTTTTGGCCCGCGCCCAGCGCGAGGGAATGCCGGTGATGCTGGTCCTGTGCGGGCTTCCCACCCTGACCGACAATCTCGCCCGCGCCAAGAGCTACAGCGAGCGCATGTTCCAAGCGGAGGAGCTCGGCCAACTCCGTCCTCCCGAGGACATGCTCGCCTTCACCAAACCACTTGAGCTCTCAGGTCGCAAGTTCGATGCGGAGATGGCGCGAGCGGTTCTTCAGGTAACCGGCGCCTACGCCTTCCACATTCAGTTTGTCGGCGCCCTGCTCTGGGATGCGGTCGAGTGGCCGCTCAAGATCACCAAGGCCGACTTCGATCAACACCGGCTGACCATTCTGGAAGCGCTCGATGGCGCCTTCTTCGAGGCTCGCCTGGCGCGCACCTCCGGCACAGAGCGCTCGCTGCTGCGGGCTATGGCGGCCTCAGGTGAATCGGCTCAGATCCACAACGTGCTCAAGCTGACCAGACTGCCCAATCAGACCGCTCAGCAGCTGATCGCTCGGCTCAGGGACAAGGGGCTGATCTACCGTCCGCAGCGCGGCCTCCTCGCCTTCACGGTTCCGCTCTTCGGCGACTATTTGCGGCGTGCCTCACGCATTACCTCGCGTGGTCCGGCGTAAGCCATGCGGCCCTTGAGAAATCCAGTCGACGAATCTCGCTCCGGAAGTCCATTAGGTGGTGGCGAGACGCCGGCCGGCGAGCGAATCGCCCGAACGCTGGAAATCTGGAGCCGTCGCAGTTCGCGACCACTCACAGAAGAGGACGCGCGGGAGATCGCCGCAAACATGACCGGCCTCTTTCGCGTCCTGCTCGAATGGAAGGCCAAGAAGCGAGCCCTTGATGGTGACCGCGATCGCAATGCAGCTTGACGATTTTCGAAACAAATTCTTGAAGGCGAGTAAGATCGCGATCGACCCCCAAAGGGAACAGAAAACATGAAGAATCCATCTCTACCGTCGACGCCGCAGGCCGTCATCTACGCACGCGTGTCGTCGAAGGAACAGGAGAAAGAGGGCTTCTCGATTCCTGCCCAGCTCCGACTCTTGCATGAGTACGCGCGGAGCGCAAACCTAAACGTCGTTCGCGAGGTCGTTGACATCGAGACCGCCAAGCGGACGGGCCGACAGAACTTCGAAGCCATGCTGACGTTCTTCAGACGCACCAGGTCATGCAAGGTGCTACTGGTCGAGAAGACCGACCGCCTCTATCGCAACCTCAAGGACTGGGTCAGCATCGACGACCTGGATCTCGAGATTCATTTCGTCAAAGAGAATGTGGCGCTCTCGCCGGGTTCACGCTCGGCTGAGAAGTTCATGCACGGAATCAAGGTCCTGATGGCCAAGAACTACATCGACAACCTCTCGGAGGAGACCCAGAAGGGGATGCGCGAAAAAGCGGAGCAAGGCATCTATCCCTCCTGGGGCCCGATCGGTTATCGCAACATCGACGGGCCCAACGGCAAGCGGCTCATCGAACCCGATCCAGACTTCGCACCGCTGGTCACACGGCTCTTCGAGACCTATGCCAGCGGCAGCCACAGCCTCAAAGAACTCACCCACCTAGCCCGCGCATGGGGATTGACATTCCGCTCGGGGACTCAGATGAGCAAGTCGGCAGTCCACAGGATTTTGCGCAATCCCGTCTACATGGGCCGGTTCCGGTGGGCCGGGACTGAGTATCCCGGCGTGCACCAGCCCATCGTTTCTCGGCAATTGTTTGAGTCGGTTCAGCAACGGCTCGAAGGACGCTCCGCCATAGGGCCCCACCCGATCAAGCACGACTTCGCGTTCTCGGGGTTGGTGTCCTGCGGTCACTGCGGCTGCTCATTTGTGGGCGAGATCAAGAAGGGCCGCTACGTCTACTACCACTGCACCGGCTACAAGCGGAAATGCCCCGAGCCGTATACGCGCGAAGAGGTACTCGCTGAGCGATTCGCCGGATTACTTAAGGGCCTAGCCCTGGACGCCGATGTCGTCGAGTGGGTTGCAGCTGCCCTTCGCGAGAGCCATGCGGACGAGAAGCATGAACGCGAGGAGGCCGTCGCACGCTTGCAGGCTAACTACGACCAGATTCAAACACGCCTGGACGCCATGTATCTGGACAAGCTCGACGGAAGGATCGATGCACCTTTCTTCGACCGCAAGTCCGCCGACTGGCGACGCGAGCAAGACGGAATCCTGCGCAACATTCAAGTCCACCAGGATGCCGACCAGAGCTATATCGAAGAGGGGATCCAGCTGCTGGAACTGGCCAGTGATGCCCACGAACTCTTCCTCGAGCAGGAGCCAAGGGAGAAGCGCCGGCTGCTCGCGTTCATGGTCTCAAGTGCGTCGTGGAAGGAAGGCGAGCTCTTGGTCGACCTACGGCAACCCTTCAACCTGATTCGGGATGGTATTGCTGCAGCAACTGCTGCAGAGCGCTCCGCGACCGATGAAGATGGCTCTCGAACTGGTCGAGTTCTGGCACTTTCGAACTCCCCCAAGCGACCGATTTCCAATTCGAAAGCGGTCGGCCTGCAACCTTCGCAAGGCAAAATGGCGAATTGGCTCCGGGACAGGGATTCGAACCCTGAACCTTGCGGTTAACAGCCGCCTGCTCTACCGTTGAGCTATCCCGGAACGGCTCGATGAATTCTAGGTGTTGCTGGATTCGGCCGCCCTACGAGCCCGCCACCTCCCCCACCTGCTCCGCCAGCGTCGATCCCGGGTAGCGGGCGCGCGTGAGCGCCGCGATACCCGACGGCCGCGCCCGCTCCGGTGAACGGCCAACAGCCGACCAAGAATCAGCAACGAAACCGGGTGAGCTGGTCCGCGAGACGCACGTCCGGGCCGGCACCCTGGCCGCCGGGACGGCAGCACCGGCGGCCACCGTGGCCGGGGCACCGCTGAACCCTTGGACGATCCCCAACGTCATCGGCTATCTGAGGTTGGCCGGCGTCCCGGCGTTCCTGGCTGTGGCCCTGTCTGCCCATGACGGCCAGAGCACGCTGGCCGCCGTGCTCTTCGCCGTGATCGG
>Ga0209626_1000167_pt1 | contig 13912 bp, 15 predicted proteins | sample JacPinW_OM1H0_M2_FD_187962 | JGI IMG/M metagenome (GOLD analysis project Ga0209626, IMG submission 187962) | Forest soil microbial communities from Algoma, Ontario, Canada - Jack Pine, Ontario site 1_JW_OM1H0_M2 (SPAdes) (version 2) | ecosystem: Environmental > Terrestrial > Soil > Boreal... | reverse complement strand
GCGGCGTGCCCGCGGTTCGCGGGCTGTATCCTGCGCGGCGTCAACAATCGCGCCGAGACGCCGCTGTGGATGCGCGAGCGGTTGCGGCGCGCCGGCGTGCGCGCCATCAGCCCGGTGGTGGATGTCACGAACTATGTGATGCTCGAGCTGGGCCAGCCGATGCACGCCTACGATCTGAAGAAGCTCAGGGGCGGGATCCGGGTACGCCAGGCGCGCGCCGGTGAGCCAGTCACACTCCTCGACGGCAAGGCCATCAGCGCGCAGGCCGATGTGCTCCTGATCACCGACCACGAGGGTGCGGTGGGGCTTGCGGGCATCATGGGAGGATTGCGCACCGCCGTGAGTGCCGAGACCACGGACGTGTTCCTGGAATCTGCATACTTCTCGCCCGACGCAGTCCTCGGCCGCGCGCGCCGCCTGGGCCTTCAGACCGATGCGAGCCAGCGCTTTGAGCGCGGCGTCGATCCGAGCCAGCAAAGCCGCGCCATCGAGCGCGCGATCGCGCTGCTGACCCCGATGGCCGGCGGCAGCGCCGGCCCAGTTGAGGTGACGCAATCCGCCGCGAACCTGCCGCAGCGTTCCGCCGTGCCGTTGCGTGCGAAGCAACTGACGCGTCTGCTGGGCGTGGAGCTGCCCGCTGAGCGCGTCGAGGCCACCCTTGCGGGCTTGCAGATGCAGGTGACGCGCTGCGCGAGCGGCTGGCAGGTCACGCCCGCCTCCTACCGCTTCGATATCGTGATCGAGGCGGATCTGATCGAGGAGGTCGCCCGTGTGGTGGGCTTTGAAGCCATTCCGGAAACGGATGCTCTGGGGCCACAGCGCTTTCGCAGCCTGCCCGAGCAGCACCCCCCCGAACAGGCGGTGCTCGGCGTGCTCGTGGCGCGCGGCTATGAAGAGGCGATCACGCTCGCCTTCGTCGATCCCGCGCTGCAGGAGCGGTTGTTTCCCGGGCGCCCGGCGCTGGCCCTATCGAATCCGATTGCCAGCGACCTGTCCGTCATGCGCGTGTCGCTGTGGCCGGGGCTGCTGCGCGCAGCGCTTGAGAATCAGCGCCGCCAGGCGGATCGCATCCGACTGTTCGAGCGCGGCACGCGCTTCGAAGCCGGCGGCCGCGGCACGCGCGAGCTCGACACGCTCGCGGGACTGGCGTGCGGCGCACGGTTGCCCGAGCAGTGGGGCGTGTCGAAGGACATGCGCGGCGCCGCGGACTTTTACGACGTGAAGGGTGATCTCGCGGCGCTGTTCGCGGGAACGGGAGAACCGCGGGCGTTCACGTTCGAGGCGGGATCGCAGCCGGCGCTGCACCCGGGCCGTACGGCGCGCGTGCTGCGGTGCGGTCAGGAAGTCGGTTGGCTCGGGGAACTGCATCCCACGCTGGTGCAAGCGCTGGATTTTACTTATCCGCCGGTTCTGTTCGAGCTGGATATGGACGCGGCCCTGGTTGTCAAGCGATCCGGTTACGAGGAAATTTCCCGCTTCCCGCAGGTGCGTCGCGACCTCGCCATCGTCGTGGATGAGTCGATTACTTTAAGTACCCTGGCCGAGCGTGTAACCTTAGCGGCCTCAAGCCTCCTGCGTGATCTCCGCATTTTCGACGTGTATCGAGGACCTGGTCTCGAAAAAGGTCGAAAAAGCGTCGCTTTGGGGTTGATTTTTCAGGATATTTCTCGCACTCTTACCGATGACGACGTAGAGCGCCTCATGGCCTCCGTAGTCGCGGATCTGCGCGAGAACTTGAACGCAAGAATTCGAGAATAAAGAAATGGCCCTAACGAAAGCGGAGATGGCGGAGGCGTTGTTCAACCAGCTCGGGCTCAACAAGCGTGAAGCGCGTGAGCTGGTGGATCTGTTCTTCGAGGAAGTTCGTGCCGCGCTGTCGGGCGGAGAGCAGGTGAAGCTCTCCGGCTTCGGCAACTTTGATCTGCGCGACAAGAACCAGCGTCCTGGGCGCAATCCCAAGACCGGCGAGGAGATCCCGATCAGCGCGCGGCGCGTGGTGACTTTCCGCCCGGGGCAAAAACTCAAGGCACGGGTCGAAGCCTATGTTGGAGCCAAAGAATAACGCCCAGCTGCCGGCGATACCCGGCAAGCGCTACTTCACCATCGGAGAGGTGAGCGAGCTGTGCGGCGTGAAGCCGCACGTGCTTCGCTACTGGGAGCAGGAATTTCCGCAGCTGAAGCCGGTGAAGCGGCGCGGCAACCGGCGCTATTACCAGCGCCAGGACGTGATCGTCATCCGCCAGATCCGCAGCCTGCTTTACGACCAGGGCTTCACCATCGGCGGGGCGCGCAACAAACTCGGCGGCGAGGAAGCGCGCACCGACGTGACGCAGAGCCAGCAGATTGTGAAGCAGGTGCGGGTTGAGCTTGAAGAGCTGATGAAGGTGCTGCGGCGCTGACGGCCGCGGGCTGCGAAAAAACGGCGTATCATGACCTAAGCGCGCGGCAAGTCCCCGGCCGGCGCGCGAGTCCTTCCCAATAAGAACAATCGTGTCGGAGCGTGGCGCAGTCTGGTAGCGCACTTGCATGGGGTGCAAGGGGTCCCGAGTTCAAATCTCGGCGCTCCGACCAATTAAATAAAATAGTTATGGAGTTAGGCGAGAGCCGAAACTGCCTCAGGGTACCGTCAGGGGTACCGCTGACCTAACCGTGACCCTCGAAAATCGCGGAATCGACCCATGAGCCCGGCTGACCTCGTTCGCGAGCTCCGCGGTGCCGGCGAGCCGCTGCACATGGCGCCAGATTTGCACGTGGTCGATTCAGGTCATTCGTGAATGCCTCCACAGCTGCCGCAGCAAAGCCGATCGCGACCAAGGCATCCGACGTCAAGGTGCTTGAGTGGGGGTGAGCGTCGAAGTAATCTGCCGCCCGCCTGCTGGCAGCGAGCGTGATGCGCAGTAGATCGGCGCTATTGAATTCCAGACTTGGCACGATTGCGATGCAGCGAGTAACAGCCCTACCGAGCTGTTCGGATAGCGTCCTCGATGAACGCCTCGGCCTGTGCACGGCTCTGGAACTTCGCGGATCTCTTTACGGATCTCGGTTCCCCACCGCCAGCCCTCGTGACTATCTCGATGTCCATGAACTCGTCGTGGCTGTCATAGCTGAACGTCGCCTCAACGGCGAACTGATTGGCCTGCCTCGCGACGTATTCGTTGAGGTACTTCAGCTCGTCGTCGTTCATCTGGGTCCCCCTGAACTCCTCTGTTCCGAGCGACCGAAGTATCTCAGGAGGATATGGTCCGCGACTCTTGGAGCAGCTCGCCCAGCGGATGCGCTGCTCGCAGTGCGGGAAGAAGGCCGCCGAGGTCGTGGCCGTGAACGGCCCGCGGCTGCGCGGGATGCCGAAGAATCCGCTCTAGCTTCCGCCGCAACTCAAGAGCACTATGGATGTTGACCGCGCGGGGAAGTGATGTCGCTGCGTATCCTCATCGTTGATGATGATCCACTCATTCTCCAGGCGCTGCGCGTAGCGCTTGAGCCGGATGGGCACGTCCTGACGACGGTAGATGATGGACACGCCGCCATCGATGCCCTTCTCGCCGCAGATGCCACTGGCGCACCGTTTGACATCGTGATCACCGATCTGCTCCTACCAAACGCCGGCGGGTACACGGTGGCAGCGACGGTGAAGCGCATCCGTCCGGACACGCCAGTTGTGCTACTTACAGGCCAGGGAGAGAGTCTGCAGAAGGATCGGCTGCAAGCATATGTCGACCGCATTCTTAGCAAGCCGCCTCGCCTATCTGAGCTACGGGCGGCGCTGAAGGAATTGGTCGGGAAAGCGAAGCCATGATCGCCAGCCTGCCGCCTTAAGCCCGGATCGCAGGCAACTCGCCCGGTTCGGGCGGTCGAGAATGCGCGCCGCGACGGTGACAGCCCGGCCCTCGCGAAGGCTGCCAATGCATCGCGTAGGCGGCGCCACTTGAAACACTCATCGCAGTGGTTAAAGACGCTCCGGCGTACGCAACCAGCGCACTTTCGTGAGCCACCGCCGCTCGACACCGCGCGCAAGAGCGCGCAACGAGGGAGAAAATGGTTGTACAGTTTGCACTTGTCGAGCCTTCAGCGATCGCCGCGTTTCTCTTGGTCGGGAGCGCGGCTTTCGCGTTCCTGGAGGTTGTAATTACGCTGCGGTCGGCTCTGACATGGCGCTCGCGCCTATACGGCGTCGCTGACTGTAGTCACCCGCGAAAACGGCATTCTTCCAGGCGCGAAATGTGGACAGTCGCCAGCAGTTCCGGCCGCGGAGATTGGCGTCGGGTTTGGGGAAGTACCCTTGATGATCCACTTCCTGACGCATCGGTCGGTCACGCCCACGTCGGCACAAACGTCCGACATGTATACGAGTCGATCAGCGTCAGCCTGGGATGCAGCCGGGGAGGGCTTGCTCATAGTTCGCTCCGAGGCCCAAGACAATCCGGACCTTTCGGGAACGACGTTAGCGAGCCGCGCGCCGTGAATCTGCGGCGAGATTCGTGCGGATTCTCGCCGCTTCGACGCGCTCTAGTGGGGGTCGAGGACCTTTGAGAGTGCTCTTGAGAGTGTGGCGTGCTGGCAGATGATTGACAGTAGGACCTTGGCGGCGATCGGCTTGGGATCTCCAAACCGAGAGAAGGCTTTGGCGGCGCGTTGAATCGTGCGCCTGTCAGCCCCGCTGGCCTCCCGCACGATGTTGTTTGCATCTTCGGGCCGCCGGCCGCGGCGCACGAGAAGCCAGTACCCCGCTGCGAGATTTACCGGATTGTGAGTGGTGCCTCCACGAGGGCGGCCGGCCTTCGTGGTTCTAATCCCCAGCGCGAGCCCAGCGTCCCTGCCACCGAGGATCTTGCGAAAGGCTTCGGCGATATAGTGAGCGTAGCCCCGCGGGATCGGCGCCGATAGATCAAGCGTCTCAGCAAACTCCCGCAGGATGTCTCGGGCGACCTAGTCGCGCGTGGTTCAACACCGCCTTCCACCGCAAGAAGATCGGCCGGCCGCGAAAGCGGGCGACCCAGCGGAAGGGCGTTTTCCCCCATGTGCGTGGGAAATGAGCGGGTGTAGGATCGGGGCGTCGTAGAAAGTCAATAAGGAAACTTCGACAACCAAGGTCACAAGCCGCAGTCCTTGCGGTCACGGGAGTGTTGTATGTTGCGCAGAGCCTTCGCTGTGCTCTTGAGCGTTTTGACCTTTCCCATCTTGACGGCGGCGCAAACACCGGCGAGTCCGAGCCCGACGACGGCGGCCGCGGCATCTGGGCCCACTTCGTTGCCCATCGTGGCACCGGCGAGACGGCAACTCCCCGAATTTCTGCGCGTGCGTGGCCAGGGCGCGACTGCGGCAACGGCTACCGCAGTTCTCGCGACGGGCCAGGCCGGTGCGAGCGCGGGATTCAGGCGCGTCGGCGTCATGCCCACGATAGGGCAGGCTGCGAGTTCAACGCCGAAATACAACGGCATCACGTACAACGGTGGCCCGATCATCGACGACGCGAACGGCGTCAACGTGTACTACATCTGGTACGGCGATTGGAGCAAAAACACAACCCCGACTATCCTTACAGACTTCATCAATCACTTGGGCGGGTCACCGTACAGCACCGTCAACACGACCTATTACGACATGGAACCTGGGCCGACCGGAACAAACGTCGGCAAGGATTGGGTGACCACCGGTATCCACTACATGGGCAGCATCAGCGACAATTACTCTCAAGGTGTGAATCTGAGTGATGACGGCCTCCAGGCGGTGATCGTGAAGGCGATCACCGAGGGCAGCCTTCCGCTGGATCGCAACGGCGTGTATTTCGTGCTCACGTCTGCTGATGTCCAGGAGACGTCTGGCTTCTGTAGCCAGTACTGCGCATTTCACGGCTATCTGACGGGTGCGGGTGCGCTCGACAACATCCTTGCCGCGTTCGTCGGCAATCCCGAAGCGCAGTGCCCCTCCGGATGCACCCCACAGTACATCTTGCCAACACCGAACAACAACGTCGGCGCCGATGCCATGGTCAGCGCCGTAGCCCACGAGCTTGAGGAGTCGGCGACCGATCCGTTCGGAACCAGTTGGATTAACAGCGATGGCACTGAAAATGAGGACATGTGCGCGTTCACCTATGGCAAGTTTTACCAATTGCCCAACGGCTCGTTCGCCAACATGAAGTTGGGACAGCGCCAGTACCTGATTCAGCAGAACTGGGTTAACAAGAATGGCGGGTACTGCGCGTTGAAGTGGGACGAGTAAGCCAAGGCATAGCATGGCGGCTCGGGAGCGGGGGAAGGACGCCGACCGCGGTCCTGGGGAGGAGGTAAGGAGCCCAACGGCCCGCCGGCTCTGCGGGGTTAGTTTCTAGGGGTAGCCACTCGCCGCAGTAACGCTACCGCCGATCTACCTGCGCGTTAACCGCGCGCCCATCGGCAGGGCCGTGAAAAGACCGGGTGCTCCCTCCCGGGTACGAAGCGCGAGGGGTCGGCCGGCGTCCGCGCCGCGCTGGTGGAGTGGTTGGCGCGCGATGTCAGCCGAGCCGCTGACCTGAACGGAGTCAAAGAGGGCGGCGGCGCGGCCAACTTCCAAAAACCTGTCTAGCAGTGGCCGCGACCCATAACGGTGCTGTCGGCGCGCCCGGTGACAGAGGGTAGCGCGACCACCGGGGGAAAGCAGCGAATAGTGCTCGCGCCCGGAAGTCGGCTTATGAGTTGCCTTAGCTTCCTACTTTCCCGTCGTGGTACCGGCTGCGCGTACGCCCGACCATTGCGGATATGCACGAGGAGTACTACCAGGAACTGAAGGCCGGGAACCAAGGTCACGCGCGTTGGATCGCGATCCGTGGCCACATGCTCGTGGTGAAGTATTGGTCAAAGGGGTGGTGGAAGCGCTGAAGGACTTGATCCTTTGAAACGTGCCCCGTTTCCTGCATTAAACGTCGGCCTGATCAACAGGAGTAGTCGATCCAGCCTAGCATTGGCTTCATGAAATCACTCCCGCAACTGGCCAATGTGCGGACGTTCGATATCGAAGTCCGGCCCGTGCGCTGCATTGAATCGGATGGCCGCCGGGTGTGGCTGTGCGAGTGCCCGTCCCTTCAAAGAGCGCGCAACGCGGCACCCGGAGGGTTTCTGCGCTCATACCGCTGTCGCAATCATACGGTGCATTCAGGACGGATCGATCGAGATTCGATGACCGCCTAGCGAATAGCCAGCGGCGTCAACGAGGCTGCCGACAAGCGCAAAGGCCGCGACAAACACCCATAAGTCGCCCTCGGGTCTACTGCAGTCCTGTAAATCATGCGTTTCTTCCATGCACTGCGCGGCGGCTTCCGCAACGTCACTCCTGTCCTTCCCAATCAACATCGTCGCCACGGCGGCAGTAAATGCACCCGAAAACAAGAGAACCGCGATACGTCGCTTCATGGTTCTTCCTGGTGGTTTCGGAGACCCGGGCCGCTAGCTGTACGCCCACGGTTTAGGGATTTTCCCTCACCCGACGCTCCAGGGCCTCGAGGTCGCGGTCTTCGTAGATAGGCGTCAGGTCGTTGTGGACGCCGCGGTAATACCTGAAGGCTCTGGTACCAGGTTGCTTGCGGATGTGTCCAACGAGCATTTTGTGGTCGAGGGCTTCTATCGAGAAGCCTCCGCCCAAGGTGTCTTGTCTTTTGAATGTGACCATCTGAACCGATGGTCAGTCAGTCTGCGGGCACAATCAACCACACTTGATGCGGATCGGCACCCAAAGCCAATCGCGGCGTGACGTGCTGCACTGGCGGGTATCGCCCCATTGACTCCCTCATCCGCTGGAGGTTAGCTCGGGCGGATCGCGCCTTGGCTGTCTCCGCGCCACCGAAGGAAGCGAGGCGTCGTCAGCTGTCGCACAGCGGGTCAAATATGCGGCAGTCGGAAATGCCACCCGCGCCTGCGAAACGCTCAAAGCATTGAGGGACTTGGTCGTGAAGGAACGAACCACCGACCCTGGCACCGTGCCACAACTCCCACGAGTAGACCCAAGCGTCGCGGTACCAGAAACCGCAACCGACAGCGGGATTGAAGTCCATGAAGAGGAGTGGGGTACGGTCACGGTGCAGCACATGTACAAGATGCGCTGCGAGTGTGGCCGCTCATGGTTCGAGCTTGAAGTCCCGCAGTTCGTTAAGTGCCCTGCCTGCAACAAGCTCGGCCTCGTTTCCCGGTAACAGATCCCTGGCCGGCGGCCACGCAGGGTGCCGAAGAATCCGCACTGATCGCAGTTCCGCGGCGACCTCGTTGCTGCTGCGCAGCGGGCTTCCGCCGATCGAACCGCATATAGTTTGGGCCGCCCTCGGGCGGCGGTCCCCGAGGAAGGGAGCGCATATGAACATCATCGAACAACGCTTGGCTTCCGTTCTCTCTCGCAACTGGTGGATGCTGCTCGTGCGCGGCCTCGGAGCCATTGCATTCGGCGCCCTTACGTGGATACAGCCTGGAATCTCACTCAGCGCGCTGGTGTTGCTCTTCGGCGCCTACTCAATGGTCGACGGTATCTTTGCGACCTGGGCAGCGATTGCCGGCAGCCAGAATCACGACTTCAAGTGGGTGATGCTTCTCGAGGGGCTTCTGGGAATCGGCATCGGAGCCTTGACTCTCGTTGCGCCGGGCATCACGGCGCTCGCGCTTCTGTTCTACATCGCAATCTGGGCAATTGCGACGGGCGTTCTGGAGATCGCGGCTGCGATCCGCTTGCGGAAGGAAATCAAGAGCGAGTGGCTGCTCATACTCGCAGGGATTGCCTCGGTCGTATTCGGCGCTCTCCTCGCGGTGCAGCCGGGAGTGGGTGCGCTCGCCGTGCTATGGCTGATCGCGTCCTACGCCATCCTGTTCGGGGTGCTGCTCGTAATCCTGGCTTTCAAGACGCGTCGTTTCGCTGGCATCACCCAATAGAGGCGCCTCGTCGCCGGACCTACATATCCCTGAAAAAAGGCCGCCACGCGACCCAAGCGCAGCGAGAACGCCCTCGGTCTCGCAGCCTCCGAAGTCGTGCAAAAGCACGCGCCCGTCATCGAGTTCACGGGTACTCAGGCTAGGGGAGCGGTCTTCGTGAGCCGAGCATCGCGCGACCCACCTGCGTAGTCCGGTTTGTTTCACGCGCTCGAGCCGCTCGAGAATGCGCGGCGCGACGGTCACAGCCCGACCCTCGCGAAGGCCGCCAATGCATCTCGTAGGCGGCGCCACTTGAAACACTCATCGCAGTGGTTGAAGCCGCTCCGGCGTCCACAACCAGCGCAGTTTCGTGAGCCACGGCCGCTCGACGCCGCGCGTAGGTGCGCGCAGGTAGAAAAGATGGATGTATAGTCCGCATCGAGTGGGCCTTTTGAGAGACCCCGCGTTTTCCTTGGTCGGAGCGCGGGGTTTCTCACGTCTGGAATTAGGGATTACGCGGCTTTATTCCAGCACCGATAGCCGCCGGCTCACCCTCGAGATCGGCATACCCCACCAGCGGGCTGCCCGGCTGCTGCTCTCGAACTGAGCCACTTTGATGAATATCTGGATGTCGTCGAGGTTCGCCATGGAAGGTCACTTTGCCGTTTTTGGAAATTAAATTACAGAGTTTCCCATCTAATCAGTCACAGTGTGCAGCCCGACAATAAGTCCCGACAGACGGGTGATTGGAACCCCAGGACCGACGGCCACACTCGAAGACGGGAGATTCATATGACTACGAAACAGAAGACCATCATTGTGACGGGAGCCTCCCAGGGAATCGGTGCCGCGGTGGCTAACCTGTTCCTCGATCGCGGCTACAACGTGCTGGGTAACTCGCGCAAAATCACGCATAGGAACGAGCTGCAGCGCTCGGACAGGCTGGCCCTCGTGGACGGCGACATCGGTCTGGCTTCGACGGCCGAGACGATCGTTGGTACCGCGGTAACGCGGTTCGGCTCGGTCGATGCCCTGGTGAACAACGCGGGGATCTTCTTTTCGAAGCCCTTCACCGAGTACACCCCCGAGGACTTCCGGGCGTTGTCGTCCACCAATTTGGATGGCTTTATCTATACGACGCAATTGGCCGTGAAGCAGATGCTCTCGCAAAAGAGCGGCGGCAGTGTGGTGAGCATCACGACTTCAATCGTCGATCATCCGCTTGCGGATTTCACCGCGTCCGTCCCAATGATCACCAAGGGCGGCATCAACGCGATCTCCCGGAGTCTCGCGATGGAATACGCCCCGCAGGGCATTCGCGTGAACGTCGTAGCTCCAGGCGTTGTGGATACCCCGCTGCAAAAGAACAGCCCCAAGGAGTTCCTGCGCACACTGTCACCTCTTGGGCAGATTTCGGACGCCAAGGACATCGCAGAGGCCGTGTTCTATCTCACCGAGGCGAGCCAGATCACCGGCGAGGTGCTGCACGTTGACGGCGGCGCGCATCTGGGTCGGTGGTGATGTATGTCCACAACCACAACGAGCGCCAGCGCCGAGCAACGGCTGAAAGACCTTGGCATAGACCTGCCTCATCCCCCGACCCCGCTCGGCGCCTACGTGGAAGCGGTGCAGGCCGGGAGCTTGCTCTTTTTGAGTGGCACGCTGCCAGTGGAGGGAGGAGCCCCGAAGTTCGTGGGACGCATCGGAGATGAGTTGAGCGTCGAAGACGGACGGCGCGCGACTCGCCTAGCCGCGTTGAACGCTCTTGCGCTCGCCAAGGAGCATTTGGGCTCGCTGGACAGAGTGACGCGCGTAGTCCGTCTCGGGGTTGCACTCGTCACGACTCCCGAGTTCCGTGAGCACCCGAAGGTCGCGGATGCCGCCTCGGAACTACTGGTCAGTGTATTCGGAGCTGCCAAGACATCGACTCGCCTGGTCTTCGGCATGGCGAGCCTCCCGGTAGGGGTGTGTGTCGTGCTGGAGAGCATCTTCGAAATTGGTGACTGAGAACGGGGAGAGCTTGTATGAACGAGAAAGATGTTGCAACGGCTCCAGCGGGCAGTTCCGAAGGCCAGATCAGCCGCCGAGATGGACTCAAGCTCGTCGCGGCGGGGATGGCAGCATCGTTTCTGCCGCACACGTCTCGAGCCAAGACACTTGGCGAATCGTTACAGTTCACGCACCCTAAGAGCAGGAGTGAGCCCATGAGCAGTTACATCAAAGTTGGCCAGGAAAAATCAACGCCTATTGAAGTCTATTACGAGGACCATGGCTCCGGATCGCCGGTGGTGCTCATCCACGGCTGGCCTCTTAGCGGCGCGTCGTGGGAAAAGCAGACAGCGGCACTGCTTGCCGCGGGTCATCGCGTTATCACATATGACCGCAGAGGTTTCGGCAGATCCAGCAAGCCCGCCGTCGGCTACAACTACGACACGTTTGCGGCCGATCTCGATGCTGTGCTGAGCGCGCTGAATCTTACCGACGTTTCCCTCGTCGGTTTCTCGATGGGCACAGGCGAAGTCACCCGGTATATCGGCAAGCACGGCACGAAACGGGTTCGCAAGGCTGTGCTCATCGGCACACTGGGCCCGTATCTAGTGAAGGCGGCCGACAACCCGGAAGGCGTGGACAGGAGTGTCTTCGACGGTCTCAAGGCGGCCATCAAGGCGGATCGGCCGGCCTTGCTGATGGACTTTCTGCGGAACTTCTACAACTACGATGTCACGGGAGGCAAGCTCGTGAGCGAGCGCGTCCTTGAGGACAACTGGAACGTAGCCGCCGGCGCGTCTGCGATCGGCACGCTAGCGTGCGTCGATGCGTGGATTGAGGACTTCCGCCAGGACATCCCTCGCAACACCGTACCGACGCTCATTGTGCACGGCGACGCGGATCGTATCCTGCCGCCAGACGCTTCATCCAGAAGACAAGCCAAGATGATGAAGAATGCCAGGTTCGTGGAGCTCAAGGGTGGCCCCCATGGCGTGCTGTGGACTCATGCGGAGCAAGTCAACTCCGAGCTGGTGAAGTTTCTAGCGTAGCTCGGGGGTTGATGACGTGCGGCTTGTCAGGGGCTTTCGCCGGCCGCTGACACAGCACATTCCCCCGGGGTGTTCGGCACCCGCATTTGATACCGGAGGGTTTTCCATGATTCGCAAAGCAAGAGCTGGCTGGCGCGGCAGCGGTCGTGACGGAAATGGCGACCTTTCGACCGGCTCTGGCGTGCTTGCAAACACGCCGTATTCATTCAGAACCCGATTTGAGAACGAGCAGGGGACCAACCCTGAGGAGTTGATCGCCGCCGCGCACGCAGGGTGCTTCACGATGGCCTTGGCGTTTCGATTGCAGGGCGCGGGGTACACCCCTACGGAGCTCAACACCGAGGCAGCCGTCACCCTCGAACGGGACGGGGAGGGCTTCCGTATCAGTCTCTCCGCCCTGACACTGCGCGCGAGCGTACCGAATCTGGATCAGGACACGTTCGCTCGGTTGGCGCAGGACGCCGAGCAGAATTGCCCTGTTTCCAGGGTGCTCAGGGCCGAGATCACACTGGACGCGAAGCTGGTTTGAACGTAGATCGGCGAATGTGCGATGAAGTCGCCCGTTGTGGCTGTTCTCGTCAAGCCGCGTACACGCCCAATGCTTCCGCGAATGCGGGCCGGCGGCCCGGCCCGCCCGAGGCGGGCCTGAGGGTAGCGGCATCGCTAGCCTTTTACTGCACCGTAAAGGCGCCGGAATTGCTCGTGTCATCCAGCACAATAAACACACCATTACCTAGAGTGGCAACCTTGCAGCAATGCTTCCTCGTCGATGTGAGAGCCACTGTCGAATCCAAGACAACCGCGTCATTTGGAGAGGTTGGTTGGAATCGACGCGTGTGATGAGCGAGAATCGCCGATGAATGAACGCACCGGGACGCCGTATGAGCTGGCTCCTACGCTCTCGATTGTCCATCGCGCTTGTCTTCGGCTTGCTGTTGCTCGCGCTGGACATCGGCCGCTCAATCTGGGCACGAGTGGGTCTGGCACAGCCAAGCGCGGAGTACCGGCCCGACCCGACACTGTACGCGGACCTGACCTGGCCACCGGGCGCGGATTTGGACAGCGGAGCCCCGCTGGGGGCGCGGGTATTCGCACGGCACTGCGCCGTTTGTCATGGTCCGAACGGGCGCGGGAACGGTCCGGCCGCACCATCAATGTTCCCGCGACCTCGCGACTTTTCAGCGGGCAGGTTCAAGTACAAGTCCACCGCTGCCGCAGAGCCGCCTACCGATGAGGATCTCCTGCGAACGGTGCGCGACGGCCTGGTTGCCAGCGCGATGCCGTACTTCGCCGGCGTACTTTCGACCGAGGAGTTGAAGGCTGTCGTAGCGCAGGTGAAGTCGTATTCAAGTGCGTTTTCCCGGCCCGGCCGCCCCGTCGATATCCCCGCTGCGATCCCAAGTTCGCCGCAGAGCGTGGCCCGCGGAAAGGCGCTATATGCCAACCAAGGCTGCGCGGCGTGCCACGGCGACGACGGTCGCGGCGGCCAGCGTTACGATGACGGATCCGGCCGTGCGGTGTACGCGCGCGATCTCACTGCGCCCTGGGCTTTCCGCGGCGGCAGTCGGCCGCAGGACGTCTGGCTGCGGCTGACGACCGGTATCATGCTGGGGCCTATGCCCGGCTACGCGGACGTGCTGTCGCCCGCCGCCCGCTGGGACCTGGTCAACTTCGTCGCCTCGATCGCCCGCACTCCGGCGTGGGAAAAGGGCGGTAGCTTCGGTGGTGCGGGATTTGCCGGGAATCCGGCCCAGCGCGGCGATTACATTACCCGCTGGGAACTGTGCGGCCTCTGCCATACGCAGATCGACCGTAGCGGAATCTACAACGTTGACGGCGCGTTCCTCGCCGGTGGTATGCGCGTCGGCTACTACCCCCACGGCTACTCGGTCAGCCGCAATCTGACTTCAGATCCTGAGACGGGCCTGGGTCACTGGACTGTGCCGCAGATCATTCGCGCGCTACGTGACGGCCAAGCGCCAGACCGGGCGCTCAATCCGTTCGCGA
>Ga0209626_1000166_pt1 | contig 13919 bp, 14 predicted proteins | sample JacPinW_OM1H0_M2_FD_187962 | JGI IMG/M metagenome (GOLD analysis project Ga0209626, IMG submission 187962) | Forest soil microbial communities from Algoma, Ontario, Canada - Jack Pine, Ontario site 1_JW_OM1H0_M2 (SPAdes) (version 2) | ecosystem: Environmental > Terrestrial > Soil > Boreal... | reverse complement strand
CAGCTGGCGCTGACCGGGTAGGGCGCCCGTGGCACAATTCCGAAGACAGCCGTCGGTACGGCGAGTTATTGGACTTGTGCCACTGGCAGCTTGCCTGCCAGTGTCTGGCCCTGAAGACTTCCTGACCCTTCGTCAGGGGACCTGGCTCGGTCCCAACGGCTAGAGAACCCGGGGCAGCCAGGGAGCCTTGGGGAACCGAGGACCGAGTCAGGCCGGAGCCGGAAGGGGTGAGGAAGTCTTGGAGGAGAGACACTGGCAGACAAGCTGCCAGTGGCACAACTCCAGGAATCACGCCCCCACCGTCCGGATGGCTCAGGAGGAAATATGCGGCGAACGATCTTGTTGACCGCGGCCGGAATCGTCCTCGCATTTTGCCCCGGTCAGGCGCAGATCGTAAATATCTGGCCCGGCGCCGCTCCCGGTTCCGAGAGTTGGACCCAGAAGGAACGGTCGGTCGAGAACACTCCGCTCGGAACGGTGGTCTTCAACGTCGTGACGCCGACGTTGACGGCCTATCTTCCGGAGCGAACGAAGGCCACGGGGACCGGCGTCATCGTCGCTTCCGGCGGCGCTTTCGTCGCGCTGACCGTCGATCTGGAAGGCCGCAATGTCGCGCGCTGGCTGCAGGAACGGGGCATCGCCGCCTTCGTGCTCAAGTATCGGATCCTGGAAAAGCGGCAGGAAGGCATTCCGGATATGGACATGGACGCCGCCGGCCGGTATGGGATCGCCGACGGAATTCAGGCCGTCAAGGTGGTGCGGCAGCACGCGGCGGAATGGGGCCTCTCGCCCGACCGGGTCGGATTCCTCGGCTTCTCGGCCGGGGCCATGGTAGCCAGCGGAGCCCTGCTCCAGGCGGACGCCGCGGCGCGCCCGAGCTTCGCTGCCCTGATCTACGGCGGCCCGTTCGGCGTCATGCCGGCCATCCCGGCGAAGCTGCCGCCCATGTTTCTCGCCTGGGCGCAGGACGACGCCGTGGCCCTCGCCCCCATCGTCAAGTTCCATGAGGCGCTCCGATCGGCGGGCCACAAGCCCGAGGTCCACATCTTCAGCGCCGGCGGCCACGGCTTCGGCATGCGCCACCAGGGCACGAGCAGCGACCACTGGATCGACGAGCTCTACTACTGGCTGGAAGCTCAGGGATTCACCAAACCGGAACGACGACCCGCTCGCTGATTTCATCGCAGATTCGGCCGCTCCGGGCGCTGGTAAGATCTTTGCCCTCTGGACGTATGAGAGACGACGAGAGGGGGTCGATATGGAAGAGCGCCAAGTTGAAGCTTCGCCCCAAGTCCTTGCGAGACTCGGCGGCCTGCTGTACCTCATCATCATCGTCCTGGGCATCTTCGACGAGGCCTTCGTCCGGGGCAGGATCGTCGTCTCGGGCGACGCGGCGGCCACAGCCGCCAACATCCGGTCGCTCGAGTCGCTGTGGCGTTTCGGCATCGCCGGCGAATTCTTCCTGCTGCTGTGCGCCGTCGTCTTGACGCTCATCTTCTATGTCTTGCTGCGGCCGGTCAGCCGAGATCTCGCTCTCCTGGCGGTCTTCTTCAATCTGGTATCGATCGCCATCGAAGCGTCGGTTGGGATGTATCTGCTCGCGGCGTTGTTTCCGCTCGGCAAAGCCGAGTACCTGCAAGCGTTCCAGCCGGGGCAGCTCTACGCCCTGGCGAGCCTGGCGGTCAAATCGCACAGCTACGGCTTCGGCGTCGCCCTGATCTTCTTCGGCTGTGTGTGCCTCCTTCTCGGGTACCTGATCTTCAAATCGGGCTATCTGCCGAAAGCCGTAGGCGTCCTGATGCAGATCGCCGGTTTGTGCTACCTGATCAACAGCTTCGCGCTGATCCTGGCTCCGAGCGTCGCAAATCGGCTCTACCCCGCCATTCTGCTTCCCGCCTTTGTCGGGGAGGCCTCCCTCTGCCTGTGGCTTCTGGTGAAGGGCGTGAACGTAGAGAAGTGGAAGTCATCTTTATGAAAGCGATGGTATCCACAGAATACGGACCCCCGGACATTCTTCAATTCACGGAGGTAGAAAAACCTACCCCCAAGGACGACGAGGTCTTGATCAAAATCCATGCAGCCTCCGTGAATCCGCTGGACTGGCATTTCCTGAGGGGTAAACCGTTCCCTCTGCGCCTGATCGCCGGGCTTCTCAAACCCAAGCACAAGATCCTCGGAGCCGAAATCGCGGGGCGGGTGGAGGCGGTTGGCAGCAACGTCAAGCAGTTTCAGCCAGGGGATGAGGTGTTCGGGGGAAAAGGCGTGGGAGGATTTGCCGAGTATGTGTGCCTTACCGAGGAGAAATTAGCGGTGAAGCCGGCCAACCTGTCGTTCGAGGAAGCGGCCTCCGTGCCCGTGGCGGGCAGCACCGCCCTGCAGGGCCTTCGCGACAAGGGGCAGATCCGGCCGGGGCAGAAGGTCCTGATCGACGGAGCGTCCGGCGGCGTGGGTACCTTTGCGGTGCAGATCGCCAAGGCGTTCGGGGCTGAAGTGACCGCCGTGTGCAGCACCGGGAAGCTGGACACGGCGCGATCCATCGGCGCCGACCATGTCATCGACTACACGCAAGAGGACTTCACCACGAAGGGGCAGCGGTATGACCTGATTTTCGGCGCCAACGCCTATCATTCTATTTTCGCTTACAAGCGCGCGCTGAGCCCCAAGGGGATGTGCGTCATGACCGGAGGCGGCGGGGTGCAAATTCTCCAACTCCTGTTCCTGGGGCCCTTGATATCCAGGACCGGGAGCAAGAAAATCAGCAACTCGACGGCGAAAATAAAGAAAGACGATTTGGATGCTCTGAAAGAGCTTCTCGAGGCCGGCAAGGTAGTGCCTGTCATCGACAGGCGTTACCCGTTTCGGGAGATTCCCGAAGCTCTCCGTTATCTCGAAGAAGGGCATGCCCGAGGAAAGGTGGTCATCACCGTGATTCAGGACGAATCGCGAATTCCCCCATCGCCGCAGGAGCGCTCATAGAGGAGCCGGCCCTCGGCTTCGATGACGGACAGGAGCGTGCCTCGGACATTACGTAGCCGCTCGACTTCGGCGGGGGTGTAGACCACTACGTCGAGAGGCCAGGACCGCAACCCGAAGATCGAGGCAATCTCCACGGCACGTTCCGGGGGGCGCCGGTCGGTCGCCATCTCGACAAAAAGGTCGAGGTCGCTTTCGCTCTTGGCCTCTCCGCGCGCCCGACTGCCGAACAGGACAATCCTCTCGGGGTTGAATCGCTCGACGATCTGGCGCGTCACCTGCTGCAGGAGGGTCTCGGCTTCGGTCGTTTCCATGTTCCCGGATTCTACGCCATCACCGCCGGCGGCGGGCACGCCGCAGGGCAACACCCGCGTGTGCGACAGTTTTCCACGACCGTTCCGCTTATACGACACTCTCTCCAATGTTGACGCTGATCCTGAACCAGGATAGAACATTGGCAAGTTAACCGTGAGTTTCCCCGCCCTACAGTGGACTCCGCCGAGGCCGTCGTGACACGCGCACGCGTGCATCCCGTCCTCGTGACGGGAGCCACCGGCCGAGTCGGGCGCGCGGTGGTCGCCCAACTGCTGGGCGCGGGCCTGCCGGTGCGCGCGCTCACGCGCCGACCGGCGACGGCGGGGCTGCCGGCGACCGTCGAGGTCGTGGCGGGCGACCTCACTGTGCCCGAGTCGCTCGACGCGGCGCTGCAGGGCGTAGGTGCGGTCTTCCTCCTCTGGACCGCGCCGCCGGGCACCGCTCCTGCCATCGTCGAGCGTCTCGCGTCGCACAGGCGGCGCGTCGTCTTTCTCTCCTCGCCGCACAAGACACCGCACCCGTTCTTCCAGCAGCCGAACCCCATGGCTCGCTTCCACGCCGACGTCGAGCGCCTGATCGCGGCCGCCGGACTCGAGTCGACGATCATCCGGCCCGGGATGTTCGCGTCGAACGCGCAATTCTGGTGGGCGTCCGCGATCCGGGACGGCAACGTCGTCCGGTGGCCCTACGGCGCGGCCGAGACGGCACCTATCGACGAGCGCGACATCGCGGCCGTGGCGGCGCGCGCCCTGTATGAGGACGGGCACACGGGCGGCGATTACGTCCTCACTGGACCCGAGTCGCTGAGCCAGGCGGAGCAAGTGAGCGTGATCGGGGCCGTCCTCGGGCGCCAGATCCGGTTCGAGGAGCTGTCGCCCGAAGAGTTCCGACGTGAGACAGCGGGTCGCTGGCCGGGTCCGGTCGTGGACATGCTGCTCGCCGCGTGGGGTGCGACGATCGGACGCCCGGCCTTCGTGACTTCCACCGTGGCCGCCGTCGTCGGATCGCCGCCGCGCACTTTTCGCCAGTGGGTCGCCGATCACGCCGACGCGTTTCGGTGACGCCCTCGACAACACCCGCGCGTGACCCTACCAGATGAAAGGTAGGAAGCGCTTGCGGGTGGCCATGAACTGAGCGTACGGGGCCCCGAGCGAAGAGAGCAGAGCCTGCTCCTCGACATGTGCCCTGTAGGAGTAGGCGGGGAACGCGATGACGAAGGAAACGACGACGCTGAGCCAGTTGCCGAGAGAGATCGCGATCCCCAAGATGATGAGCAGGGCCGCGCTGTACGACGGGTGCCGGACCCAGCGGTAGGCGCCCGATTCGATGACGCGATGATCGGCCTGAATCGTGACGACACCAGTGAAGAACGTGTCGAGGACGCGAAAACAGTGACGGCGCAGGAGACCGCCGGAAATAAGGGTGAGCACACCGAGGAAGAACCAGACGGAGGGGTTGCCGGGAAGGGCCGCCTGAGGTGCGACGAAGGAGAGCCCGAACGCTGCGAACATCGCGATACTAAAGCCGACGAGAATGACCTGAAGTGAGCCGCGGTCCTCGGGAGCAGGGGGTGCGTTCAGTGAAGCACGCGCGACGACGCCGAACTCGGGAATGAAGACCCATACCAAGATGGGCCAGAAGACCAGGAAGTACGGCCACGTGAACGGAAGAGGAGTTGGCATCGCAGGGCTGACCTTCCGGTACTCTATCCTGGTTCAGGATCGGCATCAGCGATCAGCGGCGAGGCCAGTAGGAGCCACTCAAGGTATCGTCGGCCTGGCACTCTCGCGGAGCGGCCGCGACTCGACGAGAAGGCAGGGAGAAACGCCATGGCACTGACCACGCTTGACCCGAAGACCGCCCTCGTCGTCATCGATCTGCAGAAAGGGGTCGTCGGTCTCGCCACCGTACACCCAGCCGGCGAGGTCGTGAAGCGCGCCAGCGCGCTGGCGGACGCCTTCCGCAAGCACGGGCTGCCGGTCGTGCTCGTCAACGTCGCCGGTGCGCCGCCGGGCCGAACGGAACAGGTCCGCGTCGTCCAGCGTCCCCCTGGATGGACCGACCTCGTCCCCGAGCTGAACCGGCAGTCGGGGGACCACACGGTGACGAAGCGGCAGTGGGGAGCGTTCACGAATACGTATCTCGAAGAGCATCTCAAGAACCTGGGCGTCACGCAGGTCGTCATCGCCGGCATCTCGACCAGCATCGGCGTCGAGTCGACCGCCCGCCACGCGCACGAGCTCGGGTTCAACGTCACCCTCGCCGTGGACGCCATGACCGACATGAGCCCCGAGGCTCACCTCAACAGCATCACGAGGATCTTCCCGCGGCTGGGCGAAACCGGCACGACCGAGGAGATCATCGATCTACTCGACAATACCTACCCGTGAGCCGAGGTGTAGAGTTTCCTCCCGCTGGCAACGCTGGATGACTCCGAGGTAGAGGAGATGAAGAGCCGGCGGAACCACCAAGTCGTAGAAATAGAGATGATGATGATATCCTAGAGGTGGTAGGTCTTAGGATCCAGACCACAGGCCAATCTGAGATCTTGGGGAATGGGGCGGCGCGACGTCACGAGGAGGACGATCTTGAGAGCTAAGCACACCCACGGCTGGTCTTTGAGACCAGGAATGAAGTTGAATAAAGCTAATCGAAGTTCGCGGACGTCGTACGGCGACAGGGACCCTTACTTCGCCGACGACGACGACCCGGCCATACTCTGGAACGAGCCCCCGGTGCCGGACTTGACGGTTCGCTGGACCGTGAAAGTCGGCACAATCAAAAATGGCCATTCGTACCTTCTCGCTTTGGAGAGCGCCGGGTGGGAGGTCAATCGGCTGTTGAGCGAATTTCTCGAAAGACCCGCCTTCACCTGCGTTTCTGAGGTCAAGGACTTGGACCTTGTGTCGGTTTCGGTTGATGAACTCGGGTTCGACGAAGCTTCCTACGCCGACATCTGCTGGACAGCCCAGAAGAAACTCGGCCTTGAACTCTGTCCAGCGGAAGTCGCGGCCGCTTTGCTGCTTACTTTCGGCAAACAGCTCGAAAGTGTGGTGGGGAGTGATGGCCATCATTGGCCCCGGCCCGCGATTGCCCCTATTCCCGGCTGGAGTCGCAAGCCGAGCATCCTGCGGATTCGCTACGACTATGGGAACACCGACCACTCGAACGGATCTTGCCTCACGCTGGAAGAGAGTAGCTCCTACGATGATATCGAGGGCTGGCACAGGGACTACCGCTTCATCTTCGTCAAACCCCGCGCCAAATAGCTCTTGGATCTACAACCCTAAGAGGTGGCACTCGTTCCCTTCCGGCTCCTTATTTTATAAGCGGCGGAAGCACGCTTGCGCGGTTTCCGTCCGCGGCACCGAGTTAGGTGCATAGCCGTTCATAGTGTCATGTCTGGATAGATGTCGAAGGGCTCGAATAAACAGCTCATCAGGCGGTAAGTGGTTGCCTCAAGGTAGGTGACCTCCGCCTCAACCTCTTGCATCGTTGGAGCCGATGCTTCACCATGCATGAGACGGTGGCGCTGGTCGTCCACTCGTCGAATGTGGTCTAAGTCAAAGGTATATCCCTCAGAACTTAGTGTAGCCGATGACGGCTTGCAAACCGCAAGCAGTTTCTCGATGCGGCTGGGTAGTGCTGCGCGTTCAAGCTTGTCTAGGAAAGATCCAAGCAGTTGCAGGCGGATCGCCTCGACGCTTGCAGAGCGGATCTGCTCGAACTTTATCGTCTTGACATCAAGCGCTTGGTCCCAAGACTCTGGAGAAGCTTCGGCAATAAGGCGACAGAAGTCGGTGACGGCAGCGTCGAGGATAGAATGCGCAAAGACCAGCGCTGCGGTTGTGACCGCATTCAGATAGAAGGAGATCTGGTTCCCCGCCATGATCTTTACAGCCTCGGGCAATCCACCTATCGCCTCGAACGCCCTGCTTCCAGGGGCAAAGATCTCCTTCAATGGTGGGTAGCTGGCGAAGAGCTCAAGATTCGCGACGGTCTCTTGGAGGACCTTCTCGCTGGCTTCTGGCAAGGAGACGGATGCGGTCCGGAGGAGTGCTCGCACTTGACCGTACCTGCTGGCAGCCCGCATAAAGGCTTTTCCGAACGGCTTGGACATAAAAAAGCTATCCCTCTTGCGCCTAACCTCAAGGTGTGCGTGACAGTGCCGATCGCTCGTCTGTCAGCCCTAGCGTCACCTTCTGGCGGCCCGAAGCTAGGGCCCGCTGCAGCTGGCATAGAACTATCTTCACGTACACGTTTGACGTGCCGAGACTTTATCCTGGTTCAGGATCAGCGTCAACATTGGATAGAGTGTCACTTAAAATCGCGACCTCCGACTCGCACAGAAGAGCGCTTCGTACTCCCGATTGGTCGCCCACATCTCGCTCGCGTCGCTGGTGCTCAACGCCGGCCCGATCGCGGCCGGCCTGGCCGTGCGGATAGCGGCTCGCGAGATTATGCGTAGTGCAGTCAGGTGGAACAGCGACTCGGAGGATCGGCCCGCCCTCGGGAGGCCAGCCGGCTGGCGCCATCACAGGTTCTCCGCGGCTACCTTCAGGCGAAGAGCTCGACCGTTGGCCCGCCGGGGTGGCGGCCGGGTTTTCGGCGCGCCGCCCGGTTTTCGCTCTTGAAAATTGCTGCGGATCGGTGGACCGGCGGTTTTTCAGCTAGACAGACGGTTTGTCTAGTAGACCGGCGGTTTGTCTAGCAGACCGGGGCTTTGTCTAGCAGACAAATCCCCCGGCTAGCAGACGAGAGGTTCGTCCAGCGCGCGGGAAGCCCCATCTGCCGGCGGCAATCGAGCGCTGTCTTGGGAGCGCCGGCGTCCCCGCCAGCCGCATGGGTAGAAGAAGCCGGCGAGACGCCGGCGCTTCCAGGGGACCATTGCCGCCTACTCCATCCGCCGCGCAAAGATCTGGTCCGCTCTCTCCATCGCCCCCGAGGCGCAGCTCTTCATAGAAGCGGCTGCGCTCCAACTGAGTCTCCTCGCCCTACACTGGCCCTCTTGGCGGTAGGGGACGACCGTCCACGTCCGGCCCTCGGCGAAGGCGGGAGGGGGGTGGCGACAGGAGGGTCTTTACGAACGGCTGTAGAGATAGAGGGCCACGTTCGTCATCGCGACGAAGTTGCCGGCACTGTGGAGGTGCGGGTCGTTGAGCGTGTGGCCGGCGTCGTACATGGCCGCGCTCCTGTAGAATGTGGTCATGGACCATGTCGAAGGTTACACGGTCGTGTACCGCCAAGCGGAGGACGTCATCCTCGCCGAAGTACCAGCCATCCCCGGATGCTTCTCCGACGGCCGAACCCTGGAGGAGGCCAGGGAACGGGTGCGGGACGCGATCTTGAACTTCCTCGACGAGCTGAAGGAATCCGGAGAGGAGATTCCTTCGGACGTGCTGTACGTCGAGCGGGTTCATCGGTGGAGCGCTTTCTCGAGCTTCTGAGACGTTGAATCGGAGTCGGCTCCTCGGCTCACCGTTCGTGCCCGCGCGTAGAGCACCTGAGCCGCGGCCGGGGCTCAGCAGCGTCGGCCTGCCGGGAGGGCGGCCGGTTTTTCGTCGCGACGCTCGGTTTTCTCGCTTGAACTTGCTGCGGAACGCTAGACGGGCGGTTTTTCAGGTGGGCCGGCCGTTTTTCAGCTAGACCGGCGATTTTTCAGCTAGACCGGCGGTTTTTCAGCTAGACAAACGGTTTGTCTAGCAGACCAGCGGTTTGTCTAGCAGACGGGAGCTTTGTCTAGCAGACCGGGCGTTTGTCTAGCAGACCGGCGGTTTGTCTAGTAGACGGGAGCTTTGTCTAGCAGACAAACCATCTGTCTAGCAGACCGGAGCTTCGTCTAGCCGACAGTTCCTCCGTCTAGCGGGCGGAAGGCGAGCGGGAGTCGCAGATCGCCGGATGGCTTCCCCTGGGAACGCCGGCGTTCCCAGGGGACCCTTCTGGTCGGCTGGCGCCTACTCCATCCGTCGCGCCAGGATCTGCCCCGCCTTCTCGATCGCCCCCGGCCCGGCCGCTTCCAGCAGGTTCGCGAGCGCCACCGGCGAACGGATGACCGCTTCCAGGAGGTGGAGGGCCTCGACCTTTTCGGGCTCGTAGTGGCGCAGCCAACCGGCCACCTGGTTGCCCTGCTCGCCGAAGATGGCGTACAGCGCGAAGCCGTCCGGACCGTCCTCCTCGGCGAGATGGAAGAGCGGCTCGCGCTCCGTCGCCGGCAGGAGAGCGGCCATGAGGAGCGCCGTCTCTTCATGCCAGAAGATCGCCTCCGGCACGTCCCCACCTTCGAGCCTTTCCCAATCCCGCAGGACCGCCACGGCCCCCGGCCGGCCCGGCACCGCCTCGGTACGCCAGGGGCCGGCGAACTCGGCCTCGGAGGCGGTCAAGGTCTCGTCCCTCTCGCGGATCAAGGCGAGGAAGCTGGGGGAGAAGATGTTGTCCGGGGGCTGGCTGCTACTATTCCTTGTGCTGCGCATAAGGGACTTCTCCTTCTGCGTGGTAGGGGCCGGCGGAGCGTCTATCTCTGTCGGCCCCGTTTGCGGTGTGGGGAGGAGCGTCCTCCCCTGGCGCGGGAGTCTAGCATGGGTGGGCAGAAGTAAAGCGGTATGTCGACGGGCGCTCACAGGCCGATTGCCCTGCCGCGGCGCGTCGCGTTTCCACCCGTTCCTGAACCCGTTTCCGCGGTATCCGATCACCGGTGGGCAACCACGGGGGGTTGCCCCTACACCGGGAACCAATCCCGCGGGTGGTAGGGGCAGGCCCCCGTGCCTGCCCTTCGGTGACACACTTAGCGGCCAGCGAGCGAATGGAGCGGAGATCGGCCCGATTTAGCGTTCATCGGACCGACCTGGCGTTCGTCGGCCCGATTTACCGTTCGTCGGGCCGATTTACCGTTCGTCGGGCCGATTTAGCGTCCATCGGGCCGATCTAGCGTCCATCGGGCCGATCTACCGTTCATCGGGCCGATTTAGGAAAAATCGGGCCGATTTTCTAGAAATCAGACGGGACGGCCGCCAAATCGGCACGATTTTTCTTACATTGGGCCACTGGTGGCTAAATCGGGAGATTTTTCGGTACATCGGGCCATCCGCCGGGAAATCGGGCCGATGTACGGAAAATCGGCCCAACGGCGCCAATTCGGCATGATTTTTAGTTCGCGTGCCCGCGGCCCCTTCTCCGCTACCGGTGGCACCGAGAGCTCGAAAATCGCGATGGTAGGATGGGCGGGTCCCTGACCGCCCCATGCTCCGGCGCATCCTCAGCGACCCGCAGGAAGAGCTCCTGGCCGAGGAGCGGCGCCTTCTCGCGGAGCTGCAGCTCGCCCTGGACCGGTGCGACGCCGCGGCCGAGGATCAGGCGGCGCTCCGGCGGTCGGTGGCGCAGCTCGACGAGCTCTTCCTCCTCGTCGTCGCCGGCGAGTTCAATGCCGGGAAGAGCGCCTTCATCAACGCCCTCCTGGGGTCGGCGGTGCTGGAGGAGGGGGTCACCCCGACCACCACCCGCATCCACCTCCTCAAGCACGGCGCCGAGGTCGCGCGGACGGTGGCCGAGCCGGCTCTCGACGTGGTGACGGCGCCCGTCGACCTGCTGCGCGAGATCAACATCGTCGACACCCCCGGCACCAACGCCATCCACCGCGAGCACGAGGCGATCACCCGCGAGTTCGTGCCGCGCGCCGACATGGTGCTCTTCGTCACCTCCGCCGACCGTCCCTTCACCGAGAGCGAGCGCGCCTTCCTCCAGGGCATCCGCGAGTGGGGCAAGAAGATCGTCGTCGTGGTCAACAAGATCGACATCCTGGAGAGCGAGCAGGAGATCGCGACCATCCGCGCCTTCATCGCCGACAACGCCCGCGCGCTCCTCGGCCTGGCCCCGGACATCTATCCGGTCTCGGCGCGGCAAGCGCTGCGGGCGAAGCTGGCGGGCGACGGCGAGCTGCTCGCGAAGAGCCGCTTCGGCGAGCTCGAGAGCGCCATCGTCGCCACCCTCGACGAGGGCGAGCGGGTGCGCCTCAAGCTCTTGAACCCGCTGGGCGTCGGGGCGCACCTCGCCGACCGCTACCTGCAGGTCGCCGGCGGCCGGCTCGACCTCCTCAGGGCGGACGTCGCTGCCATCGAGGACATCGAGCGCCAGCTCGCCGTCTACAAGGAGGACATGGGGCGCGAGTTCCGCTTCCGCCTGGCCGACGTCGACCGCGTGCTCCACGAGTTCGAGAGCCGCGGCATGGAGTTCTTCGACGACACTCTGCGCCTGGCGCGGGTGATCGACCTGCTCAACCGCGGCCGCATGAAGGGGGAGTTCGAGAGCAAGGTGGTGGCCGACGTGCCGCGGGCGATCGAGCGGCGGGTGCAGGACGTCATCGACTGGCTGGTGGCGGCGGACCTCCGGCAGTGGCAGGCCGTGATGGACCACCTGGCCGAGCGCCGCCAGGCGCATGCCGACCGCATCGTCGGCCAACCGGGGCGGGGCTTCGAGTACGACCGCAACCGCCTGCTGGAGAGCGTCGGGCGCGAGGCGCAGCGGTCGGTCGAGAGCTACGACCAGGACGCCGAGTCGAGCCGCCTCGCCGACTCGGTGCAGGCGGCGGTCGCCGGCACGGCGCTCGTCGAGGTGGGGGCGCTCGGCCTGGGCGCCCTCATCACCCACCTCGCCGTCACCGCCGCCGCCGATTTCACCGGCATCCTCGCCGCCGGGGCGGTCGCCCTCTTCGGCTTCTACATCCTCCCCCATCGGCGGCGCGCGGCGAAGCGCGAGCTGCGCGAGAAGATCGCCGCCATGCGGGAGCGGCTGATGGGCGCCCTGACGGCGCAGTTCGACCGCGAGATCGAGCGCAGCCTCCACCAGATCGGCGACGCCGTAGCCCCCTACACCCGCTTCGTGCGCGCCGAGCGCGGCCGCCTGACCGAGACCCGCGACGCCTTAGCCGCCGTCGCCGCCGGGCTCGCCCGCCTGCGCGCCCGGGCGGAGGCGCTGTAGGGTGCCGCCGCCGCCCAAACGGCTGGGCACCTTCGTCAGCCTGGCGCGGGCGATGACCTCCTGGCGGACGGCCTCGGTCGCCCTGCTCTCCTTCTCCTCGGGTTTGCCGCTCGGCCTGGTCTGGATCGCCATCCCCGACTGGCTGAAGAAGAGCGGCGTCGACATCCGCTACGTCGGCCTCGTCACCCTGGCGCAGGCGCCGTGGACGTTCAAGTTCCTCTGGTCGCCGCTCATGGACCGCTTCGTGCCGCCGCGGCTGGGGCGGCGGCGGGGGTGGGCGGCCATCGCCCAGGTGGCGCTCTTCGCGCTCACGCTCGCCCTCGCCGGGGTCGGCAACCGGCCGGAGACCCCCTGGGTGATCGGCGCCCTGGCCTTCGCCATCGCCTTCGCCTCGGCCTCGCAGGACATCGCCATCGACGCCTACGCCGTCGACGTCCTGCGGCCGGACGAGCAGGCGGTGGCGGTGGGGGCGCGGGTCGCCGTCTACCGCGTCGCCATGCTGATCGCCGGCGGCGCCGCCATCACCTTGGCCGGCCGCTTCTCCTGGCCGGCGGTCAACGTTGGGCTCGCCCTCCTCTACCTGCCGATGATGGTCATCACCTGGAAGGCTCCCGAGCCCGACGACATGATCGCCGCGCCGCGCACGCTCAAGGAGGCGGTCTGGTACCCCTTCGTGGGGTTCCTCTCCCGCCACCGGGCGCTCGAGATCCTCGCCTTCGTGCTGCTCTACAAGCTCTCCGACAACCTTTCCCAGGCCCTGCAGCGGCCTTTCCTCGTCGACATGGGCTACAGCGACTTCGACCGCGGCGTGCTGCTCGCCACGGTGGGGACTGCCAGCACGCTCACCGGCGTCTTCCTGGGCGGCAGCCTGACGGCGGTCATCGGCCTCGGCCGCGCCCTGTGGATCTTCGGCTTCCTGCAGACCTTCGCCAACGTCGGCTTCGTGGCCCTGGCCACCCACGGCGCGCCCGATCGGCCGCTCCTCGTCATCGCCGTCGTCTTCATGTACGTCACCGACGGCCTGGCCACGGGCGCCTTCTCGGTGCTCCTCCTGCGGATGACCCAGAAGCGCTTCTCGGCCACCCAATACGCCCTCTTCTCCAGCCTCTTCGGCCTGCCGCGGCTGGTGGCCGGCCCGTTCTGCGGCTTCCTCGTCTATGCCGTCGGCTGGAAGGACTTCTTCTGGTTCGCCATCGTCGCCGGAATCCCCGGGCTCGTCCTGCTCTCCCGCTTCGTGCCGCTGGGCGTCCGGGAGCCGGTCTTCACCGTCGACGAGCCGAAGGTGCTACAGCCGCTCTCCGGCATCGAGCTCGCCCTCCGCGGCCTCCTGGGCGGCCTCGGCGGCGCCGCCTTCGCCGCCCTCGTCACCTCCCTCCTCGCCGCCTTGAAGGCCGTCAAGGAGCACCCCGGCCAGCCCTTCGACCTGCTGGCCCCGTTGGCCGGCCTCGGGCATCCCGCCGGCAGCGCCGGCTGGCTCACCCTCCTGGGAATCTCGGTCTTCGGCCTCGTCTGCGGCCTCTTCGCCGCCGCCGTCGCCGCCGCCCGCCACGGCGCCGGCCAGGAGCTCGCCGCGGGCTGACGGCGGGGCCGTGGGGAGGACGGAAATGCTATGGTGATTCGATGACCGTCGCCCTCCCTCGCGGCACCCCGCCGACCCCCGA
>Ga0209626_1000164_pt1 | contig 13945 bp, 12 predicted proteins | sample JacPinW_OM1H0_M2_FD_187962 | JGI IMG/M metagenome (GOLD analysis project Ga0209626, IMG submission 187962) | Forest soil microbial communities from Algoma, Ontario, Canada - Jack Pine, Ontario site 1_JW_OM1H0_M2 (SPAdes) (version 2) | ecosystem: Environmental > Terrestrial > Soil > Boreal... | reverse complement strand
CGACGGGGGAACTGCGCGCCCCGGCCGAGGAGATGTTCACGATCGTGCCGCTACGTCGCTCGCGCATCCCGGGCAGGACAGCCTGGATCAGCGCGGCCGGACCGAAGAAGTTGGTGGCAAAGAGCTCTTGAACCCGGTCCTCCTCTGCCTCCTCTGGTACGCGCGCGGATACGCTCTCTTCGGCAGCCTCTCCGCCAGCAGCTGGCTGGGCATGAGCCTGGCGCAGACGGTCACCCGGCTGATCCCGCCGGCCGAGCGCTGCGGACTGTTCGCCGAGGACCCGGCCGAGGCGATCCTCGGCGTCCCGCCCTTTTCCCCGCTCGCCGCCTACGCCGGCCGGGTGCCCCTGCCGCCGGTAACGGGTGTCGCCGTCCTCGACGAGCCCTTCAAGAGCACCGGCGCCCCCAACTTCCACCATCTGGCCTACGTCGGCATCGGCCGCGCGTACGCCCGAGGGGCGCTGGCCCTCATCCGCCGCCATCCGACTCTCTACTTGCGCGCCGTGGCCGCCGCCCATCTCGTCTACTTCCGCTCCCCCGCCGACAGCGCCTGGCTGGGCGAGAACCGCCGGCGGATCGCAGGTTTCAGCCGCTGGTTCGATCGTCTCGTCTACGGCCAGTGGGAAGCGTTTCAGGGCCGTTTCGGGCCGCGGTGCGTGGCCTGGGTCCCCCTGCTCCTCTTCCCGCTCCTCCTCGTCTCCGCCGGCCGGCGGGCCTTCCAGGGCCTGCGCCGGCATGACGACCTGGCGTCGTCCCTGACGATCGCCTTCATCGTCTTCACCATCCTCTACGTGACCGCCGTCGGCAACCTCGTCGAGCTCGGCGAGAACAACCGCTTCCGCCTCCTCGTCGAGCCGTTCCTATTCATTCTCTTCGGCCTCCTCCTTCCGCTACGATCCTCGCGGTGGACAACGTAGCGATCGCCCGCGTGCTCGAAGAGGTGGCGGACGTGCTGGAGATCCAGGACGCCAACCCCTTCCGCATCCGCGCCTACCGCAACGCCGTGCGCACCGTCGAGACGCAGACCGTCCCCCTGGAGCGCCTGGTCGCCGAGGGCGCGCCGCTGACGCGCCTGGCCGGGATCGGCAAGGAGATGGAGAGCCACATCCGCGAGATGGTGACAACCGGCACCCTCGCCTACCGCGACGAGCTGCTGGCGGCGGTGCCGCGGTCGCTCCTCACCCTCATGCGGCTGCCCGGGGTCGGGCCGAAGAAGGCGAAGCGGCTCTTCGACGAGCTGGGGGTGGGCTCGGTGGACGAGCTCGAGGAGGCCGCGAAAGCGGGCCGGGTGGCGACGCTTCCGGGCTTCGGCGCCAAGAGCCAGACGAAGATCCTGGCTGGCATCGCCGAGTACCGGCAGCATGCCGGGCGCACCCTCTTGGCCGAGGCCGAGCGCCACGTCGAGCCGCTCCTCGCCTATCTCCGTCAGGCGCCCGGGATCGAGCGGCTGGAGGTTGCCGGCAGCTACCGGCGGCGGCTGGAGACGATCGGCGACGTCGACCTGCTGGCCACCGCCTCCGAGCCGGGGCCGGTCATGGAGCGCTTCCTCCACTACCCGCAGGTCGACCAAGTGCTGATGTCCGGTGGGACGCGTAGCTCGATCACGCTGGGCTCCGGCCTCCAGGTGGACCTGCGGGTGGTGCCGCCCGAGTGTTACGGGGCGGCCCTCCTCTACTTCACCGGCGCCAAGGAGCACAACGTGAAGCTGCGGCGGCGGGCCGTCGAGCGCGGCCTCCGCATCTCGGAGTACGGGGTCTTCCGCCTGCCGCCCGGCACGGCGGAGACCGGAGCCGAGGCGCCGCGGCAGGAGGCGGGCGAGCGTCTGGCCGGGCGTGAGGAGGAGGACGTCTACGCCGCCGTCGGCCTCTCCTTCATCCCTCCGGAGCTGCGCGAGGACCACGGGGAGATCGAGGCCGCGGCGAGCGGGAAGCTGCCGCGGCTCATCGAGCTCGCCGACCTCCGCGGCGACCTGCAGATGCACTCCACCTGGTCGGACGGCCGCAACACGCTGGAGGAGATGGTCACCGCCTGCGCCGCGCGCGGCTACGAGTACATGGCGATCACCGACCACAGCAAGGCGCTGGCGATGGTGCAGGGGCTGGACGCCGCTCGCCTGCGCGAGCAGTGGAAGGAGATCGACGAGATCCGCGCGCGCCACCCGGAGATCCGGCTCCTGCGCAGCATGGAAATCGACATCCTGGCCGACGGCAGCCTCGACCTCGAGGAGGAGATGCTCGCCGGCCTTGACCTCGTCGTGGTGTCGATCCACTCGCGCTTCGAGCTGCCGGCGGCGGAGCAGACGGCCCGCGTCCTCGCCGCCCTGAGGCATCCGGAGGTCGACGTCCTCGCGCATCCCACGGGGCGCCTCATCAACCGCCGCAAGCCGATCGAGCTCGACGTCGAAGCCGTGCTCGCGGAGGCCGCCCGGCGGGGCGTCGCGGTGGAGCTCAACGCCAGCCCCGACCGGCTCGACCTCAAGGACGTCCACCTCCGCCTGGCCCGCGAGCTGGGAGTCCGGATCGTCATCAGCACCGACGCCCATCGCACCTCCGAGCTCGACAACCTGCGCCGCGGCGTCGAGCAGGCGCGCCGCGCCGGCCTCGTGGCCGGCGACGTGCTGAACACGCTGCCGCTCGACCGTTTCCTGGAAGCGATCCGGAGGTAGGCGGGGCGGAAAACTTCCTGCCCGCCGCCGCGTAGAGAGCCTCTGCGCTAGACTAGCGCGTCGCGTCCGACCGCCGATCCGGCTCGAGGCCAACGCTCGTTCGAGGTGCCGCTCGATGATCCGCAAGCTCGCCCCCATGATTTGGTTCCTCGCCGCCCTGCCGGTCCTGGGGCAGGACCTCCGGTCCTTCGAGGCGAAGACGACGGTCCACGTGCTGGCGAACGGCTGGACCTTCTTGATCGTCGAGCGGCGGGAGGCGCCGGTCTTCTCCTTCGCCACCATCGCCGACGTCGGCTCGGCGCAGGAGGTGAGCGGCATCACCGGGCTGGCCCACATGTTCGAGCATATGGCGTTCAAGGGCACGGAGAACATCGGCACCTCCAACTACCCCGAAGAGAAGAAGGCGCTGGATGCCCTCGAGACGGCCTATCAGGCTTACACGACCGAGCGCCTCTCCGCCCATCCCGACGCCAAGAAGGTGGAGCGGCTGCTCGCCGAGTTCAAGGCCAGGCAGGCGGAGGCCGACCGCTACGTGGTCAAGAACGAGTTCGACGACATCCTGAACCGCGAGGGCGGAGTCGGGCTCAACGCCTCGACGGGCGCCGACGTCACCCAGTACTTCTACTCGCTGCCCGCCAACAAGACGGAGCTCTTCGCCTTCCTCGAGTCCGAACGCTTCTTCCACCCCGTCTTTCGCGAGTTCTACGAAGAGCGCGACGTGGTGCAGGAGGAGCGCCGGATGAGCCTCGAGAGCCGGCCGATCGGGCGCCTCGTCGAGCAGTTCCAGACCACCTCCTTCGAAGCCCACCCGTACCACCACCCGACCCTCGGCTGGGTGAGCGACCTGGAGTCCTTCTCCCGCACCGACGCCGAGCGCTTCTTCCAGGCCTACTACGCGCCGGCGAACCTGGTGACGGCGATCGTCGGCGACGTCCACGCCAAGGAGCTGATCCCCGTTCTGGAGACCTACTTCGGCCGCATCCCGGCGCGGCCGAAGCCGGCGCCCCTGCGCACCGTCGAGCCGCCGCAAGTGGCCGAGAAGACCGTCGTCCTCACGGACCCCGCGCAGCCCATCTACCTCGAGGCCTACCACAAGCCGGCGCACACCGATCCCGAGCAGGCCGTCTACGAGGCCATCGACGACATCCTGTCGAACGGCCGCACCTCGCGGCTCTACCGCGCCCTCGTGCGCGACCAGAAGATCGCCATCCAGGTGCAGTCCTTCTCCGGCTTCCCGGGGGAGAAGTACCCCAACCTCTGGGCCGTGTTCGCCATCCCCGCCGTGGGCGTGACCAACGACAAGGTGCAGGCATCGATCCGCACCGAGATCGAGCGTCTCAAGCGCGAGGAGGTCAGCGACGAGGAGCTGGCGCGCTTCAAGACGCGGGCCAAGGCCGAGCTGGTGCGCTCGCTGCGCAGCAATCAGGGGATCGCCGACCAGATCGCCAACGCCCAGCGGCTCTACGGCGACTGGCGCGAGCTGTTCAGGAACATCGATCGCTACGACCGGGTGAGCAAGGCCGACATCCGCCGGGTGGCCGAGCGGACCTTCCAGGCGACCAACCGCACGGTGACGATGATCGTCACCGCGCCCGCCGCGGCGCCCGCCGCCCCGGCGGCGGACGGCCAGCCGGCACATCCGCCGGCGCCGGGGGCGCGATGAGCACGAGGGGAGACGAGGGCACCGAGATGCAGACGACGGACGATCGCTCGCGCGGCTTCCTGGGGCGCGGAAAAACCTTGCTCGCAAGCATCGCCGGCTTGAGCCTGGCGCTCCTCCTTCCCGCCGCCTCGGCGGCGCAGGTCAAGAGCGCCGGCCAGCTCCACTACCCGCCGCTCCCCGCCTTCGCCATCCCGCAGCCCGAGCGCATCGTGCTCGACAACGGCATGGTAGTGATGCTCCTCGAGGACCACGAGCTGCCTCTCGTCGACGCCGTCGCCCTCATCCACACCGGCGCCCGCCTGGAGCCGGCCGAGAAGGCCGGCCTGGCCGAGCTGACGGGGAGGGTCCTGCGGACAGGCGGCACCTCGATGATGACCGGCGACCAGCTCGACGACTACCTTGAGGGCAAGGCGGCGGTGATCGAGACGTCGATCGACGAGGACTCGGGCAGGGCCACCATGAGCTCGCTCAAGGCCGACTTCCCGCAGGTGCTCAAGGTCTTCGCCGACGTGCTCCGCCACCCGGTCTTCACCGAGCCGAAGATCCAGGTGGCGAAGAACCGGATGCGGGCGGAGGTGGCGCGCCAGAACGACGAGCCGGACGACATCGTCTTCCGCGAGTTCGCCAAGGTGGTCTACGGCAAGGACTCTCCCTACGCGCGGACGCCGACATTCGCCAGCCTCGGCAGGATCGAGCGCCGCGACCTGGTGGCCTGGCACGAGACCTACTACCACCCGGAGCGCGTCGTCCTCGGCCTGACCGGCGATTTCCGGCGCGACGAGGCGCTCAAGCTCGTCCGCGAAGCCTTCGGCGACTGGCCGCGCGGCGCCGCCGTCCCTACGGTCGACGTCCCCTACCGCAAGGAGCCGGCGCCCGGGGTCTACTACGCCGAGAAAAACGACATGACGCAGTCGGACGTCATCATGGGCGGCCTGGGGATCGTCCGCAACAACCCCGACTTCTTCGCCGTCGAGGTGATGAACCACGTGCTGTCGGGCGGCTTCGCCTCGCGTCTGTTCGCCAACGTGCGCTCCAAGAAGGCCTTGGCTTATGCCGTCTTCGGGCAGGTGGGAGACGGCTGGGATCACCCCGGCCTCACCTCCCTCTTCCTCACCACCAAGACGCAGACGACCGGCGCCGGCATCGAGGCCCTGCTGGTCGAGGCCCGCAACATGACGGCCGAGCCGCCCACCGACGACGAGGTGGCGAAGGCGCGGCAGGCGATCCTCAACTCCTTCGTCTTCAACTCCGACTCCAAGCGCAAGGTCCTCACCCAGCAGCTGCGCTTCGAGTACTTCGGCTATCCGCTGGACTGGCTCTCCCGCTATCGGGCGGGCGTCGAGGCGGTGACGACGGCGGAGGTCCGGGCGGTGGCGGCGAAGTACCTCCACCCCGACCAGTTCGCCATCCTCGTCGTCGGCCCCTCCAAGGGGACCGACAAGCCGCTTTCCACCTTCGGTCGGGTCATCCCCGTCGATCTCACGATCGCTCAGGCCCCGCATCCGGCCACGCGGCCGGGTCACCCCTAGGCCCCCCAGGTCCCTCGACGTCATCCGCGCGTCTCCTTGAGCAGGGCGACGACCCTGCTCTCCAGCTCCTGGAGACTCGCGGCCTCGTCCGATGCCGCGGCCATCGCTTTCCTCCCGGCTTTGAACAGCTTCCCCTCGCCATAGGCCGCGACGACGGCGGGGTGGATATAGAACTTGCGGCAGGTGGCCGGGCGGTTGCGCAGGGCATGGGCGACCTGCTTGACCGCTTCAACGACGTTCCTCATCGCCTCCTCCGCGGAGTGAAAGCGGTCCATGCGGGCGAGGGCGAAGAACGCCAGCACCGTTCCTCCCCAGGTGCGGAAGTCCTTGGCGGTGAAGTCCTGGCCGGCGACCTCGCGCAGATAGTCGTTGACGTCCTCCGAGCCGACGCCGCGCGACTCGCCATTCTCGTCGAGGTACTCGAAGAGCTCTTCCCCCGGTAGCTCCTGGCAGCGCTGGACGATGCGGGCAAGGCGGCGGTCCCGGACATCGACGCGGTGCCGGACGCCGCTCTTACCGCGAAAGTTGAAGCGGATCGTCGCGCCGGAAACGTCGACGTGCTCGCTGCGAAGGGTGGTCAACCCATAGGAGCCGTTCTGGCGCGCGTACTCGTCATTGCCGACGCGGATGAGGGTCTCGTCCAGCAGCTTCACCACGGCGGCGAGCACCTTCTCGCGCGGCAGGCCCGGACGTCCGAGGTCTCCCTCGACGCGCTCGCGTATCGACGGCAGGGTCTCGGCGAAGGTGATCATGCGGTCGAACTTGGTCTCGTTGCGGGCCTGGCGCCAGTCGGGATGGTAGCGATACTGCTTGCGGCGCCGCGCATCCCGCCCCGTCGCCTGCAGGTGACCGTTGGGCCGCGGACAGATCCAGACGTCGGTCCAGGCTGGCGGGATGGCGAGCGACTGGATGCGGATCCTCTCTCGGGCGTCGCGGATGGCCTTTCCAGCAGGATCGAGATAGGTCCAACCGCTGCCGCGACGGCGCCGCCGGATGCCTAGCATGGAGTCCCTCACGTAGCGCAGGCCGGCAGCTCGCGCGGTCTGCACGAGGTCGGGAGTCGTGAGGGTGGGATCGACCATGCTCCTCCTGCCCATGCGGCTTGGCTTCCGCGGGTTTGTAAGAAGTACACGATCTCGGGCGGCCGTCTTCTCGACCGTCCGGAGACGGCTCCCGCTCCTTGCAGCGGTCGTGCCGTGGTCGGAGCGGGCATTCCGGCCATGGCATACGACGTGCACCGGGGAGGCGAGTCTGGAGGTCAAGCGATGGTTGAAACGACGGATGGGGAAGCGGAGGCTCACCCCGCGGCCGCGGAGCTGGAGCTGGCCGCGGCGCTCACGCCCGGCGTGCTGGTGCTCGAGGAGAGCGGCAGGGTGCTCTCCGCTGACGAGCAGGCCCTGCGCCTTCTGGAGGCCCAGGACTTGGGCGAGCTTGCGAGCCGGGGCGAGGAGATGCGATCGCTCCTCGCAGCCGCCACGGCGACGACGGAGGGCCGGCCGTCGCTCGTGCCTACCGGCAGCGGTGGGCGGCAGCTGCTCTGCCAGTGGAGCCGCGGGGAGCGAGCCGGCGTCCGGATCCTGCTCGTGAGCGATCCGGAAGCTGCGCGCTCCCTGGCCGCCGACCTCCGGCTGGCCGCCCACCTGCGCGCGCTCTCCCAGATCTCCCCCGCGGTGGCGCACGACCTGCGGGCGCCGATCAACGCCATGGTGTTCAACATCGAGATCCTCAAGGAGACGATCGCCGCCGGCAAGGCGATGGAACCGGCCGCGCGCGAGCGCCAGCTGCGCTACGTGGGGGTCCTGAAGGACGAGCTCGCCCGCCTCCACCAGGCGCTGGAGATCTTCCTCGCCCAGACCTCGGCGCGGGGCGACCGAACCGAGACGCTGGACCTGCGAGAGGCGGTCGGGGAGCTCTCCGCCCTGCTGGTGCCGCCGGCGAGGAAGCTCCAGGTTCAGATCGCCTCCGCCCTGCCCGAACAGTCCGTCCCGGTCGCCGCGAACCGCTACTCGCTGCGCCAGGCGCTCCTCCAGGTGGGCCTGGCGGCCCTCCCCGGGGTGGCGCGCGGGGGCACTCTCGAAGTCCGGCTGGAGAGCCGTAACGGACGTGCCCTCCTGGCGATCGGCAGCTCGAACGGCGCGGAAAGAGCGCCCTCCCCGAGCTTCGACCTCCCAGTTGCCGGCGCCTACGATCCCTTGCGGCTGCAAAACGCCCGCGCGATCCTCGTGGAGCAGGGATGCGCGCTGCGGACCGCCCAAGGCGCCGGCGGCTTTGAGGTAGAATGGCCGGTCTCGGGAAAGGACGTACCGGTTTCGGGAAAGGATTGAGGAATGCCCCACGCACTCGCGGTCGACGACGATCCCAACTTCCTTTCCGCGCTCGCCGAACTCATCGAGGGGCAGGGATTCACCACCAATACCGCGAGCACCCTGCGGGACGCCCGCACCCAGGTCAGCCACAAAACGCCCGACGTAGCGCTGGTGGACCTCTATTTGCCGGACGGCAGCGGCATCGACCTGCTCAAGGACCTCGAGCTCGGCACCGCGACCGAGGTGGTGCTGATGACCGGCCATGCGGACGTCGAGAGCGCCGTCCAAGCCCTCCGCCTGGGCGCCAGCGACTACCTGACGAAGCCGCTCGACATCGGTCGCCTGAAGAGCATCCTGGCCAACGTGGCGAGCGTCCAACCGGGGCTGCCGATCGGCGGGCCGGCGCCGGAAGAGACCAAGGAGCAGGGCCGTCTCGGGCTCCTCCTGGGCGCCTCTCCTCCCATGCAGTCCCTCTACGACATGCTCATTCGCGTCGCCCCCACCGACGCCACCGTCTTCCTGGTCGGCGAGAGCGGGACCGGCAAGGACCTGGCGGCCCAGACTCTCCATCACCTCAGCCGCCGCAGCAAGGGACCGTTCCTGCCGCTCAACTGCGGCGCCATCTCGCCCACTCTCATCGAAAGCGAGATGTTCGGCCACGAGCGCGGGAGCTTCACCGGCGCCGCGCGGCGCCACAAGGGTTACTTCGAGCGCGCCCATGGCGGCACTCTCTTTCTCGACGAGATCAGCGAGATGCCGATCGAGCTGCAGGTCAAGCTCCTGCGGGTGCTGGAGACGGGAACCGTCTCCCGCATCGGCGGCGATCAGCCGGTGGAGGTCGACGTCCGGGTGTTCGCCGCCACCAACCGCGACCCTCAGAAGGCAGTCGAGGAGGGCAAGCTGCGGGAGGACCTCCTCTACCGTCTGCAGGTGTTTCCCGTCCTGATGCCGGCCCTGCGCGAGCGCGGCGCCGACATCGAGCTCCTGGCCGGCGCCTTCCTGGACCAGCTCAACGAGCGCCAGGGAACCGCCAAGCGTTTCACCGACGAGGCCATGGACCGCCTGCGCAGCCATTCGTGGCCGGGCAACGTCCGCGAGCTCAAGAACGTCGTGCACCGGGGCTTCATCATGGCCGAGCTGGAGATCTGCCCGCGCTGCCTGCCGCGAGAGGTGGGCGGCGACGCCGGAGGGCTCCGCAGCCTGCACTTCCAGGTGGGGACGTCGATCGCCGAGGTGGAGCGCCGGCTCATCACCGCCACCCTGGAGCTCCACGGCGGCAACAAGCGGAAGACCGCCGACATCCTGGGCGTCAGCCTGAAGACGCTCTACAATCGGCTCAACACCTACCGCGAGGAGTAGGGGACCAAACGCTGGAACCGCTCACGACGGCTCCCCCTTGAGGAGCCGGCAAGGAGGTTGTATACTCCCCTCCCGTCCGACGACTCAGTCCGACCTGGCATCTGTTTCCAAGGGGATTGTGGCACAGAAACTGCTTTCGAACATTTCTGTACGACGAGCGCAGCCGCGCCACAACCCCGCATGTTGACATACAGGTTCGACCGCGGAGGAGGATAGAGACATGAACCACGACCCTTCATCGCAGCGCGTCCCGGTGGTCATTCTGGCGCTGGCGGCCCTCGTCGGGCTCCTGGTGGTGACGTCTGCCTGCCGGTCGACGGTGCCCGCCGGGGTGCAGCTCAAGGACAGCGAGATCACCGCCAAGGTGAAAGCCAAGCTGGCCACCGACGGCGACATCAATCCCTTCAACATCGACGTCGATACCAACGAGGGCGTCGTGACGCTTCAGGGGCGGGTGGCGAAGGAAGAGGCCCGGACGAAGGCCGAGGATCATGCTCGTCACACCGAGGGCGTGAAGAGAGTTATAGACTTGATCAAGGTAGGCGACCGGACGTAGGCCGACCGCCGAAATCATCCTTTCATTCAGTCAATTCACAAGGGAGAAAGACAAATGAAGAAGGCACTCATCCACCTGTCCATGCTCTGCCTGCTGGCCTTCCTGCTGATGCCGCTCGCCGGCTGCAACAAGAAGGAGGAGAACATGGAGGTCGAGGAGCAGAGCTCCGCGACCACCGAGACCACGAGCACGACCACCGAGATGACCAGCACGACGACCGAGATGGGCACCTCGATGGGCACCGATTCGGGCATGGGCATGGGTACCGAGACGGGCACGCAGGGCACCCAGCCGCCCCCGGCTCACTAAAGACGCTCGCAGGTCCAGCTCCGTTGGCAGATGCACGGGCGCTCGTGGTGCGAGCGCCTTTTTCTTCTCCCCAGCCTGGATCTCCGATCGGCGTTCCTAGGGGCGGGCTGGCGCCCGCCCCGGACCGTCCACCTGTTCCAGGAACTCTCCGGCCGCGCGGCGGAACTCGTCCGTCCATTCGTGTCCCCCCTCGTAGGCGACGGGACGAACGTCGATCCCCTGGCGCCGCAGAGCGTCGATGTCGGCGGCCATTTTGGCCTCGTCGAACCACTCCTCGCGATTGCCGCGGCCCAAGAGAACGGGCGGGAAGCCGCTCAAGCTCCCGGCCGCGAGTTCCGGCGGGAGGTCGCCGCCGAGGACGATCACGCCCTGGCACGGATGGCCGCTGCGGGCAGCGGCGCGATAGGCCATCGCCGCTCCCTGCGAGAAGCCGGCATAGATCAGGCGCTCCGCGGCGCCCGTCTCGCGCTTCACCTCGGCGACGACGGAGGCGACGTAGCGGATGTTGTCCGCGATCGCCCGCTCGCGGTCCAGCTTGGTCATCCAGCTGGCGACGACCTCGTTCGCCCGGCTGTAGAACGGATGGAGCGCTTGCACCGCGCAGAGCAGCCAGCGGGAGGCGCCGGGGATGCGGCGGAGCTCGTCCAGATGCCGCTCCGCGCTCTCCCCGTAGCCATGGAAGCCCACCAACAACCGCGGTGCGCCGGCGATCGACGGCAGCCGCTCCAGGAGATAGGTGCCATGGACGAGGGCCGCGATGTGTCGAGTCTCTTTTCCGCCTTCCGCCATGTTCCTTGTCCTTTCTTCAGATCGCGTACTGCGCCAGGAGGATGCAGACGAATCCGGCGACGAAGCTCCACGCGGTGCCGTGCTTGCCGGAGGCTTCCAGGCTCTCCGGCAGCAGCTCGGCGAGCACGAGGTAGGTCATGGCGCCGGCGGCGAAGCCCAGCCCGTACGGCAGCAGGGGGCGGCTGATCGACAGCAGCAGGACCGCGGGGACGACGGCGATCGGCTGCGGCAGCGACGAGAGGACCGAGTAGCCGAAGCAGCGCCAGAAGCCGACCCCTTCCGCCGCCAGCGGCAGGCTGATGGCGAGCCCCTCGGGAATGTTGTGGATGCCGATGGCGATGGCGATGAACACTCCCATGCCCACCTTCCCCGAGGCGTAGCCGACGCCGACCGCGACTCCTTCCGGGAAGCTGTGCACGAACATGGTGCCGAGGATGAGGAGCGCCCGGCGTCCGCCGGCGCCCTGGAGCCCGGCGACGGTCCACTGCTTGTCCTCGAGGTAGCGGTCGCCGAGCCAGAAGAAGCAGGCGCCGGCCAAGAACCCCGCCGCCAGCTGCCACGGCCGCCTGGTCTCCAGACCCGGCAGCACGAGGTCGAAGAAGGAGACCGACACCATCATCCCGCCGGCGAGGGCGTAGCCGCTGCCGATCACGGAAGCCGGCAACCGCGCGGTGAAGAGCACCGGCAGGGCGCCCAGGCCGGTCGCCAGCATGGTGAGCACGGCGGCCACCAGGGCCTGGACGAGGATGGAGTCCCAGGCCAAGCCTTTAGCGTCCCGTCACTAGGCCCGCCGCCGCTCGGCCCGCCGGCGCAGCGGCGCCGCCAGCTCGCGCACCCGTTCCTCCACTGCCGCCGCGAGGTCGGGCTTGCCTCCGTGCTCCTCGACCAGGCGGACGAGCGCGCTGCCGACGACGACGGCGTCGGCCATCTCTCCCACCGCCGCCACCTGGGCCGGCGACGAGATGCCGAAGCCGACCGCCAGCGGCAGGTCGAGCCGGCGACGCAGCCGCTTGATCTCGCGGGCGAGCTCCGCCGGCAGCTCGTCTCGCTCGCCGGTGACGCCGGTGCGCGAGACGTAGTAGACGAAACCGCTGGCGGCCGCGGCCACCCGGTTGATCCGCTCGCGGGTGCTGGTGGGGGCCAGGAGATAGATGGCGTCGACGCCCTGGCGGCGGAGGGCCGGGACGAGGCACCGCTCCCCCTCCTCCGGCGGCAGGTCGACGCAGAGGACTCCGTCGACGCCGGAGGCGGCGGCCTGCTCGGCGAAACGCTCCACGCCGCGGGCGAGGAGGGGGTTGAAGTAGGTGAAGAGCACGATCGGCACCCCCAGGCGGTCGCGGTGGCGGGCGACCAGCTGCAGGATGCCCGAGAGCTTGGTGCCCGCCGCCAGAGCGCGGGTGGCGGCGCGCTGGTTGACCGGCCCGTCGGCGATCGGATCGGAGAACGGCACTCCCAGCTCGATGACGTCGGCGCCGCCGGCGGCGAGCGCCTCGACGAGGTCGGCGGTGGCGTCGAGGCTGGGGTCGCCGGCCATGAGGAAGGGGATGAAAGCCGTCCTCCCCTCCTCGCCGCAGCGAAGGAAGACCTCGTCGATGGCGCTCATCGCCTCCCTCCCTGCGAGAGCCGCAGGACGGCGGCCGGGCTCTCGTCGCGAGCGGCTTGCCCGCCGCCCGTGGCGGCCTGGTCGTAGGCGAGAACCGACTCGACGTCCTTGTCGCCGCGGCCGGAGAGGTTGACGAGGACGATCCGCTTGCGCGACAGCCGGGGGGCGCGCTTGACCACCTCGGCGATGGCGTGGGCGCTTTCCAGGGCGGGCAGGATCCCCTCGATGCGCGCGAGCAGGTGGAAGGCGGCGATCGCCTCGGCGTCGGTGGCGGAGGAGTACTCGACCCGGCCTTCGTCGTGGAGAAGCACGTGCTCGGGGCCGATGGCCGGGTAATCGAGGCCGGCGGAGATCGAATGGGTGGCGGCGATCTGCCCCTCGATGTCCTGCAGCACCATCGTGCGGGTGCCGTGGAGGACCCCCAGCGAGCCGCCGGCGAAGCGGGCGGCGTGCGCCCCGAGCGCCGTCCCCCGCCCGCCTGCCTCGACGCCGATCAAGCGCACCCGGGAGTCGCCCAGGAAGGCGGTGAAGAGGCCGATCGAGTTGCTGCCGCCGCCGACGCAGGCGACCGCGAGGTCGGGGGCGTCGACCTTGGCCTGCCGGCGCAGCTGCAGCTTGGCCTCGTCGCCGATGACGCGGTGGAAGTCGCGCACCATGCGGGGGTAGGGATCGGGACCGAGCACCGAGCCCAGCACGTAGTGGGTGGTGCGGACGTTGGTGACCCAGTCGCGCAGCGCCTCGTTGATGGCGTCCTTCAAGGTGCAGCTGCCGGCGTCGACCGCCACCACCTCCGCGCCGAGCAGGCGCATGCGGTCGACGTTCAGGCGCTGGCGCCGCATGTCCTCGCTGCCCATGTAGACGGTGCAGGAGAGGCCGAGCGAAGCGGCGGCGGTGGCGGTCGCCACCCCGTGCTGGCCGGCTCCGGTCTCGGCGATCACCCGCCGCTTCCCCATGGCCTCCGCCAGCAGGCACTGGCCGACGGCGTTGTTGATCTTGTGAGCGCCGGTGTGCAGCAGGTCCTCGCGCTTGAGGTAGATGCGGGCGCCGCCGAGCTCGGCGCTCAGGCGGGCGGCGAAGAAAAGCGGTGTCGGGCGGCCGGCGAAGTCGCGCAGCACCCCTTCCAGCCGGCGCCGGAAGCCGCGCTGGCGGCGCGCCTTGTCATAGGCG
>Ga0209626_1000163_pt1 | contig 13959 bp, 6 predicted proteins | sample JacPinW_OM1H0_M2_FD_187962 | JGI IMG/M metagenome (GOLD analysis project Ga0209626, IMG submission 187962) | Forest soil microbial communities from Algoma, Ontario, Canada - Jack Pine, Ontario site 1_JW_OM1H0_M2 (SPAdes) (version 2) | ecosystem: Environmental > Terrestrial > Soil > Boreal... | reverse complement strand
CCCCGCCCCTACAGAAGAAAAAGGCGAGGAGATCCCATGAACAACGTCCTGACCCAGCTGGTCGCCGGGCTCGCCGCCGGGAGCATCCGGGTGGTCGACTTGACCCAGCCGCTGTCGCCGGAGACCCCGGTCATCGGCCTGCCGCCGCAGTTCGCCTCCTCGCCGGGGCTCACCCTGGAGCTGCTGTCGCGCTACGACGCGCCGGGGCCGGCCTGGTACTGGAACGTCCTCCACCTGGGCGAGCACACCGGCACCCACTTCGACGCCCCCGTCCACTGGGTGACCGGCCGCGACCTCCCACGGAACGCCTGCGACACCATCCCCGCGGGGCGCTTCGTGGCGCCGGCCTGCGTCGTCGACATCACCGCCGAGGTGGCGGCCGACCCCGACTTCCTGGTCACCCGCGACCGCTTCCTTGCCTGGGAGGGAGAGCACGGCCGCATCCCGGCCGGCGCCTGGGTGCTCCTGCGCAGCGGCTGGAGCCGCCGGCGGACGCCCCAGGAGTTCCTGAACGTCGGCCCCGACGGGCCGCACAGCCCGGGGATGAGGAAGGACGCCTGCGAGTTCCTCGCAACCGAGCGCGAGGTCCTCGGTCTGGGGGTCGAGACGGTGGGAACCGACGCCGGCCAGGCAGGGACCTTCGATCCCCCCTTCCCCAACCACACCCTCCTCCACGGCGCCGGCCGCTTCGGCCTCGCGAGCCTCTGCAACCTCGACCAGCTCCCGCCGACCGGAGCGATCGTCATCGCCGCCCCCCTCAAGATCGTGCAAGGAAGCGGCAGCCCGCTGCGGGTGCTGGCGCTGACGGCGGGGTGATGGAATCGTCCACCGCCACGTTCGCCTTTCGCGCGGTCGGCACCGTGCGCTCTCCCTATACCGCAACGGGCGAGATCCCCAAGGGGTTGGGGGCGGAGCACCGCGCGGAAGGGACGATCGAGATCTTCCCCGAGTACGAGGCCGCGCTCCAGGACGTCGAGGGCTTCTCGCACCTCTACGTGCTCTGGGTGTTCGATCGCGCGGGAGCTCTGCCGGAGACCTGGGTGGGCACGCCGCCGGCGGACGACCGGCCGCACGGAGTCTTCGCCACCCGCTCGCCCCGCCGCCCGAATCCGCTGGCGCTCACGGTCGTCGAGCTCCTGCGGCGCGAGGGCCGGATCCTCCATGTCCGCGGGATCGACATGCTCGACGGCACGCCGGTGCTGGACGTCAAGCCCTATCTCTCGAGCATTTCGGAGGAAAGGCTCCGCCGCGGCTGGCTGGCGGAAGCCGAGGCGCGAAGGGCCGCCGGGGGGGCGAACCTCGGATCTCGCCAGCCTGGTGGATGGGAAGGCCGGGTGGACATCTCGCCGGATTTCGACGCTCCACTGCCTCCAGAGATCCAGGGCGCGTTCGAGGATCCCCGCGTCGCGCCGCAGGTTTTGAGGACTCGAAAATAGCCGCGGTCTCCGTTTAAAGCTCCCCGTCTCCATTTAAAACTCGCCGTCTCCGTTTAAAACCCGCCGTCTCCGTTTAAAGCTCGCCGTCTCCGTTTAAAACCTCCCGTCTCCGTTTAAAACTCGCCGTCTCCGTTTAAAGCTCGCCGTCTCCGTTTAAAGCTCCCTGTCTCCGTTTAAAGCTCGCCATCTCCGTTAAAAACCCGCCATCTCCGTTTAAAGCTCCCCGTCTCCGTTTAAAACCTCCCGAATCGGATACGGCGGGTTTTAAACCGTAAAAAGCGCCAGAAAACGGAGACGGGGGCCCTGAAACCGATACGGGGGCCCTTAAACCGATACGGAGGCCCTGCGACGGAGGAAAGCGTCCTAAAATGGAGACGGCCGCCCTGGAGCGGAGACCAGGCTCCAGAGCTCGGCAGCGGGCTCCTTGGGCGAAGGTAGCAAGCTTGTCCGTAGATGGTAAACTACGCTGCGAACCGATTCCCATTTCCGCGGTTTCTTCTCCCGAGGTGAGCTCTCGTGCCCGAGCCGGCCGTCGTCTATGACGTTTTCCTTTCCCATGGCACGCCGGACAAGCCGTGGGTAGAGACGCTCGACGCGGAGCTCCGCTCCCTCGGTCTCCAGCCGTTCCTCGACCGTGCCGAGATTGGGCCGGGGCAGAGCTTCCCGGAGGTTCTGAGCCGCGGCCTTGCCGCCAGCCGTTTCCTGGTCCTTGTGCTGTCGCCGCATTCCAACCGCCCGTGGGTGGACCAGGAGTGGCAGGCGTTCCTCGCCCACAGCGGACCGTCCTTCTCGAGCCTACCGAGATTCCGGCTCTGATGGTTATCTGAAGCTGGTGGTCAACGTCTCGGCGCCGGAGGAGAGCAGTCTCGACTACGAGGGGGAGAGCTACCGCATCACGCGGGCGCTCTCCGAGCAGTGCCGGTTCGTGCCGACCGAGCTGGGGATGCTCGCGGACTTGGCCGACACGGTGCGCCGGGAGCGCCCGAAGGTCCTCCACTTCTCCAGCCACGGAGTCCCCGGCGCGCTCGCCTTCGAGGACGACGAGGGGCGGACGGACGTGGTCTCCAGACTGTCAGTTCAACCCGCCCCGCGCGAGCTTTCTTTGGCTCGAAGACTTGCGCCGGGCGGAGTTCCGTTTTCAGGCTATCCCCGGGGCGCGCAGTTCGACCGCGGCTCACCTCTCCGGCATGGTGAGCTTCTACGCCGGCGCTATCCTCTCGGGCGAACCTCCATCGGCTTCCGCGTCTCGCCCCATGCCGACGTCGGCGAGGCCGAGCCGGTAAGGCTCTCACCTTATCGCATCGTGTTGCCTGGCATGACGGCGCGGGCAGCATGGTGCTTCTCCTCGGCCTTAGCAAGGAGCTGGTTGGCTTCCGCCCCGCTTTTCGTCTTTCCCCAGTCCAGGAGCAGGTTCCCCCAGTTATTGAGGGTTTCGAAAAAGTCTGGTTTGATCTTGAGGGCAGACTCGTACTTCTCCTCGGCATCAGTGAAGAGGCGGTCAGCCTCCGCGCCCGCTTTCTTTCGCGCACGGTCTGAGAGAAGATTCCCCCAATTATTGAGAACGTCGTGCTGGTTTGGCCTGATGTCGAGCACAGCACTATACTTCGCTTCGGCTTGATCGAAGAGTTGGTCGGCTTCCTGCCCCGTCTTCGTCTTCGCCTGGTCCAACAGCAGATTCCCCCAGTTATTGAGCGCTTCGAAAAAGTCTGGCTTGATCTTAAGGGCAGCCTTGAACTTCTCTTCAGCTTCAGTGAATAATTGATCGGCTTCCTGCCCCACCTTCATCTTCCGCCAGTGCAGGAGCAGATTTCCCCAGTTGTTGAGCGCTTCAGACATGTCTGGCTTGATGGCGAGGGCAGCTTTGTACAGGTCTCTGGCTTGCTTGAACAGCTCTTCAGCGTCCCTTCCACTCTTTGTCTTTCCCTGATCGAGGAGAAGGCTCCCCCAGTTGTTGAGGGCCATATGCATGTCTGGCTTGATCTTGAGGGCAGCTTCGTACTTCGCCGCGGCCGCTGTGAAGAGACGGTCGGCTTCCTTCCCACGACTCGTCTTGCCCCGATCTAGGAGCACATTGCCCCATTGATAGAAGGCTTGATGCATGTCTGGTTTGATTTCGAGGGCAGCCTTGTACTTTGCCTCCGCTTCAGTGAACAGCTGCTCAGCTTCCTCTCCGGTCCTCGTCTTGGCCCGATCGAGCAGTAGGTTTCCCCAGTTAAGGAGGATGTCGGGCATGTCTGGCTTGATAACGAGGGCGGCCTTGTATTTCGCCTCGGCCTCAGTGAAGAGCTGGTCAGCCTCTTCGCCGATTTTCGCCTTCGCGCAGTCCAAGAGAAGATTTCCCCAGTTAATGAGAACTTCGTACAAATCCGGCTTGATAGCTAAAGCTTCCTTATATTTCTTCTCGGCTTCATTGAAGAGCTGATCAGCTTGCATCCCGGTCTTGGATTTCGCCAAATCCAACAGGAGATTTCCCCAATTGTGGAGGGCTTCATGCCGATCCGGCTTGATCTTCAAGGCAGCCTCGTACCTCTCCTTAGCTTGAGCGAACAAGCGATCGGCCTCCTCCCCGGTCGTAGCCTTGGCGCGGTCCAACAATTGATTACCATACATCACATAGGCGATAGACAGCGCAGCTCCAAGGTCCGACGAGGGCGATTCTTCATAGTCTTTGCGGAAGCTTAGAACCTGCTCGTAGCGCCCCTGCATAACCAGGTACTGGGCAGCCACGGTGAGCAGTGTGGTGCGCTCCTGACCTTCCACTCGCGGAGTATTTCCGCGCGTAATCATCTCCCATGCCGGCCTCTCGAATTGCTCGATGGCGCTATTAATCCAATAGCGAGGAGTTCGCATCACATCATCTTCAGAAGTCTGACCGGGGTCAAGAAAAGATGTGACGTTCGTTAGCGCAGCGTTGAGGTATGTGAACGGTCGTGCCACTAAATCTGGTGGAAATATCCCCAGTGCCCGAGTTAGGCTCACAAAAAATGAGTCTGCATCATAACCTTGCGTAAAGAATGCGGACTTGTTTTGAGTCAGCAATTGTTCCCGAACATGGCTGGCCGCCTCTTTATCTCCATAACCGATCCAGAATAGACCGTTATCAAACACCGGAATGTTCGCCAGATGATCGAACACCGGGTCACTCTCACCACTATAACCGACAACCATCCAGACGCGGCCAGCTCCGGCAGCGTCGAAGACGGGAGCGAGCAACTTGGAATGCTTCTCCATATCTTCCGGGGTATTCATCAGGATAAACCCGGTGCGCTGTCCATGGAGATAGAAGACAGCCTGTCCCGGGATATCAGCCTGCTTTAGAAGTTGCGAGGCGGCAAAGTCATATACGGCAGGAAACACCCCGAGCATGGCGCACGCCCGGACCACAAGTAAGTCGAAGTTTGTAGTGAGGACCCGATCGACGTATCCCGCCTGCATTAGCAGAGCAATGCAAAGATGTGCCCAATTGATCTTAGCTTGGTCGACATAACGACCGATAAGGTCTCGGCGTTCACTCAAGAGGAGCTCTCCCATGCACCTGGGATACGTTTTCTCCGCCGCTCGTTTGTAGGCGTGCTCGAATTTGTCTCTGATGATTTCGACGAAGCCGTTGGCCGTGGGTATGCCGGCTTTGAAGGAGCACCCTGCGCCGATCAAGAGGACACATCCACGCCCCCTCGATTTGGCATTTTGGAGAGTTTCCTTAATCTCATCAATCGACCGGTAACCTATCGAAGGCATCAACATCCTCCTTGACCTCTACCGAAGAAGCTTAATTGACGGGTTGCGCATTGGTCAAGAGCTAGCCTTGGTGGGGATCCTCGAGAGCCTAGCGGCTGCGGCCTTCCTCGTAACCTAGGCGGGTCGGCTCCTACGCTAAATGCTTTGAGGCCTGCTCGACGTTCACTCGCGTTTCGGCATGCATGTTCGCCGAGTCGCCCAAGGCGACCCTCTACACCGGAGACTCTGATGGCCGCTGATGGCCGTGCTGGGGGAGGAGGGGGAAACGGAACTGCGGCGAAAGTTTGTGGCGTGTTAACGATCGCTTCGTTTCCTCCACCACCGCTCCGATTGCTAGCGGCCGAAGCGAGCAGCTGCCGGGTGGGATTTGCACCCACTGGAGATCGCAGTCTGAGCACGGCTCCCTAAGTTGTTGATTTGATTGGTGGGCCGTCGGGGGGTCGAACCCCGGACCTTCGGATTAAAAGTCCCTCCCGGGCCAATTCTTCGCCACAAACTACAACACGAGAAGCGCACCTAAGTCAATCCCAATCAGGAGCTTACAATCGATTTGGCGATTGTCGAGGTTTGGCATCTGTTGACCCTAACTGCACCATGACTGCACCAAAAGTGCACCGACTAAAGCTGTTTCGGCTGGTGTTCCTCTGGAGCATGCAGCAGTCCTGGGCCATCGAGGCGCGCTGATTACCGACACCGTTTATCTTCATCGAAATGGCCCAGCCCTTCGCGCGCAGACGGCCAAGTTAAAGGCTACGTCCGGAAGCTGCTCGGCGACGCTGATCAGTCTTGGCAAACGGCGGCCACGCCTGGGAATTCGGCGCCCCGGTCCGTCTCGTTCCTTAGTGATGCGGGTCACCAGGAAGGAGCGATGCAGTGACCGCCCTCGAATCTGCTGAGGTTGAGCCAATAGACAGAGGGGCCTGAGTCTTAAGGTTGACTGGCCAAGCTACGAAGGTAGCTCGCCACGGATTCCCCGCCATGTTCCCGAAGCCGATGACACTCCTTGACCTGCTCGGTGACTTTTGCGAGCTGGACATCTGTTCCCGGAACTTTGGGGGGAGTAGCGGAGGTGAAGAAGGACCTCGTCGCCTCGAGGAGTTCCAGTGAGCAGCCCAAGGCATAATACGGCAAGTAGACGGCTTGCTGTGCCGGGATCCGCGAAGTTAGCTTCTCGTAGTTTGTGGTGATCCACTGCATGAGCCGCATGGAATTGCCCATCTGGCGCGGGATGACGAGTAGCTCTTGCGGGCGTAGAGGCCCCTCCAGCACATAACGTAAAGCCTGATCGACCAGTTCCGGCGCCGTGAAACTGGCGAGCACGACCAGGTATTTCCGGCGTTCAGCCGGGACGGTGGCGATCTCGAAGCGTTTCTTGAATTCCTCAAAGAGCACCCGATCACCGCGTAAGGCCGCAGCCGAGAGCGCCGGTTCCACCAGCTCCGGGTCGACCTTGGAGGGATTCTCCAGATAGGTGTGGGCCAGGCTCTGGGCGTGGCGAAGCATCTCTTCGTCCTTTCCTTCCTCTGCGAGCCATTTTAAGAGGACCGGTCGCAGCGCTGTGGTGCTTTCGTCCTCCCCTGGCGCCCGGCTCAGGCCGAAGCGCTTCAAAGCAGGCCCCAGGGTGGCCCTGACATAGGCCGCGAAAGGCTCCTCGAGCTCGGGTGAGCGGAACGTGAACCAGATCTCCCCAAGGTTCCGGAGGAGCGCCATGATCACCTGGGGCTCGGGGTCATTGGCGAGCTGATGGAGGACACGAAGCTCATCGCCTCCGCCGATGAGGCCGGCGTCGGCCAATGCCGAGAGGTTGCCGATCAGACCAACGCGATCACGTGGGGCGAGCTGCGATGCGTTCGTCGCTAGTGCGAGCAGCGACCTGGAGGGGAGAAGCCAGCGGTAATAGCCGTTCTGGCCCGCGTTGGGCAAGACCCAGACCGGCTCGCCACGCAGGGGTAAGGGTGCCGCCTGTGTCGGCCGGCTGAGCAGTAGGATCGTGCTCTCCGTCCGCTTCCCATCCGAGACCTTAAGGGTGACCGGGACCTGCCACAGAGCAGACTGCGCCTGGGTCCCAAAGTTGAGGAATCGCTTCTGCGAAAGCTCCACCTTGCCGGCCTCGACGAGCTTGACTTCGACGAGTGGAATGCCGCCCTGGTCCAGAAAGGTCGACATAGAGACACCGACATCCTTGCCCGAGACCTGCGACAGGGCGCGGAAGAGGTCTGCTGCCGTGGTGTTGCCCCACTCGTGGGCGTGAAGATAACGGAGCACCCCCTCGCGGAATACCTCAGGTCCAAGCCACTCCTCAAACATGGCGAGTACCACGCGCCCTTTCTTGTAGGTCAGCGCATCAACGTACTGGTTGAGATTGTCGGTCACTTGGACCGGCTGCCGGATCGCCCGTACCGAAGGTCGTGCGTCCTGTTCCATCGCCGATTGGCTGTTCGTGACCTCGGTCAGGTCGGTGCGCAGGGTGGGAAAGACTTCACGGGCAATCTTGTACCCCATCCATGAAGCAAAGGACTCGTTCAGCCAGAGGTCGTCCCACCACTTCATCGTCACGAGATTGCCGAACCACATATGAGCCAGCTCATGCGCCACCAGAACGGCCATCACCCGGCGCTGATCGAGGCTCACCGCCGCCGGGTCGAGCAGCAAATGGGACTCATCGAACATCACCGCTCCAGGGTTCTCCATGGCCTCCATCCAAAAGCCCGGAAGGGCGATGAAGTCGAGTTTCTCGTAGGGATAACGACCACCGAAATAGCGCTCGACCGCCTTAAGGATGGGCGGAATCGAACGCAAAGCCTCTCCCGTCAACTTCGATTTTCCCTTGAGTGTCACGAGATTGGCCGGGACGCCGAGGTCGAGTATCGGCACCGTCTCGAAGGGCCCAGTCGCCACTGCCAACAGGTAGGACGGAAGCGGTCGGGTGCGTGCGAAACGGATGGTCTTGCTGGCGTCGGCCACCTTTTCGTCCTCGATCGGCGTGTTGGAGAAAGCAAGGTGCTCTGCAGGTACGACTAGGGTGATCTGATAGGGGATCTTGAATCCCGGCTCGTCCCAGCAGGGGAAAGCCCGGCGCGCGTCGTCCGGCTGGAACTGTGAGGCGATGTAGCTCGTTCCGCTCTCCTCCAGCTTGTAAAGGCCCGAGCCCTTGGTATCGAATCGGTTGGCGAAGTCGACCTCCAGCTTGTACTCGCCGATAGGCAAGCGCCGGCCTGCGTCGACCCGTACGATTCCGCCCTCGTCCAGATAGGTGACAGGGATGTCACCGCTCGGGCCCAGGAGCGACAATTTCTTGATCTCGAGGCCTTTCGAGTGAAAACGAAAGGTGTCGATCTCTTCCTTGACGGCAAGTTCGATGTGAACGGCGCCGTTGTATGCCGGCTGTCGCGAGTCCACCACGAGCCGGATGGCCTCGAAAGTAGGGAGAACCTGTTGTCCTAATCGCTGAAGCGCAGCGGTGGCGGGCCGGGGTTGGATGGCTATCAGGAGGAGGATGAGGCCCGACGGTAAGGTTGTCTTGGGAAGTCTGAAGAAGCTCACGTTCTCTCCTTGACTGCATGCGCAGCTGACGCTGGTCACGGCAGGCCGCGCTGAAAGAGAGCAGCCTCCCGGATGGTGGGGGACTCTCGTCCCAATTCTGATAACATTAGCCCAGAATGTACTTTTTTGCTACCGAAGCTCAAAGTTTCTGGCGGTGAGGAGAGAAAGCTGTCGAAGGCGGTGTCCTCTGCGGAAGAGAAGATCCTGCGCCCAGGGTTAGTCGCCGCGCAAAGCGGCGACTGGGTGTTCTGGCGCCAGATAGGCCTGCGCGGTGCCGGGTTTCCCGCCAGGCTGGTGCGAGAGCTGTCTTTCCCCCACTGTGCCGCGGCGGCGGCCGAATCGCTGGCGGCCGAATCGCAACTGGAAGTGGTGCGCACTGATGCACGCCAGCGGCTGGACGCGGCGCTCGACGCCCTTCGGCAGGAAGGTCGCTGGGGTGATGCGGAGGCGCGCCGGGATCTTCTCGATGGTCTGCGGGCTATCAACAAGGGACGGATTCCCAAGGGAACGGCGCCCGTCCTCGACGCCGTGGCGGAGTTAATCCATGGCGCTGAGAGTCCGCTCAGGGCGGCCCAAGAGAGCTTTCACCGGATCTACGAAGAGGCCGTGGAGCAGCAGTCCGCGGCTCTACGTCGCTTCGCCCTGCGCGAGGACTTCCAGCGAGCTGTGCTGTGGCAAAATCGTGCCGCCTTCCACACCGCGCTCAAGAGGCTGGCCAACCCCGCCCCCGGTCAGTCCTCGCGCAATTCGCAACGGCGCCAGTACGAGGAGTTGGTGGCGAGCTACGTGCAGCGCTACACGGTGAAGAACGACACTATCGGGTTCTTCGGGCCGATGGGCTGGGCGCACTTCGGTGATGGCGAGCCGGCGATCGAAGTCCGGCCGGGCGCTCGCTTCCTCTCGGACCGTCAGGTCTTTCTCGAGACTTGGTGCTTCGAGGAGCTCGCGAAGGCTCTGGCCTTGGACGGGGCTGCAAGGCCCTGGATGGTGCCGCGCCGGGCGCCGTTCGTGCGCCTCAGCGGCGCGACGCTGCACCTCCCGTTCCAACAGCCGATCCGGCTGACTCCTGCCCGAGCGGCTGTCCTGATCGCATGCGACGGCACCCGGTTGGCGCGAGATATCGCCGCGGACTTGGTCGCCGATTCGAACTCCGAACTGAAGACCGACCGCGAGGTCTATCTCCTACTCGAACATCTGCAGCAGGTCCGCCTGGTCGAGTGGAGCTTCTACGTTCCGGTCCATCCAGAGGCTGGCAACGTCCTGCGGCAGCAGGTCCAAGGCATCGGAGACAGCCGTGTGCAGCGGTTGGGGCTCGCGGCTCTGGACGCGATCGAGGACGCCCGCCAGGCAGTCGCGTCGAGCGAAGATCTCGCCAACCTAGACCGGGCTTTGGGCGAGCTAGACGCCGCCTTTACTCGCAATACCGGGGTGACCGGCACACATCGCGCGGGGGAGACCTATGCTGGTCGCACGCTCGCCTACGAGGATTGCGTGCGCGCCATGGAGATGGAGATCGGGGCCGAGGTCCGAAGCGCGATGACGAAACCGCTCTCTCTCGTGTTCGCGAGCGCCCGTTGGTTCACCGGTGAGATCGCGGACCTGGCGCGCGAGAAGCTCTGGCAGATCTATCGCGAGCTGGTCGCTCATGAAGGCTCGCCAGCAGTTGAGCTGATTCATTTCTGGTACCGGCTCCAGCCACAGCTCTTTGAAAAGAAACCTGAGCTGACGAACGAGATCCGGCGACGGTTGAACGAGCGCTGGGAAGAGATTTTTGCTATCGAGCCGGGAAAGCGGCGATTGCGTTTCACTTCTGAGGAGTTGCACCAACGAGTCGAGCAGGCCTTCCACTTCTGCGCTCCGAGTTGGCCGCTCGCCCGCTACCACAGCCCGGACGTCATGATCGCCGCTGCCAGTGTCGAAGCCGTCCGGCGTGGGGAGTATCAGCTGGTTCTGGGGGAGCTGCATGCCGCAGTCTGCACTCTCAATTGCTGGGTCTTCGCGGCCTTGTGTCCGCAGCAGGCGGAGCTGTTCGAGCACCTCGAGGCCGACATGCCGGAACCGAGAGCAATCCTCCTCGAGCCCAAGAACCTACCGGGCCTCACGGCGCGCACCCGCCGGGCTCATTTCTCCCCCAAGGATCTATTCGTGATGCCCTTGCACGATACGGTTCTCCTGCCGGGAATCGAGGCTCTGCCTATGAGCGAGATGGTGGTCACGGAAGTCGGGGATACTCTCACCGTCGCCAGTCGCGACGGTCGGTGGAGATTCGAGATTGTCGACTTCTTTGGCGACCTTCTCTCGGGTTTCCTGGCGCCCGAGTTCTCATTGCTTGGCGCCCGTGCCCACTGGCCGCGGATCACCATCGACCGCATGGTGGTCTGGCGCGAGTGCTGGACTTTCGCTGCTTCTGAGCTTGAGTTCGGTTTTGCCAAAGAAGGCTCTGAACGCTTTCTAGAAGCCCAACGCTGGGCGCAGCGCCATGATCTGCCGCGAACGGTCTTCATTAAGGTTCCGGTCGAACAGAAACCATTCTATATGGATTTCGACAGCCCTATCTATGTCGATCTCTTGGCGCGCGCGGTGCGACGCACGCTGGAGGCTGGGGGCGAGAACCCGCAGGTGCGCGTTTCGGAGATGCTGCCTACCAGTGAAGAGGTATGGCTCCCCGATGCGCAAGGGGCATGCTACACGAGCGAGTTGAGGCTGGTGATGGTCGATCAGCATCTCCTTCTAGGAGAAAGCCTGCCGCGCCACGCCTGAGACCTAGCCGACGAGCTGTCGGAAACTGCGAATTTCTCGGCCTCATCGATCGGTTCACCGTCGGACCGACCGGGCGGCGGGGCCTGCTCCACGGATTCCCTACGCCGTCCCGCCAGCAGGCCCCGCTCGGTGTAGGGGCAACCCCCGCGGTTGCCCCTGGGGGCCAGTCAGGGCAGGCACGGGGGCCTGCCCTACCCATAGGATGGGCTCTTCGTGCGAATGCCCGGCGGAAGGATCCCTGATCCCAATCGATGCCTCCAATCCTACTCGTACTTGAGAGCGACGACCGGATCCACACGGGTGGCGATTATCAAGGGCACGAGGCAAGCGAGCAAGCCGCTTGCCGCGAGAACCAGGGCGACGGCGATGAAGACGCCCGGATCGACGCTACTGACGTTGAAGAGGAGGCTGCTCATCAGCCGGGTGCCTGCCAAAGACAGGAGCAAGCCGAAGGCCAAGCCCAGGGCGATGAGTCGCCCCGCCTCGCTAAGGACCATCCACATGATGTCCGCCCGCTGCCCGCCCAGCGCCAGCCTGACGCCGATCTCCTGAGTCCGCTGCTCGACCGCGTGCGCCATCAGGCCGTAGATACCTACCGCCGCCAGCAGGAGGGCCGCAATCGCGAAGAGGAGCACCAGCTGCATGTTGAACCGCGGTTGGGCCACCGACTTGTCGGCCAGAGCCTCCAAGCTACTGATACTGTAGACCGCTAGATTGGGATCGTTGGCCCAAACGGCGCGCTGGATGGCGGGGACGGCCGACTCGGGCTCGCTGTGCGTCCGGACGACAATGTTGAAGAAGGTCATCGGCGCTTGGAGCAGTGGCGGATACATCGCGGGCGGCACCTCCTGCCCTATTCCCATGAACCGCTCGTTGGCGACAACGCCGATGATTTCCCGTGACTTGTTCCAGAAGGTGATCCTCTGGCCGATAGCGTTTCCGTTGAAGAACCGGTGAGCGAAGGAATCGTTGACGATCACCACCGGCGGGCTATCCGCTACGTCGCGGGCAGTGGTCGGGCGGCCGCGTAGCAACTTGACGCCTGCCGTACTGAAGTAAGTCGGGCTGACGGCGCGGATGCGGATTTCCTCGGTTTCATTGGGTCGCGACTGCTGCAATTTGTCAAGGGTAATCTGGGTGGTCCAGCCCGAATTCAGTGGATGGCTCCCGGTTAAGGCGAAAGCCTCGATACCAGGGGTAGCACTAAGCTGCTCGTTGAGCCCGCGATAGAGGGCATCGAACTTAGGCCACTTCGGGAATTCGGTAAACGGAGGAAAAGGATAGGTGTTCGATGGCAACGTCAGTTCGACGGTCAAGAGGTGGTGCGGCTTGAAGCCAAGGTCGACATTGAGCAGCCGGTAGAAGCTCTTGATCAGAAGGCCGGCGCCAATCACCAGCACCATGGCCAGAGCAACCTCGAAGATCACCAGCAGACGCCTCAGGCGCGCCTGTCCGAAACCACCCGACCCAGCGCGAGAGCCGCCGGAGCTCAAGCCCCTCTGGACATCGAGTGCAGATACCTGGAACGCCGGCCAGAGAGCACAGATCAGGCCGACGACGATGGTCATCACCAGGCTGAAGACCAAAACGGTACTGTCGATGCCAACTCCGGCCAGCCTTGGCACGTGGTCGGGGCCGAGTGCGACGACCAAGCGAATGAGACCATACGCCAGAGCCAGTCCGAGAACCCCGCCAAGAGCGGCCAGAAATAGGACCTCGGCCACAACCTTGCCAATGATTCGCCCACGGGAGGAACCCAGCGAGGCGCGCACCGCAACTTCGCGGCGATTCCTAAGCGCGCGGGCGAGCAGGAGATTGGTGATGTTGACGCAGGCGATCAGCAGGACAGTGCCGACGACGGCCCAGAGGGTCAGGAGCGTCGTACGGGCTTTGCCCACGACCTCTTCGAAGAGTGGGATTACCTGGGCGCTCCGCCCCTCGTTCGACGTCGGGTACTCCTTTTCCAGCGCACTCATCAGGGTCTTCATCTCGCGCTCGGAGCGCGCCGCGGAAGTCCCCGTCCGCAGCCGCGCGAACGTGCGGACGGTATGCACCATCCGCCTAGTGTCGGGCTTCGCTTGGAGGGGCATCCAGCACACTTCACCTCTTCCGGCGGGGCTGACGAACGAAGCCGGCAGCACGCCGACCACCTTGTAGCTGGCGCCGTCGAGGTCCAGCAGCTTATCGAGAATCTTGGGATCACCCCCGAAATGCTGCTGCCAGAAGGCATGGCTGAGGATGAGCGTCTTCTCGCCCCCCGGCCGGTCTTCCTCGGCCAGGAAGGTGCGCCCGAGGTAGGGCTCCACGCCGAAGAGGGAGAAGAATCCGTGGGTTACCTGGCCGGCCGCCACCCGCTCCGGCGCCTGGCCAGGGGAGATCAGGGCACCTTCCCAGAAGCGATAGGCTTGCAAGTCCGAGAGGCTCTGCTGCCGCTTCTGCCAGTCGAGGAAGTCGCCGATCGAGGCTCCTTCCTTGCCCCCCC